>Ga0335070_10007770_pt1 | contig 12567 bp, 8 predicted proteins | sample Lox_Sample_13_FD_206722 | JGI IMG/M metagenome (GOLD analysis project Ga0335070, IMG submission 206722) | Soil microbial communities from Loxahatchee National Wildlife Refuge, Florida, United States - Lox_Sample_1.3 | ecosystem: Environmental > Terrestrial > Soil > Wetlands | place: USA: Florida...
TCTAAATCGTCAAAATTATGCCAAATGACGTCCAAGCTGTTGCTCGCGAAATCATAAACCGCTTGTTCGAATTGTCAAATCCTAGCCATGACGACGTAAATCGCCTGAAACTCAAAATTGCTGCAGAGTCACACCTGCAGGAAATCCCCTCAAACGCCGACATAATTGGCGAACTGTCACCAAAGGAAAGAGTAAAACTCCTTTCTATTCTCCGTAGAAAAACCACCCGCACAATTTCAGGCGTGACCGTTGTAGCCGTTATGACTAAGCCTTACCCGTGCCCTCAACCTGAACCCTGCGCTTACTGCCCCGGCGGACCAACAACTGGTAGTCCTCAAAGCTACACGGGGTATGAACCAGCTGCGATGCGCGGTGGACAAAACAACTACGACCCATACTTGCAAGTCCGCAGCCGAATCGACCAATTAACCGCCATCGGACACAAAGTGGATAAACTCGAGCTTATAATCATGGGAGGCACGTTCCCGGCGACGCCAGCCGAATACCAAACTTGGTTCATTCAACGTTGCCTCGACGCTGTAACAGGCAAAAAATCTAGTTGTCTTCAAGAGGCTAAGGCAAACGCTGAAATCAGCAAGATCCGCAATGTGGGCATTACCGTCGAAACTAGACCCGATTGGGCAAAACAGCAGCAAGTAGATGCAATGCTAGACATGGGGGTTACTCGGATTGAGCTCGGGGTGCAGAATCCTGACGATAGAATCTACAGAAAGGTTGGCAGAACCCATACTGTTGTCGACGTTCAAGAAGCCACCCAAATTGCAAAAGACGCTGGGCTTAAAATCGTCTACCATATGATGCCAGGAATGCCGGGTTCAGACACTGAAAATGACTTGAAAGCTTTCCACAAAATCTTCACTGACAATGCCTACAAGCCTGATATGATTAAGATTTACCCTTGTCTAGTCATTGAAGGGACAAAAACTTACCAGTGGTACAAGCAGGGGATTTATCATCCTTACTCCACCGAAGAGGCTGCAAAACTAATCGCGGAAATCAAGAAGATTATCCCGCCATGGATTCGCGTTATGCGTGTTCAACGCGACATTCCAGCTGGATTAATTGTGGCAGGGGTTAAAAAAAGTAACCTTCGCCAACTAGTCCATCAGAACCTTGCACAAGAAGGGAAACGATGCCGTTGCATCCGGTGCCGAGAAGTAGGCCACAGAGTAGTTGCAGACAACGTCAAGCCTGACCTTCGCCAATTAAAGATCTGCCACCAAACGTATGATGCCTCGGGAGGCAAAGAGATTTTCATATCAGCTGAAGACCCAAAAAACGATATTTTGATAGGCTACCTCCGTCTGCGGATTACATCGAAAAAAGCGCATCGACCAGAGATAAAGGTCACACCTTCAGCCATTATTAGAGAACTGCATGTTTACGGCCCAGTAGTTCCCGTTGGCCAGAGGTCAACTGGGGCGTGGCAACACCGAGGCTTTGGAGCAGACCTCCTAAAAGAGGCGGAACGGATTGCCCGAGAGCATTATGATTTAAAGAAGCTTCTAGTTATTAGTGCGCTAGGAACCAAGCAGTACTACATGAGGCTCGGCTATAGTCGAGACGGAGTTTACGTTTCCAAGAATCTAGGAGACTAAAACATGAGTAAGCAAGAAGAGAGTTCAGGCTACAAAGGAAGAGCACTCGAAAAATTGAAACAGTCAGGATGCGAAGTCGGCGACATAGTTCGTGTCACCGGCGAAAACAAAACTTATGAGGGCATCCTCATTCCCCGATCAGAACTAGGAGACACCGAACACGTTGTTGTAAAAATGAAAAGTGGCTACAATGTCGGCATAAGGCTAGACAAAGAAGTAAAAATCGAGAAAATAGGCAAGGGTATCAAGCCAACTTTCGCGTCACCTCCCCTTCCGAAACAAAGACAAGATCTCCCTGGGGTGGTTATAATGAGCACCGGCGGCACGATTGCTAGCCGCGTCGACTACCGCACAGGAGGCGTCCGCGCTGCAATCTCTGCAAGCGACCTTTACGGAGTTGTGCCCGAACTGGCTGATCTCGCGAAGGTAGATACTGAAATCGTCTATAGTATTTACAGCGAAAACCTGACCCAGGAACACTGGACCAAACTCGCTCAAACAGTTGCCCAACGAATCCAACAAGGGGCTCAAGGTATTGTCATTCCACATGGAACAGACACCATGGCTTACACTTCTGCAGCCCTCAGTTTCGCGCTGCAGGATCTGCCAGTGCCTGTAGTAATTGTTGGTGCACAGCGAAGCTCAGACCGCCCAAGCTCCGATGCCGCATCAAACTTGATTGGAGCCATAAATGCAGCCGCCTACGGACCATTCGCAGAGGTTGTGATAGCGATGCACGAAACCGTCGCAGACACATCCATAATCTTCAACCGCGGAACTCGAGTTCGCAAATGCCACACCAGCCGACGGGACACTTTCAAAGCCGTTAACGCCTCGCCCATCGCTCGATACACCGAAGCGGGTTTGACCATGCTAACCGATAGATTCCGGAAACGCGACGCGACTTGCAAGCTAAACTTGAAAGCTAAATATAGTTCAGACGTTGCCCTAGTTAAGTTCTTCCCGGGAATGGATCCATCTGTAATTGACTATCATGTACAGAAAGGCGCAAAGGGCATACTCCTCGAAGGTTCAGGATTGGGCCACGTCAGTAAAGCATTCTTTGAACCCGTAGAAAATGCTGTTGCTAAAGGCGTATTTGTTGCACTTGCCTCCCAATGTATCTGGGGTCGCGTCAACATGAACGTGTACGACACGGGGCGTGATCTACTGGCCCGCGGCGTAGTTCCAACCGACGATATGTTCCCAGAAACCGCACTGGTTAAACTCATGTGGGTTCTCGGGCAAACGCCCAATTTGGAAGAAGCCAAGAAACTGTTTAAGACAAACGTCGCGGGGGAACTGTCACCACGAACGCTTCCACAAGAGCAAAAAATCAAAGAAGGCGGTCAATAATGATCGTTGACTATGCCAAAGTCGGTCTAAAAGTCGGTTTGGAAATCCATCAGCAACTAGCCACCCAAACCAAGATGCACTGCAGTTGCCCGCCCAAGCTATTCAAAGATGCGCCTGAAATCGTTTTCCTGCGTAGGCTCAGGCCAACTCAAAGCGAGCTCGGACAGATCGACCCTGCCGCGTTTTTCGAATTCCAAAAAGGAGTTAGAGTGCTGTACGAGGCAAACCGAGATACCTCTTGCCTGGTCGAAATGGATGAGGAGCCGCCACATCCACTCAACGAGGAAGCGGTTGAAGTCGTACTGATGGCTTCGTTAATGATGAATATGAAGCCCATTGACGAAGTTCATGTTATGCGAAAAACGGTAATAGACGGCTCAAACACTACCGGTTTCCAACGCACCGCTATAATTGCTCTCGATGGCTGGATCAGAGTCGGGGAAAAAGCAATTACTATGCAAGCAGCAAGCCTCGAAGAGGACGCAGCTCGCAAGACTGGTACTGAGGCAGAAGGCAAAATCATCCGTTATCGAATCGACCGCTTAGGGATTCCACTCATTGAGGTAGCTACGGCTCCTGTGATCTACTCGCCTCAAGAGGCGCAGGAGGTCGCTCTTGCGATAGGCAGGATTCTGCGTGATACTGGCAAAGTCATGCGTGGTTTGGGCACTATCCGTCAGGACTTGAACGTTTCCATTTCGAAAGGGGCGCTTATCGAAATTAAGGGCGTCCAAGCTCTCGAATTAATTGGCACTGTGGTTGACTATGAAGTCCAGCGCCAACTAGGGCTCATAGCCGTTAAGGAAGAACTAGTAGCCAAAGGCGTCAAAACCGATGATGTCAAAGAAGACATCAAGGATGTGACACCAATTTTCAAAGATACCAAATCCAAAGTCATTCGAAAAGCCCTTGACAAGAGGCAAACGGTCAAAGCCCTAAAGCTACCACGGTTCGCAGGATTCTTGGGTCGCGAGTTGATGCCTGACTTCCGTGTCGGAACCGAATTGTCGGACCGGGCTAAATTCTGGGGAAGAGTTGGTGGCATATTCCATACAGACGAAATGCCCAACTATGGAATAACCGCCGAAGAGGTAGCCGCAATCCGAAAAGCCGTCGACGCAACCGAAGATGACGCCGTCGTTTTCGTAGCTGATTCGACCGAAAACACAAACGACGCTCTTAAAGCGGTGGCGGAACGTGCCCGAGAACTCCTAACGGATGTGCCCGCAGAAACGCGCACTGCAAAAGATGACGGAACAACACGTTACATGCGTCCCCGACCGGGCGCGGCAAGGATGTACCCAGAAACCGATATCCCTCCAACTAGGGTAACAGCTGAATTCGTGAAAAAAGTACAAGCAAACCTTCCCGAATCCACCGAGAAAAAACAGCAGCGGCTTCAAAAGCAATACGCCATAAACGAGAAACTCGCCAAACAAATTGTCGACTCTGAATACGGTAACCTCTTCGACATCATCGTCAGCCAAAGCAGAGTCTCGGCTACAACAGTTGCTGTGTTCTTAACTGAATCGATGAAAGCATTGAAACGTGATGGAGTGCCTGTTGAAAACGTCTCTGACGAGCTGATCAAACAAATTTTCCAATCTGTTGGAACAGGTAAATTAGCAAAAGAAGCCGTTTCTGACGTTTTTGCTTGGCTTGCAAAGAACGAGGAAAAGACCGTTGATGAAGCCATCAGAGCCCTGGGTTTTGAGATGCTCTCGAATGCAGATCTTGAAATACTTGTCGACCGCGTCTTGGTACATAACAAGGCTCAAGTAGAAAAGCTCGGGAAAGGCGCCTTTGGCTTTGTTATGGGTGCAGTTATGCGCGAAGCTCGGGGCAAGGCAAGCCCTGAAATTGTTAGCGAGCTGATAAGACAGAAAATGAAATGATACCGGATTTTCTGTATTCTTTTTTCTCTTTGCTCTTTTAACATTTTTGCAGCGTAAATCCTAAAAAGCCAAGATGCCTAATAAGTTGAGTTGAACAAAAACTCCACCATAGGCAAGAGTGTACCGTATATGAAGCGCATTCAAGCACGAATAAAAACTCCTTTCGGCGAAGTCATTATTGAGGGCGATACTCCGCAGGAGATTTTAAGCATGCTCGAATCAGTTCCTGAGAACTTCGTAGAAAAGCTATCGGACTTTGTTTCTAACAGGCTTGTGCCTAGTGGAGCGCAGCTTAAGGGTATCGTGGAGCCAACTACAGAAGGTCCAGTCATTGTCACACGTGAGAACTTGACTCATTATGAAGCGGTCGGTCTGATTCTTTATGCTTCTGATGAACGTAAAAACACAGCATCACAGGTTCAGAAATTGCTCGAAAGTAGCGGGATTAAAAGCATGGTCCCAGCCCGGTTGAATGAAATGACGAAACGTGGTCAAGTCTTTAAGCCTGACCCGGCAAAACCTGAGTTTAAGTTGACGATTCAGGGCGAGAAATGGGTAGAAGACGAGGTACTGTCAAAGCTTCGGGGCAAAATGGGTTGACTGCAGAAAGCGGAAAAGTTCAAGTTCAAATAAAGCACAATGGAACTGAGAAGACGTTTGAGGGAACGGTTGAGGAGACTTGGCTGCTCCTGACCAAGTTTTATGGACAATTTATTCCCAGCTTTAATGTCGCTCGCAAATTGTGGCTGAGTGTTGACCTGCAAACTCTCGCCAAAGACTGTGAGGGTCTAATAGCATTTTCGCCTGAAGGGTCCAACGTGCTTGTTCCAAAAAACAAGCTCACTGACAACGAAACCTTGGCTCTTTGGCTGCTTGCAAGCTATCTAGGTCACAAACTTAGTTTCCTGGGAGCTGATGCGCTTTCCAAGGAAGAACTTCAAATAAAGCTTGGGAAAACAGGGAAAATCACGAGCACTCGACTGGGAGAACTAGTCAAGATGGATTGGGCAACAAAAACGGCTGACGAAAAATTCAGGCTAACTACTTTTGGCGTGACACAGATGCAGAAAGACGCCATCCCAAGGATAATCACAAAAATCGGCATTTAGACGTCAAGAGAATGCAGGGAACCTGAAAAAACGTAGAAAGGAGCGGGAAGTCGGTGAAACGTTTTTGGTGCTTAACCAGTGCCAGTTATCATTATGTTGAAGTCGAACGAAGTTATGTTCTCGTCAACCGTTGCGGACACTGTCAGCTTAAGGGTTGCCTGGACAGCCATACCTGGCGCCAGCTTCGTACCGTCTTGGTTCCAAGAGAGGTTTATGGATGGGTAAGCGTTTGCTGGAATCCAACCACTTGTGGTCATGCTTAGCGTTGAAGTGACGTTACCCAAATTTTTAACGTAAATCGTTTTTGTGGTGTTGCCTCCGGGGGTAAGAGTGCCCCAGTCTACGAATGACGCATTTTGAGTGCATGCCGCATCAGCGAAAACTGCAATGTTGACGCTTGTATGCATTTGCGATAACGATCCAGAGGAGGGTATGACTTGCGAAGAGCTTAGGGCTGCAAGGGCGGACGCGGTTGCCACTGTTAAAACAATCGCAATTGTGATTAGGATTAGCGTAACCGAAGGGTTTTTTGCTATAGTCGTTTGGTTCCACCGACTTCGGGCATCACTGAGAAATGTTTGTGTATTAAATCTTGCGAAATAAGTGTTCTACAGAAATACAGGTTAGAACCGGTCCCCAAAGTCAAAAAGTAGAACGCCGGAAGCACTTTCTACATCAATATTTTGGTTTCATAAATTTTAAAATAAGCTTAAGGCAAATTACGCCTACGGGTTGGGTTCCGAGGGAAATGCATCCGATGGTTCGCCATTCGCGGGCATCTTCCGCACACTCCGAACCCAATACCCACCTCAATTTGTATTCTGAAGCCTTTAATCGCCAGTGCTAGACTTGACGTATATCTCTATGCCTACATTTTGTAGGGATTTCCCTATAAACTCGGCAAGTGAGCCTTTCCATTTAGGTTCGGAGTTTGCTGTGAAGCCTACGGTCTGGGCTATGCCTTTCCAGAGGAGTGCTTTGTCGTAGTCTTTTGCTTCTTGCGGCATAAACTCAAATATCGATCGGCTGGCGACTAACACCAGTTTTTTCTTCATGCGGGAGATGGCAACGTTTATTCGGTTTAGATTGAGTAAGAAGTCGCTTTCCATCCGGACGTAGTCGGGGTCGCTTACGGTTGAGGATATTATGATGAAGTCTGCTTCTCCACCTTGGTACCTTTCGACAGTGTCTACTCGTACGTTGCCGTAGCCGTCGAGCAGCAAATTAGTGACCACGCCCCGCTGAGCATTGTGTGGAGTGACGACTCCAACACTTTCTCCTCTAACTCCTTCCAAAATGGCTTCGATAATCTTTGCCTCTACCAGATTTGACTGGAAACTTTCCTGTTCATCGTGGACGACCAAAACAATTACATTTTTTGGTTCCAATGCAACGCGTAAACCTTCCGTGGAAGGCGCCACAGAAGACAGCATATGCGTTTGGTCTGAGCGGAAATCAATGCCGTCTTTATTGTAAACCCATTCTTTTAGAAACTCGGCTACAACTTGGTGGCACCTGTGAGTTTCACTCAACCGCTCAGCCGGGATGTCTGCTTTTGGAGGCTGCTTAATGTGTTCCAGACCCAAGTCCTCCTGCCGAAGTAGGCGCAGGAAGTCCATTGCTGACAAGAAGGATGCCATTTCCTCGATGGTTCTTCTGTCCTCTTTTTCCCAGTTATGCGACTGTATTGGTGGCAGTTGTCTGTGATCTCCAGCGACAAGAATTTGGGCATTTTTGTCAATAAATGCGCCTGAAAGAATAAACTCCGGAAGACGCATCATGCTTGCTTCATCAACGACCAACAGGTCAAAGTAGCCTTCGTCCCACGCTGGTTCTTTACCGCCTATTTTTTTCATGAGTCCGTAAAGGCCCGGCGGCGTTACACATAAGACCATTGGAAAATCATCTGAGGCTTCATGAACAAGCTTTCCTTGATTTGATAATGCGTCTTTAATCTCGTTGACCACTTCTTCGTCTTCGTTGTAGTTTACGTATCTGACGCTTTCGATACGTTTCCTGACCAAGGTTGTGCTGCTGTTGACGACGCGATAGATTCTGAGATTAGTCAAGTCTCTGTTGCCTGACTTGCAGTAGGATACCCAACAGCTAGCTAGTTTCCCCACAAACTCGTGAATTGCCTTGTGGGTCGGGGCAACCATCAGCACCCGACATTTAGCTGTCGAACTGTGAGCTGCCAAGTGAGCAAGCACTGCTAGTTGTAGTGTCTCGGTCTTGCCCGTACCCGGGGGACCTTGAAGCATGACGACTTGTTCTTCGCCAAAAACTCGCTCGATAAAGCGATTTTGCTCAGGTTTAGGAGGCCGACTTGATTTATCAACCCAGTTCAGAAATGTATTTGCGGGATCGCGGAGTAATCGTCGACGTTCAGAGGGCTTAGTTGTTCCCGCCAGGAACTCTTGTAGCAGGCAGTACAACGCGTTGTTGGCAGCGTAGTCTAGGCATTTGGCTGCTCGTTCAGAAATTATGGCATCTGCCAATTCGTCAAGAATGTACGTACGACCTGTTTCAAAAAGCTGCGTATGTTTGCTGTTTTCCGCTTTTTCCTTGTCTGTTGTGGGAAGGTTGTGCCAAGCGCTGTAGCGTCTGTCCTTGCCTGTGGGCCAACTGACTATTTTGAGAGTTAACTCCATTTTTCGTAAATCAACTTTTTCGACGATAACTCGAGCAGACTTTTCCACTCCCGAAGGCGATCTTTGCTGGGCTTCTTCATATTGTCCTTGCTCGTTCTTCCTGATTTCAGTTGCAACCATCCAATCGCCGGAGCCTGAATCATCTGACCCCTTGACTCTGCATGCGTTGACTGTGCAATCTGATTTTGGCATCCCAAGTCCTTCATAGATCAACTTGCCTCTGACCGAAAAATCCTCCTCAGTTTCTTCGACGTTGATGCATTCAAAGATCACCGATCGGCCGGTGGCAACTCTTTGAACAGGAAGTAAAGCGTAGTGTTGGTAGAGTTCTTGTCTTCTAGCAAAGTATTCTAGGTCCAGAAATTCTCTGCAGCTTCGCTCTAACGTGGCGTTTCCCAAAGTGAACTGGGGAATCTTGGGTATGGCGATGGGTTTCTTGCCCAGTCGTCTGTTTCGGATGTTAATTGATCGTTCGATTTGCTCGAGGGCCAAGCAGAGTTTTGTGCCGAGCGCTGTTAAATCTTCGTCGCTGATCCTTCGTGTGTTGTTTGGGTAGTCGCACCACATTCGCTTTGAAACCATAACCTTCTCGAGTCGCTTCAGTTGGCTATCATCGAGCCGACCTTTGGCTGCCCACAAATACTCAATTGGGATTTGGTTTCCGAAACGGGCACGAGCTGGGTAATAACCATCTTTTCGTCTGCGATCTTCAACCCCCAGCAAGAATGACATAGTGCCGTCTGGGTTTCTTGTGAAAGGGAGTTCAAAATTGAAAAAGCCGTCGCGAAAGATTCTCCGAAGGTCAGCAAGTGTTCCATCTTTGCGCTTGCTTGTCCATTGGTCGTTATCACAAAAACAGCATTGCTTAAGAATCGGAAGAAGTCCTGTGCTGTGGTGCCCAACTGCTTTTCTAAGCATGATTTCGTCTTGAAGTATGGAAAACATGGGCTGGTCGATTGCCTGCCTCAAACCGAGGAGGTCTTGAACCGCATGGGCTGTCATGAGAGAAGACTGGCGCCTGACCGCATCCATTAGGTGATCGCGTTCTTGGCGAGTGTAGAAATAAAGATGAATGGGGGCTTCATCTGGGCTTCCAACCTCCACGGCGATTTGGTTAATGGCTTTTGTGAGGTCCGTGAAGAAATCCTCAAGCAGCTTCCTTTCTTCTGTTATGCATTCTTTCTGTTCCTTTGGAAGCGCAGCAATGATTTTCGAAATGCTTATCGATTCACCGTGGTAACGTGTGCAGCTTACCCGGGCAGTGATCATCGAAATTATGTTCATAAGATAGTCCCATTGGACGTGGAAGTAGACTCTGATCATGCCGTTAGGTCTAAACAAGAGTCCCGTGTCCTCGCCTTCAAGCGGGGAGTCTTCGGGGAGGGTTCCGTAGCCGCTTCCCGTTAGCCAAGGCATCCACCTTGTTCTGTTTGTATGAGTGCTGTTTGGTCGTATTCCAGAAAGCATGTACTGCGCTCTTTGAATCAGTTTGTCGACCTTTGCGCCTATCACGGGGTCAGCTGACAACTCCTGAGCCTTCTCAGGCTCCAAAGCCTTAGTCTCTTTGAAGTTGTTAGGCCGAAGGTCGTCGGGTCTAGGGACAACTTTCAATCTGGCAAGGTCCTCTAGCTGAAAAATTCTGTGTTGTGCAAGTGCCTTTTGTTCGCCTCGCGTCAAGTTGAGCAGGGCAACACTTTCGTTTTCCACCGCGCGGACGATGCAGCATTCATTATACCCGCAGTTGTCACATCTGTTGGAAAGATGGTAACTGACTTCCATCAGATCTTTCTTGTGAATTTGGAAGAGTTCGCCATTTGAACTTAGGAGTCTTTGAACGTCTTGAATCAGTGGGCTAAGTCTGAAAGTTGGCAAGCTTTCGGGTTCAAGCTTTTCCAAGTCAGATTCTTTGTTTATGACGCCTCCTTCAAAATCAACTTCTAATGACAGTTCGCCCAAGGCTTCTTTGAGCAGCAGCACATAGATTGCTACTTGAATTCGGTGCGCTGTTTGTTCCTTCCATGAGGATTTTATCTCGAAAATTCGCATTCTGACTTTGCCGTTCTTCCTTGGCCAAATTCCGATCAAGTCCGCTATACCCTTCACGTCCCATAAGCCGATATGCCCCATCATCGGGGCCTGATAAACCAGAACAGGCTTGTATTCGGCTTGTGGCTCGGCGGAGAGCGCATTCAAAACGAGTTGCGTCAGGTTATGAAGTGAATTTGGCCAGGCACTCTCCCAAAGATGGATTTTCGGGTCATAACGGCTAAAGTCTTCGAATCTAGCTGCCTTGACTTTCAATTCTTCAACCGTTTTAGCTTCCAACTGTTTTCCCGCAGCAAATAACAGCGGACTTAATGGCTTGTGAAATGCCTCGGGCCAAGCCTTCTGCTTCTCTTCCACGTCTTCAAATCTGAGTTTGAAGTATCTAGGGCAGCAGTCAAAACGGATAAACTCGGCAATTCCAGAAGCATCTAGAGTTGGCAGGTCTGAGGCGAAGTTGAGGTTTTTCTCTGGGCCCTTTTCATTAGCGCCTGATTTGTCTGTTTTCTGTTCCAACCCTGGTGCCCCTGCAATGTTAACCTAGCGGATAAGTTGGCTAAATCTGCACGCGGATTTAAAAGACTTGTTTAACGGGATTTGCTAGTTCGGGTTTGGTCAAATGCTGCTACTATTTGTTTTCGCGTGAGGACATTGGGGCTTGGGTTTGTTTAAGTTTTCGAAGCAAAAGGTTAATCTGCAAGTGCGTCGATTTGGGCTGATTGTTTGCCGGCCATAGGGCGCGGGTTCCACCTGATCCCATTCCGAACTCAGAAGTTAAACCGCGTTCCGTTCCCCGCTGTAGTCTGGTCTTCGGCCACGCGAAACGAGGAAAGCTGGCAACACCTCAACTCTCCTTCTAAGATAGAAACAAGCTTGTACTAAAAACCATTGTTCGCGCAAAGCATGCGCGGGCATCGAACCCCCGTCATAAGGTATTCGCCAAATAACCAGAGTTCTTTACCCTGTCTTTTGTGTTTGGAACTGATGGACTTCGGCTTTGTTTCTGTCCAGCAATCTTTATTTCTACGCTATGCGGAATGTTTATATGGGCTATTAGCGCTTCTGAGTAAAGTCAGCTAAATAGCTGCCCCGCAATTATCAACATTGGCGGCGGCTCAACCCCAACCATAACGGCGTTTGCCTTACAGGGATGCGGGTGTTGGCCTCCAGTTGCGGGGACACACATGTAGACCTGATAGAATTGCTCATGTTAGGTCTGAATTGGGCTTTGACGTTTGTGGAAGATCTCCCTCCAAATCCAGTAAAAGGCAAAAAGCGAAACGTACACAAAATAAACAATAGTAGTGCCGACAGATCGTCGGAGTCGCATAGACGTGCGTAACTCCGGTTGATCCTGCCGGACCCCACTGCTATCGGGATGGGACTAAGACATGCTAGTCGTGCGCCTTTCAGCCATGTGAGAGGCGCGGCAGACAGCTCAGTAACACGTGGCTAACCTGCCCTTGGGATGGGAACAACCCCGGGAAACTGGGGCTAATTCCCGATAGGTGAAGAACTCTGGAATGAGTCTTTGCCCAAAAGGTGTCGGATCATGCTTTCGGCATCGCCTAAGGATGGGGCCGCGACCGATCAGGTTGTTGGTGAGGTAATGGCCCACCAAGCCTATAACCGGTGCGGGCCGTGAGAGCGGGAGCCCGGAGATGGGCACTGAGACAAGGGCCCAGGTCCTACGGGGCGCAGCAGTCGCGAAACCTTTGCAATACACGAAAGTGTGACAGGGTCATCCCGAGTGCCGACCGCTGAGGTTGGCTTTTACCCAGTCTAGAAAGCTGGGGGAATAAGGAGAGGGCAAGTCTGGTGTCAGCCGCCGCGGTAATACCAGCTCTCCGAGTGGTGTGGACGTTTATTGGGCCTAAAGCATCCGTAGCTGGCT
>Ga0335070_10007771_pt1 | contig 12566 bp, 11 predicted proteins | sample Lox_Sample_13_FD_206722 | JGI IMG/M metagenome (GOLD analysis project Ga0335070, IMG submission 206722) | Soil microbial communities from Loxahatchee National Wildlife Refuge, Florida, United States - Lox_Sample_1.3 | ecosystem: Environmental > Terrestrial > Soil > Wetlands | place: USA...
ATAAAGAATCACCGCGTACTTCAGGCCCGTTGCGTCTCTAATAACCCTAATAGACGCTGCTTGCTTTTCAACGACTTGAAGAACCTTCGATCGTGCAACGAGCCCCAACCTTACATTTCTCTTCTGCATCAGATACGCATTTGGATTGTAAGCGATCTTAAGCATGGTTAGTCAGACTTCTTTTGTAGTTTGTTATAGAAAAGGTTAACTAAGCAAAGTCGGCCAAACACACCTGCCTCGGCTTCTTACCCTCGAACAGGCTGTTAATCTCATCCTCAACCATGTCAAGCCTCTGCGCATAATATCGCGGCAACCCATACTTGTCAATAATATGACGGGCAGCCTCCAAGTACTTTTCAATGCCGCCACGATACACGGTAAGCGACAACGCACCGCCACACTCAGGACACTTGCCCTTCAATGGCAGACGTCTAAACCGTCGATTGCACGATTTACACCTGAACCCCTGCGTGGAAAAAGCGCGAAGGTTTCCTGCTATGTCGCGCATGAAATGCGTTGATAAAACCTTACGCGCCACTATCTTAGCATCCACGGCCTCGATTTTTTCAGCCAGTTCCAACTGGCTATTCAACTTATCGAGCATCTTTCCTAACTTCTTGTACATGCTCTGTGGGTTACCAGAATTAACATCAGAAACGGGTATAGTGCAATGAAAACCTTGAAACTGCGCTTCGGTGTTCAAACGATGTCCAACGAGATCGATAAGTCCACTTACAGAACGAGCGCTCACCTTTTCCCAAGTCTTCTCATAAAACTCCAACGAATAGAAAGATGCCACATCCACATCATGCACCTGTCTTTGAACATCAACCGGATTCACGACAGGAATAACAAACAATGGAGCATCCATTATGCCACCAATCTGTGCAGGTAGATAAACACGCGAAAAATTCAGCAGGGTATCTAAAGCTAACATTAAGGCATCCTCATCTCCGTCGCAATCGCGCCGCTTCGCAGAATGCCAAACTGGATGAGCATAGCAAACGCTAAGCGGAGTAAAGCCAACAATTCTGCCAAGAATCCCCACAGAAGTATGAGGCGCCAAGCCTATAACCAGATGACCAACCAAATCCTCCAAACGCTTCACATTGTAGTAGGGCGCCATGCCGTAAACTTTCTCCAAGAGCTCATCCAAGAAATTCGCTACACTGATGAAATATTCTCCGCACTTCTGGGGAGCTATAACATCCTGCATTCGCAGCTCACAAGTCTGGCCAGAATCGATTAACGGTTCATTGTTGCAGTCGGTCAAGTAGCCGATTTGTTTCAGTTTCTCCAGAGAAACATTAACTTCACTGGGTTTAAAATGTGTCAAGGGAGCATTGGTCACGTCAAAACGAACGGTGCCGTCCTTGTAAACCGAAAGATCATGCCTCGCACGCAGTATTCCTTTTTCTAAGATTTCAGGAGTCTTAGTTTCATTGGTTAATCCCCTTACAGCCTTCACTCTCTCAGGATGCGAAACACCCAACCTCTTACAAGCAGAGTCGAACAGTTCTTTCAGATTCAAAGTTTGAATCCCAAAGGCTTTCGTTTGAGCTTTACACACGGGACACAAAGATTCCTTTGCAAAAGTTCGCCCACATACTGGACAAAAATGTTCCTGCAACGTCTCGACTTCGCATTCAGGGCATTTTTTTCGAAATGCCCACATTCCGCAAGAGGGACATCGACGTTTCACTACTTCAACCTTAACAATTTCTTTTTTTATGGCCTCAACCATATCCCGTTGAGCACCTCCAGCCAGCCCAACAGGAAATAAAATGTGCACTGAAGGCTTCATCTCTCTTTTCTTCGCCTTTTCTGGTCGTCCCATGCGAGCGCCGATGAAAGTGGGCGCTTTTTCGCGAATTGAAAAACCTGCAAGTTCTTTGAGATTGTCTATAACGGATTTTTCATGAGATAATCGTGTTTTTGGTTTTTGCAAGCCTAGACAGATTGCAAAGATTTTTGCATGATCACCTTCTATCGCGATTTTGTTCTCTATTATTTTGTGCGGTAAGCAGATTTTCTCAAGCGATTTTTTTGTCAAATTGTCTGTTTTGCCAAGAATCCCATACACTGAACCGTCTTTCTCAATACATTGCGCGTCCAACGCCCATCCTCGCAACGCAGAAAGCTCGTCCGCGCTGATGTTAGACCAAAAATAGGTGAAACGTGGATGTAAAGGAATGTTAAGTATTGTTGCAAAGCGTAGTGCTTCTTCTACGGTCGGTTTGCTCTTTAGCGGCTCTTTGAAAAAATCTTTTAAAACTTCTATTGTTATGCCCATGGCAGATGCAGCGTTTTCGATGTCGCCCTTGAATTTCTCTTCAACTGCTTTTTGGAGTTCTTGGCACCACCACTCTTCAGTATATCCAGAGGGCAGGAGCGGTTTATTGTTGTAGAGGAAATCGCCAAAGCTTATCAGGATATCGCCGACGAATAGGATCCTTTCAATCTTGTCTTTGACTGTACCAAAATTTTCAGTGGATATCTGCATCACAGTGCCATCTGCGAGACGAACAGTTGGTGGCTCAATGGTATCAACAGGAAGAACCACACCTCCCTTTCCAGGCAACTCAATTCGCAATTGCGTCCCAGCCGCAATGAACTGATTCAGAACCAGCATTGTTGCGGGATGCACCCCCACTGCGGCAAGACCCGTGTTTCTTGCTCTCCCATAGCGCAGCCTAAAACCGCCTTGTCGAGAAGGAAACGAGAATATGGGCCGTCCCGCGATTACGTCGTCCATGAATCCACTGGTTTTTTTCTCCTGGTTACTAACGTCAACTGTGCCTACGTTTTTCAGCCAGTCCCAACCTTCCATGCCCAACTTATCCACGATTGTCCAGACTTTTGTTGCGCGCCCGACAACACCGTCATTCACTACACGCAGAGCGCCGCCACGCACGCGGTTAGTTTCGACGCGCGGCAAGTTACGAAAAGAAGAAACCTCAACAGGATCGGTCTCCGTGCCTGTAACCTCTACGGGAAGAGATTCAAGTGCTAGGCGAAGTTGTGCATCAGAAACATGGTACTGAAAACGTAGCACGGAGCGTTCATAAAGCCTCACTTCCTCAACAAATCGAGTTATCTCTTCTTCGGTCGGCTTGTATCGATCCAAGCCTAAGAGGCGACGTACAAAGTCTCCAACAACAAGCGACAATGCCTGGTCAGTACCACCAGCAGAACGAATAGGTCCAGCAAAGTAGATTGCCAGATAACTAGTTCGGTCAAAGTTCTGTTTTGTAACTACTTTCGCCACACCTTGCAATGGAGCGGCGGTGATTCCTTCGGTTAATATTGCCAAAGCCGTGCGAACGGCTTGATCTGCAGCCTGCTGTGGGCTCAGGTGTCCATATTTGCCATAAACGATTTCTTCTGATATTTTGAAGGCAAGCTCTTCTCTGGGTAGTTTTTGACTCAACTCACGAATGCTTTGCGCCACCCCAGGCGGCCCAACCAAGCCCTCAACGAGTTCAGCAAGGTCTTTTGCAACCTCAGTTTCCGGTTTCAGCATTGGATCTAGGCCCTTTTCTCTGGCTTCCTTCGCGATTTTGTAGGAAGTGGAAAGTTGATTTTCCAATGCCTGAACGTACTGTCTGTATTCGTTGGACATGGGTGTGGTAGTCAAAACTTGCCCGCCAAGAACTCATCCAACCTCTTGGTATTTGGGTCTTTCTAACACAAAGAATTAAAAGCAAAGAGACCTAGCGCTGATGAATTCTACACAGAATTATCGTGCTCCAATTATCCTTTTGTTGCCCTGTTGCCTTTTGGAATGCTCCTTTCGCCATGCTTTCCCGTTTTTCAACGCAACTCTTGCATTGGGCATGTCTCAAGTCCGAGGGACCTTCGCATGATCCACAGTTCAGGAGAAGGGCTTCACCCAAACCGCGGATGCTCGTCCAAGCATACTCGTATTCATCATACTGAGGGGAGAAGTCTGGCCAGATTTCGTACAAGTCGTTTTTGTCGAGAGCTTTCTTTATCGCGGCGAAATAGTGTTCGAAACAAGTCATACCCGTCACTCGTTCCTAGCCGTTTTAATGTTTTCTATCAGTTCACGGATTTTAGTTTGCCCACCATCTTGTTCAATCACGGTGCCAGTTACGATAATATCTGCGCCTGCAGCGACGGCTTTTTTTGCTTGTTCGCCCGTTTTGATGCCGCCTCCCACGATTAGCGGAATGTCTATCTGGCTTTTGACCATCTGAATCATCTGCGGAGGAACAGGGGTACTCACACCAGAACCGCCTTCCAAGTAGACAAACCTCATGCCCAAATATTGCGCAGCCAAAGCATGGGCAACGGCAAGCTCGGGCTTTTCATAAGGAATCGGCGCAGCTCTTCCGACGATACTCGCAGTTCCACCTTCGCCCACAATTATATAACCAAGAGGAATGGCTTCAAGTGCGTATTTCTTCACCATGGGTGCGCCAAGGATTTGTGCACCAATCAAGAAATAAGGGTCCAAACTGTTTACGAGGCTCATGAACCAAATGGCGTCCGCGTAGCGGCTTATACCGGTTACATTGTTCGGGAACAAAATTACCGGAATTTTTACGGATTTTTTTATCGCTTTTAACACGTTGTCCAAATGAGAGGTTGACATAGAAGTGGAACCGCCCACCATTATGGCGGCAGTGTTGCATTTTTCCGCTGCGGAGGCGGTGCTTGCTGCTGAGGCAGTGGTGACTTTTTCTGGGTCTATAAGGGTAAGATGCGCGGCACCATTCTGCTTGATGCGATTGAGTAAATACTTTTCGACTTTGCCGACCATGGACCTTGTTTCCTTATTGCGAAGTCGAAGGGCTCTGTGTAGATGGATGAGCGGCGCCGCGCGCTGTGTAGTATTGATCTATGAATTTGCAATAAACGTCTATATCCTTAAAAGCAGGGTTTACTGGAAATTCGCTGGTCAGTCCACAACTTCCACACTTAATCTGTCCCTTTTGCTCTTCAGCCAATATTGTAACGCGTATGGCTTCCTTACCGCATTTTGGACAAAGAAAAATCTTTGGCAAACGCTTCTTTGGAACGCGAACTACCTTGCGCCTTCTTCTACCCATAACCAGACCTCAAATCGATATTAAACTATACAATCTTTCCTTAAAAATCTGTTCTATGAATTGTCTTAAATGTTCATAAAGAACCTACACAATAATTAGATGGACAGGAGAGAATTCGATGCTATTAACTCCATCAATTCTTAAAATAGACCAGGAAGAGACAAAACAAAGGATTACAGGATTCATCAAGGATTACGTGGCCAAAACCAAGACAAAGGGCATAGTTCTGGGGATGAGTGGCGGAGTAGATAGTAGCACCAACGCTGCCTTAGCAGCGCTATCGATTGGCGGAAACAAAGTGCACGGGCTACTGATGTTTGAAAAAGAGACCAGAAACAAACTGGACATAGACCATGCACTCCAAGTCGCAAAACAGTTCAAGATAAGGGCTGTCTTTATCGACATAACGAACCTGTTGAACGCAATTTACAAGAGTATACCAGATTTCATCGAGTCAGATTTCAAGGCGAAGGGAAACATAAAAGCCCGAGCACGAATGTTGTTGTTGTACTATTATGCAAACAGCAAAAATCTCATAGTGAGTGCAAGCTCGGACAAAAGCGAGACGATGATAGGCTACTACACAAAACACGGAGATATGGCAGCCGACATTGCACCGCAACAAGACCTATACAAAACACAGGTTCGCCAGCTAGCTAAACACATAAGCGTGCCAGATGCGATTATAGAAAAACCGTCGACACCGGCGTTGTGGCCTGACCAAACGGCTGAACAAGAAATAGGCATGCCATACGAAAAACTCGACTTGATCCTTTACGGGCTAGAACACTTCATGGAAACCCCACAAATAGCAGAACAGCTCTTAGTGCCAATTAAAATGGTTGAATCCATAAAGAAACACTGGCTGGAAACCGAACACAAACGCCGTATACCACTTTCGCCTAAACTTGGCTTCAGAACGGTAGGCAGAGATTTCCGTCTACCGTATGATGCGGAGGTAGAATGAATGGTAGATCAAATCAAAGTAGCACTCGCACAGATGAGTTGTAAGGTAGGTGACAAGGCGCATAATATGCGCACTATGGCGACGTACATTATGGAAGCAAAAAAACAAAAAGCCGACGTTATACTCTTTCCAGAACTTTCAGTTACGGGTTATGTTACAAAAGACAGGACATATGAACTCGCCGAAACAATCCCTGGACCATCGACAAAGAAAATAGAGAAGCTGGCCGAAGAGAATCACATACACGTTATTCATGGTATGATAGAAAAAAACGCGAAGGCAAAAGGAGTCGTTCATAACACCGCGGTTCTTACTTCCCCTGATGGTGTAATTGGATGTTACAGAAAGATGTATCTGCCAACACATAGCATTTTTGAGGAAAAACGCTATTTTAGGCAAGGATATGAAACGCCTGTGTTTGACACGGCAATAGGGAAAATCGGCATAATAATATGCTACGACATCTTCTTCCCAGAAACCGCTCGATTATTACGTTTAAAAGGTGCAGAGCTGATAGCTTGTATCTCCGCTTCCCCTTCTGTACGTCGCAATTACTTTGAAATACTCACAGCAGCACGGGCACTGGAAAACACGGCTTACGTGGCTTACGTAAACCTCGTAGGCATAGAGGACGGTCTTCAATTCTGGGGCGGCAGCCGCATTATAGCACCCAACGGTCGAATAATAGCCCAAGCGAAATACGACGAAGAGGACCTAATACTGGGTACCATAGACTATACGGACATACCGCGCACACAGACTTTCGTTCCAGCATTACGTGACCTTCGCCCAGAACTCTTCAACGAACTCGGTGATCTATCAAAAAAGCTGTGATGTCACAATCACGCACATCACACCTGATACTACAGTTTTTTCACAGCCCTCTCAATACGATCCATGGCTTCTTCGATCTTTTCATAGGCGGTCGAATATGACAGCCGTACGTACCCTTCGCCAGCCTTTCCAAAAGCGCAGCCTGACACCACAGCAACCTTTCCCTCGTCAAGCAAGTAGTCGGCGAAATCAATCGAGCCTTTTTTAAGTCGATGTATATCAGCGAAGATGTAAAAGGCACCCTTGGGTAAGGCGCATTCTAAACCCTCAATTTCATTAATTCGAGTATACATCAGCTTGCGCCGCTTTGCGAATTCAGTCACCATTGACCTGACGCAGTCTTGCGGACCCTTCAAGGCTGCAATGGCTGCATATTGCGCTGCACCATCGACGCAGGCTACTGAATATTGATGGATTTTCAACATTGGCGCTATTAGTTCTGAGGGACCAATTGCATAGCCAACACGAAAACCCGTCATGGCGTAGGTCTTCGAAAGGGAGTTAACGACAATGGTTCGTTCCCGCATTCCTGGAAAAGTAGCCAGACAGAAATGTTTTGCATCATCGTAAACGATTTTCTCATAAACTTCGTCAGAAATCACAATCAAATCACGCTCAACCGCAAGCTTCGAAAGTTTCAACAGATCATCATGCGAGAACACAGCGCCAGTTGGATTGTTAGGTGAATTAATGATTATCGCACGCGACCTCCTTGTGATGTGTGACATCACAGTCTTCACGCTAAAACCGAACCCATCACGCTTGCGCATAGGCACATGGACAGGCTTACCACCCGTGAGAAATATATCTGGTTCGTAACAAACGAAGCCAGGATCGAGTAACAAAACTTCGTCTCCTGGGTTAATCGTAGCCATAAGAGCAAGAAAAACGGCTTGGTGGCCCCGACTGTCACCAGAACGTCTTTGTTATGGTCGTATTCCAATTTATAATCATGTTTTGCCTTTTCGGCGATGGTTTCGCACAGGCGCGGTACACCTCCAGAAGGTGTGTAGTGTGTTTTTCCCTCATCCAACGCTTGTTTTGCAGCGTTGACTACATGTGCAGGTGGAGTGAAGTCGGGTTCTCCAATTCCAAGGCTGATAACGCTCGGGGTTCTTTGAGCGACTGAGAAAAGGTTTCTCATACAAGAAGGTTCTATTGTTCTCAAACGCCTGACAACCGTCGAGTTTCTAAACACGCAATGAACCTCACCAGATAATGTTCACCTATGAATAAAATGTGTACGTTTGACAAAATAACTATAACAAAACTTATCAGTTAACATAAGATTTCACCAAAAATTGAACACGAAAGTTTTTTACCCTTAGCCAGTATACAAAACTGTATCCTAGAACAGGAACCTCTTGGTGAACTGTTTGAGAACGAAAGAAAACGCTCAAAAAGGACTTCAAGGAGCATTAAATGACCCAATCGCAAAAATACTTTTGAAAACTAGCAATTTGACAAAAATACAGCTAGAAACGTTATTAATAGACATTTTAGCCGAAAATTATGCCGAGAAACCATTAAACTACGACGAAAAGGGCAAATTACGGCTAACTAAGGTTGCAGTAAGCCGTGGTTCGTTTAACAGAACATTAGCACAGGCAAAAAAGAACGTGACTGAATCAATATACACTATCCTTTTGCTGGGCTACCTAGGAGTAATTCAATCAGCCAGCTTGTCGCCTTTTCAGGAAGTTGCAGAAAAACTGCAAAGATACACTGATGCCTACAAAACACTCTCCGAAGGACCAGAGGACATAAGCGTCCAATTGCGGGCGATGAATCTTATACGTGAAGAAATCACTTTGGCGCTCGAGCAACTGGCTAGTTCCAAGGTGGTTACGGATCTGTGACATCACATATCACAAAACCAAGAGAATTAAGTATGTCATGCGGCGATAGTGCCAAAAAACTCCATAGGTTTCATGCGCAGGCATGAAGCATACAATGAATTCAAGCCGTACTGGATCGCTAAAATTAGTTTTGTGATTCGTGATATCACATTAAATCAATTACAACCGTAATTTTTTAATCCTTGGTATGCAAATAATGTGATTTGTGACGTGATTTACGCGTTGTCTGGCTCATCACAGTCAAATCACAGGTCGCAGGTATGAAAGGCATGATAGATTTGTTCCTAGTTGGAGTTGTAGCTTTACTTCTGATTAGTCTTGGCGCATTCTTGTTTTACTATCGTCGAATACGCAAATTGACCGAAGAGTATGAGGGAGCGAAGACCCTGGTTAATGACATTATAGCTAGTTTCAACAAACAATTTAGAAACCAAGAAGATAAACTATCCGTGATAACTCAGAAGATTATATCGTTTGCATCGAAAAGCGACAAAGTCGATAACAAGGCGATGAAACAAGAGGAACAGATAAAGCAAATCTCAGCAAAAATAACGGAACTATCTGGCTTAACGCAACTCCCAGAGCAAGTCACAAGCGTGACTCAGAAAATCACAGATGTCACAAAGTCGCAGGAAGAACTTCGAGAAAGAATGACCAACTTAGAGACTAAACTAGCGGCGCCAGAAATCAACATAGAATCTGTGATTCCAATCAAGCAAGATAAAGCATTGGCGTCTCTCACACCAACGGAATTGTCTGTTCTCGAAACCCTCGCAAACGAAGGCGAGAAAACTGCTCCTGAAATCAAAACTCGTGTAAACTTGACAAGAGAACACACTGCGCGCCTTATGAAGAAACTCTATGAAGAAGGATACTTGGAGAGAACAACGGGAAAAATCCCCTTCGCTTATCGTATCAAAGAAGAAATGAGTAAAATCTTGAAAAAGCCAGAAGCTAAGGCTTAGAAAGCTCGCTTGAAGCATTATGCAGTCGTTTGAGTTGCTCATCCATTTTGGAAAAAGTCTCTGATGAAGGAAGATCGTAGTTCGCCGGCGTACTATGCTCTAGGTACTCAGGGTAATGTGTAACTTTGATAGGAACGGCAAAACGAATTTTCGGTTCAGAAATCAGCAGTGCCTCGCCAATGTCAAGCATTTTTATCTCAGTGTCACTGTATTCCAAGTAAGGTGTGTTTTCTGTCAGATAACGTCTATCTTGGCTGAGTTCGGTTTTCATGATAACCTTTGTCCAAAGTTCGGCGAAAACGTCGAAATTTATCTTTGAGGGCCGAGGAGTAACAGCGTTCAATCCAACATGGTACTTTCGATAAGTCAGAGCGATATCAGAGAAGATTGTCTTTGGCTTTGCTGGATCAAGAAATTCGTGAGCCTCTTCTAAGGTTATGAGTAAGGTAGGCAGTTTTTGCCAATTCTCGTGGTCTGATTCCCACATCTGCTTGTAATGATACGCCACGTTTTGCGCAGTTAACGTGACAATACTATGCTGTTCCTCTGCGGTAAGCCCAGAAATGTCGACCAGGCAGGTTATGCCCTGACTGACGTTTTCAGTCACATCGTCAATGAAGTTGTAGTCTGAAGGGGGGTAAATATCCGGAGAAAGATGCTGCAGTTTCATCAGCAATGCCTCAATCACGCTCTTATTGCCATAGCCAATGCGGCTGCCCAGTTCCTTGTAGCCACCACTCGCAGAAATTTCGAGAGTTCGTTCGATCCAAGCGCTCCCAAAGGTTTTTGATATTCTCTGAGCCAACCTGAATTGTGGATATCCAATCTCTGGAAATAACGTTAGAAGTTTCCCGGGTGTCAGCGTGTACAAGCCAATCTTCATTTTATCTTCTTTTGTAGAATAGTAACGGACTTTCGTATGAAACAGCGGATGGTCCCTGAGTCCCTTTTGTGGTTTTATTCCCTTTCCTTCCAGAAGCTGGCCTGCGAAATCGAATATAATGGCAACAGTCTTCGGGCTGTGATCAATAATTTGCGCATTCAAAGTGAGCTCACAATTTGTCTTTCCCGAGCCAGTCATACCGAACATGCCCACCATGTAAGGTATCGCGTCAATGTTTACACCGACACTCCCAGTCACTTCTTCACCCGAGCGCAAACGACCAATCTCTAACTCGCCCTCAAGTTTTAACGCCTCGCAATCCTCGATTGTTGTTGATGCCACTTTATCCATATAGTTCGGATTAAACGTAGGCGACCGGATTCTCCCTTTGCACGCCTCAAGAAAAAGAATCGCCTCAATGCTTTTATAACTGGAGTAGGGTCCGTAGGTTTCTTTTCCTTGCGCTTCGCGAAGTTGCTCTCCAGTGTCAAGCGTGGAACTGCTCTGCGCGTTCACGATCCTTGCATAAAAGCTCCTCGTCCCCGAAGTTATCTTCACCATCTGCCCGAAGAATACTTCAGCCTCTTTGCTTAAGTAGAAGGATACACGGTCACCTTGGACTCTATTTATGGAGCCTAAAAAATGGTTAGGTATAATCTATCCACTCCCGGTTGAATGCATACCTGTTACCATGCAATTCGTCCGTGAAATTACAGGATAACTCTTCACTTCGTAGTGTATCTAAGACCCCTGCGTCTTTTAGTTTTGTTTCTGCAAGGTCGTAATAATTCAAGAGCTGAGATTCTGAAGGTGCCGAAAAATCATGTGCCAGCCATAGCACAATAGGATAACCTATGCACCGAGGGTCCTCTGCGATGGTTGTAAGCGGGGAAAGCAAATCGTCAACCGACTGGTTTACGAGATAATTCATGATGTCGCAACGGAAGACACGCGGGCTTTCTCCGGAGAGCTTCACCAGAGATACGTCGCCATAAAGATGTTCATGTATATCTGCTCTAACAACAGGGTGATACACCCAGGTAGAACCTTCAGCGAGTGCGTACGCCGCAGCTGCAAAATCCCTGCCCTTTTCATCTCGCAGAGTAGGCGACTGTTTGCTGATAGTTAAAAGCTTTATCGCGTTTTTCTCACATTTTTCATACAGCGAGGCACGAAACTTCCTCTCCCCACCAAAGTAGCTAGCTCCGTCCAAGAGCAGATAAGTATAGTCATCTGCATCAGCCACAAGTCTTAGTGCCATTTCACTTTCCAGCTCGAGCCGTGCATCTTGTAGTAGTCGGCGACGTACATACGCCTCACCCAGGAGAGTGAACATTCGCTCTTCAAAACTCCAATCTACGTTGCGCCCTTTTACTCCTGCAGAAGACACACGCAAAAGGTATATACCCCAGTTGTTTGCTCGTCTCAAAGTGCGAGTAGAACAATCCACTGCTATGAAATGTACGTCGCAACTGGACATTTTCTCGAGAGGGCGAATTCTTGATTTTTCAGGCTTCACAGCAATAACGGGTTCTTCTCTGACATCGCCAAAACTTATCGCTCTGCCTTTTTCCACATAATCTCTTAGTTTTTCTTTCATAAGACTTAAGTCTTTAATCATCTTTTCGTTCATAACAACCCCCTCAGGCTAAATTACTCTTGGCGGAGTACATTATGTCTAAGATACCACCTATCTATTGTCATTTTATTATATCTGGTTTATTATCAAGGGTCACTGCCAAGATTTTATATTTCCTTTGATTTGAAGATCCCTTGCGCATGAGGAAGCCTCGGTCGGCCAATCGTGATAGATACGTAGACACTGTACTCAGGCTCAAATGCTCACGCAATGTCTGCTCACAAGCCTTTTTGGCATCTTGCGAGGAAAACCATTCAAAAGGGAAATGCTGTTCGACAATAGTACGTATCTTCTCGAATTTTGTGTTAGCAAGGGATGTACGTCGCCATTTGTCGTTTTCATCT
>Ga0335070_10007772_pt1 | contig 12566 bp, 10 predicted proteins | sample Lox_Sample_13_FD_206722 | JGI IMG/M metagenome (GOLD analysis project Ga0335070, IMG submission 206722) | Soil microbial communities from Loxahatchee National Wildlife Refuge, Florida, United States - Lox_Sample_1.3 | ecosystem: Environmental > Terrestrial > Soil > Wetlands | place: USA...
GGACAAGGACTACGTGTTCCCGCCGGCGCGCGGCAACGGCGCGCTGCCGTCTCCAGAGCCGACGGCGGCCCACTAGCGCGACCGCCGCCGGCGCGGACTCCGCGGCCCGCGCTCTGCGCTTCGCACGCCGTGCCGCATCGCCCGCGAGCCCGCGGCGCCGTCCATCTCGGGTATCCTCGGGCTCTCCGCGCACGCGAGGGCAGTCATCACCAGCCGCGTCACACTCCTGGCCGACGTCGCCGACGTCGTCTCGCGGTCCCACGACCTCGACGAGACGCTCGGGAACGTCGTCGAGCTGGTCGCGAAGCGCCTCGACGCCGACGTGTGCTCCGTCTACCTGACCGACCCCGACGTGGAGCACCTGACGCTCTGCGCGACGCGGGGCCTCTCGCGCGATTCGGTGGGCCGCGTCCGGCTGGCCTTCGGCGAGGGGCTGGTCGGCCTCGCGGCGCGCGAGCGGCGGCCCGTCGCGATCGAGCGAGCCCAGGAGGATCCGCGCTTCCGCTTCTTTCCCGGCACGGGCGAGGAGCGGTACCAGTCGCTGATGGCCGCGCCGCTCATGGTGCGGGGGGTGCCGATCGGCGTCCTCGTCGTGCAGACCGAGCGCGCGCGCCAGTTCGATCCCCAGGACGTCGAGCTGCTCCAGACCTGTGCGCAGCTGATCGCGCCCGTCGTGATGAACGCGCGCCTCCTCGACCTGGTGACCCGCACCGAGGAGGAGCGCAACGCGGCGATGACGCGCCTCGCGCGCTCGGGCCTTCCGGTCGGCCGCGAGGCCGGCGCCCCGCCCGAGGTGCCGAGCCTCGCGCTGCGCGGCGCCCCGAGCTCGCCGGGGATCGCGATCGGTCCGGTGCATCGTCTGGAAGATCCCGTCGACCTCGCCCACGTCGACTACGCGCCGAACCCGGACCTCTCCCAGGAGCGGGCGGACCTGATGCGCGCCGTGCTCGAGGCGAGGCGCGAGCTCGACGGCGTGCGCGACGACATGGCCGACCGCTTCGGGCCCGAGTTCGCGGCCGTCTTCAACACCCACATCCAGTTCCTCGAGGACAAGGGCTTCACGGGCCGCCTCGAGCGCGCCGTCGGCGAGACGGGGAACGCCCTGCGCGCCCTGCGCGACGTGCTCGACGCCTACCGCGAGACGTTCTCGCGGATCGAGGATCCGTACTTCCGGGAGCGCGGGAGCGACATCGAGGACGTCGGGCGGCGCGTGATGGCGAAGCTCCTCGGCGTGCGACACCACTCGGTGCCGCTCCAGGACGGCGCGATCGTGGTGGCGGAGAACATCCTGCCGGCCCACTTCGCGCTGCTCGAGACCGAGAAGATCGCGGGGCTCGTGTCGGAGCACGGCGGCCCCACCTCCCACGGCGCGATCTTCGCGCGCTCCCTCGAGATCCCCGCCGTGACGGGCGTCGCGGGCATCCTCGAGGCGGTGCGGCCCGGCGAGACGGCGATCGTCGACGGCGCGAGCGGCCGCGTCTACCTGCGGCCCGACGCCGCGCTGCGCGCGGAGTACGAGCGCGCGCAGCACCGCTACGCGGTCGCCGTGGAGCACCTCGACACGCTGCGCGATCGCCCGGCCGAGACGCGCGACGGCCGGCGCATCCGCCTGACGGCGAACGTGGGCCTCCTGAACGACCTGCGCCTCGTCGAGCGCCACGGCGCCGAGGGCGTGGGTCTGTTCCGCACGGAGCTCCTCGCGATCGCGCACCGCGGCTTCCCGGAGGAGGAGGAGCAGGAGCGGCTGTACGAGCGCGTCGCGAAGGCCGTGTCGCCGCGGCCCGTGACGATCCGCACGCTCGACCTCGGCGGCGACAAGTCCCTCGAGCTGCCCGACGCGCCGCCCGAGGAGAACCCGCAGCTCGGCTGGCGCTCGACGCGCCTCATGCTCTCCCACGAGCCGGTGTTCCGCGCGCAGCTCCGTGCCATCCTGCGCGCGAGCGCGTCGCGCAACGTGCGCGTGATGTTCCCGCTGATCGGCTGCGTGGAGGAGCTGCGCGCGGCGCGCGAGATCCTCGAGCGGGCGAAGCAGGAGCTCGCGCGGCGCGGCGACGCCTTCGATCCGGACATGCCCGTCGGCATCATGATCGAGGTGCCCTCGGCGGCCCTGCTCGCCGACACGATGGCGCGCGAGTGCGACTTCTTCAGCATCGGCACCAACGACCTCACGCAGTACACGCTCGCGGTGGACCGCGGCAACGAGCGCGTGGCCCATCTCTACGATCCGCTCCACCCCGGCGTGCTCGCGCTGATCGACCGCGCCGTGCGCGCCGCCGAGCGCGCCGGCATCCCGATCTCCGTCTGCGGCGAGATGGCGAGCAATCCGCTCGCGGTGCCGCTGCTCGTGGGCCTCGGCATCGGGGAGCTCTCGGGCACGCCGAGCGCCGTGCCGGTGGTGAAGGAGATCGTGCGTGGCCTCGACGCGGGCGAGGTGGCCGAGGACGCCCGACGCGCCCTCGCGTCGGGCACCGCGGCCGGCGTGCGGACGATCGCCGTCGACCGGCTGGCGCGCTCCGGCCTGCTCGACCACCCCGACATCGGCGGCTGGCTGCGATCGATCGCGGAGGCGGCGGCGGGCGCGTAGCGCGCGCCGCGCAGGGCTCGATGGGCAAGACCGCCAATGCCGGCCACGCCGAGCTGTCGGGGTCGCCGCTCCGCGTGCTCGTCGTCGACGACGAGAAGAACATCCGCGCAACGCTCACGGTCTGCCTCGAGGCGATGGGCTGCGAGGTGGCGCAGGCCGCGGACGCCGAGGGCGCCCTCGCGGCCCTCGGGGAGCGGTCCTTCGACCTCGCGTTCGTCGACCTGCGGCTCGGCGACGCGAGCGGCCTCGACCTCCTGCCGCGCCTCCTCGCCGAGCGGCCCGGGCTCTCGGTCGTGATCGTCACGGCCTACGCCGCGGTCGACACCGCCGTGCAGGCGCTGAGGCGCGGCGCAGCCGACTACGTCGCGAAGCCCTTCGGCCCCGAGGAGATCCGCCACGTCGTCGGCCGCGTCGCCGCGTCGCGCGCGATGCAGCAGCGGATCTCGGAGCTCGAGGCCACCCTCGACCGCACCGTCCCCGAGGCCGATCTCGTCACGAAGTCGCCCGCGATGCAGGCCGTGCTCGACGTGCTCTCCCGGGCCGCCGCGAGCGACGCGCCCGTCCTGCTGCGCGGCGAGAGCGGCACCGGGAAGAGCGTGCTCGCGCGCGCGCTCCACGGCGCGAGCCCGCGGCGCGCGGGGCCCTTCGTGACCGTGAATTGTCCGACGCTCTCGGCCGAGCTCCTCGCGAGCGAGCTCTTCGGACACGTCCGAGGCGCGTTCACGGGGGCCGTGCGCGACCAGGCGGGACGCGTCGAGGCGGCCCAGGGCGGGACCCTCTTCCTCGACGAGATCGCGGAGATCGCGCCGTCGCTCCAGGCGAAGCTCCTGCGCTTCCTGCAGGAGAAGGCGTTCGAGCGCCTCGGCGAGACGCGCACGCGCACCGCCGACGTGCGCGTCGTCGCCGCGACGAACCGCGACCTGGCCCAGGACGTGGCGACCGGGCGCTTCCGGGAAGACCTGCTCTACCGCCTGAACGTGATCGAGATCCGGGTGCCCGCGCTGCGCGATCGCCCCGAGGACGTGCTGCCCCTCGCGCGCCGATTCCTCGCGTTCTTCTCGACGGCGGCCGGCCGTCCCGTGCAGGAGCTCTCGTCCGCGGCGCAGGAGGCGCTCGCGAGCCACGACTGGCCGGGCAACGTGCGCGAGCTCCGCAACGCGATGGAGCGCTGCACGATCCTCTGGCCGGCCCAGGTGATCGAGCCCGAGGCCCTGCCGTTCCGGCCCGTGCCGCGGCGCACGGCCGGCGATCTCGGCGGAGACATGACCCTCGACGCGCTCGAGCGCGAGCACGTGCGGCGCGTCCTCGCGCGCGCTCCGACCCTCGAGGACGCCGCGCGCATCCTCGGCATCGACGACTCGACGCTCTGGCGGAAGCGGAAGCGCTGGGGGCTCTAGGCGCCCTGGGCCGCCGGGCCGCCGTCCGCCGCCGGAAGCTCGATCCAGAAGCAGGCGCCGCCCTCGAGCGCGTCGCAAACGCCGATCGCGCCGCCGTGGGCCGCCACGATCTCGCTCGCGATCGCGAGCCCGAGGCCGGCGGCGCCCGTCTTGCCCGAGCCGCGCGCGTACTTCTGGAACACGCGCTCGCGCTCCTCCGGCGGCACGCCCGGACCGCTGTCCGCGACCTCGAGCCGGACGAGCGCGCCGTTCTCTCGCGCGCGCAGCACGACGCGGCCGCCCTGGGGCGTGTGGCGCAGGGCGTTCTCCACGAGATTCGAGAGCGCGAGGCCCAGGCGCCCGCGGTCGGCGCGCAGCGCGAGACCCGGCGACGATGGCTCGCGCACCAGGGCGATTCCGCGCGACTCCGCCGCGGCCTCGTTCGCCAGACGCAGCTCCTCGAGCAGCGCGTCCGCTTCGATCCGCTCGAGCTCGAGGTCGATGCTTCCCGACTGGAGCCGGGCGAGATCGAGGATCTCCTCGACGAGGTGCTGGAGGCGCTCGCACTCCTCGCGCGCGGCGTGCAGCAGCTCGTCCTGCTTCGGCGAGAGTGGGCCCGCGACGCCGTCGAGGCAGAGGTGGATGGCCATGCGCAGCGACGTGAGCGGCGTCCGGAACTGGTGGGCCACGGTCGAGACGAGGTCGGTGCGCAGCGCGTCGAGGCGCCGCAGGGCCGTCACGTCGCGCAGCACCACGGCGGCGCCGACCACGCCGAGCCCCTCCTCGTAGACCGGTGCCGCGTTCGGCGTGAAGAAGCGCTCGCCGTCCGGGCCCGGCACCGCGATCGCGTCCTCGAGCCCCCGCGACACGACGGCGCCCTTTCCCTGGAGCGCGTGGTCGCGCAGCGAGGCGACCGCGTCGCGGATCGCCGGCGGCGCGGCGTCGAGGTCCGATCCGCCGCGTCCGAGGACGCTCTCCGCGGCGGCGTTCGACGCGATCAGCGAGCCATCGAGGGCGAACTGGAACACGGGGTCGGGCAGGCCGTCGATCGCGGCCTGGGTCGCGAGCTGGGCCTGGGCGAGCTCGCCGAGGGAGCTCCGCCGATACTCCTCGATGCGGTCGGCCATCGCGTTGAAGGTGGCGGCGAGCTGCGCGATCTCGTCGCGGCCGCGCACCAGCGCCCGCACGGCGAAGTCGCCCCGCCCGAACTGCTCCACCGCCTGGCCGAAGACGCGCAGCGGCCGCAGGAAGCGGCCCGCGAAGTAGAAGGAGGTCACGAGCCCGGCGGCGAGCGCCGCGAAGGCCGCCGCGAGCATCGCCTGGCTCCGCCACTCGGCCTCGCGTCGCGCCGCGTCGCTCTTGCGCAGCATCGCGTCCTGGTTGATCTCGAGGATGCGGTCGGCGGCGGCGCGCACGGCGTCGAGCCTCGGATCGACCTCGGCGAAGTAGCACGTGCGTCGCGGCTCCGGGGCAGGGCGCGCGGCGCAGGTGTCGAACGCGCTCGTGTACGCCGTCCAGGCGGCGCGCAGCGCCGCGCCCGCCTGCGGCTCCCCGGCCTCGGTGAAGTTGTTCTCCTCGACGCGAAGCTCCTCGCCGAAGCGGCGGCGCTCGGCCGCCGCCGCCGCGGGATCGAGCGCCGCGCCGCCGACGGCGGACTCGATCAGGCGGTCGTCGAGCCGCTCGACGGCCTCCTTCATGCGCTCGGCCGCGAGCACGCTCCGGTAGTTGTCGGCGAGGATGCTCTCGCCCGTGCGGCCGAGGGCGCCGAGGGACGACACCGCGAGCACGCCGAGCAGCGCGACCGCCACGGCGAGCGGCGCGCCCGCGAGGAGGAGCCGGCTGCGCAGGCTCATTCCTCGCGCTCCCGCGGCTCGCGGTCGCCGACCACGTGCACGTCGAACTCCTCCGCCTCCTTCACCATGCGGAGGGCGAAGTCGCGCTGGCGCAGGCGGCGCCACCAGGGGCGGCGCGTGCGCCCGACGACGACGTGCGCGACCGCGTGGGAGCGCGCGAAGTCGAGGAGCGCCGCGACCGGGTCGCGTCCGCGCAGGCGCACGATCTCCGCGCCGAGCTCGCGGGCCTTCTCGATGTTCGCGTGCAGGTGCCGCTGGGCCGCGGCGTCGATCCGATCGGGCGACTCGTCCGGCGTCTCCACCCAGGCCACGTACCAGCTCGTGTTGAGGCGGCCCGCGAGGCGCGCGCCGCGCCGCAGGAGCGACACCGCGCGCGGGGAGTAGGACGCGATGCAGACGAGCACGCGCTCGCTCGCCGCGGCCGCCGCGGCTGCCGGCTCGCCGCCGGGCCGTGACACCGCAGCGCGTCCCAGGCTGTCGGCGACCTCGCGCAGCGCGAGCTCGCGCAGCGTCGCGAGGCTCTCCGGACGGAAGAAGCCCGCGAGCGCCCGCTCGGCCTTCTCCCGCTCGTAGATCTTCCCGCTCCGCAGGCGCTCGAGCAGGTCTTCCACGGCGAGGTCGAGGTTCACGACCTGGTCGGCGTGCTGCAGGAAGACGTCGGGCACGGTCTCACGGATCGGCGCGCCCGTCGCCGGCTCGACCAGGTCCTTCAGGCTCTCGACGTGCTGCACGTTCAGCGCACCGATCACGCTGATCCCGGCCTCGAGCAGGTCCATCACGTCCTGCCAGCGCCGGAGGTTCCGCGAGCCCGGGATGTTCGTGTGGGGGATCTCGTCGACCAGGGCCACCTGCGGATGGCGGGCGAGGACGGCCTCGAGGTCCATCTCCTCGGCGACGATGCCGCGGTAGGGGACCTTGCGCCGGGGGACGACCTCGAGGCCCTCGAGGAGGGCCGCGGTGTCGGCCCGGCCGTGGGTCTCCACGAAGCCCACGACGACGTCCACGCCCCGCTTCTGGAGCGCATGCGCCTCCTCGAGCATGCGGCAGGTCTTTCCGACGCCCGCTGCGAAGCCGAGATAGAGCTTCAGTCGTCCGCGCCGGGAGCGCTCGACGAGCTCGAGGAAGTCCTGAGGCCGTCGACGCTCCATCTCTCGCCTTTGCCACTCCGGTGGAAGCGCCGGTCGAGCGCGCGGCTCACCGCGAGCACGTTCACGCGCGACTCTCTCAGGACGAGATCAAGGCGCGCACCCGCTCGACGTCGGCGCCGCGCGGCAAGCGATGCGCGGAGCCTGCCAGAAAGCGGCGTCCGGCGGAAGGTGCGCCCATCGTGTAGGCGCCGGAGAAGGCGACGCAGCCCTGCAGGGCGCGGGGCTCCGCAGCCCGGGGACGCGCCTCAGGCGCGGGCGGTGCTCCCTCGCGGGCGGAGCCGCTCCGCGACGATGGCCGAGAGCTGCTCGAGCTCCGCCTGGAGGCGCCGGCCCGCGTGCGCGAGGCCCTCGCGCCCCGCCTCGGACGGCACCTCGAACGGGACGCCGAAGGCGCACACCACGCGCGCGAAGGGGAGCGGAAGGATCGAGCGGTCCCAGCTCCGGAAGCGCCAACATGGCCGTGCCCCGATCGCGGCGGCGAGGAGAGGACGCCCGGCCTGCTGGGCGAGGAGCACGCTTCCGGGCTTCGCGACGTGGGCCGGGCCGCGTGGGCCGTCGCACAGCAGCGCGCCCGAACGTCCGCCGCGCACGAGCTCGATCTGGGCGCGCAGGGCACCGACGCCGCCGCGCGAGCTCGAGCCTCGGGCCGAGCGCGCGTAGCCGAGACGCGAGAGCACGGCGTCGATCAGGTCGCCGTCGCGGCTCCGGCTCACCATCACCACCACGTCGTGGTCGCGAAAGAGATAGGAGGCCGCGAGGAGGCCCTCGTGCCACAGGGCCCCGACGACCGTTGGGGCGCCGGGCCTCAGCGGGTGCTCGCCCAGGACCTCGATCCGCCACGTCGCGCCGAGGGCACGGAGCAGGAGGGCAGCGACGGCGCCCGCGAGGGCGAGCGCGCGGCTCGAGGCTGTGCGCGCGGCGCGAGCCATGGCGGGGAGCACCGTAGCGCGCGCAGGCGCGCGTTCTGCGGGCGGCACGTCGATCGGAGCCACGGCGCGAGGCGCGTTCTTCCGCTGCGAAAGATGACGGTCGCACCGGAATCGACGCGCTATGGTGCGCCCATCATGGCCAGCGACGCATTGCGCCTCGCACGGGGCTACCTCGGCCTCACGAAGCCCCGCATCCTCCTGCTCGTGATCTTCACGGGCCTCCCCGTGCTGTGGATGGCGGCCGGTCGGACGCCTTCTCTTGCGGTCTCGGCCGCGATCCTCGGCGGCACGGCCCTCGCCGCCGCCGCCGCGAACACCCTCAACTGCTACATCGAGCGCGAGCGCGACGGCCTCATGGAGCGGACGCGCATGCGGCCGCTGCCGTCGGCGCAGGTACGGCCGGCGCAGGCCCTCGCGTTCGGCCTGGCGCTCGGCGGCCTCGCGACGGCCATCCTCTACGTCTCGGGCGGCGCCCTCGCGGCGGGGCTCGGCGTCGCGAGCATCCTCTTCTACGTCTTCGTCTACACCGTGTGGCTGAAGCCGCGCTCTCCGCTGAACGCCGTCGTCGGCGGGGCGGCGGGGGCCGCGGCGCCGCTCATCGCCGACGCCGCGGTGAACGGCCACGTCGGGCCCGCAGGCTGGCTCCTCTTCCTCATCATCTTCTTCTGGCAGCCGCCCCACGTCTGGGCGATCGCGCTCTTCCGAAAGGACGACTACGCCAAGGCCGGCATCCCGATGCTCCCGAACGTGATCGGCGACCAGCCGACGCGCTGGCGGATGCTCTGGTACACGCTCGCCCTCGTCCCCGTGACCCTCGCTCCCCTGCCGCTCGGGCTGCTCGGTCCGCTCTACGGCGCGGCGGCGTTCGGCCTCGGCGCGTGGTTCGTCTGGCACGCGGTGCGCGTGCTGCGCGAGCGCGACGACGCTGCGGCACGCCGCATGTTCCACGTCTCGCTGCTCTACCTCTTCGCGCTCTTCGGGGCGATGCTCGTCGATCTTGCGCTGCGCTAGCAGCGCGCGGAATTCCGCGTCGGAGGGCGTTTCCATCTTGACCGTCCCGACGGGGAAAGCTAACCACGGCCGCGGAGTTGCCCCGGTCCCGGGGCGCTCCGGCCTGCGCTCGGGGAAATTCAAAGAGAGGCTCTGGATGGCAGCGTTCTCGAAGTCGTTCGGGAAGTCGGTGGCGAGGACCGTCGCCCTCGGCGCCTGGCTCGCCGGCCTGTCGGCCGGCGTCGTCGCGCCGGCCGCGGTCGCGGAGGAGAACACGCGCGGCCGCGAGCTCTTCGAGCTGTGCCAGCAGTGCCACGGCGCCAACGCCGGCGGGAACCCGCTCACCCTCGCGCCGTCGATCGCAGGCCTCCAGCAGTGGTACGTGGAGCGCCAGCTCACGGGCTTCAAGGCGGGCTACCGCGGCCAGGAGTTCCACGACATCGCGGGCATGCGCATGCGCCCGATGGCGCGCTGGCTCAAGACCGACGACGACGTGAAGGCGGTGGCGGCCTACGTCTCGTCGCTCCCGCCCGTCCGGCCCGCGCCCACGCTCGTGGGCGGCGACGCCGCGAAGGGCCAGGCCTTCTACGCGCCCTGCACGGCGTGCCACGGCCCCGACGGCTCCGGGAACCAGCTCCTGAACGCGCCGGCCCTGAACCACGCGAGCGATTGGTACCTGCTCACGCAGCTCCGGAACTTCAAGGCCGGGATTCGGGGAACGAACGCCGGCGACAGCTTCGGCAAGATCATGCAGCCCATGTCGATGACGCTGCCCGACGAGCAGGCGATGAAGGACGTGATCGCGTACATCACGACCCTCTCCGCCAAGACGGCGTCGGCCCAGTAGCACGAGCGGAGGTCGGAGAGCTCCCATGGCCAAGGCCTACTCGCCGGAAGATCTGGCGACGCGCACGTTCGTGATCACGATGGCGGGGGTGCTGACCTTCATCGCCGTCGTGTTCGTCTTCATCATCAAGTAGGGCGGGTCCGACATGATCGAGTACTACGTCAAGGCCGCCTCGAGCTTCGCGCCGGACATCGACTTCGTCTTCACGCTGATCTTCGGGCTGGTCGGCTTCTGGTTCGTGCTGTCCGAGCTCGTGTTCTTCTACTTCATCATCCGCTTCCGCAAGAAGGACGGCAGGCCGGCGCAGTACATCACCGGCGAGGAGAAGCACCAGAAGCGCTGGATCACCTACCCGCACCTCATGGTGCTCGTGTGCGACGTGTTCATCGTCGTGGCGGCGGTGCAGGTCTGGTACAAGGTGAAGCAGGACATCCCGCCCGCGGAGCAGACGGTGCGCGTGATCGGGCAGCAGTGGGCCTGGAGCTTCGTGCACCCGGGCGCCGACGGGAAGCTCGACACGCCCGACGACATCTACACCGTCGACGAAGTCCACCTGCAGAAGGGCGTGCTCTACCACTTCAAGCTCGAGTCGCGCGACGTGCTCCACAGCTTCTCCGTGCCGAACTTCCGGCTGAAGCAGGACGCGATCCCCGGGCGCGTGATCACGGGCTGGTTCCGTCCGACCGAGACCGGCCGCTTCGACCTGCAGTGCGCCGAGATCTGCGGCATCGGCCACGGGCTCATGGGCGCCGAGATCTACGTCGACACGCCGGCCGAGCACGCGGCGTGGGTCGCGGCGCACTCGACGCGTTCCGTCGCGGTCGCGAAGCCGGCGGGGGAGTAGACGAATGGCGACGCATCCGATCGAAGTCCACGGAGCGCACGAGGCCCACGGCCACCACGAGGAGGTCGGCTTCGTCAAGAAGTACCTCTGGTCGACCGATCACAAGATGATCGCCATGCAGTACCTGTTCACGGGCATGGCGATGGGGCTCATCGCCGCCTTCTTCTCCTACGTGTTCCGCATGCAGATGGCCTGGCCCGGCGCCCACGTGCCGTTCTGGGGCATCGTGACGCCGAACCAGTACAACAGCCTGATCACGAACCACGGCGCGATCATGATCTTCTGGGTCGCGATGCCGGTCCTGATCGCGGCCTTCGGGAACTTCCTGATCCCGCTCATGCTGGGCGCGGACGACATGGTCTTCCCGAAGATCAATCGGCTCTCGTACCAGGTCTTCCTGCTGAGCGCGATCGTCTTGATCTCGTCGTTCTTCGTGGAGGGCGGCGCCTTCGGCGGCGCGTGGACCTCCTATCCGCCGCTCTCCGCGAAGGCGCAGTACAGCCTGACCCCGCTCGGCTCCACCTTGTGGCTCGTCGCCGTGGCGCTCGAGTTCGTGGCGTTCCTGCTCGGCGGCATCAACTTCGTGACCACGGCCATGAACTCGCGCGCGCCGGGCATGAAGATGTACGACATCCCGATGGTGGTCTGGATGATCGTGATCGCGAGCATCCTGTTCATGGCGTCGGTCGGCCCGCTGATCGCCGGCGCCGTCATGCTGTTCATGGACCAGCAGGTCGGCACCGCGTTCTTCGACCCCGACCGGGGCGGCGACCCGATCCTGTGGCAGCACCTGTTCTGGTTCTTCGGCCATCCCGAGGTGTACGTGGTGCTCTTGCCGGCGATCGGCATCGTGGCCGAGATCATCACGGTCTTCTCGCGCAAGAAGCTGTTCGCCTACAAGACGATCCTCTACACGGCCTTCGCGACGGGCGTCTTGTCCTTCACGGTCTGGGCGCACCACCAGTTCGTGGCCGGCATCGACCCCCGCATGGCGAACGTGTTCACGGTGACGACGCTCCTCATCTCGGTGCCGATCGCCGAGATGCTCTTCGTCTACATCGCGACGCTCTACGGCGGCTCGATCACCCTCGCGACACCGATGCTCTGGGCGCTCTCGTTCATCGCGACGTTCCTGATCGGCGGCGTCACCGGCATCTTCCTCGGCGCCTCGGGCGGCGACATCTACCTCCACGACACCTACTTCGTGCTCGCCCACTTCCACTACACGTTCTTCCCGATCGCGATCATCGGGACGTTCGCCGGCTTCACGTTCTGGTTCCCGAAGATGTTCGGCAAGCAGATGAACGACACGCTGGGCAAGATCCACTTCTGGCTCACGATCATCCCGTTCAACGGCGTCTTCATCCCGCTCTTCATCACGGGCATGTGGGGCGACCACCGCCGCATCTTCGACCACACGAACTTCCCGGAGCTGAACCAGCCGGGCCTGATCTTCCTGCGCCAGTTCTCCACCGTGTCGCTCGTGGCGATGCTGCTCGCGCAGCCGATCTTCTTCTACAACGCGATCACGAGCCTGCTCTGGGGCAAGAAGGCCGAGAAGAACCCCTGGAAGTCGAACACGCTGGAGTGGACGGCGGACTCGCCGCCCCCGCACGGAAACTGGAAGGACCTGCCGGCCGTCTACCGTGGGCCCTACGAGTACAGCACGCCCGGCCGGAGCGAGGACTACTGGCCGCAGAGCGTCCCGAACTGAGCGAAGGAAGGACCCATGTCGTCGGCTCGACCGATCGCAACGACTCGTAGCAGCGCGGGGATGCCCACCGGCCGCCTGGCCGTGTGGTGGGTGATCGCGTCGGAGATCGTGATCTTCGGCGGGCTGCTCGGCTCCTACATCATGCACCGCATCGCGCACCATTCGTTCGCCCAGCAGGCGGCGCACACGAACACCGCGATCGGCGCCTTCAACACCTTCGTGCTGCTCACCTCGAGCCTGATGGCCGTGCTCGCGCACCGCGCGTCGGAGGACGGCGACGG
>Ga0335070_10007773_pt1 | contig 12564 bp, 9 predicted proteins | sample Lox_Sample_13_FD_206722 | JGI IMG/M metagenome (GOLD analysis project Ga0335070, IMG submission 206722) | Soil microbial communities from Loxahatchee National Wildlife Refuge, Florida, United States - Lox_Sample_1.3 | ecosystem: Environmental > Terrestrial > Soil > Wetlands | place: USA: Florida...
AGAACGGCCCACTCCGCCGGCGGAATGATGCGCGGCAACAGGTCGAACGGCCAGACCCGCTCGATCCCTTCATCGTTGTCGCTGTAGACCGTGAAGGTGACGCCTTCGGTACGCAGTGCCAGGTGCGATTCGTGCGCCTTCGCCGCCAGCGTGCTCTGTCCCGTCTTGCGGATGTGCTCCCACAGCGGCCGGTAATGTTCGCGCGGCTCGAAATCATCCTTATAGAACTCATGATACGGCATGCGGCTTTGCGAACTGGTCGATACAGCGGCAAGCATACGGACTCCTGGTGACAGCGCGGGTGGAAGGCAATGGCCGTGCCATACTTAGCAGACATCAGCGGTCCCGCCACAGTCGCGTACTGGTCAAACCCGCACAACGCGTTGCCGAACCCTTGGGCAGCACGCGGACGAGAAACTAGGCAATGGTCGGGAGATACCCCATTGCCCCGCGGCGAAGCCGCGTGCTAGCCAGAGGCGGTGATGCGCAGACGAATCGGCCTGCTGATCGCGGGCCTGCTGCCCGCCGTGTGCCTGTCGGGATGTGTCATGGGCCGCGTGTACCGCGACCACCCGCTCGACGAGGTCAAGATCGCGTCCATCCAACGTGGCCAGACAAGCAAGCAGGAGATCCTCGACCTGTTTGGCCCGCCGCAGGAAATCGACGCACGCGAACTGACCGCAATCGGCGTGCCCTTCGAACCCTTTGTCAGCCGGCGCGGTGAGAAGCCACCCGTCGAGCGCCTCGTGGCGGCACGCTACTTCCGCTACACGTACACCCGCGCCAATGCCATGGCGGTCATTCTCATCCTGTTCAACTACGGCGAGTTCGATCAGAAGAGCGACAACCTGGTCGTCTTCTTCGACGGCGACAACAAGGTCGAAGACTTCGCCTTCCGCCGCGAGACGGACCAGTTGCCGCGCTACGGCTTCTGGTCGCGATGAGGGAGGTCCGGTGCGCGTCGCGCGGCGTCACCTCCTCGGCTGGTTGCTGGCCGCGGCGCTGGCAAGCGGCTGTACGGTGGCGCGCTACTACCAGGACGTGCCGTTGCGCGGCGACCCCTCGGTTCTGGTCGAAGGCCAGTCGACCAAGAGCGACGTGCTCCGCCTCTTCGGCCCGCCGCAGCAGATTCAGCATCAGACCGACGGCGATACCTTCGTCTATGCGTACGAACGGACGAACTACTCGTCGCTGCGCATCCAGGATCCGATCACGCGTATCAACTGGTTTACCTACACCCGCCAACTCGAAAACCACGACAAGTTGGTCGTCCTGTTCGACTTCGCCGGTGTCGTTCGGGGTGTCGCAGTCGATCGTCACACGCAAGACATGCCGGTACTCTGACGGATGAGTGAGCGCTCCGCGCTGCGGGCCGCAAAGATGCTGCTGGCTTCACTTTTGGTCGTCCCGGCGGCTGCGTTGCGGGCGCACGCTGATGGGGATCCCAGCTACCGCCTGCAGGCTACGCTGCACCCACGTCCTCCGCAGGTCGACGGCACGGTCGACATCACCTTCACCAATCGCAGCAGCCGTACGCTCGCCGAGGCGGTCATCCTGCTCTTTCCCAATCGCTTCGCCACACCGGACGACGGCATCAACGACTTCAACCGGCCGTTGGTCTACCCCGAGCAAGAATTCGATCCAGGCTCGATGCACATTCTCGAAGCGCGCGATGACGGCAATCCGACGGCAAGCGAACCGCTGCGTGTGCCCGAGGTTGCGGACGGCTGCGCGGTGCAGATGAGCATTGCGCCCCTGGCCCCCGGCGCCGCGCGCCGGCTGACGCTGCGCTTCGAGACCGTGGTGCCGTATCGCTTCGGGTCCTTCGGCTACTTCGATGATCAGGTGACGCTCGTCGGCGGTTGGTACCCTTATCTGGCCGCCCTTGCGCCAGACGGCAGCTGGCAAGCGGACGCGCCGCCGCCACTCGCCGAGTTCGAAGTGGAACTCGATGTCGAACCGCGCCGAGACGTCGTGTTGAACGGCAAGTACTTCCCACAAGCGCACCGCGTGACGACGCAGATGCCGGCGGTGCACTACCTGTCGTTGGTGGCTGCTCCACAACTCCTGCGCGCCGAGACCGACGCCGGCGATACCCACATCGTCTTTCTGCGGCGACCCGCACGCTACACCTCGCGTATCAGCCCTGAGCCGGAGCCGACGGGCACCTTCCTGGCGGCGGCCCAAGCCATCCTGGAACAACGGCCGGCGGTGCTGCCGCCCCCGCCACGCGAGTTGCTGGTGGTCGAGGCGCCGTTGCGCCTCCAACTGACCGCGCCAGGGGAGGGCGCCGTGCTGGTGTCGGATCGCATGCTGAAGGTCCACTGGCTGCTGCGGCCGTACCACGAAATGCAGCTCGCGCAGGCCATGTACGCCGCGTTGCTGCGGCCGGAGCTGGCAGCGCGTGAGCCGAGTGCGGACTACCCGTGGGTGAGCGAGGGGCTGTCGCGTGTGCTGGCGGCGCGGTACGTCGCTGCAGCGTATCCTGACACGCGCAGCGTGCAGGACTGGATCGAGCTGTTCAACATCTTCGCCATCGTCGATCGCTTCGAAACGGCCCCGAAGATCCCGTTCGTCGGCACGTTCTTCGAGCGCGCACCGCAAGCGGATCCGCTGCATGAACAGGTGACCACCTTCAACAACGACTTGCCGCCGGGGCACGTCATTCTCGGCAAGCTGCGCCAGTTCCTCGGGGATGCGGAGTTCAATCGTGTAGTCGATCAATGTTCGGACACGCCGGCGCCGTTCCGGCAATGCGCCGCGCAGGAGAGCGGCCGTGACCTCGACGCCTTCTTTGCGCAATGGCTGCAACCCTATCCGGACATCAACTACGCTCTGGGCGACGTACGGCTCAACGAGCCTGACGGCGATACATTCGTCAGCCGGGTGCGCATCGAACGGCAGAGCACCCGTCCCGTGCAGGAGCCCGTCGACGTGCAGTTGCGGAGCATTGGCGGACAGCAGGTGACGGCGCATTGGAATGCCGGCGGTACTGACGGTGAAGTTGCGGTGGTGACGCCCCGACGGGTGCATCAGGTGCGCATCGACCCGGACCGCAAGTTGATCGAGACGACGCGTGCCGACAACTCCTGGCCGCCGGAGCCGCAGATCGTGCTCGACACCGCCGAGGTCGAGATCACGTCCACCGAGTTCGGCATCTCCAGCTTGCTGGTGGGGCGCGGGCGCTACGACTATCGCAAGGATGTCGCCGTGGCCGGCTTCTATACGAACCGCAGCCTCGGCGTCGATGCCGGCGCCCGCTATCACTGGGGTGCGCAGAACGATCCGACGTTGTACCGGCACAACCTCTACGCGTTTTACGGCGCGCAGGCACTGGATCGCAGCTTCAAGGACGACCGGCACCCGACGGTGCGTACCACCGGACATTCCAACAACCTCGGCCTGCGCTACGACTACAACAACATCTTCGCCTACGACAATCCGACGCGGGAAGTCGATCTGCGGCTGTTTACGGACTGGTACGATCAGGCGCTGGGCAGCGACTACAACTACCTTGATTGGGGCGCCAGCCTGGTGCTCACGCATCCTCTGTGGACCTACCGGAGCATTATGGCGGGTGAGATCACCAACGGCTTCAGTGAGCCGCTCGGTTCGAGCCGCGTGCCGAATCAGGGCCTCTACAGCCTTGGTGGGTCGCGCTCGATTCGCGGCATCGGCGCTGAGAGTCAGCTAGGGCGCAACCTCTTCCTGGTGCGCGGGGAGCTGCGCCAGGCAATCTATCCGGAGCTGGATCTCAACTTTCTCGACCTGCTGGTGCTGCGGCGCACGCAAGCGCGATTGTTCGTCGACACGGGGCAGGTGGACAACGCCGCGGGGCGGGTCTATGACCCCTCGCACTATGCGGTCGGCGTCGGCGTGGGCCTGGCAGCGGTGTACGACTTTCTCGGCTTCTTCCCATCGGTGGCATACATTGAGGTAGCGACGCGGGCGGATAGCAATCAAAGCGACGTGCAGTTCCTGTTCGGGACGCGGCAGTCGTTTTGATGGTGAGTTCGCACTGTGGCGCGCCGGAACGCTAACCGCGCGGCGGCGGCGTAAAGACGCTCAAGGAGGCGCGCCGTAGCCACCAACGCCCTGTGCGTAGTTTCCTCGTCTGGGCGCTCCGAGGGTTCGTCAGAGTGGAGCAGGCCGTTGGCGAGATCGTTGATGACCTTCGCGACACGCTTCAGATGACGTGGAATCAAGGGACAGCTATCGATGAGCTGTGGGAGTTTGTAAGGTTTCGGGGGTCCAGCCAAGGCTTGGCGTTAAGATCATTGAGGGTGTGGTCGATCACCGATCGGCACATGACGACCGCTGGAGTTAAGAGACCCGCGACCCAGCAATCCCAGGAAACGGGCAAGTGAGCCGCCGTGCGTCGAGGGAGGGAATGTTCCGTAAGCGTCACACGTTGCCGTTCCAATCGTTCATCAGCAGCTCGACCTCAAGCAAGACCCACGAACCACAGAAGGCTGTCTGGCTTTTCTGGCTGTGCCCCTTCCCCTAGTCCCTCGGGTGGTAGCCTTCCGTCCTGGAGACCTTGAGGAAGCCACGCAGGGTTTCGTCTTCGAGCGTAATGGCGGTACCAGCATGGTGTGGAAGAAATGACCGAAGACGGACATACGCCTCAGCCCGCTGGTTCTCTCATATGATTTCGTCCTCGTTGAACTTAATCGGCCTGCGGCCGTGCCTCGTGGAAACTCCAGCTGGTTCCTCTTCGCTGAGCGAACGCACGGCTTCCGCCGCGGCAGATGAACTATACCCAAGCACGCCGAGAACATCGCCCAGAATCTGCCGCTTCTTCGGCGTATCGTTGTTGGAAACTACCCAGTAGGAAGAATCTGGGATCTGCTGCGGCTTCACGCTCTTCCCTGACTCTTCAAGTTCCTGGGCACTCTTGCCGAAGTATTTCCGCTGCCGGCCCCTTATCCCGAGCACCGTCTTGAACTCTTGCGGGTGCTGACGATGTGTCCAACCCAGTAGAACGTTTAACGAGTCTGTCAAGAGGCTTTCTCCCTAGGGGTCGGTGTCGCACCGGGCCTTGGCCATAGGGCCGCGGGCCTTCGAAGTGGTCTCTCGGTACGCCCTGGCGGTCCGTACGTCCCGCGTCGCCGTGGAATCAAATTCCACGGCTGAGTCGCCGGAAAGCCCGCTGAAGGGGCTGAAGAGCGAGCATTCGGAGCCCCCTCGGTGGGCTTTGTTTCGACTCAGCCGCAGGGTTCGACCCTCCTGTGCCGCGCTCGGCAGCATCGATTGCACGTTTATCGACACTCCCCAAGGGGGGCGATGGGGGTCGCGCCTACGAAGGTACCCTGCCGAAAGTGGTTCCACATCGCCTCCATTGGAGTATGACGAAGCCGAGCAACGCATGACGGAGTGACTCGTCGAGTGACGGCACTAACCGTGCTGAGAGTGGCGAGACCTCGTGCTACGGCAATGGCCTATTGGCGACTGCACTACCATCTGGTCTGGACCACAGCGCTGCGCCAGCCGCTGATCAATGCGGACGCCGCGTGCATAATCGAACAAGTGCTTTGAGCAGTGCGAGCCCTCCGCGCTGGTGGCCAGCAGGAAAGGTTCACGCACCTGAGCCCCCTTGGCGGGCTTCGGGCGACTCAGCCGTGGAATTTGATTCCACGGCGACGCGCTGGAACGAAGCGCCGCCAGCAGCCTTGAGGCATCCGGCTAGTGCAAACTGCCAGACTACGCGGCTCGCCCAGTCCCTGTGCGCCACGTGCGCCACGCCCGCGATCCTTGCCGCGATCGAGCCGTTTCTATAGCCTCACACCACAGGCCAATCGGAACGTCGATGCAACACAGCACACAGCCGCGGCGGGCGTGTATCACCGGGTGCGGTGCGCTATCACCCATCGGCAACAGCATGGCAGCCTTCTGGGAAGGACTCGTGGCCGGCCGCACCGGCCTCCAAACGATTCGCGCCTTCGACACCACCGGGATGACCGTCGCAAATGCGGGCGAGGTTAAGGACTTCGATCCGCAGGCGCGGCTTAGCGGAGAGGAAGTGCAACGCCTCGAACGCATTCATCAGTTCGGGCTCTTCACCGCGCGCCAGGCCCTCGAAGATGGGCAGCTGGACCTGCACGGCGTGGATCGGTCACGCGTCGCGCTGATCGTGGCGACGAGCTTGGGTGGGATGCTTGTCGGCGAGGAATACCAGCGGCAAAAAGCAAGTGGGGTGGGGGAGTTCGATATGCACCGCCTGTTCGACTTTCCATATTACGCTACGGCGACCGGGTTGGCGCGCGAGTTGGGTGTGCGCGGCCCAGTCGTCAGTCCGTCGATTGCCTGCGCGTCCGGCACGCAGGTGGTGGGCATGGCGCTGGAGCTCATTCGCGCCGGTCATGCAGACATCTGCCTCGTGGGTGGTGTGGAGACGCTGTGTGCGTTCGTGGTGAATGGCTTCAACTGCTTGCGGGCCACGACCACAGACACGGTGCGACCCTTCGACGCGCGGCGATCGGGCCTCCTGTTGGGCGAGGGCGCGGCGATGTTGGTGGTCGAGGAACGCCAGCATGCGCGGGCGCGTGGGGCGCGCACCGACGTGGAAGTGATCGGGACGGGTCTGGCGGGCGACGCGACGCACATGACTGCTCCCGCCCGCGACGGCGCCGGGGCGGCGCGCGCCATGCGCATGGCGTTGGCCGACGCGGCCGTGGCGCCAACGGCGGTCGACTTCGTCAGCGCTCACGGCACCGGGACGGTGTACAACGACGCCATGGAGATGGCGGCGATCGAGAGCGTCTTGGGCGAGGCCGCGGGCCGCATTCCGGTGAACTCGATCAAGGGAGCGATCGGCCACACCCTCGCCGCGGCGGGTAGCTTCGAGGCCATCATGTGCGCGCAGATCCTGCGCACGCAGGTCATTCCCGCTACGGTGAATTGCGAGCAGCTGGACCCCGCTTGCCATCTCGACATCATCATGGGCGCGGCGCGCCGGCAGCCGGTGCGGACGATCCTTTCGACCTCCTCGGCATTCGCCGGGAACAACGCCGCCATCGTGTTGCGGTGCTCCGACACCGCATGACCGACTCGGTTGTCATCAGCGGTATCGGCGTCATCTCGCCGCTCGGTTCAACTCTCGGCCAGATTGCCGCGCGCTTCTGCGCCGGCCAGCGTGCGCTGCGACCCTTGAGCGACATGGGCGTCGACAGCGCGTTCGGCGCGCCGCTCGATGAGATTCCGGTCGACGTGATTCCGGCGGACAAACGTTCGCGCATCGGACGTCTGGATCGCCTGTGCCGGCTCTTTCTGAGCGCCGCGTACGCCGCCGTGGGCGCGGCGCAGCTGTCGATCGATGACGCCGATGCAGATCGTGTCGCCCTGTCATTCGGGACCGGGCTCGGCTGCCTGCTGACCAACGCCGAGTACAACCAGAAGTTGGTCGAGCACGGTCCCACCGCTGCCAGCCCACGGCTGTTTGCGTACACGGTATCGAGCGCGGCGGCGGGCGAGGTGTCGATCGCTCTGGGCATCAAAGGGGCAAACGTCACCTCGCACGCCGGTCTGGCGGCCGGTCTCCAAGCGATCGGCTACGGCTTCGATCTTATTCGCATGGGCAAGGCCGACGTCGTGCTTGCCGGTGGCGCCGACGCGCTCGGTGCGGCGCTGGTGCGGGGACTGGCCGACATGCAGCTCTTGAAGACGCGCGCGGCACAGGCGTTCCGCTCGCCCGTGGCGGGTGTGTGTCCGGCCGAGGGTGCCGCGGTGGTGGTGCTCGAACGCGGCGACCGGGCCCTTCGCCGCGGCGCACGCGTACTTGCACGCATCGACGGCTATGCAGCGGGCTTCGAGCCGTCCCTGACGCAGCGCCGCCGCGAACCCACGGCGATCGCCGAGACGATGTGTCGCGCGCTGGCGCTGAGTGGTCGGGCAGCAGGCGATGTCGGTGTGGTGATTACGAGTGCGCACGCCACGGCGCTCGATGCCCTCGAGTTGGCGGCGCTCCAAAGCGTGTTGGCGGACTCCACCTCCCCAGTCTTGTGCGCACCCAAGGCGGCATGCGGCGAGACGTTTGGTGCGCACGGGGCTCTCGGTGTGGCGCTGGCTACCGCGCTTTTCAATGAACCGGCACGAGCAGCCGACAACGTCGCCTTCGGTCTCGACGGAGTCTCGCTGCAGGCAGGCGACGCGCAGAACCGCTTGCAGCGCGCACGGCTGGCTCTCATCCACGCGCTCTGCTATTCAGGCCCGACCGTTACACTCGTGCTGGCGCGCGAGAACTGAGGCGCCCGTGAAACGCTCACTGCGTGTCCTGCTCATCTCTGCAAACACCGAGAAGCTCCCGGATCCGGTGTTCCCGATCGGCGCCGCCTACATGGCTGCCGTGGCCGCGCAGCACGGTCACACCGTCGACACGTTTGATTTGTGCTTCCTTGACGCCCTGCGTCCGGCGCTCGACGAGAAGATCCGTGTGGCACGGCCCGACGTCGTCGGCGTCTCGTTGCGCAACCTCGACTCATCAGCGTATCCGCAGAACACCTCCTACATCGATGACTACAAGCAGCTCGTCGACGCCGTCCGCGAGCTGAGCGGCGCGCCCATCGTCCTCGGCGGTGCCGGCTTCACCGTGATGCCGGAAACGATCATGGAATATCTGGGTGCGGACATCGGTGTGGTGGGTGAGGGCGAGATGGCCTTTCCGTGGGTCCTGCAGCACCTGGGACGCGGCGCGGTGCTGGCCTCGACACCGGAGTACGAGTGCCGGCGCGTCAACGGCGGCGTCTGCGTGAGCCCGGTGAGTCGGATCAAGCACCTCGACCTCACCGGTATCCCCATGCGGCAACGCTTCGATATGGATGCCTACTACCAGCGCGGCGGTGCGCTGAACATTCAGACCAAGCGCGGCTGCTATTTCGACTGCGTCTTTTGCAGCTATCCGTTGATCGAGGGATCGAAGGTGCGCCTGCGTACGGCACGGGCGGTGGTGGATGAGATCCAGGCCGTGCGCGCGGAGCACGGCGTCCGCCACTGGTTCTTCGTCGACAACATCTTCAACATGCCCATCCGCCACGCCAAGGACATCTGCGAGGAGATCGCGGCCCGGCGGCTGGACATCGAGTGGTCGGCGTATCTCAACCCGAAGTTCATCGACGACGAGCTGTGCGCGCTCATGGCGCGCTCCGGCTGCAAGGCCATAGAGTTCGGGACGGACTCGGGCTCCGCAAGCATGATCGCGAGCCTGAAGAAGGAATTCGCGCCCGACGATCTGCGCCGCGCCTCGGCGCTGTGTCACCAGCATCGGCTGAAGTTCTGCCACAGCCTGATCTTCGGCGGCCCGGGCGAAACCCGGCAGACGGTCACCGAGACGATTGCGCTCATGGACGAAACCCAACCGACGGCGGTGATCGCCATGACCGGTATTCGCATCCTGCCCGGCACCGAGATGGTGCAGATCGCGCTGCGCGACGGCCAGATCGATGCGGACGACAACCTGCTGTATCCCAAATTCTACATCTCGCCGGCGCTGGGCGACGACTTGATCGACGACATCGAGGCGTACGCGCGCACCCACTCGAACTGGATCGTGCCGGGTAAGGGCATCAAGACGAACGTGGCGACGCTGCAACGACTGCGCGACCGCAAGATCAAGGGCCAGCTCTGGCGACTCCTGCGATGAGCGGCGGCTTGTACGGGCGGCGCGCCCTGATCACCGGGGCGTCGCGGGGTATCGGCCGCGCCACCGCCGTGGCGCTGGCGGCCGCAGGCGCACGGGTAGCGATCAACTACGCGCATTCCGACGACGAGGCGGCGGCGACCGTGGAGGGAGTCAGGGCACACGGCGGCGTCGCCGAGGTCGTCAAAGCGGATGTTGCCGATCCGCAGGCGATCGAGGCGATGTTCGATCACCTCAAGCACGCCTGGGGGGGCATCGACATCTTGGTGAACAATGCTGCGGTCACGCACGACGGCTTCCTGATGATGCTGTCCGCCAGTGCGTGGGACACGGTGCTGGCGACCAACCTGCGCGGCGCGTTCCTGTGCGCGCGCCAGGCCGTGCGCTCGATGATCGCCGGCCGCTGGGGCCGCATCGTCAACGTCGTCTCCCCGGCCGGCATCCTGGGAAAGGACGGCGCTGCGAACTATGCCGCGTCCAAAGGCGGCCTGCTCAGCATGGGCAAATCACTGGCGCGCGAGGTGGCGCGCTACGGCATCACCGTCAACGCCGTCTGCCCGGGCCTGGTGGACACGCAGCTGATTGCTACTATGCGTCAAGACATGCGCGAGCAACTCCTGCACCAGATCCCACTGCAGCGTTTCGGAACACCGGAGGAGGTTGCTGACGCCGTCACCTTCCTGGTGTCCGAGCGCGCGCGCTATATTACCGGCGCCACCTTGACTGTCGACGGTGGCCTGACGATGATTTGACGACGAGGTCATGGGAGGGGGCTGCTTGGATCGCAACGAACTCAAGACGCATCTGAAACGTCTGCTGGTAGAGGGCCTGAAACTCGAGGGTGTCGACCCGGAGAGCATTCGAGACGCCGAACCGATCTTCGTCGAAGGCCTCGGCCTGGACTCGATCGATGCCCTCGAGTTGGTTGTGCTGATCGAAGAGCAGTTCCGTGTGGTGATTTCGGATGAAGAAGTCGGCAAGCTCGCCTTCGCATCCATCAACGCGCTCGCCGACTACATTCTGGCGCACGAACCGGGCAGGGCTCCACAGGAGTGCTGAATGGTGAATGGCGAAATGTGAATGGTGAGTGCCCACTGCACGCCGCGCAACGGCAGAGCGAGCGCACCCGTGGGCATTCACGATTCACGATTCGTGAGCCAAGCGAGCAGAGCATGCGGGTGGTGATCACCGGTGCCGGCAGCATCAATGCCCTGGGTGTGGGTACCGCGGCATTTGCCGACGGCTTGCGCCATGGCCGCTGCGGGATTGGGGCGTTGTCGCTGTTCGACGCCGCAGGGTACCGCAGTGCCTGCGCCGCCGAGGTGCGCAGCCTTGCATCGCCGGCGTGGCTTCCCAAAGCGATCGCGCGCCGCGCCTCACGCTCCGATCTGCTGGCGCTGATTGCGGCGCGGGAGGCGGTCGACGCGGCGAGGCTGGCGGGCGGCACGGATGTGGGTATTGTCATCGGTGCGACGACGGGGGGAATGTTCGGTTCGGAGGAACAATATCGACGGCGCCTCGGTCACCTGCAACCGCTGCGGCGCTCCGTGATGGCGGCGACGCCGGTGTCAACGTCGGCTGATGTTCTTGCCAGGCTGTTTGGCTGCCAGGGTCCGCGGCTGACCGTGTCCACCGCTTGCTCGTCCGGCGGCAATGCCCTGGGCATCGCTGCCGATTGGATTCGCGCCGGCCGGGCGACGGCGGTCCTGTGCGGCGGTGTCGATTCGCTGTGCCGCATGACGTTCTCCGGTTTCAACGCGCTGCAGGCGCTCGACACGGTGCCGTGTCGCCCGTTCGACCGTGATCGCGCCGGCCTGAGCCTGGGCGAGGGCGCCGCCATGTTCGTTCTCGAAGATACCGAGCGGGCACAGGCACGTGGTGCTACAGTGCTCGCCGAATTCATGGGCTACGGTGTGAGCGCCGACGCGCATCACATCACGCAGCCGCGCCCCGACGCGGCCGGCGCGCTGCGTGCCATGCAGCGCGCGCTGCAGGAGAGCGGCGTGGCGCCCGAAGAGATCGATTACGTCAATGCGCACGGTACCGCCACACCGCTGAACGATGTGCTCGAGACGCGCGCGCTCAAAGCCCTTCTCGGGCCGCGTGCGTACGACGTGCCGGTGAGCTCGACGAAGTCGATGGTCGGTCATTGCCTGGGCGCGGCTGGTGCGATCGAGGCGCTGGCGTGTGTGGTGGCGCTGCGCGGCGGCTTCGTGCCCCCGACGGTCAACCTGAAGCACGCTGACCCCGAATGCGATCTCGACTATGTCCCGGGGCACAGCCGCGCGCGCTCGATCCGGACCGCGTTGTCCAACTCGTACGGCTTCGGCGGGAACAACACGAGCGTCGTGCTGCGAGCGTGGCAATGATCAGGGAGCACCGGGTACGAGGCGGATCGCGCCGCGGTATCGTGGGGCGCTGATGGATGCAACGCCGCAATCGGTGGCCGTCACCGGCCTAGGCGTCATTAGCCCGATCGGCATCGGGCGCGACGCCTTCTGGAGCGCCCTGTGCGCCGGTCAGTCCGGAATCGCCCCGTTGGCGACGACAGAGGCGCGCGTGCCGCGGCTGGCAGCCCGCATTCCCGAGTTTGCCGCCCGCCACTTCATCCGCTCGAGCCATCTGCGTCGCGCCGATGGACTGTCGCGCAGCATCGTCTGCGCGGCGCGCATGGCGCTGGCCGATGCGGGACTGCCGCACGCCCTGCCGCCCGAACGGCTGGGCATCGTCGTCGGCTCGGCGCTCGGCGACGTAGCGGAGTCGGCGCAGTATCTGGCGCGCCTGTTTACCAAGGGACCATCACTGGTGAGCCCGATGATGTTTCCCAACCTGGTCTTGAACGCCCCGGCGAGTTACGCGGCGATGGAGCTCGGTTGTACCGGGGCCAACCTGACGGTGAGTCACGGGGAGATCTCGGGTGAGCAGGCAAT
>Ga0335070_10007774_pt1 | contig 12563 bp, 13 predicted proteins | sample Lox_Sample_13_FD_206722 | JGI IMG/M metagenome (GOLD analysis project Ga0335070, IMG submission 206722) | Soil microbial communities from Loxahatchee National Wildlife Refuge, Florida, United States - Lox_Sample_1.3 | ecosystem: Environmental > Terrestrial > Soil > Wetlands | place: USA...
TCGCGGCGCAGCGCTCCGGCGCGACGCCGAGTCGTCGCGCCGCCTCGAGGTAGACGTCCGGCGCGGGCTTCCCGCGGCCGACCTCCTCCGACGAGACCGTCGTGCGGAAGAACGCGGCAAGCCCGGAGAGCTCGAGCACCTCGTCGATGAGCGGCCGGTTCGACGACGACGCGAGCGCGAGCGGGAAGCGCGCGGCGACGCGCTCGACGGCCTCGACCGCGCCCGGGACGAGCGGCAGGTGCTCCGCGTACGCGGCCTGCATCCGCCGCACGACCTCGTCGTTGATCGCCGTCGGCTCGTCGGGGATCCCGACCGACTCGTGGAGATAGCGCGACCACTCGGCGGAGCTCATGCCCATCATCGCGCGCTGCACCTCGGCGGTGTACGGGAGGCCGTGCTCGCCGACGTACACCTCGCGCACCGCATCCCAGACCTCCTCGGAGTCGATCAGGAGCCCGTCGAGGTCGAAGATCGCCGCCTCGATCACAGCGGGTGGTACTCGCTCTCGCGGTAGACGAGCGAGCTCGTCGCGGTCCCGTGCTCGACGGTCACGACCGCGCCGACGAAGAAGCCGTGGTCGCCGGCGTCGTGCTCGGCGACCGTCCGCGCCTCGATCCAGCCCATCGCCCCTTCGATCAGCGGCGCGACGGCGCCCTCGCGTATCGCGACGCCCTCCCAGTGGACGATCGGCGGGAACCCGGCGGCGAACCGGCGCGCGATCTCCTCCTGGTCGGCGGCGAGAAGGCTCACCGCGAAGCCGCCGGCGCGGCGGAGCAGCTCGTAGAGCGAGGCCTGCTTCCCGACCGAGACGCCGACGAGCGGCGGGTCGAGCGAGAGCGAGACGAGCGACGAGACGGTCACGCCCATCCGGTCTCCCTCGAAGTCCACCGTGAGCACGGAGACGCCGTGCGGCCACGCCCGCATCAGCCCTCGAAGCTCCTCGCCCCCCGCCATCCGGTCGATCATACGGAGGGCTACAGGCGCGCCCGCGGGCTGCCGATAGACCCGGCATGAATTGTCCTGCCTGCACCCACGCCCTCACGCCGCTCACCGTCGGCGACCTCACCGTCGACGCCTGCGAGGGCGGTTGCGGCGGCATCTTCTTCGACCACTACGAGCTCCGGAAGGTCGACGAGCCGTCCGAGACCCTCGGCGACCAGCTCCTCGACATCCAGCGCGATCCCTCGATCGTGGTCGACCCGGACAAGCGCTACGGCTGCCCGAAGTGCACCGACGACGTCGTGATGATGCGCCACTTCTGGAGCGTCAAGCGCGAGGTGACGATCGACGAGTGCCCGGAGTGCGGCGGCATCTTCCTCGACGCCGGCGAGCTCGGCCGCATCCGCTCGGAGTTCACGAGCGCGGCGGCGAAGGAAGCCGCGGCCGACGCGTACTTCCACGACGACGGCGTCGACCGCGAGTTCGACACGATGCGCCAGGCCGACCACCTCGGCCCGCACATCGGCGAGCCGACGCCGCCCGGCATCGCATCGGTCTAGCGCTGGCGCGGATCCGCGCCGTCGACGTTCCAGTGCCGGGCGATCGTCGCCAGCCACGCGTCGTCGTGCGGCGTGAGCGTGAATCGCGTGACCATCCGCTGCAGTCCCTGCTGGTCGCCGTAGAGGACGTCGACGACGATGCGCTCGCCGGACTCGATCGCGCGCCGTGCGTCGTCGAACTCCGCGGACGACGGGTCGCGGAGCACGCCCTGCCAGAAGCCGATGTCGCCGGGCGCGATGTAGAGGTCGCGTGTCAGCCGGTGGAAGCGCTCGAGCTGCGGGCGCGGATCCTCGGGCCTGCCGTCGAACTCGTAGAGATCCCAGCCGTGGAGGATCGCGATGCCGTTGCCGACGTTGCGCAGCGCGATGCCGAGATAGATCGCGTCGTCCGCGATCTCGACGGCGGCGCCGCCTCCGGGGGCCGTGAGCCATTTGTTGTCGGCGAAGCCGATCTTCTGCGCCGGGTCCTCGCGGCGCGTCGGAACGATGAGCGGGCGGAGCCCCGCGAGGAGCGTCGCCTCGGCGATCCGCGCGGAGCGGTTGCCCGACCGCACCGCCGCGAACGTGGAGACTGCGAGGACGAGCGTCCCGGCGGCCGTTCCGAGCTCGGCGATCGTCGTGAGGTCGGCCATGGCGGCGAGTCTACGCGTACCCCGCGATAGGCTCTCGCCGATGTCGACGGCAGGCTACGGCGAGACACGCATCTGGCGCCCGGCGCGCCCGCGCCTGAGCATCGTCAAGCTGCTCGTGACGTGGTTGATCGCGACGCTGTCGCTGCTCGTCGGCTGCGCGATCGTCCCGGGCGCGCACGTCAACGGCTTCGGCGCCGCGCTCGCGGCCGCGGTCGTGATCGGGATCCTCAACGCGCTGCTGCCGCCGATCGTCGCGGCGCTGCGCCTGCCGCTGACGCTGCTCGTCGGCTTCGTGCTGATCCTCATCCTCGACGCGCTGATCCTGCTCGCCGCAGCGGACATCTCGGGCGGCCGCCTCGTGATCGACTCGTTCTGGTCGGCGCTCCTCGTCGCGATCGTCGCGGCCGCCGCCGGTGTCGCGCTCGGCGTGCTGTTCGGCACCGAGGACGACGACACGTACTCGCTCCAGGTGATCCGGCGCATCGCGAACCGCGACAAGGGCCGCGTCGAGACCGACTCGCCCGGGATCATCTTCCTCGAGATCGACGGGCTCGCGCTGCCGGTTCTCCAGCGCGCGATGCGCGACGGGAGCGCGCCGACGATGGCGCGCTGGCTCACCGAGGGGACGCACCGCCTCGTCGAATGGGAGACGGACCTCTCGTCGCAGACGGGGGCGTCGCAGTCCGGGATCCTGCTCGGCTCGAACGAGGACATCCCCGCGTTCCGGTGGGTCGAGAAGGAGACGGGGACGCTCGTCGCGTGCTCGGGCCCGGCCGACTGCGCGGAGATCGAGCGTCGCCACGCGACCGGCCGCGGCCTGCTCGTCGACGGCGGCTCGAGCCGCGGCAACCTCCTCTCCGGCGAGGCCGACCACGTGATCCTCACCGTCAGCCGGATGGACGCCGAGAAGAAGGCGAACCCGGGCTACCGCACGTTCCTCGCGAACGGCACGAACGTCACGCGCGTGCTGTCGCTCGCGTTCTGGGAGGTGATCCTCGAGTGGACGGCCGCGCTCCGCGCGATCCGCCGCAACGTCGAGCCGCGCGGGCACCGCGGCGGGAAGTACCCGTTCCTCCGCGCCGGCATCTGCATCGTCGTCCGCGAGCTGATCGTGTTCGGCGTCCTCACCGACATGTTCAAGGGGCGCCCGGCGATGTACGCGACGTTCTCGAGCTACGACGAGGTCGCGCACCACTCCGGGCTCGAGCGCGCGGACACGATGGAGGCGCTGCGGAAGCTCGACGGGCAGTTCGCGCGCATCGACCGCGCGCGGCAGTTCGCCCCGCGTCCGTACGAGATCGTGATCCTGTCCGACCACGGGCAGACGCAGGGCGCGACGTTCAAGCAGCGGAACGGCTACGGGCTCGACGAGCTCGTGCGCCGCTCGATCGAGCGCGGCAGCGTCGCGCAGATGGCGGGCGGCGACGAGAACGACCAGGCGACCGCGCACGCCGTCAGCGAGGCGACCGGCGTGAAGCAGAAGCCGAAGAAGAACGACGTCTCCGGCGAGGACGTCGTCGTGCTCGGCTCCGGCAACCTCGGGCTCGTCTACCTGATGGAGGAGACGCGCCGGCTGACGCTCGAGGAGATCGAGCGCTCGCACCCCCGGCTGATCCCTGCGTTGCGGCAGCATCCGCACATCGGCTGGATCCTCGTCCACTCCTCCGAGCACGGGCCCGTCGCGCTCGGCGCGAACGGTGCGAACTACCTCGCCGAGGACCGGGTCGAGGGCGAGGACCCGCTCGCCGCGTTCGCGCCGCGGGCCGGGCAGCACCTGCTGCGAGCGTCCGGCTTCGAGCACGCGCCGGACATCTACGTCGGCAGCTTCTACGACCCCGCGCTGGAGGAGGGCTGCGCGTTCGAGGAGCTGATCTCGTTCCACGGCGGGATCGGCGGCCCGCAGACGCGGCCGTTCATCCTCCATCCGGTCAACCTGGTGCTGCCCGAGGAGCCGCTCGTCGGCGCGGCCGCGGTCCACGACGTGCTCGTGGGCTGGAGGCGCGTGCTCAACGAGAGCCCCGCGTAGCCCGGTCGCTCGCCTCCACGAGAGGCGGCCGAGCTCGTCGTCCCGTCGGTCCCGCGTCGTGACTCGGCCACGACTCCGGTCGGCCGGGCCCGGCCGGCTGTCGCACGGACGCACCGGACGGTCAAGCGCGTCAGCGGGTCGCCCCGGTGCGTTAGCGTGCCGCGGATGGACGACGCACCAAAGCGCGGAGGGCTCGTCCTCCTCACGCTCATCCTCGTCGCGGCCGTCGCGAACCTGAACCTGTCGGTCGCGAACGTCGCGCTGCCGTCGATCGGCGCGCACTTCGACTCGAGCCAGACGACGCTCGACCTGATCGCGGTCGGCTACTCCCTCGGGCTCGCGTGCTCCGTGCTCTGGCTCGGCGCGCTCGGCGACCGCTACGGGCGGAAGATGATGCTCGTCGCCGGGACGGCGCTCGCGATCCCGATGTCGCTGCTCGCCGCGTACGCGTGGAGCGACGTCGTGCTCTTCATCGCGCGCGTCGGCGGCGGCCTCGCCGCCGGCATGGCGTACCCGACGACGCTCGCCCTGATCACGGCGCTCTGGGCGCCGGGGCCGGGGAGGACGAAGTCGATCGCGCTCTGGTCGGGCCTCGGCGGCGCGATCGCGGCGCTCGGGCCGCTCGCGTCCGGGCTCCTGCTCGAGCACTTCTACTGGGGCTCGGTCTTCCTGCTGACGCTCCCGCTCGCGGTCGTCGCGCTCCTGCTCGCGCTGAAGTACGTCCCGGCGCACGTGAACGAGGGGACGGAGCCGGTGGACAACATCGGCGGCATCCTGTCGCTCGCACTCGTCGGCTCGCTGATCCTCGCGATCAACTTCGCGCCGGTTCCGAACGCCGGGACGCTGACGCTCGTGCTCGCGGTGATCGCGGTCGTCGCGCTCGTCCTGTTCTTCTTCCGGCAGCGGCGCGCGAAGAACCCGCTCTACGACCTCGACGTCGCGAAGCGGCCGCCGTTCTGGGTCGCCGCATGCGCGGGGATCATCGTCTTCGGCTCGCTCATGGGCGCGATGTTCATCGGCCAGCAGTTCCTCCAGAACGTGCTCGGCTACTCGACGCTCGACGCGGGACTCTCGATCCTGCCCGCCGCGTTCTTCATGGTGCTCGTCGCGCCGCGCTCGGCGAAGATCGTCGACGCGCGCGGCGCGCGGTTCACGCTGCTCGCCGGCTACGTCTTCGTGCTGCTCGGCTTCCTCACGATGCTGCTCCTCTGGAAGGACGGCATCCCGTACTGGAAGGTCGGGCTCGGCTACGCGTTCGTCGGGATCGGCGTCGGTCTCGCCGGGACGCCGGCGTCGCACTCGCTCACCGGGTCGGTGCCGGTGCGCCGCGTCGGCATGGCGTCGGGCACCGCCGACCTCCAGCGCGATCTCGGCGGCGCGATCATGCAGTCGATCTTCGGCGCGCTGCTCACGGCCGGCTACGCGACGGCGGCCGGCTCGCTCATCTCGTCCTCCGGGAAGGACGTCACCGCGAGCACGCAGGCCGAGCTGACGAAGTCGTTCTCGAGCGCCGCCGACACGGCGTCGCGGTATCCGGCATCGATGCAGGACGCGATCATCAACGGCGCGAAGACGGCGTTCCTCAAGGGCGACCAGTGGGCGTATCTCGCCGGGATCGTCGCGGTGCTGCTCGGCGCGGTGATCGTCTGGTTCTTCTTCCCGAAGAAGGAGCGCGAGGAGCAGCTGCTCGCGCAGTACCACGCGGAGGATGTCGCGCCGGCGTGAGCAGGCGGGGATGGACCCTGCTGTTGCTCGGTGTCGGCGTCGGGCTCGCCGTACTCGTCGGCGTGCTCGGGACGCGCGGCAGCGAGCCGAACGCGGAGCAGTCGACGGCGTCGCTCTGCTCGAGCCTCTCGACGTTCGAGGCGTCGGCGAACGCGCTCGCGAACCTCGACCCGAGCACGACGACGACGGCCGAGTTCCAGGCCGACGTGAAGACCGTGCAGACGAACTGGGCTGCGGTCGAGAGCGCGGCGCAGGACGTGAAGAGCTCGCAGATGGACGCGCTCGACGCCGCGTGGGCCAACTTCGCCGCCGTGGTCCAGGGCATTCCGGGCAACGCGACCGTCAAGGACGCGGCGGGCACGATCTCGCAGGCCGCGGACACGCTCGTCTCGAGCGCCCAGTCGACCGCGCAGTCGGTCGACTGCTCGGCCGGCTAGCCCGATACTGCGGCCGTGCCGGACGAGCCGATCACGCGCGAGGAGCTCCAGCTCGCCGCGCGGAACCACGGGATGCCGCTCGAGGCGCTGCGCTATCCGGTGACGCCGGTCGGGCTGCACTACCTGCTCATCCACTACGACATCCCCGAGGTCGACGCGGAGTCGTGGCGTCTGCGGGTCGACGGCGAGGTGGAGCTCGAGCGCTCGCTGTCGCTCGACGAGCTGCGTGCGATGCCGTCGGCCGAGATCGTCTCGACGATGGAGTGCGCGGGCAACGGGCGCGCGCGCCTGGAGCCGCGGCCGGTCAGCCAGCCGTGGCTGCTCGAGGCGGTCGGCACTGCGCGGTGGCGCGGCGTCGCACTCCTCTCCGTGCTCGAGCGCGTCGGCCGGCGCCGCGGTGCGACGCACGTCCTGTTCACGGGGCTCGACGGCGGCGTCGAGGGCGGGATCGAGCAGCGCTACCAGCGCGCGCTGCCGCTCGCCGAGGCGATGCGCACGGAGGTGCTGCTCGCGTACGAGATGAACGGCGCGCCGCTCCCTCCGCAGCACGGCTTCCCGCTGCGGCTCGTGACGCCGGGCTGGTACGGCATGACGAACGTGAAGTGGCTCGAGTCGATCACGCTCCTCGACGCGCCGTTCGAGGGCTACCAGCAGTCGCACGCCTATCGCTTCCGGCTCGACGAGGACGACGAGGGGACGCCGGTGACGCGGATGCAGCCGCGCGCGCTCATGGTGCCGCCGGGCGTCCCGGAGTTCCTCTCGCGCGACCGGACGGTGCACGAGACACCGGTCGTGGTGCGGGGCCGCGCGTGGTCCGGGTGGGCGCCGGTCGTCTCGGTCGAGGTCAGCGTCGACGGCGGCGCCACGTGGAACGAGGCGCAGCTCGACGACGACGGCGGCTCGCCCTGGGCGTGGCGCGGCTGGCGCTTCGAGTGGTCGCCCGAGCCGGGCGAGTACGTCGTCGCGTGCCGCGCGACGGACGAGCGCGGCACCGGTCAGCCCGCCGACGCGGTCTGGAACGTCGGCGGCTACGCGAACACCGCGGTGCAGCGCGTCACCGTCACCGTCGCCGGCTGACGGTTCGCTACTTGCCGACGCGGAAGGTTGCGCTCTTCGAGGCGGAGCCGTCCGCCGTCGTGACGGTCACCTTCGCCGCCACCGCCTTGCCCTTCATCTTCTTCGGCACGAGGAACGTGAGCTTCGCGACGCCGTTGGCGAAGGTCTGGACGGAGGCGACGGACTTCTTCGCGACCGTGACGCTGCCGAGCATCGTGCCGTCGGTCAGGATCTCGTTGTTGTCGCTGCGCGTGACGGCGAAGCTGATCGACGCCTTCTTCCCCGAGACGAGGATCAGCGGCGCGACCGTGCCGGGCGCGATCACCGGGATCACCGGCGGCGGCGGAGGCACCGGCGTCGTCGCGGTGAGCGTCACCGTGTTGTCGGCCGGGTTGATGTCCGCGGCGCGATAGCCGGCGGTGGCCGTCAGCGCATGGTCGCCCGTCCCCGTCACCTTCGTGGTGACGGTGACGTGGCCGAGCGGCGCGGTGTCCGCGAGCCAGTCGAGGTCGCAGTGGAGCGTCGTCGCGCCCGTGGACGCGCACCCGGTGCCGCGGTCGGCGTAGGTGGAGACGAGCGACACGTTCGCCGGGAGCGTGACGTCGACGTACACCCCGGTCGCGGGGCCCTTGTTCTGGTCGTTCACCTGGAGGTACCAGACGAGGGTGTCGCCGACGGCGACGGTCGTCTGGCTGATCGAGCCCTGCATCAGGAGGTCGGCGGGCCCGCAGTTGGGATCGCACGGCGGATTGGCGTGGCGCGCCGGCGACGCAGCAGCGCCCGCGGCGAGAACCAACGCCGCGACGACGACCACCAGCCAGCTGACCCGGAGCGCCTGCACTGGGAGATAAGACTCGCAGTCCGATCGGATGTTGGCCGTCGGTTTGTAAAACGCGCAGCGCAGGCGGCGGGGGAGGGATTCGAACCCTCGGAGGCTTGCGCCTACAACGGTTTTCAAGACCGTCCCGTTCGACCGCTCCGGCACCCCGCCGCAGGCGCACCGTAGACGATCGGGGAGCTAGGACTGCTGCGGCTTCTTCGCGTCGAGCTCGGCCTGCGCCTTCTCGGCGAGGGCGAGGAGACGGTCGGCGTTGGCGATCGCCCGCTCCTGCTCGGCTTCTCGCTCGGCTCTCGTCATCTTCTTCATCGCTGTCGTCACCTCCGAGGATTCGCTCGATCCTGACCAGCGTCCGTGAGATGTCGTTCAACGTGAATCGTAGGGCGACGACCTCGTCGCGATAGATCACCGGTTCGTCCATCGCGGCGAGGATCGCGAAGTCTGCGCCGCGCCGCAAGACGCTCTTCCGGACGGGTCAGCGGGTGACGGTCGCGGGCGCGCCGTACGACCGCAGCACCTCCGGCACCTCGCCCTGGAAGTTCTCCAGGATCGCGAGGACGGCCCGGTCGGTCGCGGCGGTGCCGTTCAGCGTGTGGACCGGCTCGAGGCTCTTGCCGTTGCGGAAGCGGACGCCGAGGCGGCGCGCCTGGAAGTCCGTCGTGTTCGACGTCGACGTGAGCTCGCGGTAGCGCTGCTGCGACGGGAACCAGCCCTCGCAGTCGTACTTCTTCGTCGCCGACGCGCCGAGGTCGCCCGCCGCGACGTTGACGACGCGGTACGGCAGCTCGAGCGCCTGGAGGATCTCCTCCTCGATCGAGAGCAGCCGCTCGTGCTCGTCCGCGGAGCCGGCAGGGTCGCAAAACGTGAAGAGCTCGACCTTGTTGAACTGGTGCACGCGGAACATCCCGCGCGTGTCCTTTCCGGCGGCGCCGGCCTCGCGGCGGAAGTTCGTCGAGAACGCGGTGTAGCGGAGCGGCAGCTCCTCGAGGATCTCGCCCATGTGCAGGCCGGCCAGCGCGACCTCCGACGTTCCCGTGAGGTAGAGGTCGTCGCTCTCGACCGCGTAGATGTTCGTGCGGTCGGTCGGGAAGAAGCCCGTCCCGTACATCGCCTCCTCGCGCACGAGCACCGGCGGGAGCATCGGCGTGTGCCCGTGCGCGGCGGCGCGGTCGAGCGCGAAGCGGTAGACCGCGAACGCGAGCAGCGCGGTGTCGCCGATGAGGTAGCCGAAGCGCGAGCCGGAGAGGCGTGCCGCGCGCTCCATGTCGAAGCGGCCGACCTCCGTGTGCTCCTTCGGGTCGGGCGGCACGCGCGGCTCGCCCCACGTGCGGACCTCGACGGCGTCCTCGTCCGTGAAGCCGTCGGGCGCCGAGTCGTCCGGCGGGTTCGGGATCAGCGCGAGCGCGGCGTCGCGCGCGGCCTCCGCGGTGGCGAGCTCCTCCTCCGCGGCCTGCAGCTCCTCCTTCACGCCGCGGAGCTGCTCGAGCTGCTCCGGCGTCGGCTTGCCCTTCAGCTTCGTCTGCGCGCGCAGGTCGTCGACGCGCGGGACGAGCGCGCGCCAGCGCTCGTCGACGGCGAGCCACGCGTCGAACTCCTCGGCGGCGCCCTTCCGGGCGAGCCTGCGGCGGAACTCGTCGGGGTCGTTGCGCGCTGCGCGGGCGTCGATCATGCCCGGGAGTCTACGAAGGCTTCCAGCAGGGCAGCGACGCCCTCCTCCTCGACGGACGGGACGACGAGGTCGGCGATGCGGAGGATCGTCTCCTGCGCGTTCGCGACCGCGACCGCGAAGCCGGCCCAGTCGAGGAGCTCGCGGTCGTTCTCGCCGTCGCCGCACGCGACGGTCTCCGCCGCGGTGAACCCGAGCCGCTCCGCGACGAACGCCATCCCGGCGCCCTTGCTCACGTCGGGGTGCGCGAACTCGAGGAAGAACGGGAGCGACTTCGAGATGTAGAGTCGCCCCGCGAACGCCGGCTTCAGCTCCGCCTCGAGCTCGTCGAGCGCATCCGGGTCGCCGACCGCGACGAGCTTCGTCGGGTCGGCGGCGAGCCACGCGTGCAGGTCGCCGACGGCGTGGATCGGCAGGTGCTGGAAACCCGCGTACGACTCCGCCTCGGGCGTCACCTCGGCGACGTACAGCTCGTCGTCGACGTAGCAGTTGACGTGGAAGCCGCGCGCGACGACGGCGTCGATCGCCTCGAGCGCGACCGCGCGCGGAATCGGAACGTGACGCAGCACCTCGCCGGTCACCGGGTTCGCGACGAGCGCGCCCTGGTAGCAGATCACCGGGTCGTCGAGCCCCGCGTCGAGGACGTACGGGCGGACGGAGCGGAACATCCGCCCCGTGACGACGATCACGTGCGTGCCGGTCGCGCGCACCGCGTCGATCGCGTTCGCCGTGCGGGTGTGCAGCGTCGCGTCCGGGCCGACGAGCGTCCGGTCGAAGTCGGTCGCGAACGCGCGGACGTCCCGCGGGAAGCCCGCCGGGAGCTCGACCGCCGCTACGGGGTGCCGCCGGTCGCCGTGACGACGTACGCCGCGACGTCGGCGATCTGCTGCGCGGTGAGCTGCTTCGCGAACGACGGCATCACGCCCTTGCCGAGCGTCACGCGCGCCGTCGCCGTGCGGTAGTCCGGCTTCGCGTCGTCGAGGTTCGGCCCGACCGTTCCGGTCGAGCCGGCGTCCTTCAGCGTGTGGCAGCTCGTGCAGCCGGCCGAGAGGAAGATCTTCTTGCCCGCGACCGGGTCGCCCTTGAGCTTGAACGCCGGCGTGGCCGGCTCGAGGGCCGGCTTCGGCAGCGAGCCGACGACGGTCTCGGGCGTGGGGGACACCACGCCCTGCGAGCCGCACCCCGCGGCGACGCCCACGAGGGCTCCTGCGGCGAGGCAGATGACGAGGGCGCGGCGCATCCGGAGCAAGACTCTAAACAAGGGCTAAGACTGCCTGCCGGACGAACTCTCGACCCGGCGGCCCGGAGTACCATGGCGCTCGTGAAGAGGAAGTCGTACGGGCGGGACGCCGGGCTGTCGCTGCGGATGCTCGCGACGGGCGGGCTGCTCGGCCTGCTCTACGTCATCTTCGCCGTCGTCCTCTTCTCCGTCCTGAACGTCGGGATCGTCCCGATGCTCGTCATCGTCGTCGGGCTCGCGGCCGTCCAGTACTGGACCTCCGACCGGCTCGCGCTCGCGGCGTCCGGCGCGAAGATCGTCTCGGCCGAGGACGCGCCGGAGCTGCACGCGATGGTCGAGCGGCTGTGCGCGATGGCCGACCTCCCGAAGCCGCGGATCGCCGTCGTCGACAGCGACGTCCCGAACGCCTTCGCGACCGGCCGGGACCCCAAGCACGCGGCCGTCGCGGTCACGACCGGCCTCTGGCGCCGGCTCGACCCGCAGGAGGTCGAGGCCGTCCTCGCCCACGAGCTCTCGCACATCGCGAACCGCGACGTCCTCGTGATGACGCTCGCGAGCTTCTTCGCGATGCTCGCCGCGCTGATCACGCGCTGGGGCATGTTCTTCGGGATGTGGGGCGGCGGGAACCGCAGCAACAACAACAACCAGGGCGGCCTGCCCGTCTGGCTGATCGTCGTCGTCGTCGCGATGGTGACCTACGCGATCAGCTTCGTGCTCATTCGGACGATCTCGCGCTACCGCGAGTACGCGGCCGACCGCGGCTCGGCGCTGATCACCGGCGCGCCGGAGAACCTCATGAGCGCGCTCCAGAAGATCTCCGGCCAGATCACCCAGATCCCCGAGCGCGACCTCCGCGAGGTCGCCGGGATGAACGCGTTCTTCATCATCCCGACGAACTGGCGCACGCAGGCGGGCGAGCTCTTCATGGACCATCCGCCGCTCGAGAAGCGCCTCGCCGCGCTCGAGAAGATCGCGCGCGAGATGGGCCGCGCGGTTCCGCAGTAGCTCGGAACCGCTTCGCGGTTTCTCGCCTCGAGGCGGAACTCCGCGAGCCGGAAAGCGCGTGTTCCGGGGCGCTCGCCGGCCCACGGGAGCGACTCCGTGTTCGGGATCGGTGTCTGGCACCAAACGGCGTTTCGGTGTCAGACACCAAACGGCGTTCCGGTGTCAGACGCCAAACGGCGTTTCGGTGTCAGACACCAAACGCGCTACAGGTGTCCGGCACTAGATCGGCGCGTCGAAGAGGCCGAGCCACTTGCTGAGGTCGGGCTCGACCGGGAGCTCGGGCTCGAGCTTCGCCTTCAGCTCCAGCTCGCGCGCGTTGTCGCGCTCGCGGCTCTCGCCCGTCGGTGCGAACGGCCAGAACGTGCCGCTCTTGAAGCCGTAGACCCAGTAGACCGGCTTCCCCGCGGCCTCGAACCGGAACGCGGCGGCGAGGAGCTGC
>Ga0335070_10007775_pt1 | contig 12563 bp, 9 predicted proteins | sample Lox_Sample_13_FD_206722 | JGI IMG/M metagenome (GOLD analysis project Ga0335070, IMG submission 206722) | Soil microbial communities from Loxahatchee National Wildlife Refuge, Florida, United States - Lox_Sample_1.3 | ecosystem: Environmental > Terrestrial > Soil > Wetlands | place: USA: Florida...
CAGCAAGACGAGCCGCTCGCGGAGAAATACGCGCGCAAAGCTGTGGCGCTCGATCCTGATCTGGCGGAGGCGCATGCCTCGCTTGGAATCATCGAGGTTTACCAGCGCAAATTCGGGGACGCAGAGAAGGAACTGCGAAAGGCGGTTCAACTGAACCCGAATTACGCCATGGCCCACCATTGGTACGGCCTGTACCTTCTGGCCATGGGGCGTAATACCGAGGCGCTCGCAGAAAATGACCGGGCGCGGCAACTGGACCCGTTCTCCTTGCCCATCAACTTTATTCGAGGGGTCATGCTAATAGGTACGCATGACTACGATCACGCCGTGGAGCAGATTCGAACTGCGATCGCGATTAACCCGCAATCGTCCAATCCGCATTATCTGATGGCGCGCCTTGACTGGATTCTTGGCAAGGTCCCAGAAGCATTAGCGGAGACAAGGACCGCGGCCACCCTCGTGCATAATTCGGCTGTGTTTCATGACCAAGACGAGATTGCGTTGGCTTACGCGCGGTCCGACCTGCAAGCTGCGCAGCTCAAGGCTGCGCAGCTTAGCGAAGAACGCTATGAAAATAGACAGGCGGGCTCTGAGCCGCCGGACGACTATGCCATTGCTTTCGACGCCGCGTTGCGCTATGCCCTGCTCAAGGACAAGAAAAAAACTCTGGAACTGCTAGGCCAGGCCCTGCGACCGCCATTCAATTCAGGCATCACGGAGTATTTCGCAAGCGCTCCCGAGTTCGATTTCCTGCGAGCGGACCCGCGCTTTCGCGAGCTGCGCCGACGCTTCGGCCTGCCCGAGTGAGGTCACGTCACACTACGCCCCGAGTGTTCGTGAAGGGCAGCCGGATGGCTCCCAACCGGGAATTGGCCAGTGGCAGCGGGACATTACTCCGATCGGTTCGTGTGTCAAGCGTCAGCTAGTCACGCCGGACTCGCCAATACGTGGCGCGAAATCACCGTCACTGCTGCTCGCCCTGCTCCGCCAGCACTCCCGGCGGGGGCGCGGGAATTGTGATGTCCACTTTGTTCACCGCCCCGAGCGACGAGATCGGCTTGTCAAACTCCGCCGTGTTGCCGACCACTAGCACGGCCATCTGGTCGCGGTGCACGTACTTTGTGGCCACCCGCGCCACGTCTTCCTTCGTTACTTTTTCGATGCCCGCCTGATACTTTTCCAGAAAGTCCAGCGGGTAACCGTGAAATTCGTAAGCCATCTTCTCCTGCAGCACTTTGCCAGGAGAGTCAAAACGGAAGATAAACGAATTCAGGAGCGCATCCTTGGCCTGCTTGATTTCGTTATCGGTGATGGGACGGCTGGCCAGATCGGCAATCTCTTCATCCAGTGCCTGAAGCGATTCCACCGTGCTCTTACTTTTCGTGCTCATCGCCAGCCGCAGCATACCGGGGTGATCCCACGCTGTCCCCACTCCGCCGCCGATCGAATATGCCAAGCCTTTGGTGGTGCGGATATCTCCAAACAGGCGGGATGAAAAACCCCCACCAAAGGCCTCGTTAAACACCGAGATAGCGTAGTAATCGGGATTCTTGCGAGTTGTGCCCAGCGCTACCATCTGGATGTTGCTTTGGTTAACGTCCGTCTTCTCCATCACATAGTATGCCGATTTCGCCGGAGTTATCGTGATCTCCGGTTCCTTCACCGCCGGGCCCTTGGGCCACGAAGCGAAGGCCTGCCGCAGGCGGTTTTCCATCGCCGCAGAATCGAAGTCGCCGACCACACCGAGAATGATGTTGTTCGGATGCACGTATCGCTGATGCCAATCGAGCAGATCTTGTCGCGTTACCGCCGCCACGGTCGCGTACTCCGGAACCGCTGCATACGGACTGCGGGCGCCATAGGCAAGTTTCGCCGCCTCACGATCGGCAATCTCTCCGGGATCGTCATTCCGCCGCGAGATACCGTCGTACAGACCCTTCTTGGCGATCTCGATTTTGTCGGCGCGAAACTCCGGGTTCCGGAGCAAGTCGACAAATACTTGGAAAACGTCGTCGAGGTCTTCTTTCAGACACGACCAAGTGATCGTCGTCGAGTCCACGTTGCCGCCGGTCTCGACCTTGGCGGCGCGCTGCTCCAGGTAGTCATCGAGTTGGTCGCCGGTGCGAGTCTTGGTCCCGCCCGTGCGCCACACGTCACCGTAGATGTCAATCAGCCCAGTTTTTGTGGCGGGAACCAGGCGCCCGCCGCCACGAATGCGAGCCATCCCATCGATGAGAGGCAATTCGTGATCCTCTTGCAGAAAGACGACCATGCCGTTGGGGAAAACGATGCGCTTCGGTTGCGGAGGATGAAACTCCGGAAGCTTCGGGATCGGTACCTGCTGCCAAGTGGCCGCCTGCGGCCACAAGTGCACAGGGCTGAGGATCAATGCCAGGGCGAACAGGGAGATCAGCGCTCTTTTCATCGTTCACCTCCCTGTGGCGCTGGCGCAGTTCCCGGCGGTCCGCCCACGAACTCAATGATCCCCGCCGTGCGATTGTCGGGCACAAAAATCTGGTTCGCGACTCGCCGGATATCAGCCTTACTGACTTTCTCGATCCGGTCCACGGAGCGGAACAGCTCGCGCCAATCGTCATAGCGCGCCTGGTACAAGCTCAGGTTGAAGGCCAGGCCCTCGTTCGATCCGAGCGAGCGGATCAGGTCCGCCTTGGTCCGCGTCTTGATCATCTTCAGTTCTTCATCCGAGATGTCTTCTTTCTTCAGGCGTTCGATCTCCGCGTGGATGGCATCGCCTACCTCCTGCGGCTTGTGTCCGGGCACTGGGTAAGCATAGAAGGCGAACAAATGCGGATACTTGTTTCCCGGCAAGCCCGAAAACCCCGCCGCATAAGATGCGATCTGCTTGTCGCGCACCAGCGCGCGATACAGGCGCGAGGTGCGTCCGCTCGAGAGCAAGTCGGTGATGGCGTCGTAAACCGCGTCGTCGGGACTGCGATAATCCGGCCGATGATAGCCCTCCAGATAGAAGGGCTGTGCCTGCTCGTGCAACACCACGCGCCGCTCTGAGTTCTGCGGCGGCTCCGTGGTGGTGGCCTCGTCGGGCTTGGGACGCGTCGGCAGCCGCGAGAAATACTTCTCGATGATCGGCATCGCTTCCGATGCTTTCAGGTCTCCCACCACCGTGACCACCATGTTCGCCGGCACGTAGTATCTGTCGAAAAATGCCTGCGCGTCGGTGGCAGAGAACGAGTTCAGATCCGACGGCCATCCAATCGTCGGGCGGTGATAGGGGTGCGCGGCGAACGACGCCGAGATGAACTGTTCCAGCAACCGCCCAATCGGATTGCTGTCGGTCCGCATCCGCCGTTCCTCAATCACCACATTGCGCTCTTTGTAGAACTGGCGCATCACCGGGTGCAGGAAGCGCTCCGATTCCAGATACGCCCACAGCTCCAGCCGGTTGACCGGAAACGAATAGTTGTAGCCGGTTTCGTCGAGATTCGTGAAGGCGTTCATGTCTTCTCCGCCCTGGGACTCGACGATCTTGCTGAACTCGTTGCTGAAGAGGGCAGAGAATTTGTCGGCCTCGCCAATCGCATCTTTCCAGGCCTGTTCCAGCTGCTTCAGCTTCGCTTCGTCGCCGTCCACCGCCTTGTCACGCTCGGCGAGATACGCCGCGTACGCCTCTTCCACCTTGGCCAGCGCGGCTTTTTCGCCAGCGTAGTCACGCGTCCCGATCTTGTCCGTTCCCTTGAACGCCATGTGTTCGAACATGTGCGCCAGGCCGGTCTTGCCCATCGGATCCTGCACCGAACCTGCGTCCACATGCGCAAAGAAGGAAAACACCGGCGCCTCCGGACGCTCGCAAACGATCACCGTAAGGCCGTTGTCGAGCTTCTTCACCGTGATGCGTTTTTCAAAGGAAGCTAAGTCCTGGCTGAGGGCGAGAGAACACAGAAGGAAAACGACGGCAATCGACAGAATTGAGCGGGACTTCATCTTGCCTCCAAACTGGTGCCCTTACCACGAGATGCCTAAGACGGTAGCGCCGGCGCCTCGCCGGCAGTCGCGAGGGCGTCCCGCCCTCGGCAGATACCGGTCCGCCTTAGGGTGCCGAAGCGGGACGGTTTTGCCTGCTGGGGCGGACAAGGGCGTTCGCCCCACACGCGAAACTCGAAAGTACGTGGGCCGTGCCGTGCTTGTCAAACGTCCCGGAGCAACAGACGTTCCAGCGGTGTCTATGTAAGCAAGCGGAGACGAGCTATGTGGCGCTCCTTGTGGGTGTTGCTGCTACCCCTCAATTCGGCCGCTCTTTACGCGCAAGCCGCGCCCGACGGCACGCCCGAGCGGGCCATCCAGGACATGCTGCTCGCCGGGAAGCCCGAAGAAATCGAAAAGCATCTTCCCGTCGCCACGCTCGATGAAGTCAAGACGCTCTCCGCCGGGGACCGCCAAGCGTTCGACGCCAGCATGCTGGTACGGCCACCCACGGGCGGAGATCCAGCAGGCCTTGAGGTCCCAGACGACGGACATGCGTTTCTGGTTGCGAAGAACAACGACGCTGAAGTGCTGGAAGTCCACTTGACCGAAAACGTGGTCAACGGCGCGGACGCAGTGTTGCGATTCGCCGTCGAAGTCCACGCCCGGGAAATGCTTCCCATGGAAGTACTGGTTTGGATGCGCCTCGAGGATGGCGAGTGGCGGCTTCGGGAAGTGAACGCCGGTTCCTTCCGCGAGCACATTCGCTTCGATGACCCGAGCTTTGTCGAGCGCTTCCGCAATCGCGAGCAGAAGGCAAATGAATCTTCGGCAGTCTCAACTCTCTATAGCATTCATTACGCCCTGCAGAGGTTCACCGAGGTTCGCCCCGAGGTTGGCTTCCCGGAGGATCTCTCGCTCCTCGCCGAGCCGGTTGCCAACGACGAGGACGACAGCGACGAACCGGGCTCCGGGTCTTTCTTGAGCGCAGAAAGGGCGCACAACGACTTCGAAAGCGAAGGATACCGTTTTCACTACCAATTGATTCGCGGCGGCCCGCAGGGCGCCTACCACATCACGGCTCGTCCCCTGGATCCCGCCAAGGGCGGCCGGTTCAGCTACTTCATCGATGAATCAGGTCAGATGCGCGAAACCCGGGAAGACCGCGACGCCACCAGCGACGATCCGCTGCTGGGTGCGCACGAGTTCCCTGATCCAGCGTAGCCGCCTACGAATTCACCTTTCGGCTGCCACCCCAGCCGGAAACCAGTGCCGTGTACGATTGCAGAATCCGCACACCGACAGCATCACGGGCACCTCCACGAGCACGCCGACCACCGTGGCGAGCGCCGCGCCCGATCCCGGCCCAAACAGCGCGATGGCCGTTGCTACGGCCAGCTCGAAGAAGTTGCTGGCGCCGATCAACGCTCCGGGCGCCGCGACCGAGTGCCGAACTTTCAACAATCGCATCAGGCCGTATGCCAGCGTGGAGTTGAAGTACACCTGGATCAGGATCGGAATCGCAATCAGAATCACGTGCAGGTAGCGGCCGGTGATGTTATCCGCCTGGAAGGCGAAGATGAAAACTAGGGTCGCCAGCAGGGCGCCGATCGTCACCGGGCTCAGCTTGGGCAGAAACACCGCCTCAAACCACTCCTTTCCGTGCCTGCGGGTGAGCCAGGCGCGCAGCAAAATACCGGCTGCCAGCGGAATCACGATAAACGCAATCACGGAATACAGCAGAACGAGGAAGGGAACTGACAACGACGACGCGCCGCTTACTAGGAACCGCACAATCGGAGCGAACAAAAAGAGCATGATCAGGTCGTTCACCGAGACCTGGACCAGAGTGTAGGCGGGATCGCCGTCCGTCAGGTAGCTCCACACAAACACCATGGCGGTACACGGAGCGGCCGCCAGAATGATTGCTCCGGCGATGTACTGGTCCGCCTGCGCAGGCGCAATCCAGGCGCTGAAGATGTGGCGGAAGAAAACCCAGGCAATCAGCGCCATCGAGAACGGCTTCACCAGCCAGTTCACAAACAGCGTCACCAGGATTCCGCGGGGCTTCTGCCCCACTGCCCGGATGGAGGCAAAATCGACCTTCATCATCATCGGGGTGATCATCAGCCAGATCAATACGGCGATCGGAAGATTAACCTGGCTGCCATGGCCGAACTCCATCCTGCGCAGGCCATCGACCAACGCCGGGGCGTTCTTGCCCAGCGCCAGCCCGATGATCATGCATAGAGCGACCCAGACGGTAAGGTAGCGTTCAAAGAGGTTCAGTCTTTTGCGGGCCGTGCCTGCGGGAAGGGTTTCATTCCTCGCCATGGTGTTGTCGCTCGCATTAAGAGTAGTCATCGCCGTCCGATTTCATCGACTTCTTTCTTGAGTGCCAGGCGATCCAGCGAAGCCAGCGGTAGGGAGAGAAACAGGCCAATGCGCCGGTCCAGGGTGAAAAAGGCATCGCGGAAGGCGCGTTGCACCGTGGCGGCGTCGCCGCGAACCGCCGCAGGGTCGGGCACCCCCCAATGCGCGGTCATTGGCTGTCCCGGCCAGACCGGGCAGGTCTCCTTGGCGGCATTATCACAAACCGTGAAGACGAAGTGCAGCACGGGAGCGCCAGGCTTCGCGAACTCGTCCCAGCTCTTGCTGCGCAGGCCCTCAGTCGGCACGCGAGCAAGCTCGAGCTCTTTCAACGCTTCCGGCCGCACGCTTCTCGAGGGATGACTGCCGGCGCTGTAAGCCGTAAACGTCGGCTTTCCCCGATGGTTCAAGATTGCTTCCGCCATAATGGAGCGGGCTGAGTTTCCGGTACACAGGAACAACACGTTGTAGTGGGCCGCCATCAGGAACACCTCCGGGGATGAAGTCAGTCAATCCTCAGTCTTAGTGGGTCGGACCGCAGCACGCTGCCGCAACCGAGCGCGGCTTCACCGCGCGCACAAACGCGCTAATGAACTTCCCGTCCACTTCCGGCGCGATAGCGTCCGGGTCGATCCCGGCCTGGGCGAGCGCATCGCGCGCATCGTCGACCTTATAAACCCGCGTCGGTTCAATTTCGATCTGCTCGAATCCGGCAGCTCCCAGTTTCTGACGGTATTCGTTTTCCTCCAGCGCGCCCGCCATACAACCAGCCCACAAAAGCACGCTCTCCCGAATCGCCGGAGCAATCTCTCCGCGTGTCACGATGTCGGAGACCGCAAAACGCCCGCCCGGCTTGAGCACCCGAAACGCTTCCCGCAGCACCCGATCCTTAGCCGCGGAGAGATTGATCACACAATTCGAGATGATGACATCCACCGAGTTGTCGGGCAGGGGAATACTTTCGATCTCGCCCTTCAAAAACTCCACATTCCCTGCGCCCGCCTTGCGCTTGTTCTCGTTGGCTAGCGCCAGCATCTCATCCGTCATGTCGAGCCCGTACGCCTTGCCCGTCGGCCCCACGCGCTTTGCCGACAGCAGCACGTCGATGCCTCCACCCGATCCCAAATCGAGCACGACCTCGCCCGGCTTGAGTCCAGCCAGCGCCGTCGGATTGCCGCAGCCGAGCGACGCCAACAGCGCCTCCTCCGGAATCTGACCGGTCTGCGATTTGTCGTACAGATTCGACGTGATCGGATCGGCGCAGTTCTGGTCCGTCGCCGGCGCCGCTCCGCAACAGCAACTGCCGCCGGTTTTAACGCGCAACGCCGCCTGTCCATACTTTTCTTTCACTGCTTCTTTGATATCTGTTTCCGGCATGATTGCTTCTCCTATGAGAAAATTTGAACCACATCTCGTGGCTTGAGAGCTTTGTTACGAGTGCAGCACTCCGAGTACAAAAACTGTAGAATCTCCCGTAACGCCTCGGTGTTGGCGGTATAGCGCAGAAATGTCCCCTCGCGCTGGACCTGCACCAGTTCTTCATTTCTCAGTTTGTCAAGGTGATGAGACAGAGTTGAGTTCGGAATTCCCAGCTCTTCCTGGATTTCGCTGACTACCATACCCTCGGGATGCGCCGAAAGCAGCAGCTGCATGATCCGCAGCCGGGGCTCGGTCCCCATGGCGGAAAACATGTCCGCGTACTTGGCAACGCGTTCAGCGGTAGGTGCAAGCGTCTTCGGCATATTTCCATAATACTAGAAATATGGTATCCGGTCAAGAAGGAATATGGATGGCTGTCAAGACCCCCAGCCCGTGCCGGCTGGCAAGCGCAAAATCCAGCCGGCAAATTTATACTGGCAATTCGTTTTCGGGCGCCGGTCTCCGGTCGTCTGTCGCTCGCGGGGCAAAGGAGCAACTAGCCAATCGCGAACAGCGAACGACGAACAGCGAACGACGAGCCACGACCCACGACCAACGACCAACATGCCATCCTCCACCATCGTCGACGTTCAGGGCCGCAAGCTGAAGCTCTCGAACCTTGAAAAGGTCCTCTATCCTGCCGCCGGCTTCACCAAAGGCCAGGTAATCGATTACTATATCCGCATTGCCCCGTTCTTGATCCCGCACCTCGCCGGACGCCCGCTCACCATGAAGCGCTATCCCGAGGGCGTCGACCAGGAATACTTCTTCGAGAAGAACGCGCCTTCCCATCGCCCCGACTGGGTCAAGACCGCGCCCATCTGGAGCGAAAGCAATCACCGTACCATCCATTTCATTCTCGCCGACGATCTGGCCACGCTGGTGTGGATCGCCAACCTGGCTTCTCTCGAGTTGCATCCTTCGCTTTCGCTCGCCGCCCGCATCGAAACGCCCACCATGATCGTTTTTGATCTCGATCCCGGACCGCCCGCCAACATCGTCGAGTGCGCCCAGGTTGGCCTCTGGGTACGCGACATCTTCGATCACTTCGGCCTGCAGAGCTTTCCCAAGACTTCCGGCTCAAAAGGACTTCAAGTCTACGTGCCCCTGAACACCGCGACCACTTATAACCAGACCAAGCCTTTCGCCCACGCCGTGGCGCATCTGCTCGAGCATGAGCATCCGGATCTCGTCGTCTCCGACATGAAGAAAGCTGTACGGACCAACAAGGTCTTTGTGGACTGGAGCCAGAACGACGAGCACAAGACCACCATCGGCGTGTACTCCCTGCGTGCCCGCGAGCAGCCCACAGTTTCGACTCCCGTTACCTGGGACGAGGTCGAAACGGCTCTGAAGAAGAAAGATGCGCGCCGCCTGCTCTTCGAGGCGCCCGAGGTCCTTAAGCGCGTGGAAAAGATGGGCGACCTGTTTGCGCCGGTGGCAACGCTCAAGCAGGAGTTGCCGAGGCTGGAAGGACTAGCCGTCGGCGCAGCGCCCACCGAGCAGCCACAGAGAGAGAAAATCTCCATCGCCGCGCAAGCCGAATCCGTTCCCCGGACGTCAAAGAAGAAGAATGCCCCGAAGAAGGCCGCTCACAAACGGAACAAGGTATAATCCCGGCTCGGCCCCGAGCGCAATCCCATAAGGAAGGTCGTGAATGAAGAATACGCGCCATCTGCTGCTTTCACTTTTCGTATTCCTTTTGACTCTCATCGCTTTGGCTCAGGAACTGGCAATTCCCACCGCGCCGGCGACGCCGAAGCGCCCCGTCACTGACGAATATCACGGCGTCAAAGTCACCGACGACTATCGCTGGCTCGAAAACTGGGACGATCCCGTGGTCCAGCAGTGGAGCGCAGATCAAAACGCGCGGACGCGCGCTTACTTAGACCACCTGCCGTCACGGCCTGCAATCAAAGAGCGCCTGAAGCAGCTCGTCGCCGCTTCTTCGGCCTCCTACTACGATCTGCAATTTCGCGGTGCAACGCTGTTTTCCATGAAGTATCAGCCTCCGCAACAGCAACCGATGCTGGTGGCGCTGCGCTCAGCGGATGATCCAGGCAGCGCGAAAATCGTCTTCGATCCCAACGCTGCCAGCAGCAAAGGTTCGCTCGCCGTCGATTTCTATGCGCCGTCGCTCGATGGCAAATATGTCGCCGCCGCTCTCTCGGAGAACGGGTCCGAGGATAGTTCCGCTCACGTGTTCGAAGTTGCCACGGGCAAAGAGCTCTCCGACGTGGTTCCGCGCGTCAACTTCGCCACGGCCGGCGGCAGCATCGCTTGGAAAGGCGATGGTTCCGGCTTTTATTACACCCGCTATCCGCAGGGCAACGATCGCCCGCCCGAAGACGCAAATTTCTATCAGCAGGTGTATTTTCACAAACTCGGAACCGATCCGCGGCAGGATGTTTACATCATCGGCAAGGACTTTCCCCGAATTGCCGAGATTCAGCTGTCAACCAGCGGCGACGGAAACTGGCTGCTGGCTGCGGTCGCCAACGGCGATGGTGGGCAGTTTGCCCATTATGTGATGGACCGCGCCGGGCACTGGACCCAGGTCACGAAATTCGACGATGGAATCGTCTCGGTCAGGTTCGGCGCAGCCGACGAGGGCTCCGTGCCCGATAAGAACCTCTATCTGCTCTCGCGCAAGAACGCGCCGCGCGGCCAGATTCTGCGCCTGCCGCTCGCGCATCTGGATCTGGCGCAGGCGAAGGTGATCGTGCCCCAGAGTCCCGGTGCTGGTCCCGACGAGGGCGCCCGCGCTTCGATTGAGAACTTCGTCCCCACGGCCGGTCGTCTGTACGTGATCGACATGATCGGCGGGCCGTCGCGCGTGCGCGTCTTCGACGCTCAGGATCGCCCGCTTCCCGCGCCGCCTCTGCCGCCCATCTCCGCCGTCGGCCGGGTGGTTTGGATTGGCGGCGGAAACGTGTTGTTCTACACGTCCACCTATCTCGATCCGCCGGCCTGGTATCGCTTTGACGCCGCCAGCGGAAAGGCCACACGCACGGCCCTTTTCGAGACTTCCCCTGTCAAATTCGACGACGCCGAGGTGGTGCGCGATTTCGCTGTTTCGAAAGACGGCACGCGGGTGCCGATCAACATCATTCGCCGCAAAGGCACGAAACTCGATGGCTCCAACCCCACCCTGCTCGAAGGATACGGCGGCTACGGGAACAGCATGAAACCGTTCTTCCTGGGATCGGAGGAGCGCATCTGGCTCGATCAGGGAGGCGTCGACGTGCTCACCAACCTCCGCGGCGGCGGTGAGTACGGCGAAGAATGGCACACGGCTGGCAATCTCACGCGTAAGCAGAATGTCTTCGACGATTTCCTGGCGTGCGCGCAATACCTGATCGACCACCACTACACTTCACCCGCGCATTTGGCGATTCTCGGCGGCAGCAACGGAGGTCTACTCATGGGTGCCGCTTTCACCCAGCGTCCCGATCTTTTCCGCGCGGTCGTTTCTTTCGTCGGCATCTACGACATGCTGCGCGTGGAGCTCGATCCCAATGGCGCCTTCAACACGACCGAGTTCGGCACAGTCAAAAACCCGGAGCAGTTCAAGGCCCTCTATGCCTACTCGCCGTATCATCACGTGAAGGACGGCACGGCGTATCCAGCGATTCTCTTTCTGACCGGAGAGAATGATCACCGCGTGAACCCCATGCAGTCGCGTAAGATGACGGCACGCCTTCAGGCGGCGACCGGTTCCGATCGCCCAATTCTGCTGCGCACCACTGCAAGCGCCGGTCACGGCATCGGCACCGCGCTCGACGAAGAAATCGAGCAGGGTGCCGATTATTACAGCTTCTTGTTTGATCAGTTGGGGATTCAATACAAACCGAAAGAATGCAACAAAAAAAATGTCATCCTGAGCGAAGCGAAGGACCTATGCCTTGGCTCTCCGTCGCGGCGCTAGTGGCTGCGCATGGAGATTCTGACGCCCGATGTCCAATCGGGCGGAATTCCCAGCGGACGGGCGAGGGCGCTCGTCCCTCCATCGCCCACGGAAATTTCAGGTTTTGAAGGGGACGGCCTTCAGGCCGTCCGCAAACGAGTTCTTTTTGCATGGTGGCTTTACCCGCTGAGGATTAAATCAGAGCTCCCCTTGGGAATTACTATGGCTCAACTCTACGTCGGCACCTCCGGATGGGCCTACCCGAGCTGGAAGCCCGCGTTCTATCCTGAAAAGCTCGCGCAGAAGAAGTTCCTAAACTTCTATGCGACGAAGCTGAACGCAGTCGAGGTCAACTTCACCTTCCGCCAATTGGTGAAGGAGACCACGGTTCAGAACTGGCTTGCCGAGACGCCCGAACATTTCCGCTTCACTATCAAGGCGCACCAGGTGCTAACCCACATCAAGCGTTTGAAGGGAGCGGAGGAATTTCTGAAGCGCTTCCTGGGAACACTCGAAGCACTGGAGCGGGCGCGGCGTCTCGGCGCGATCCTGTTTCAACTCCCTCCGAACTTCAAGGCCGACCAGGCCGTGCTGGCCGAGTTCCTGCAGGCGCTACCGCGCACGGTGCGTGCTGCTTTCGAGTTCCGCCACGCCTCCTGGTTCACCGACACGACCTGGGAAACGCTGCGCGCGCGCAACGTGGCATTGTGCGTCGCCGAAAGCGAACAGCGCGACACCCCCGACGTGGTCACCGCCGACTATGCCTACTACCGCTATCGCAAGCCGAGTTACACGGCCGACGAGCGCAAGGCGATGGTGGGACGCCTCCAGGAACATCTCGACGCCGGCCGCGACGTCTTCGCGTACTTCAAGCACGAAGAGACGCCCGAGGGCGCGCTGTGTGCGGTGGATGTGCTGGGGGCCATTG
>Ga0335070_10007776_pt1 | contig 12563 bp, 10 predicted proteins | sample Lox_Sample_13_FD_206722 | JGI IMG/M metagenome (GOLD analysis project Ga0335070, IMG submission 206722) | Soil microbial communities from Loxahatchee National Wildlife Refuge, Florida, United States - Lox_Sample_1.3 | ecosystem: Environmental > Terrestrial > Soil > Wetlands | place: USA...
AGATCTCAAGTTTTCCACCTGCTTCCCGCATTGCGTACGCAGCGTTCGTGCAGAGGTTCATCAACACCTGCTGAATCTGCGACGGGTCCGCATAAACCTCATCTGTTTCAGCTTCCAGATTGAGGCTCATGCTGATACTGGTCGGCAGCGACGCCCTGAGCAGCCTGAAGGTCTCTCCGATAATCTGACCTATAGCCACCGCTCTGTATTCTGCCTTAGTCTTGCGGCTAAACGTGAGGATCTGCTTTACAAGTTCTCTTCCCCGAAGGCCAGCTTTAAGTACCTGGTCCATCTTATGCTTAACGTCTGGATTGTCTGCGACGTCTTCCACCACCATTTCGGTGAAACCGATAATCGCAGCGAGGATGTTGTTGAAATCGTGAGCGATACCCCCGGCGAGCGTGCCTATGGCCTCCATTTTCTGGGACTCGCGAAGTTGTTGTTCAACGCGCTGCCGCTCTTGCATCTCAGCCCGCAGCACCTCATAGGCTGTACTCAACTGGGCTGTTCGTTCCTGCACTCTCAGCTCCAATTCGTCACGGGCCTCGCGGAGAGCGGCCTCCATTTTTTTCCGCTCGGTCACATCACTACCGACACCGATCATACGGGCCGGCTTGCCATTCTCGTCGTGGAAGACACGCCCCTTTGCCGTCAACCAGTGTACATCACCACCAGGCCAGATGACCCTTATCTCGTCACTATATTCCCGTTCTCTTTCAATAGCCTTGATAACTCCGTTGCGTATGCGATCCCGGTCGTCGGGATGCACCCTTTCGAGGAACTGGTCGTGCGTCAACTGGGCAGCCGGCTCAAAACCAAAAAGGGTCTTAGCCTTATCCGACCACTCAGCAACGCCCGTCACAAGGTTCCAATCCCACACGGCCTGCCCGGATGCCTCCAATGCGAGCTTGAGCCTTTCTTCGCTTTTTGCGAGTGCCCGTTCCATCTCCTTGTGTTCGGTGACGTCGATTATTACAGACCTGCACTCAACAATTGCGCTGTTGGCATCCCGCACGCACGCGCTCGCCATGGAAGCGAAGAACGTGCTCCCATCCTTCCTCCTCAGCTCCAACTCATCGACCCGATTTGCATTATTATCGAAAACGCCCGCCACATGGAGGCGAAATGTCTCTCTGTACGGGACTGTGATGAAATCCGTGAACGGCTTCGCGGTCAGAAAATTTACTTCATAACCGAGCAGGCTGGCTGCAGTAACGTTTGCCTCTTTGACTGACCCGGCTCGGTCGAAGGTGAAGTATCCCACAGGGGCAAAATCGTAAAGATCAGCATACCTGGCCTGAGCCTCCCGGATCGTTTTATGCGCGATACGGAGTGCTTCATTCTGCATCTTCAGCTCGAGTTGGTAGACGTCAAAGTCACCCACAGCCTGAAGATCATCTGAGAGGGACGAGGTGGGCTCTGAAGAGAGCAATTTACGAACTTGTTCCGCAAGTGGGTCTCTTTTCTGTCTTTGACTCACTTTACTGTGTGCCCGGCTACCGGAAGATTTCGATTTCTTCTTCAGCATGCCCCTCGAGTCGCCCACACCGTCATATCACCTGCCGTCTGTTTTGCGGCGGAAAGGAGCCCGATGAAAATGCTCGGCTCCTTGGTACTGGAAAAACATAAGACAGGTGCACCGCCCTGTAAATGGCAAGAGGAAAAAGATTTGACGAAGGACAGATGAGCTTCAAGCGAGCAATCCCTGACAGCCTGTCTTGTGGTAAACTATATGTAGTGCCGATTTGCATTCAAGATGGACGACCCAGCCTGCGGCCGGGTACCCCGGGCGGCAGCGAGGAGCCCCACCCGCGAGCGGGTACCCGGGCGTACTCAGAAGTACGTCGAGGAAAAGCGACACAGCACACCCGCAAGCGGGTACCCGGAAGGTATACACTTGAAGGTAAATCGGTATAAGATCCCGGCGCACAGAAGCGGGATCGTCCACAAATACAGGGGGCTGTCTCATGTCAGCGCAGACGAGAAGATGCATCGCTCTAGCAGGTCTCTTAGTCATTGTCACGGCGATATCTTCCGCAGGTCAGACCACTCCGCTTCAAGCAGTGTACGACCTGAATTGGCAGCTACGGTACTATCTGAAGGATAACACTCTTTATAGTCCGGACTGGCAGATCCAGTATTACATACGGGATGATTCAGTCTTCGACAAGAAATGGATAAAGAGGTATTACCTCAAAGATAACGCCCTCTACGATTGGGACTGGCATCGCCGATACTACATCAAAGAATTTAAGGCCCCAGAGCAGCCAGAGAAATAGAGTCGGCATTGCTTCAATCCTTTTTCATTAAGAAACGCTTCATGTTTTTTCCTTTTCCCTGATATGCTTCTAAAGCCACTCGGTGAGGAAATTCATTATCGAAGTGGAAAGGCCCACCCACCCCCTTCATATATCGGCGCTCGTTGTGACGTTCACTACCACATTGCCTAATACCAAGTTGCATTCAAAAATAGAGCGAGGCGCTCAAGCCGTGGCGAACGGAGGCGTACAAAATCTAACGACAACCAAATCGTTTTAGCCGGGCACCCGCGCTGTACCAAATTCCCGTTCGCGGGTGGCAGGGAGTGAGACGGGGCGCAACACCCACTGGCGTGGGTACCCGGAAGCTATATGAATGAAGGCAACTTGGTATAAAGCGGGGAAACAATTCCTTATATATATGCGCTGAGCCCTTATGGTAGGCTAAGGCACAAAATTTCTTTGATGAAAAGGAGGCCTTATGCCGATCATCCAGGTCCATTTGCTTGAAGGAAGAACGACAGACCAGAAGAGGAAACTTGTCGCACATCTGACCGAAGCCGTCGTGAAAAGCCTTGATGCCAAACCGGACGCCGTGCGGATCATCTTACATGAAATGGCACGACCTAACTACGCGATTGCAGGCGTCCTAGCAGTGGACAAACAGGGGTGATGAAAGTCGCTTAACCAACCCAGGGCTCTTAGGTAGTATCTCTCCCTCTGGGCAACTCTTGATACTTTTGGAATTCTTTTTATTGTTTCATACGTTGTTATTTAATTTTATTATGTACCATACTATTTCATTAAGTGGGTAGTTTTTCGTCAGTGCTCAATAACTTGGAGTCTCAAATGATAATAATATAATATATAATGGTATGATATGATTTAACAACGAATGGACTTTACTTTGGCACCTATTTTTATTTCTTCTGCTCCGTTTCTTTGGGAATCTTGAGCTCAGCGATCCACTTGCCATTAAGCTCGTATGCGGCTTCCAGGAACTTCCTGGTATCTTCGGAATTTCTGAAGGCCGGGACGTGGTCGATCTTAGCCAGGATGGCGGCGTACTCGGGATCATTGAAGGCCTTGTGGAACGCGTCCTCAAGTTTCTTCACGACTTCTAAAGGCGTTCCTTTGGGCGCCACGATCAAGAATGTGGTGTCGTTGTAAAAATCGTAGCCGAGCTCACGGAGCGTTGGGACATTGGGGAACGACTGCATCCGCTTTTCGCCGTGTGTCGCGAGCAGACGAAGTTTTCCTTCCTGGACGAAAGGCTTCCACTCAGTGCTGGAAGATGTGGCCATGACGTGACCCCCGAGAAGTGCGGTCACTGCGGGCATGCTGCCGGGATAGGGTACATGAGTCCAGATGATCCCTTCCTGCTTGGCAATGTATTCCATAGAAAGGTGCATAGGCGAGCCTATTCCAAGGGTGCTGTAAGTCACCTTGCGGGGGTTCTTCCTGGCATACTCAACGAGGTCTTTCAGTGTTTTAAACGGAGAATCCGCCTTGACCGCAAGCCCGCTTTCGGTTGACGCATGCTGCATGATGGGGACGAAATCATTGAGACTGTAAGGAACGGTTCTGTACTGCGGAATCCTTATGAGTGTGGTGGACGTGCAGGCAAGCAGATTGTAGCCGTCCGGTTTCTGCGTCGAGACGACCGCCGCCGCCACGGCTCCGCCTCCGCCTCCGTTGTTCGAGATGACAAAGGTCTGCCCGAGGAATTTCTCAGCCCTGGCTGCGATGGCCCTGGTCGAAATGTCCATGACGCCCCCCGGAGCAAAGCTCACGAGGATATTCACGGGCCTCGCCGGATACGCCTGTTGCGCGTGAGAAAAAGTTGCAAGCAAAAGAGACATCACACAACAAAGAACAAGAACCAGACTCCAGAGTCTCCATGTCAGCGCTCTCATCACTGATCCCCCACTTGGTGGATTTTGAAAGGCATGATCGTCGCTCCGCAGAGACAACCCCATGCATCTTGCTGTGACCACTGCAGGCATACAGCAAGGATACGGCATGTCTCTCGATAAGTAAAGCAGTTTAGAAGGGCATACCGTCTTCAGTCAAAGAAGTAGATTCCCACGGGCTCATGGCCGTGGCACTAAACGGGAATCTATTTAGCGAGCACGGCAAGCCGGGTACCCGCTTGCGGGTGTGGGAGGCCGGGTACCCGCGCTTGCGGGTGGGGCTTTGCCGGGTGAGGGGGCGACGCGAGCCCCTTCGATAGCCCACAGCGCAAAATTGTGTAAGGACCTCGTGCGGTCCGCCATTATCGGCTATTCTACTGCAACGGCGTGCCTGAGTTTAGTGATATGCCGGCGCAGAAAGATCTTTGTTACTTCCGCAGCCACGGACGCCATCAGCATACACGGAATCATAACCACCCAGTCGGCCAGACTCAGGAACGTGGTGCCAAAGAACGGCCTGAGGAAGGGCACATATACCGCCAGGATGACCAGCAGACCTGAACCACCGACTGCCCATAGCATCCAGCGGTTGGTAAAGACGCCGATGGAAAAAATCCCGTAGTGTTCCGAGCGGGCCGTAAACGCCCTCAGCAGCTCAGACATACAGAGCGTAGTAAAGGCGACCGTTTGTGCTCTTTCCACGTGACCGGGATATTGTTTGAGAGCCCAATAATAGTTGAGCAGTACTGCAGCGGTCATGACGACTGCCTGGACCACTGTACCCACTTGCATTTCCCAGTTGATAACCGGCTCTTTTGTGGGACGAGGGGGCCGTTTCATGATGTCCGTGTCACCTTTTTCCAGTCCCAGCGCCAGGGCTGGTGCGCCGTCCGTAACGAGGTTGAGGAGTAACAACTGGACTGGCCTGAGGGGCATGGGGATCCCAAATAGCATGGCCAGGAAGATAATAAGAATCTCTCCGATGTTACAGGAGATAAGGTAATAGACAAACTTGCGAATATTCGAGTAGATGACACGACCTTCTTCTATGGCTGAGACGATGCTGGCAAAGTTATCATCCGTCAGCACCATGTCCGCTGTTTCCTTCGATACGTCTGTGCCGGCAATACCCATAGCCACGCCTATATTCGCCCTTTTGAGGGCTGGTGCGTCGTTGACACCATCTCCGGTCATTGCGACCACGTGACCTCTCGCCTTAAAGGCATCCACGATCTTTGTTTTATGCTGTGGGGAAACACGGCAGCAGACATCCAAGTTGTCGATCTGTGCAGCCAGTTCCTCTTCGCTCATCTTGTCAAGCTGGGCTCCGGTAAAGACCTTTCCGTCCGGGTTCAAGAGTCCTATCTCTCTGGCGATGGCAACAGCGGTATCCTTGTAGTCGCCGGTAACCATCACGCTCTTCAGGCCAGCCATCCTTGCTACTTTCACCGCCTCCTTTACCTCCGGTCTCGCCGGATCGATTATGCCCAGGAGGCCTATGAACGTGAGCTGCCTTTCGATCGTATCGCTGTCACACGTATCCGGTATGCCATCGAGTGGCCGATAGGCCACGCCCAGCACCCTGAGTGCGTGACCGGCCATGTCGGTGACTGCTTCCAGTATCTCTTTGCGTCTTCCATCAGAAAGAGATGCCCGAACATTGTTTTCAAAGACGAAATCGCACAGATCGAGCACGATGTCCGGTGCGCCTTTAACAAAAGCCACGATTGGTGGACAGCTGAAACATAATTTTGCCGCCTGGCCAGCCATCCCGTTTGTTTTGTGGATAGTGGTCATACGCTTACGCTCAGAATCAAAAGGGATCTCCTGCACACGCGGCAGCTCCTTCTCGACTTCCTTGCGCCAGAGCCCCGCCTTGGCCGCCGCTACCACCAAAGCCCCTTCCGTTGGGTCACCCACAACACGCCAGGCCGGTTCGCCCTTTTCCCCGGCCGTTTGCTCCAAGTGAGCATCGTTACAAAGGAGCCCGCCGTGAAGCAGAAGTGAAGTGTCGGGATCTCTCACAGGGTTAAACGGGCTATCCTTTTGAAGGAATTGTCCGATTGGACTATAGCCTTCTCCTGTTACTCTGAATCTCTTGCCGCTTACCCAACCCTGGAGAACCGTCATCTCGTTCTGGGTCAGGGTACCGGTCTTGTCGGAACAGATCACGGTGGCACAGCCGAGTGTCTCCACTGCGGGGAGCTTTCGAATCAAGGCGTGGCGCCGGATCATCTTTTGCATACCGATCGCCAGACAGATCGTCACCACCGCTGGCAAACCTTCAGGGATGGCTGCGATTGCCAAGCTTACCGCAGTCATAAAGAGTTCAACGATGTCCTTCTGCTCCGCCTTAAAATAGGCGAGAAGCCCGTCGTTGACAACAGTCATAATGTGAGTATCCCGCAGGATCCCGTACACAAAAATGATTCCGCAAATGACCAAGCATGCTGTTCCCAGCCACTTGGCGAGTTGATCGAGCTTCAGTTGCAGCGGTGTCGATTCGTCCTCATACGACTGGAGCAGATATGCGATGAGGCCTACCTCAGTATGCATGCCTGTGGAGGTCACGATCCCTTTCCCTCGTCCATAGGTGACCATGGTACTCATAAATGCGGAATTCTTCCGGTCGCCGAGAGGAATCTCCTTGTCGAGTATCGCTGCGGCCGCCTTCTCAACCGGAACTGACTCGCCGGTCAAAGATGCTTCCTCCACCTTGAGATTCACGCTTTCTATAAGACGCAGATCAGCTGGGATATAGTTACCGGCTTCGACAAGAACGACATCACCCGGCACCAGTTCTCGTGAGGGGATGGTTGTCTGATGTCCGTCACGAACGACCTGCGCAGTCGGCGCAGCCATTTTCTTGAGCGCAGCCAAAGACTGCTCCGCCTTCGATTCCTGAACAACCCCGACCACAGCATTCAATGCCACGATGACCATAATGGCAATCGCATCGATGTACTCCCCGAGGAGCAACGACACCGCGGCCGCGATGAGAAGAATGATCACCAAGAAATTATTGAACTGGTCGAGGAGCATCCTGAAGAAGCCCGGTCGTGGACGTTCATCAAGCTCATTAGGGCCAAGTTTATGCAGTCTCGCCTCTGCTTCCACCTGGGTCAAGCCCAGCTCGATGTGTGTTGCAAGTTCACCTACAAGTTCGTCGATCGGCCTGCAATGACACCCCTGAACGTTCACAGCCCCTCCTGTTCATCAAAAGGTACTTTTGTGCTCATCAAATCTGGTCGCGCCCCTGAATAAAAGTCCTTGTATTTTAGGGCAATTTCCTTCTGCGACCAGCCGGTATCCTGTTCATGTTTCAGAACACTAAGGGGGCATTTTAGCATGAACGAATTGTTCGCGCAAGGGATAAATTAGTCAGGTACTATTGTAAATGACCCTTAGTCAGCGAGACAAAAACGAGTGGTTTCTTATCCGGGATTTACGCGCGCATTCGTACCTTAGAAGACGAGTAGAATCAACAAATGGGGGCCACTAATGCCGTTTCAAAGTCCGGCCGAACATGGTGCTCACGTGCGCGGTGGGTGGGAAGAGGGAATGAGAGAGCCCCAATGAAACGAGTCCAATGTTCTTCCGCGTCAGGAGGGACTAATTTGGTTATCTGGTCTCCGGTCGATATCTACAATGAAGCATGTCAGCTATGATACATAGATGTCAAGTGGCATCAGATAACACGGTGCTCACCTGCGCGGCGGACGGGCAGATGGAGACTATAAAACCTCATCGGAAATCATCACAGCAATCTTCCGCGTCAGGTGCAGCTACTCGTTAACCCATTTCTTTAATCATCCGTTCGTACTCATCGTGGCTTCCAATCCAAACCCAGATGAAGTCCTCTTCGTCTTCCACGGCAAGGGCTCTATAATCAAGCCCCACCCTTACTGACCAGAACTTGCCGATTTTCTTAAAGTGCACAGAAGGGTGCCGAGGGTCTGCTTTTAATAACTCGAAGTTTTGTCTTGCCAGTCCTTGGGTTGGTTCAGGAAGCTTTTCGAAGTATTTCCAGAAACGGTCGGTCGTCCGGTGCATTAAAGCTCCCGGAGCTTTCCTTTGCGTTTCGCATCTACGGCCTCTTTGACAAGGAAGTTCAGTTTTCCGGCGCGTGAGTCGGCGGCTATCTGCTTATCCCACTTTCGCCAATCTTTTTCCGAAAACCACTTCCGCAGCTGGGCGTAGTCTTCGTCAGGCAAAGTTTCAATCGCCTTTTTTATTGCATCTATAGACATCGCCGCTCCCCTTGATATTTTCTACACCGATATTATACCACATGTCATTTTGTGCTCTAGGGTTAACAATCAAGTATACGCCCATATTGCTGTATATCCCAATACTTCTCCCCGGGAAGCTGTATATCCCGCTCTATCGCCGAGATATACATTACGTGCCTACGGCTCATCTATCCATTCAAGAGCTTCTCGCGAGCCTTGTTGGTTGTTAGGGGCGCGGGCTTCTGGCCTCAGGCTTTCGACGAAGTGATAGGAAAGAACAACCTGCCAGATTTCGCAGGACCAATCGGTCGTCCGGGCGGCAAGTTCCTTCGTGGTCTTCGTGACGGGCTGAGTTTCGATGCATACCAAGGCGCTCAAGGGCCACCCGCTTCCTGTTTTGCCCGGGCAGCGAGGAAAAGGCTTCAGGTGCGCGAAGGTCCGAGCCGTGGCGGACGCAGGCGTACCTGCCGGTACGTCGAGGACAGACGCGGCGATGGCCGACAAAGCAGATGGACCTTTAACTCGCCGCCCTTATGTCGCGCGAAGAGCGTCGACAATATTCATGCGCGCCGCCCGCACTGCCGGCAGCACCCCGCCCACCAATCCCATCGTCAGCGCAAAAGCAAGCCCCTCTATCACGATACGGGGTGTCAGCGCAAAACTGAAGGCCAGCTCAGAAAACGTTTGAAAGTTTACCGTTGAAACGGTAAGCAATTGCAGGAAGGAGCCAAAGAAGAGCCCAACGAGCCCGCCGATCAGGCCCAGGAAGAGCGCTTCGAACAAGAAGGCGATCAGGATACTTGTTCTCTGAAAACCCACGGCGCGCATGGTGCCTATCTCTGCTGTACGAATTGCGACAGCGGAATACATGGTGATCATCGCGCCTATAATAGCCCCTAAGGAAAATATGACGGTGAGTGATATCCCGAGTATCCGCAGAAACTTTGCCATTACCTCCGACTGCTCCGTGTAGTAGATATTTTCCCGTTTCGCCTCCAACGTAAGGCGGGGGTCAGTCTCGACGCGGGCCTTCATCGTCCCAAATTCAGATGGATCACGCAGCCTGAAAAGCACGGAAGAGAAGACTGGCCTTCTGAAAGCCTGCATCAGCTGGTCCGCATCACCCCATATCTCGGAACTGTAGCCAGTGTTACCTGCATCAAATATACCGACGACAGTCCAGTCACGCATACCGAACCGAAGCGCCTCATTGATGCCACTGCCCTTAAATCGTTTGGCAATGTTCTGACCGGCTATGATCTCCGATGAGCCGGGCCTAGGCATGCGCCCTTCAACAATCTTAACCTGCGGGCGCAAAGCAAGAGAACTAGCCCCGATGCCCCTGATCGTGACGTTAGACGGTGTGTTGCTCCCCCGCTTAGGAAGCGTTATCAGTACAACTACCTCCTTTGCGAGGAGCCTGTGGCCATCGGATCCGATCGCAACCTCCGGCTGCATCTCAATGATTGACGCCTGAAGACGATCTATGCCGCTTTGGACCTCCGAGCCGGATCCTTTCCTGATGATGATCGCATTCTCGTAGGAACCTGTCTCCACGAGGGACTTCTGCAACCCCTGAGCAAGCATAAGGATAGCGGCGAAAACAAAGACCACGAGAGCCATGCCTGATGCGGTGAGAATGGTTGTCAGCCGCCTGGTCCAGAGATTACGGACGCTGTAAGACAAAGGAACTGCCATCTACCCGACCCTCCTTAAGCCTTCTGCCACGGGCAACCGGATGGCCTGCCATGTCGGGATGACCGCTGCGAGGAGACCGACCACGATGGAGGTTGCGAGGTCAAGCCAGATCGTTGTGACGGTGACATTGAAAGAAGGGAAATACTGTCCCATAACGTTACCAAAAACCTGTGCAGTGGGAAAGGTCAGGCCGATGCCGAGCCCACAGCCTATCATGGTGATGACGAGAGACTCACCGAATATAAGACCTGCGATCCGGAAGCCTCCAAAACCCATTGCCTTGAGCGTAGCATACTCACTCCTTCGCTCGCGCGCTGTCATGGACATCGTATTGGCCACCACCGCGAGGATGATGGCGATGACCGCAAACGAGATCAGCTGAACCACCGTGATGATCGCCTGACTCATGGAGATAAATCCAAGTACGAAGGCCTTCTCTGTTTCCGTGAGGGTCTCGGCAAGGGAGTTCCTGAATGTCTCGTCTATCCTGCTGGCCACATCAGCAGCATTATCAGGATTCTTCACAACGACGATGAAGGCTCCTACCTGGTCCGCCCGGCCAGGAGCTGTTTTCTTTAGCATCTCGTTAAGATAATCCCAGTTGAAGAAAAAGACAGTCTCATCTGCGTCTCTACGGGTTCCCTGGTATATGGCACGCAAGACAAAGTCCCATGTGCCGGGATAGATCGTTCCCTTCAGAATGATTATGTCGCCTATCTTCCATCCGTAGCGCGCTGCAAGCTTGCGACCGGCCACTGCGCCTTTTCTGTCCCGGAGAACCGCGGCCTTTTGATCCGGCGGAATGTAATATTCCGAGTACGCCCTCATGTAGCTTTCGGGTTCTACGGCAAACTGGGCGAAGAAATGCTTCTCGTCGATGTAGATCCCTCCGAACCACGAAGCGTGCGATACGAATTTCACGCCCTCTATCTGGCGGATCTTCTCTTTGTACGCGATGGGTAATGGAAAGATGAGTGATATGGCGTTCCTCGTCCAGAGCCTGCTGGCTGACGAGGCCTCGACTCCCATGTACCACGTGGTGATGACAGTGCGCAGCAGCCCGAAAGCCAGAATGGCAATGCATATTCCGAGGACGGTGAGGCCGGTGCGCAGCTTGTGGCGTAAGCTATTTCTCAAGAGTATCTTGAGGATGTGCATTGTTCAGGACGCCCTTATCGAGATTACGGATCACATGGGCCTTCCCTGCTGCCCTCGGGTCGTGCGTCACCATGATGATCGTCTTTCCGAGTTCACGATTAAGCCCGTCCATCAGCTCCATGATCTCCTGCGCCGACTGCCTGTCCAGATCGCCTGTCGGCTCATCAGCAACCAGTATGGTCGGGTCCGTGACAATGGCCCGTGCTATAGCCACCCGCTGCTGTTCACCCCCGGACAACTGGCCGGGGTAGTGGTCCATACGATGCGACAGGTTGACGACCTTGAGCGCCAGCTCCACGTGGTCACGTCTCTGCCGCCTCGATATACCGGTGAGGATGAGAGGCAGTTCAACGTTTTCAAAGGCGGTGAGTACCGGCATCAGGTTGTAAAACTGGAATATGAAGCCGACGTTGGCGGCTCGCCAAAGCGCGAGGTCAGTCTCAGACATCAGGGTGATATCAATGCCTCCGATTTCTACACTTCCGCTATCTACCTTGTCGATCCCGGCAATGAGATTGAGAAGGGTGCTCTTCCCGGAGCCAGATGGGCCCATCAAGGCGAGAAACTCACCTTCGGCTATCTCAAAGCTGATGTTGTTGAGCACGGGCACGACAAGGCTGCCCTTGCGGTACGATTTACTGACATTCCGTAGCTGGACGATGGGGCTCGTGTCTCCCACTTATTTTTCCATGATCTTTATGCGGGAGCCGTTCCTCAACTCACGGGGAGGGCTGAGCACGACTTTCTCTCCAGCCCTGACCCCGTCGACGACTTCGATCAGGTCACCCAGTTGGGCTCCAGTTTTGATCAGCTTTTCCTTTACCCGGTTTTCGTCGACGACGAATACGATGCTCTTTTCTCCATGCCTGCGTATGGCCTTGGGGCTGAGGGCGGTCCGTGGTTTCTGTTCGTCGGGATTGACGGATCGCGAAAGAAAGGCAACTTTAGCGCTCATCTCAGGGAGAATGCGGGAATCCGGATCGAGAAAGCCGACTTTCACCAGTACGGTTGCCTTGCTCCGGTCGGCGGTTGGCACGATCATGTGAACCTGGCCGCGGAAGCGCGCCTCAGGCAAAGCATCCAACTGAATCTCGCACGGCTCGCCGACCTTTACTTTTTCAAGATTCGATTCCGAAACATCGGCTTCCACGCGTAAAGAGCCCATGTCTGCAATCGTTACTACCGCGGATTTGGCATTGGCAGCCGCGCCTATGGGTGTTACTATGTCACCCACATCAGCGTTCTTCGTAAGCACCACCGCATCGAAGGGTGAACGGATCAGTGTATATTCGACCGCTACCTTT
>Ga0335070_10007777_pt1 | contig 12561 bp, 14 predicted proteins | sample Lox_Sample_13_FD_206722 | JGI IMG/M metagenome (GOLD analysis project Ga0335070, IMG submission 206722) | Soil microbial communities from Loxahatchee National Wildlife Refuge, Florida, United States - Lox_Sample_1.3 | ecosystem: Environmental > Terrestrial > Soil > Wetlands | place: USA...
AGACATGGTCTTGGAGGACCTCGAAGATGGAAACGGCCTTGACCTCTGACCGCTCCGCTTCATCCCCCTTGGCCCCGTCGACTAGCATTAGAGCAAGGCATGCCTGCCGTTCCGGTCGACGGCGGCTCCCCATTCCGCTTCGCTTGAAGGCGCCCTCTTTGCTGCGGATGCTCGCAGCCGCCCCCATGCTTCCATCAACCCTTCTCTACGCTTTGGTCGTCGGAGGCGTGCCGTGCCCTCATGTAGGCCTCTCCAAGGATCTCCGTCGGAGCGAGGGTGAATTGTCTCGCCGAGGCTGACCTTCCGAGAATGGTCCCTGAGGTCGGCGATAAGGGCCTGCTCCCACGCCGAGCCCGTTCCTCTGGCGCTGCTCAACAGGCTGCTCCTCCTGCACTACAGGGTCTCGAAGAAGAAGGGCGTCGGGCTCAGGACGTACAAGATATCCCAGGAAGACCTCAGGGTCCTCAAGCGGGGCCTGGAGGCGATCCCAGTCCACGAGAGGTTGCGCTCGGACGAGAGGCTGCTGCACAACGTCACCATCAGGTTGCAGGCCATCGAAAAGGGGGAGGACCTGAGGGTCGCCCTGCTCAGGGAAAGGAGGTCAAGAGTCAGACGGAAGGGTGGAAGGCGTTGGACGATGGAGGGAGGAGGCGGGGAGGAAGGCCTGCAGGAAGATTTCCCCTTAGATTGAATTGGCCGGCTTTTGTCACTTGTTCGTCCGATCGGCATGCGGGCCAATCTATCCCATTAGACTTCGAGCGAGCCCCGAATCTGAGAGGGAAGGGAGCGTCCGCGCATGATTGGAGAGGAATGGGTTATGGATGACGCGAGGTGGCGCCGGCATCCCGTCGAGGGCTCGGCCCAACGACACCTACCTTCCACACGCGTCACGGAGCGAACCTATCCTGTGATGGCCAGAGTTCGGTTGCATGCGCAGACATGGCATATACCATCCGCAAGACATTGGCATCCAACCCAATGGCCATGTCGCCAGCTGGCTATAAACGAGCATCGCACAGTCGGTTGCAGAGGACTACATCCTGGAGAGAACCGAGAAGAGCTCAAGGGTTCGTATACGAAGGTGAATGACGAATTGGACACGGTCCGGAGGAGGATGAAGGTCGTATCGACTTGGGAATGGGTCCGATAACCTTCATCCAAACAGAGGTATCCGACGTTAAGGTACATCCAAGACAGGCCTGAGAGGGCCAGCTGAGCCCACTTGGCATCTGGAGAAGGTACGCTCTCTCATGTAGGCCTTGATGCATTTGAGATGCTAGAAACAGACCGTGCCTTGACTACGTTCATTCATCATCGTCCGACTTGTGCTCGGGTCGGCTTCAGATGGCGAGCAACTTGCGGACAAAATGTCGCTATTCATGGGTGGGGAGTGGGATTCGCGCATTAACTTACCGGTGAATTACGAAGCATAGATGCTAGCCTGGCAGGCTTCGCTCCGGAATGGGTACGAGACTCATTAAATGACCGTACCAATCTATTACACTAATTGGCATGTTACCGTCTGGAGTGGCGTAGATGACAGCCGTGCTCACACGTCTCTCAGGGGGAGACAAAGAAGGCGACGGGCTTCGACCTCCCCCCAGAGGGGACGTACCAGCGGATAGCCTTCCTGCGTTCGTAAATGAGCCCCTCCCTTCCTACGGCTAACATGCATTTTGCGAACTACAGGGGTGTTCGGAAAAAACGCCGACTGAAGCTAGTCGTCCGATTTCTTTGGAACAACGAATCCGCCAAGCGGCAGCAAGAGTTGAAATGCGAAGGGGTCTCCAAACGCTGTGGCCGTAGCGCCGGTGGGTCTGCAACCATTGATGAAGTGGGCAGTCTCCACGATGTTGCCGTTCATGGTGATCGACGCTGGATTATCCGTTCCGCTATAGGACCCGCCACCCGTGCCCGTCCAACTAGTGAAGGAATTGCATCCTTGAGCAGGTGTAGCAGAAATCTGCACCTGCGTGCCTGGGTCATAGTACCCGCTTCCTGGGCTAACCGTTCCTCTGCCTGATCCAGTTGTCCCCATAGTGAGGTAGTACTGAGAGCCGTAGTTTGCTGTTTCCGTTATCGGGTTGTTCATGTATATCGTGTGGGAGGATGACGAGCCGCTGTAGCAACCCGAACCTGTGCAGGACCATCCAGTGAAGTAGTAGCCGTCGTTAGGGCTTTCGCTTATTGTGACTCCTGAAGCATATGTATAGTATCCGCTGCCAGGCGACACTGTGCCCTCTCCTGCAGGATTGACGCCCATGCCCAACGATACATCAAAATAGGCATTCTCCGTGATGTCTCCGTTCATCGTTATGGTGACTGTCCGGGAGGAGCCACTGTACGACCCAGAGCCCGATCCGGACCAGTGTGAAAACTGGTAGCCACTGTTGTCCACCGCGCTGATCTGCACCTGCGTCCCTGCATCGTAGCAACCGTTTCCGGGAGTCTCCCCTCCCCCGGATCCGGGAACCGCACCCTCAGTAAGGCAGTATTGCTGCACGAAGTCTGCAGTCTCGGTGATAGGACCATTCATGGTGATGGTGGCCTGGGAATTGGGCCCCGTATATGAGCCTGTGCCTGACCCAGACCAGCCCGAGAACCGATAGCCTGAGTTTACCGATTCACTAATCTGAACCTGCGTCCCCGAATTCCTCCAACCACTAGATGGAGTGACACCACCACCCGTTCCAGGACTGGCCTGCATTGTGAGATAGTATTGAGTGTTCAAACTGGGGAGGTCTGTGCCGGATGTTTGAGTCTGGACGGGCGTGGAGATCGAAAATGTGCTATCGATGCGGTTGGCGATACCTTGGCCAGTTCCGAATTCATCGTATTGACTTGTGCTCGAGCCCGAGATTCTTTTGACTCCCGAGGCGTTTGCAGTGTTGGGAGGGGCATCACCTCCTATGCCGAATCCAGATGTGCTTGGAATGCCATAATAGATTTGTCCGTAACTCAGACTGGCTTCGATGTCGAAGCTCGGATTGCTGCTATATAGGTTTCCCAAGGCTGTTTCATTGACTTCAAGAGCAATTGATGGATCGAACGTCATATTGCTACTAGGATTGCTCGCCGTCAAAGCGCTTGTGGTACTTGCCACTTGGCTCAGGTTGAAGCCTGTGTCATAGAGAAAATAGGTCTGGGAAGTCGGATTGTAGAGGTACACACCCGAAGTGGTAACCCCTTCAACCGTGTAGCTGTTCGCCCCCGAAATCGTATACCACCATCCCATGTGCCCGCTCACCGTAGTGAACTGAACTGTTTCTTGAATCGAACCACTCCCGATGTTAATGCTTGACCAGCCATACGACTTGTAAGCGACATAATCGGTTCCGTTAGGAGCAGCAAGGAAATAACAAAGGGTAGAATATGGGATGGCTGCGGAAGCTCCGTTCGAGTACATGTCGGCCCCTTGGAAAAGGACCCCATAGAGTGTGTAGTTGACTCCTAGATAAGGAAACAAGCCATTAACAGCAAATGGCGTGTTAACCATCATAGCAGCGAAGCTTACCCCTGTCAGATTCAGCGATGAAATGGAAGGAAGGTTTGTCCATTGTACGCTCGAAACGGAGCCTCCAGTTGTGGTAGTGTAGGCACCTGCAGCCCACTGAGGATCGCCGGAGCCATTGCCGCCGTCTCCGAATGGGGGAACGTTTAGGAGTCCGTTTGAGAGGAGCGCATTAAGATGTCCCGAGACAGGCGTCCAACTGACTTTCCAAAGCGAACTGGGGGGTGCGTTGCTCATTGAATTCTGTATGGGAGAGATTCCTGTCGAGAGTACAAGAAATGAAATAGTCACAGACAGAACTAGTAGAACCCGGTTAAGAGTCATTGCAGCATAATTCGATGTCCAACAACTAATAAGATTCGTTCACCACCGATAAGTATCAAAGGTAAATCCAAAGCACTCTGTCCTGAGTCTGCTGCTCGCGCAAGTTCAGGCTCCAATGATACGGCTCTTCAACTCATTCTTGAAGCTAAGAGTTGCCACTGACACCTACAAGGAGCTCTAGGACAGATAAATTCACATCGACTAGGAATGCTGCCCTAGAGGAACCCTCGCTAACGAAAGTGAACGACCCTGGCGCCGCAATACTCACAGGCTCCAATGTGACCGACGAGTTCCTATCGGCCATATAAAAAACGGAGGCGGACTGGCCATTTGGTTGCATTATGGAATACCTTGCCGGAGTCTTTTCAGAGAAGGTGACTTCAATAGAAGGAGTAGAAAAGGAACTCCAAGAAGGGAAGGTAGTAGTATTGTACAAGTCTGGAGCAATTCCGGGGGGACCCTGAACTGATGAAGATAGCACGTAGAAATATCCGAGAGCAACATAGCTGAATGTAACGTTGTGAAAGTCGGTGCTGAGATTGAGCGTCGGAGAGCGAATAGGCAGAATCATAAAGTAGTAATCAATCCCATTGAGGGACACGACAGACTCGTTTCCTGGGCTAACAGGCCGTCCCGAATTCGTCAAGAACATTTGTTGAATCACCACGATGGATCCGAGGACTATTATGATAGCCAACAGGGAGACTATGACAGTTCTCGATCCAATTCGTCTGCCAGAGAGCTTCCCTGAAACCGAAGGTCGACCGGCGCTGACTCGAACGACCCTCAGGGCTTCTCTTCCTTCATCCGAGAGGGAATAGCTTCCATCAGGTAAAGTGAGTACGAGCCCGGCTAGCTTCCCTAGATGGAACTGGAGATTCCCGCTGCTCATCAGCCCAACCTGTCGTTTCAACGATGAGAAGCCTAAGGAAGATTCCTCCAGTGCCTCCAATATAGCAAGTCTAAGAGGATGGCCAAGTGCTTCGAAGAGTTCCGCCTTGGAAGCGTCGAACCGTTCAGAGCCTAGATCGTCGGGCATATCCTGAACTGATTGTCATGGGTATTTAATGCCTTAGTTGTGGACAACGCAGGGAAACAGTTCGGGACTCGGTCCATTCCTGAAGACCAACTCTGCGGACCCGCCGGCTTGACCCCCACGAGTGAGCGCAAGGACTATTCACATATGATAGAAATGTCGAAGATTCCGAATTGACTCCAAGCAATCTCAAAGCGATAATTCCGTGAACATCTTCTCCAACGACTCACGGGTCTTGTTCCCAGCTCGTGTCAAAGTCACTTCTTGGAATTCGGAACTTCCCTGTCCGATAGCGACCAGCCCTTTCTCCAGCATCCAGACAAGGTACCTCCGGAAGACATTGTAGTTCAGACCGGACTTCATGCACAGTTTCGTTCTCCCCGTGGGACTGTCTTCGAACAGCACTTCAAGAATTCGAGATAGCACGTACAGGTCGGGCTTCCAAGTCTGTTCGATACCTACACACGAGAATGAAGAGTTGCGAAACCGATGGCCAGAGGGATTCTCACCCTTGGACACCATAGTACTGCCACCCAGTCCGGATCCCACGAGCATCCCGTCGCCACAGCTCAAGGTCATTCCCCTCAACTACATTCCCTTTCTGCAAGACGGCCCACTAGGGGTCTCCGGCGGGAGTCAACTAGTTCCCGGTCGGGATGGGCGCTACTGACTGCAGAGTCTGACCATGCGCGAAGTTGGTGCAGCTCAAAACTAACACCGATGCGACTATGACGACAGCAGGGAAGGAGATGGTTGCGAGCGAGTCCCGAAATCATCAAACTCACTATTACGCTAACGCCTGATATAATCTTTGCGGAAACGTAAGACAGTTCTGCGCCCCTCGTCTTTTCCGCCTGATTTGCGCCCGCCGTTTGACCAGAAAACCAAGAGCACCGGCAGTCTCAGAGACTTCAATGTTCGGCTGGACAGGATAATAAGGTCCAGTCCCGGAGATCATAACAATGGCAACGTGGAGGAACGCCATCATCATTGCCTCTGTGCTAGCGATGGCTTCTCTCCCGCCGTTTGCAGTGGTTGAACAGACCACATCATTCAGCGTTCCTCCGGCTAGCCTGTCCTCCGCCCCCAGGTCTCGTGGACATCCCCCATTGCCTATATTACGTTAGAGTCTCTTATGTTGCTCCCTTCAGCATGGAGGCTTTGATTCTCTTTCTTCAAGTTGATCGTCATGCTTCGAATCTCTAGAAGCGAGCCGACCGATATCGCCGCCCCGAACAATGCTTTAACGTAATTCCACCCCCCCGCCGCCTATTATCACGATGAGGCCTACAACGAAGACGAGTACAGGACAGAGCCGTCTATCTTCGTGCGAAGTCTCTTCCAGGGGCATTCAGAAACCATTACTCTCGGTCCGCGTATATACCTTTGGACGCAGGGTCTTGAGCCCTCTTCGTTTCGGCGGTTTGGAGCTCCGTTGTCAACCCTTGTAGTCTCGCTTTGAGCTTTGGATGTCCGATAATCCTCACTGGGTCGCTTTCGGTTCCTCCAGGCCGATCGAGGTCTGATTACTAGTAAAATGGAGTTCGAATCCCTCTGGGCTCGCCTTGGGTCCAAGTCCACGCCAAGCCTGCCTTCAAGGTGCAGTGGTTACTGTCGTCGTGCATGACGTGCCCGAATATGCGATGTTAACTTCAACCTCACCTTCGCTAACGGTGACGGTCCCTGAGCTTGGGGTGAAGAACATGTTGGAAGGGTGGACCTGATACTCGTAGGTCCCGGAAGGAAGTAGGAACGTAATGGTCGAAAGGCTCTCATTCGTGGTTCCCTGCAGGAAGTTGTCGTTCAAGGGGAGGCTGGTCCCAACCGGCTGCACCTTGGTCCAACCGTCAATCGTGACCGACCAAGGCACTCCCCAGAATGGAGGAGAGCACGCGCCCTCCTGCCGAAAGATGACCAGGTGTGGCCCCGTTGAAGTTGCACCACCTCCACGCAGCACTATCAACACCAAACAAAAGGTGGCTAGGGCACAGATACCCACGATGACTGTCCTCTTTCCGAACAACATTGTAATACAAACCTGCGTCGAATAAAACTGTTGTCTGCGAGCTAGCAGGCTACGCTTCGAAGTCTACGATTATAGAAGGAGCAGATCGGACCAGCGCGATCTCATTCTGCTGGACGAGGAGAACAGAGTATTGTTCAGTCAACGCACATCTAGGATTCTGGAGCCACTCAAGAGCAAGAAAAGACCGTAGCTCAGTCGGAATCCCGTTACCAGAAATTCTGCGTGACTGTCCATGAGGGTATCGGCGAGAGCGAACCGTATGCCATGTTAGACTGTTCTGCCGTCCAGACAATCGGCTGCTGTGCACAGGAGGAGGCCATCCCACTTCCAGTCATCTGGCCGGTAAGTGTCGAACTGGTGTAGGCTATCTGGCCGGAACCGGTGACGAACGTAGCATATGGGTTATTAAGGTTATTCTCTCCAACTATGTTCAGCTGCCACGAGACAAGGGGAACCCAGGCGTAGCCCGGTATGTTGTACGTGACGGAGTAGAGTGTTTGGGTGGCAGCTCGGTAGTAGTCAAACTCGGCCTGGACCACTTGGGTGTACACATTGAGGTAGGTGATAATCCAAAAGGCATCACCTGCATACACATGTGAAACCGTTGCCAATGGTGCGGAATTCCAGTTAAAAAGCTCACCAGACGTAGTCCAATACTCGACGGCCGCATATACATGACCGCTCTTATCAATTGCCATATTGAATTGCATGAAATCGATTATGCGCACATTTGGCACCGCATAGGAATTTGCCTGGGCGGACCATTGATTCCCATTGACTCCTGTCGTGATCATGTTTGAGGTGAACTCAAGGTTTGTCTCGGAGCCCGTGTTCGAGCATTCGTTCGGCGTGATACCCATGTAGTAATTGGAGTTGGAGGAGTACGCGTATGCAGGTATGTACACCGGCAGCGAGATGACTAGAAGAAAGACCAACGCAATGCCAGCAACATGCCGTGGCCTCAAGGCGACTCACCTTGCGAAATCCACAGAACTTGCATTCCGCTGTAACCTGTGACAATGCCTGTTGACAGAGGGATCTGGGCACGACACGATGAAGGCATGAAGAAGCCTGGAAAGTCCGTGTCTGATATTTGCGAAGCACTGGAGCCGATGACGAATGGCATTGATGAAGGGCAGCTATTCGTGAACGAAAGAGAGTAGAAGCCGTTCGTTCCAGACAGCGCAGTCAGCGAGTACACTACGTTGACTGCACCCCCAGTACTTCCCTGACTGAAGGAGGCAATCTCGGGATCTGCTCCCGTGAGTACACCCGTGTAGTTGGTGAAAGAATACATGAAGCCCTTCCCGCCGCTACCTGTAATGGGTGTCGTACTGAAGGAATAGACTTTGGCAGAGAACAGGACATCTGACAGAGACTGGGCAGCCGCTATCTGAGTTACATTGTATGTCACACAGAGCTCCGCAGTCGAGCCCGGGGACATAACGAAAACTGCATCCTGGACGATTGTTGTGGTAGCGTTTCCAGTGTCGGATTGAAGGGCCAGCCCTCCCGGAATAACTGTGCTACACTGCGAGCCCGGTATGGGTTGGGATGAAACAGGCCGGCTGTGGGGAAGTCCCTCAACGACGACTGAAGCGCAGGCGAGAATGACCAGAATCGAAAGAGCAGCTACGACAACCAGAGAAATCCCATGGGATTTGACTGAGCACCTACAATGACGCGTCATCATGCGATTGGGCATGACTGCGTTTAGGTGGTTCATCAAGGCAACCTTACTAACAGGCGCTGGGCTATATGCTTTGCTAAAACTCAAATAGGCATAGCTATTTCTGTGTTTTTCAACAAGACGCTGCCGCAAGACGCTGATACTTTTGGAAAATGACTCAGAAGTCGAGGAACCTATTCGACGCATCCCCCAAAGAACCTCTGAAGCAGGTCAACGTAAGCAAGTCGGTCTACATACTATGAGATATCTGAACGGCGATGCCCAGAAGGGTCACCCTATGGCGGGATTCTTAGTCCTTCTGTATATGAGATGGAGTCGCAATTCAAAATCCGCATCGACATCGCCGCTTTTAGGAGTGTAGAGACTCCAATCCCATATCGCTGCTCCTTCTTCTCCTAAGAATCCATCATCGGGTGTCCTGGGTAAATCTTCGAGTGACTCGTCAACCGTATCAGCATCATCAACGTGCACTATTCGACTCCGGCTGACAGGATGACAGGAGGAAGAGTGAAACGGGCGAAGGTCCTTCGAAACCTGAGGGAGCATGGTCTCCCTAGACGCCCAGTTTTGGCACGCAAGCCAGATACGATTCTCTCACCTCGACCATGTCGACGTGAAGATAGGGGAGGACGTGTCAGAACCCGGAGTCCTGCTCGGCGAGAAGTCTCAGCGTATGATTCAGGAATCTACGATATTCCTTGCGCTGTTCACTGAGGAAGGCGCGAGATCTAGCTGGGTGATCAAGGAGGCCAACTACGCGCAGGAGATAGGAAAACCAACAATCCTTCTCAAAGAGGAGACAGCCAACATCGAAACGCAAGTTGAGTGGGTCGCGTTCTCGAGGTATGATAGTCCCGAAATCACCCTCAGCAAGATCATGAGCGCCATTTCTGCAGTGTAATCCAGGACCGCGGGGGCTACGATAAGCGCATTTGGTGCGATTATCGGCTTGGCGATACTGGGGCTGATAGTCGGCTCACTCGCAGGCACCTCGAAGGAATAGTCTTGCTGCAGGCGGGTCACCTTCGCCAGGATTATTGGACCTCAAACCGTTTAGGGATCAGTCCTTCCGAACTCGCATCCTCATGAGCTAAGTGTTACTAGTAAAATGGTGCTCAAATCCCTCTCCCGGCGCCATCCCAACCCACCCCGAGGTCTGGAGGCCGTCGGCTCTAGCACATCTCGAGTATCCTGACTGCGGCCTTCACCGCGCCGTCGTATTTCCGCGGAGGCTGTCTCCTCCCCAGGCGGTCGACCATGAGAGGCCCAAGCCTCGCGATGTCGCCATGCGTGAAGCCCAGGGCCTTCGCGTTCGCCTCCTGCTCGAAGTGATCCTTCAGGGGCAGGGCGATCATCGGAGTGCCGGCGGAGAGCGCCTCGTCTATGGTGCTCTTGCCCGCCAGGCTGACGCATAGGTCGGCGCCCGCAACCAGGTTCTGGAGGTCCCTGACGAAGCCGAGGTGACGGGTTCGACCCTGCGCAGGACCGCCACGCCCGCCGGCGACGGCCACTGTCGCGCTCAGCCCAGCCGACTCCACCGCGCTCTCCACAGCGGGAATGAGATGGGAACCGGAACCACTGCCGCTGAGAGTTAGCAGGATCAGGGCGCCTTCCAGGGGCAGGCCGAGGGACTTCCGGGTCTCGTCTCGACCGGCTGTGACCTTCCTCACCACCGGACCGCTGTGCCAGAGCTTCCCTTCGTCGGATCCCTCTTCGGGCACCACAAGGAGATCCACGGATGTCTGGAGCTCCTTGTACCAGCGGGCGACCCGGGACTCGATGCTTCGCGAGAGGAACGTCCTGGCGAACCCGAGCTCGAGCTCGTCCGAGATCATGATCGCCCTGAGGCCCTTCTCCAGGGCGACGCTCAGGACGGAGAACTCCTCGTCCCCGACCACACAGTCCGGCTTCAACTCCTCGGCCACACGCCTCGCCCTCGTCTTGGATGCCTTGTAGCCCCTCCAGTAGCGATAGTACCACAGGGAAGGGAGCACGTTCCTTCCGTTCCAGATGATGGGATTGGGCTCGGTCACAACGTCGAAGACCTCAAAGCCGTAGGACCTGAGGAACGCGACGGCAGGCCCACCGGTAGCGAAGGTCACCTCGGCCCCCCTTTCCAGGAGTTCCGTGCCGATGGCGACCGCCCTAGAGGAGTGACCAAGTCCGATGGGGCTGACTCCGTAGAGGAGCTTCGTCATCGCCCGTCTCGCCGTACCTCGCCCGCTTTAAGTCGTGCCGGGCTTACGGGATGAAAGCCAGCGCCAGGGACACGAGGAAGGGGACCATGAGAGTGACGATCACTCCGTGGAGGAAGCTCAGTGCGCTGACCTCCTGGCCGCCCACCCCCGAGATCACCGTCAGGGTGGTGTCCATGGTAGTCGCGCCACCGAGCGAGATTGAGTTCCTCCCGCCCAGCCGCCTGCGGAAGGAAGGATACACGACGAAGGTCAGGAGCTCCCGGAAGAAGTTGGAGAGGAACCCCGTGGCCCCGGCCAGGGCGCCCATCGAGGCCGTCACCAGGGGGCCGTCCAAGGTGTACCACCCCATGCCAAGCGCCACGGCCATGGAACCCCTGAGGCCCAGGGCGGGGATGAACGAAAATGCCAGCCCGACCAGGGCGCTGCCGGCCACAGTGCCTGAGGACAACAGGATCGCGTCCTTGCCCAGCGAGGAGACGGTCTTCCTGTCCAGGCCTGCCCCCACATCCACCGAGACTATGAAGATGAATATTATGAGGAGGTAGTCGACGAAAGGCGAGACTTCAGCGGAGGTGACCCCGTCGAATCCCAAGGAGGAAACGAGAAGGCCGGCGGCCAGGGACCCGACCAACAGGAGCGGCATGGAGACCTCCCTCTTCAATCGGCCTTCCTCCCGCGCAGCACGTAGGTCACCAGCGCGCTGGCGACGGCCGCAGAGGCACCAAGCAGCAGCGACGTTCCGGCCGCCTGGGGTATGATCTGCACCAGGGCCCCCCTCTCCAGGCCTATGCTCAGGCCCATGGTGAAGAGGAGGGCCGAGGCGGCGGCCGCCGACAGAGTCCAGAGGCGGGGCCTCACCTTGACCAGCCTCAGCAGCTGGCCCACCACGACTCCCACTACGAAGACTGCCAGCACTTCAGTCAGCATGCGCTTCCAGACCAGCCCACCTGCCGCCTAATGTGCGTTGCCGGCCCGACCGGAAGCGGCACTTCAGATGCTCTTCTTCAGGTAGGAGACGGTGTGGTCCTCCCTGAAGCCCACGCGTCGCATGAAGTCCAGGGCCTTGAAGTTCCTGGTCTCCACCTCGCAGATGACGTTCCTCGCGCCCCTCTCCCTCAGACGGTGCTCGAGTTCCCGGTAGAGCTTGAGCGCCACGCCCTTCTTCTGGTACCTCTTCGCCACGGCGATCCACAGAAAGTACCCCGTGGACCACGAGGAGCCGGTTCGCCTGAGGACCCCGCCCAGCACGAACCCCACGATGCGGTCGTTGAAGGAGGCCACCAGACAGAGGTCCTGGTTGTCGACGAAGCGCGCCAGCAGCTCGTCCTCGGTCCAGAGCCTCTTCGAATAGGATATCTCGCTCGTGAACGACGCCTTGCCCAGCCTCCAAACGAAGCCCAGGTCGTCGATGGCCATTGTATGAACGGTCACGAGATCAGAGACGGGCCGCTTCATCACCCTCAATCAGACCCGGTGCGTATTTAGGCTTTGGCTGACGCTTGTAGGAAGGAAAAAAGGAGAAGGTTGAGCGTGAAGTCTACTCGGAGATCGAGTTCTGGACGTTCTCAACGAACCAGGTCATGTTCCAGAGGTCGTCGTGGGTGGCACGGACTCCAGGGGCGAACTTCTGAGTACCGTTCATGTCGTTAATCGGCCCCGTGTACGGTTCGAACAGGAGCTCCTTCATCGTGTTCCAGCGCTGGATGATCAGGTTGGAGACGTCGGAGCCGATGGCGGCGGTGTTCAGCGGGGCCATGTAGACGGCACCCCTCATGT
>Ga0335070_10007778_pt1 | contig 12561 bp, 7 predicted proteins | sample Lox_Sample_13_FD_206722 | JGI IMG/M metagenome (GOLD analysis project Ga0335070, IMG submission 206722) | Soil microbial communities from Loxahatchee National Wildlife Refuge, Florida, United States - Lox_Sample_1.3 | ecosystem: Environmental > Terrestrial > Soil > Wetlands | place: USA: Florida...
TCCGCCTCTGCCACCACCTGCACATCAGCGCGCTGTTCGAGTAGCGCCTTAAGGCCCTCGCGCATGATCTTGTGGTCATCTGCCAGAAGAAGTCGTACGCTCATCTTGTGCTGTCCTCTTTGCTATTTTTTTGATCCTTGAAGGCACTGAGAGTATGATGCGGGTACCGCCTCCTGGTGCGGAATCGATATGTAAGTGGCCTTCCAGGTGGCGAAGGCGTTCCCTTATACTGAAGAGACCAAAGCCACTTGAGCCCCAGCCTGTTTCTCTTGCCAGGAATCCCACACCGTCATCTTCCACGCCTACGACGACGTCGCCCCCGATCTTTTTGATCGAGATCCTTACGTGTTGCGCTTTGGCGTGCTTGACAATGTTGACCATGAGTTCCCGGACGGACGTGAAGAGGAAGATACGCACCTCTTCATCGAGAGGCATATACCCGTTACCGCCGTCGAAGGTGAAGCCGAACCCATGCTGCTTCTGCATCCGCTCGCCGAGCCACTCCAGGGCAGCCTCAATGCCGAGTTCGTAGAGGATCGGAGGGCTGAGCTCGGACGTCAGGGAGCGAGCCCGGTTTATCGCTTCTTCCACATGCTGGCGTGCATCGTTCGCTTGGGTCTTGAGGTCCTCCGAAGTCATTGCCTCCAGAAGGCCCCATAACTTTATCCTGGCAGCGGCAAGAAGTTGGCCTATATCGTCGTGCAGTATGTTCGCGATGCGCCGTCTCTCCCGTTCTTCTGCAAGGGAAAGCTCCGAGGCGAGCCAGCGGAGCTCCCCCTGGTACTGTTCGATCTTCTCCTCGGCCTTCTTTTTCTCCGTGATATCTTCAACCGTGCCTTCATAGTAAAGGACGGTCCCGTCTTCAGACTTGATGGCCCTCGCGTTCTCGCTCACAAATATGTCAGTGCCATCCGGCCGTTTCCATGTGGTCTCGTACTCGCGTACCCGTCCTTCCTGTTCAAGTCGCTTTCTGAAATTCGCCTCAAGGTAGGTCGGCTCGTAATCATCTTCTTCAATATCATTGGTGGTGATCTCGGCGAACGATTTGAACCCAAGCATACGCACCATCGCATGGTTGGCCATGAGTATAAGCCCGTGCGGGTTGACCCGGTAAATACCGATTGGTGAGTTCTGGAAAAGGTCCCTGTACCGCTCGGCTCCCTTTCTCAGCATCTCTTCCACGCGTTGGCCCTTGGCCACTGCAAGCCTGAGCTTCTCATTGGCGTTCTGCAATTCGCTTGTGCGCTCTGCAACCCTCAGCTCCAGCTCATCTTTCAAAGCCCTGAGCGCGCTTTCGGCTCGCATCCTCTCGGTGACATCGCGCATGTTCACCATCACTACCTGCTCGCTGCGGTACGTTATCAGGGTCGCGCTTACCTCTACGTCGAGAAGCGACCCATCCGCCCGTTTGTATTGGCGTAATCCGAACACCTCCCGGCCACTCTCAAGGGTATTCTGGATCTCCTGCCTCAAGACCTTGTTTTCAAAAAAGACAATATCCTTCAGCTTGAGATGCGCAATATCCTCCTCCCGGTACCCCAGCATCCTGAGGAACTGATCATTGGCTTCAATGAGCCTGCCTGTGTTCGGGTCGAATATGAAGATGGCTTCGGAGGAGTGTTTGATCAGTGCCCGGTAACGCTCTTCCGATTCCCTGTGTGCCCTCTCTGCCCGTTCGCGCCCCAACGTTTCCTGTTCCAGGAGTTCAAAATTGGTCAACTCATCTGCTTTCATGGGATATCCTTGCTATAGCCTGAGGCTCAAAGGCAACGAGCCAGCAGCCTCATTGTTCTGCCTGGATCGATTCTGGGCTTAAAGCGCAGAAGAGAAGGAAGGAGGGCCTCTGTAGAAATTACCTGAAACGGTCAGCGCAGGTAGTGAGACTGCCCGTAGTATAAGGGGTAGATACGTGGCGTGGCACTCGAGCTCGGGTGTGACGACTGGATTGCAGCATAGGGCGAATTCGGCATCGCTTTCTACGAAAGCCGGGACGGCAATATTTTTACATTCTGGGGCGTCCGCCTGTTCAGGGGTAAGAACCGACAACAGGAAGAGAGCTGCAAGAAAGAACTGAACGGCGGTAAAGGAGGACCGCGTACGGCTTGTCATTCGTGAACGCCTCACGAGAACTACTCCTGTTGGGCGAATGAGGCTGTGCTCTACTCCATGGTTGCACCTATGGGAAGGGCCTGTCAAGGGAAATGTGCAGTGCAGCCGCGGATCTTGCGCAGAAGCATAGGCATTGTCAGCCTGAATGATCAGGTTGTCGGTTGAGTACGGTTTGTAGTAGAGTTACTTGACCACCATGCGACGTCCTGTCATCAAGACCCCGCCTCCCGGGCCTGAGGCTTCCAAATGGATTGCGATCGATCGGCGCCGCGTCTCTCCTTCGTACACGAGGGTCTATCCTCTCGTGGTGCGACAGGCACGAGGCCTGTGGGTCGAGGACGTCGACGGCAATCAATTCCTCGATTTCACCTCCGGCATAGCGGTATGTGCAACGGGCCATTGCCACCCGCAGGTGGTACAAGCCATCAAGGATCAGGCTGAACAGCTTCTGCACATGTCGGGAACCGACTTTTACACGACACCGCAAACGGTCCTGGCGGAAAAACTGAGCTCGGTCGCGCCGGGAGAAGGCGAAAAGAAAGTCTATTTCGGTAATTCAGGGGCTGAGGCGGTGGAGGCCGCCTTCAAGCTCGCGCGCTGGCACACCCGACGGGAACTGAACCTCGCGTTCTTCGGGGCTTTCCACGGACGCACCATGGGTGCTCTTTCCCTCACTGCCAGCAAGACGATCCAGAAGAAACACTACCATCCTTTTGTGCCCGGCATCACGCACATCCCCTATGCCTATTGCTACCGCTGTTCCTATGGCCTCTGCTATCCTCGATGCGGGATAGAATGTGTCCGCTGGATAGAAGAGACTCTCTTCAGAACAGCTATGGTTCCGGAAGAAGTGGCTGCTATTTTTGTGGAACCTATCCAGGGGGAGGGCGGCTACATTGTGCCTCCGTCCGAGTTTCACCAGGAGTTGTCACGTCTTGCGAAGAAGTATGGCATCTTGTTCGTCGCGGACGAAGTGCAGTCAGGCATGGGCCGCACGGGCAAGATGTTCGCAATGGAACACTTCGGCGTGACTCCGGATATTATCGCGTTGGCCAAAGGCATTGCCTCCGGCATGCCACTCGGGGCGATGCTGGCGCGCTCTGACATCATGGATTGGGAGGCGGGTTCGCACGCGTCCACCTTCGGGGGCAACCCGGTGTCGTGCCAGGCTGCCCTGGCCACGATCAAGCTGCTCGAGTGCGAGCTTATGGCGAATGCGGCAGCGCAGGGGGAGAGTCTCATCTTGGGTCTCAGAGAACTGCAGCGTTCTCACGAGTGTATAGGTGATGTGCGTGGCAAAGGTCTAATGGTGGGTGTCGAGTTGGTGAAGGACCGCGATACGAAGGAAAGGGCATCCGACTGGCGCAATGAAATAGTCATGAAGTCATTTCAGAAGGGATTGCTCCTGCTGGGATGTGGTGAAAACACCGTTCGTTTCTGCCCGGCTCTCACAGCAACGGCGGAGGAAATCGATCTCTGCCTGTCGCTATTCGATGAAACCGTTCGGGAAGTTACAAGATAGGCGGGAATGGACCATCCCGTCGCTGTGATCTGAACTCTTTAGCTACAGTGATGGTCCCTGTGCCTCCGCTTCGTTTGATCGAGTCTTTCGCACGGAATCTGAAACATCCCGGAGCAACGCGAATGCATGGTCCACCGTTGCGGTCTTGTCAATGTTCAGCAGGTTGCAGGTCGCCGGTGCGATCAGTGCGTTCTGGATGATGTCGTCCCATGGTACTCCTCTTGCTTCAAGAACGCGCCACATTGCCGTCAATCGCTTGGTAATGGTTTCCGTGTCCTCGGCAATGAATTCCTCCGCAAGGGTCGGCACGATGCCCCAGCTGACGATCTTTCCCTGCTCAATGAAGCTTTTCACCGAATCGTACGTCACGACCACATCGCCGAAGGCGTATGCATTGAAGGAGATAATTTCCAGGGGAAGGGAGAAAAGAAAATCCCAGTCGGGATTGCCGCAGAGATGAAGTCCCCGGGGCCCGTCGATCCCGTTGAAGAAATCGGCAAGCTCTGCTTTTGCCTTGACAGCGTCATAGCCGGACATAGCGCTGAACAAGAACTGAAGTCCCGGGTCATCCACCCAGACGAAGGCGTTCGGGTTCTTGCTGGCAAGCTCTGCGTACTGTAGGTTCACCTTCCTCTGTATAAAGGAAAAAAGGAGCGATCGCATCTCATCGTTGTAAGCGATCGGTTTTCCTTTTTCGTCGGTTATCTTGAGGCTCGCGCTTACCGGGCTTATCATCTGTCCCCTGATTGCCCTGTAGGACGAGAGATCAAGAGAAAGAAATCTGTGGTACACAAGAGAGAATTCCGGGGACAACCGGAAGAGTTCAGGGGATGTTTCCTTCTCCAGATAGAGAGGCAGGTCCTCCATGAACTTATCGCTGTCGACATGTATCCTGAGATTTTCCTCGTCGATTACAACGCCCGGGAAGTTCTCCATCGCCTGGACATACATGTCCTCGTATAATGAAACGCGAGGAAGCTGGGGCCAGAAGGGGATGTCGAGAGCAAGAGCCGCACTGAGAGCGGAATCTACCGAGTCATGCGGCATGATGCCCATTGCCGTAGTAGCACAATCTCCTCTAAAATTAAGTCTGCTACCCATGGTCTTCATAGCATGCCATTATATCGAGTCGTCCGCAACAGAGGCTTTGTTGCTACGTCGCCCGAGACCACGAAAAGCCTGACGAAATCTTGAAAAGAACTGCAGGGATGAACGCGGATTGACGTTCATCCCTGCTTCCGGCTGTTTTCGCTGTCAGAAACTTCCCTGCCTTAGAACGATATCCCTCACAACCGATTTTGAGTTACATATCCGGCTCAAACGTCTGTATGACGGGGACGTCGAACGGCAGTCCGTACTTGTTCCAGTTTTTCTGCACCTTCTCATACGTGGCTTTCGTCAACCTCGTTCTCTTTGAGAAAGTCTTGAGGAACTTGTGCTGCTTGCACGCATTGATGAGCGCCTTTGACCCATATATCCTTTCTTCCGGCGGGTTCTTGGTCGGATCGAGATAGGTCGACCATGTCTGCCTCAGGAGGTCGATATCCGCCTCCGGGTCGCATCTCGTGGACATTGCCCAGATTACTTGTTCAATATCGGTCGGGTCTACGTCCTCATCGACCACGACCACCCACTTGGTATAGTATGCTGCGCCAGAGCACTGCGCTGCAATGGCAAGAGTCTGTGCAGCGTGTCCTGGATACCGCTGCTCGATGGAGACACATACCATCCCGAACCCGCCACCCGAGCACGGCACGGAATAGACGCCCTGTATACCCGGTATGCCCATCGTCTGGAGGTCGTCCCAGATCTTGGCTGAGCGGGCGATACCGAAAAAGAGGTTCTGCTCGCAGGAAGGGTGATCGGCCATAAGCGCGGAGGTCAGGATCGGGTTATTCCTGTAATGTATCGCCTTGATGTCGATCACTGGCGTCGGCCCGCCCGGTCTACCGTAGTATCCCTGAAACTCCCCGAACGGCCCCTCTTCCTTCAGCTTATCGGGGTAGGAAATTCCTTCGATCACGATCTCGGCGTTGGCTGGATAAAAGAGATCCGTAGCGATGCCTTTGCATACTTCCACGGGCCGTCCCATGATGCCGCCTATCGCCTCGTATTCAGAAACGTTCTTCGCAAAGCCCATTGCACCGCAGATAAACATCGCCGGGTCGATGCCGTACGCAGCGATCACCTCGCAGGGCTTCCCCTGCTGCCACCACTTTTCACGATGCAGGAGGGCGTCTTTTCCGGGAGAGACGTAAAAGCCCACCTGTTTCTCATTCATGATCATCTGCCTGTAGGTGCCCAGGTTGAGGAAACCGCTCTCCGGGTCCTTCGTGATAACGACATCTGCGGTCCCGATGTACCGGCCCCCGTCATGGGGCCACATTTTTGGAGCGGGAAACTTCGTAATGTCGACGTCGTCTCCGCTTACGATGTTTTCGTTCACCGGTGCAGTCTTGGAATCAACGATCTTCGGCGGGATCCTGTTCTTGTAGATGTCCTTGGTCGCCCTGATCATTTCGAGCATTGGCTGGTTGAGCGGAAGTCCCAGCGCAAGGGCGATTCTGTTAAGGCTCGATCCGAGAACATTGGACAGGACGCGATGACCTTGTGGATAGCCTTTTATATTGTCGAAGAGCAGCGCAGGCCCGCCCTGTTTCTTTCCGACGAGATAGGTCAGTCCTGAAATCTCCTCATCCCAGTCGGTAGGCTCATTGATCTTGACGAGTTCGCCGATCTTCTCAACTTCTGACAGCCAACCTCTTAGATCGTTCCACACCACCATGATATCCTCCTAGAATAGTAGCTCATTTGCAGAGCTTAAAGTACGACAGATATATGCCTCAGCTGGATTGTTCGCCAGAGATGGTATGCCTCAAACCGCGCTGAACCCTGACAACGTCCTTGAGCATCGACTTGTATGCCTCGTCAGGATCTTTTCGTCTCAGCGCCTTTAAGATATCCCTGTGGTCCTTGACTGCCTGCTGTGAAATTTTTAGTCTCTCCTCGAAATGTTTGGATGTTTCGATGGTCATTTCAGTGGCAACTTCAAGCATGGTTCTCATCGTGAGCTCTACTACCTTGTTGTGAGTTGCTGCTGCCACCAGGGAGTGGAATTCGAGGTTCAGGGCGGTTGCGCTCGCATGAGAGGTGAGCAGGGATTCAGTCTTGTCAATGTTCTCTTGAAGAAGATCGATATCCTGCTGCGTGATCTGCTTGGCGGCCAGCCGAGCGATCGTAGGTTCAAAAACTACCCGCGCTTCTTCCAGTTCGGTAATCGAGACGTTTTGGATCCGCAGGATGGAGTAAAGAGAAGCACTCATAGTTCTCGAATCGGTTTCAGCGACGAAAGCGCCCAATCCCTGCCTGACCGTGACAAGCCCCGCAGCCTCCAGACTCTTCAGCGCTTCCCGCACGGCGATCCTGCTCGCCCTAAACTGTATCCCCAGTTCTCGCTCTGCCGGCAGTTTTTCGGACGGCTTGATTTTCCCCGCGAGTATCATCTCTCGAATCTGTTCAACGATAAGATCCGTGATTTTCGGGCTCTTAACGGGTTTCAGACCGTTCATCGCTCATCCTTGTGTGCAACTGACAGGTAGTATGTAACAGATAACATATCATACCTGTATGACATCTTACCAACTAAGGTACGATGCTCAAGTACTGTCTGTCAAGAAAAATGTCTTGAAAACTTCCTGAATAGACGAGAGCGGCGCGAGCACCGAGTCTGTGACATGGACTCCCTTGCTTTTTACCCCTTATTCTTCCCGCTGATTCTGCTATACTTGGGAAGGGGCGAACAACTTTTAGCAAAAAGAGGAGGTTCTCATAAGGTACACAAAGAGAAAGTCCATCGAGCCGGGCGACGACGTCCCGGGCGCAGCGACGGCCCGGGAAGGAATGGTTTGCGGTCTTAGAAAGGGACCTTCCGAGACAGATGCGGCACGACCTGCACCGGTTTACGAGGTATACGCTCTGAAGTATGCGGGTCCTTTCTCGAGCAGCCTTGCCATGGTGCTCTGGAACGAGGGCTGGAACGAAACGATCGAGCGGAACTATTATATCTGGGTCATCAAAGGAAAGAACGAGAACATAATAGTCGACACAGGCACTGGCATAACCGAGGCAAAGAAGCGGAAACTGAAAGAATACGTCAACCCCGTGGATGTCCTCACCCGCATAGGCGTGAACGGCACGAATGTGAAAAAGGTCATCATTACCCACGTCCACTTCGATCACGCCGGTGGAATAGAGATGTTCCCCGATGCCTTTCCGAAAGCCAAGTTCTATCTTCAGAAGATGGAACTCGATTTCTGGACCAAGGACCCGGTAGCGAAGAGAGCGCCTTTCCGAGGCATCACGGATGCCAGGGCCAACCGGAAGATTGCTTCTATGGCGGAGTCCGACCGCCTCGTCATTGTTGACGGAGACATGAAGATCGCACCCGGGATAGAGCTACTCCTGGCCCCGGGCCACACCACAGGTCTCCAGGCGGTGGCGGTCAACACGGAGAAGGGCTCGGCTATAGTCGCCTCGGACTGCGCCCATATCGCCCGCAGCTTCACGGACGACATACCCAGTTGTTTCATCACAGACATCATTGCGTGGATGAAGAGCTACGACAAACTGAAGTCCAAAGTCTCGAACGTCGACCTTATATTTCCCGGCCATGATGTGAAGATGCTGACCGATTACCCGAAGATCGCTGAGGATGTGACGAGACTCGTGTGATCCGCGAAACTCCTCCTTTTCACCCCCATAGCTGTGAATAGTAACTTTTCATCTCTGGGACACCTGTATGCGGGTACCGATTGCCTATTGAACGCAGCTACGCCGCTGGCTCGTCCAGGACCTTTCTGATTGTCGTGGCGATCTCTCTTTTCGTGAGGGGTTTCATGGCGAAGGCCCTGATTCCTGCAGCCCTGGCACCTTCAGCATCAATCATATGGCTGAAGCCGGTGCACAGGATGATGGGGATGTCGGGACGCAGCGCGAGGATGTGCCGGGCAAGCTCAACACCGGTCATGTCCGGCATGGTCTGGTCCGTGATGACCAGGTCGAAACGAGACGGGTTCTCCTGCAGAAGTGCTAGAGCGGTCTTACTGCTGGTGCGGGAGGTCACCTCATAGCCGAGCTCGGCGAGGATGTCTTCACCCATCTCCACAATCGCTTCTTCATCGTCCACAAAGAGAATACGCTCGGAGCCGGTAGGTATCATATCGAGACCGGGCGCTGCTGTCTTTTGCTCTCCGGCAATCTTCGGGAAGTACACGGTGAACGTGGAACCTTTACCGGGTGCACTCTCCACCGCGATGTAGCCGCCCGAGCGCTTGACGATGCCGTGGACCACAGAGAGCCCGAGCCCTGTGCCTTCCCCCAGTTTCTTTGTGGTAAAGAACGGGTCGAATATCTTGTCCATGATGTCGGGCGTAATGCCTCTGCCCGTGTCGCGGACCACGAGCTTCATGTACAGTCCAGGCTCCATGCCGTGATTGTTCCCGTTGGATCGTGCCACACTGAAATCGGTGAGTTCGATGTCGAGGATGCCTCCTTTTTCCCGCATGGCATAGGTGGCATTGGTGCACAGGTTCATGACGATCTGCTGGATCTGGGTGGGATCGGCGAGGATGAGACCCGACTCGCTCAGGATGTTCACTTTGATACTTATCGTTGTAGGCGTGGTAGCCCTGAGCATCCTTGCAGTCTCTTTCAAGATACTGCTCAGCAGCAACGGCTTCTTCTCCTGCGCCGTACTTCGGGTGAAGGTCAGCATCTGTTTCACCAGTTCCCGCCCGCGCAGCGACGCCTCCAAGACCCGGTGCAGGTGGTGCTCGTCCCGGCTTCCCGGGGTCGCACGCTCGGCTACCAGTTCCGTGAAGCCGATGATCGCTGCGAGGATGTTGTTGAAGTCATGCGCGATGCCGCCGGAGAGCGTCCCCAAGGCCTCCATCTTCTGAGCCTGCCGGAGCTGGGCTTCCGCCTGCTCCCGCTCGGCGATTTCCCTGGTGAGGTTGTCATAGGCGCTCTGGAGTTCCGTAGTTCTCTGTTTGACACGTTCTTCGAGTTCGTCGTGCGCCTTGCGCAATGCTTCCTCTGCAAGCTTTGTCGGCGTCAGATCGACGGTCGCCGAGCCCACGCCTATGACACGGCCCGTCTCATCGTGCATGGGCTCCCAATAGACGTCGAGAAAAATAGGACCGCCAGCCCGGTTGAACCACATCTGCTCGCGGTATTCGACGCCCTCCTCCAGCACGCGCCTCTTGATCGCATCAACCCGTGCCGCTTCTTCGGGCGTGAAGATGTCTTCGTCCCGCCTGCCTATGATCTCCTCGGGGCGTGCGGTGCGCTGGTTATATGCCCAGATGTACCGGAGGTCGCGGTCCTGCACTGCCACTGACACGGGTGCGTTGCGCAGGGCAAGACGGAAGCGCTCATCGCTTTGCCGCAGGGCTTCCTCGGCCGCCTGCCGCTCGGTGATGTCCCGAAAGACGAGCACAACGCCCGTGGTCTTGCCATCCACGCGTTGTATGGGCGCGCCGCTGTCATCAATGGGAAGTTCGGTGCCATCCCTGCGGACAAGGATCGTGTGGTTGGCGAGTCCAACAATTATTCCTTCTCTCAGCACGCGTGAGACAGGGCTATCGACTTCTTTGCGGGTCTGCTCGTTAATGATGTGAAAGACTTCGGCTATCGGTCTGAGCGCCGCGTCCTTCTGCGTCCAGCCGGTAAGTTCCTCCGCAACGCTGTTCATAAAGGAGATTCTGCCATCTGTGTCTGTGGCGATGACCGCATCGCCGATGCTTGCCAGCGTGGTGGCCCAGCGCTGCTCGCTCTCACGGAGAGCTGACTCTCTTTGAGCGAGCGTATCTGCCATGGTATCGAAGCTCCGGGCCAGTCTCCCAAGCTCGCGACCTTCGATGTCACGAGAGATGCGCACGTTCCCCGCTCCGGCGGCAAGTTGCTCAGATGCCTTCATTAAGCGGGTGACAGGGTTTACGATGAGACGCTTCCCGATGAACCAGACGAGCACAAGCCCGATTGCATAGAGCACCGCGAGCAAGGTCAGGTTCTTAACCATCGCCGCGTTCGCCGTCGCAGTGGCTGAGGCCAGCGGTATGCTTGAGCGAACATAGAGATAAGGTGCTGATTCGTGCGGTAAGGTCATTTTCCTGTACGCAGCGAGACGAAAGATCCCGTCGTTCCCTATGGCTTTAAAGGTCCCTCCGGGAGCACCCCCGGTCATCGGGGTGAAGTTCTCTTGTTTTGAGTCACGCTTGCCGATGAGCTTTTCTGAGAACGGGTCCTGGCGGTTCCTGATGAGAATGATGCCCTGGTGGTCAAGGATGCCAAAGGACGACCCGGGAGGAAGATTGATCTTTTCAAAAGTCCGCTGGGCGTACTCCAGGTCGAGGGCGACCCCTATCACCGCTATCACCTTATTGTCGGCGTTTTTTACGGGATAGCCGAAGCTCATCATCGGTTTTCCTCCTGCCCTGCCCACGCCGTACTCGCCGGAAGAAAACGTTCCCGTGCGGATGGCCTCCTGGTAGTACCTTCTGTCAGCCATGGAAAGGTTCCCCTGAAAGGGCACTGCCGAGGCCCACACAGAGCCTGATGCATCGCCGATCACAATATTGGCGTAGCGAGGGTTCTTCTTCAAGAGGTCTCGAAGGAGCGCATTGGTGGCCGTGCTGTTGCGCGCCTGGACTTCCGGCAGAAGAGCAAGGGTGGTGACTAGCTGCTCGGCTCCTGCAACGACAGCCTGCTGCTCGCCTGCAAGACTATTGACAACCTCCAGGCATTGCTTGTTGGCGTCATCTATTGCCGCCTTGCGCGCGGCTAACCCTGAATAGACTATCAAGGCCACGGATGGTAACGCCAACAGGGTTATGAAAATCACGAGATACGTGCGGATGGACAAAGACATGAATCTGTTCATCGCTTATCGCGCCTCTCTATAATTCAGCGGGATCCGTAACGGCATCAGGCAAATAGATAGCAGAATGCGGAACCGATTACAACAGGGGCTCGCGCTATCCTTTTCTGATTGCTTATTCCTTCACGAACGTGGCCTGAATGACGTGGTCGGCTGAGATGCTCTTGAACCGGTACGAGTTAACCGCCCCGGCGGAGGCGCCATCAACAAGAACATTGGAAACGCGGTAGCCCGACAGAGGAAACATCTGGAATGTCAGTTCTTCTCCATAGGTTGCTTTCACGGGACCAGCAGGGTAGATGGTGCCATTGGATGACGTGGGCACAGAGATTGTAAAGGTTTTCAATGAAAAAGATGCTGTGACGGAACTGGCCGAGCTTATCTTAATCGTACAGTTCCGCGCTGTTCCCGAACAGGCCCCGGACCATCCTGAAAATACTGAATCGACGCCGGGCAGCGCACTGAGAGTGACCGTCGTCCCTTTTCGAAAAGTATTTCCTGTGTGATTGGTAGTCACTGCTCCTCGTCCTTTCCCCGTTTTCCTGACTGTCAACGTGTACTCAACGGACTCCGGGTTGCCTTCCTGGGCGATGGAAGCTATCTGTCCCTCCGCGGTGATCTGAGCCGTGCGGGAATCCGCGCCAGGATTTGCGCAGAGAGAGAAGCTGATTGTGTCGCTGCCGGATCCCTTATTCGTTGAATCAATAAGGACCCACGCAGCATTCAAGGATGCCAGCCATTGACAGTTCGTCTGGGTCGAAACAGATATCGTGCCCGATGCTCCGCTTGAGGAAAATAAGTGGCTGCCAGGTGATATCCAATAGGCGCAGTTCTGTGATGGCGCTTCGGAGGCTTCCTGGGAGACAGGAGTTATGTTGGCACCAGGAACAGGCTCCGCTTCATTGTTGAGCGCGGGCCTGAGACAAACTTCGTTATAGATCACTTCAGCGAGAAGGTCAGGATCCACCTTCATGGCAGGATCTTTTGGTTCTTG
>Ga0335070_10007779_pt1 | contig 12560 bp, 7 predicted proteins | sample Lox_Sample_13_FD_206722 | JGI IMG/M metagenome (GOLD analysis project Ga0335070, IMG submission 206722) | Soil microbial communities from Loxahatchee National Wildlife Refuge, Florida, United States - Lox_Sample_1.3 | ecosystem: Environmental > Terrestrial > Soil > Wetlands | place: USA: Florida...
TTGCAGGATCAAATCGGATACCCCGGGGAGCTTGCGTTGAGAATGTCATGTCTTCGTCGGCGCTGGGGAAGGGATTGGAAGCACCTTCTGGAATGGCGCCGGCAGCGAGAATGTAGCCAGACCTTCCCGGATCGGAGGCATCGTAATTGGGGTATCGGGCACGGATCTTTCGCTTGCCGTTGACGAAAAGCTGTGAAAACAGAACACTCGAGGGTACAGTGGTTTTCTTAATCCCGTTCGAGTGCGAAGTCCACTTGCAGCTGATCCTTCGGGCTCCGCTCAACGTGACCTCTTCATCGTTGTAAGCTGAAAAGACGACCGGAGACTTGGAAGTTCCCGAATCCTCGGAGGCAAAGGTGAGTGGATTTTCCAGGTAGTACGTTCCGCCACGTACGAATACGGTTACGGGTCGCGATCGTTTGCTACGTCGTACCGCCTGCTGTGCTCTTTGCAAGGTTGCGAACGGCGCGTTGAGAGTGCCAGGATTTCGATCATTGCCACCTGAAGACACAAAGAATGTGTTCGTGTCCCGGACTTCAGCCTCGGAGAACCCGCGCAGCATGTCTTTTGCATTCGCCTGAGTCGCGCTGGCGGCGAGTGCAGCCGAGAGTTGTAGGAATTGGCGTCGCTTCATTTTTTGAAAATTGGACGAACCAAATCCTACACCAGCTAAATCACAAGTCAAGGTTCACCGTGATAAATATAAAAAGGCTTTTGAGCGCCGAAGTCGGTTGACAGCCGAACTGCATGCTAGGTAGACTCTTGCCGCATTGGCTCAGCCATTTGTGGCAACAGCTTTTTGTCGCAGAGGTTCTATTATGAAAATGTACTGGCGGTTCCTACCGTGTGCCGTTGTCCTTTCTCTTTTCGCATTGGCGCAAAACAACAGTGAACCCGTTGCGCACTGGTCATTCGACGAAGCCAGCGGTTCGGTTGCTCGTGATACCCCCAGCGGAATCGAGGATCAGATCACTGGCTTGTTCAAACGCGTTCCAGGTGTTTCCGGCAGTGCATTGCGGTTCGAGGGTGAGTCCACGATGATCAGGCGGTCTCGAAAGGCGCTGCCACCCATGGGCTCGGGTCTGACCGTTGAGGCATGGCTCGCTCTGAACGTCTATCCCTGGAATTGGGTCCCGATCGTGGAGCGTCATCGAGAAGAACAGGCAGGGTATTCTTTCGGAGTTGATTCCTTCGGCCACCTGGGCTTGAAGGTTGCCGTCGGAGGCCAATGGTACGCGCTGATTAGCAAAGAGCAGCTGCCATTGAAGCGATGGAGCCACGTCGCGGCAGTGTATACGGCAGACAAAGGAGCTGCCCTATACATCAACGGAAAGCCATCCGGGGAACTTTCACTGCAGGGACCATTGAGTCCTGCTGACGACCAAGACCTGGTCATTGGCAGAGCTGTTGAAGCCGTTCTTCCGGCTCAATGGATCCATCCTAAGATTCCCGTCAAGTATTCGATCGACGGCATCTTGGACGAGATTACCGTTTACAATTCATCTCTCTCAGCGGATGACATCGCAAAATCCTTTGCAAGCGTGAACCCACCGTCCAAAGATGTACTCTCCTGGCCCGTGCTGCCTTCAGGCCCAAAGGGCGCCGGCCGATTCGGGGCATTTTATACGACGCTGAAGTACGACGAAATGTGGGATGGCCCACGCCGCGCCGCACCCGATTCCGATGTAGTCGTTCGCTTCGACAAGGCTCCCATCAGGATGGTTTTCTGGCAGGGCACAAATTACGGCGGCGACTGGGTGACGGAGAATAACAAATGGTATACCGACGAGTTCCTGGAAACTGGCGGGCCCGAAGACTGTCCCGGAGGCGAAGACTGCGAACCCATGTCGGACAAGCAGAACCGCTACTCGCACGTGCGCATCCTCGAAAGTACCGATGCTCGTGCGGTGGTGCACTGGCGGTATGGTCTATGCGAGGTTGTGAACTATGTGTGCGCCAATCCCGACCCGAATACCGGTTGGACCGATTGGGCGGACGAGTACTTCACCATTTACCCGGACGGGGTGGCAGCACGCAAAGCGGTCATTAGGAGCTCCAACCTCAAACATGGGCATGAGTTTCAGGAGACGATCGTCATCAACGGTCCAGGTCAACGGCCGGAGGACAACCTTCAGCCGGATGCTCTAACCCTCGCCAACATGCAAGGCGAGACGGCAACGATCTCGTGGAAGACGCCGCCTCCTAGGGAAGTTTCCAGTCCATCCAATCCAAACATTCAAGTGGTCAACATGAAATCCGAGTGGAAACCTTTCCAGATTGTGTCACCGGTCAAATCGTTGGTTACGCTTTACACGGGCGAGGTGACTTACTCCATGTTTGAGTGGTGGAATCACTGGCCGGTAGCGCAAGTTCGATCCAGCGGCATCTCTGCGGTTGCTCCGGATCGTCCATCGCATTCCTCTCTGTCGCATCTCCACTGGGAGCCTTACGCGCAAACTGACCAGACCATGACCAAAATAATGCTGCATGGGCTAACAGCCAAATCCGCAAGCGAACTGGTTCCTCTAGCCAAATCCTGGTTACATCCGCCTAAGGCAGAGCTGAGTGGCCAGGGCTTTCGAAGTGAAGGCTACGATCCCGCTCAGCGCGCATTCATCATTCTTCGTGAGAACGGCTCCGATGCCGCCCGGGTTCGTTACCAGCTCGACGCCAGCGCAGACTCCCCAATCATCAATCCGGCATTTGTGATTAAGAACTGGGGTGAACGCAAAGCCAAAGTGAGCATAAACGGCAAGCCAACCGTGCGGGGGGAAGCATTTCGCTACGGCCTGGTGCCCACTCTCGAAGGCGCAGATCTAGTCGTATGGTTGCAGACGGAATCGGAGAAGCCAATTACGGTGGAATTCGCGGCCGCGAAGTGAGTCAGTCGTGTCTGCTGGCTGAGGCCAACAAGGCCTTGGTATCCGCGATGTGCTCGAGCATCTCTCTGCGGGCCAAGTCTGCATCGCGCTGCTGGATGGCAGCGTAGATACGCTTATGGGACGTTAGTGGCCGCTCGATCGAGACCCTGGCGGATAGCTTCATCATGCTGGTCAGCACGTTCCGGTGAATGACTTTGAATAACAGATGGCAGATGCGGTTTCCGCTGGCTCGGAAAATTGACTCATGGAACGCCACGTCGGCATCCAGCCGTTCCTGATTTGTACGAGAGGTCTCCATGCCGGCGATGGCACGCCGCAAGTTCAGCAGATCTTCGACCGTAGCACGTTCAGCAGCACGCGCAGCCAGTTCCGGCTCAACAATCATGCGCGTCTCCAGCAACTCATGATGGGATAGGTCGTCAAGCAGTATCAGAAAATCGAGCGGTTCATTCAAAATTGATTCCGCACTTGTGCTCAGATACGTACCGTCGCCAACTCTTTGCGTCAGTACCCCCATGATCTCCAAAACCTTTAAAGCTTGGCGGACCGACGAGCGGTTTACTTTAAATTCTTTGGCCAGCTCACGTTCGGGAGGAAATTTGGAACCCGGCGCAATACTACCATTGGAGATTAGTGTCTTGATTTGGTTGATCAACTTCGCCGTGACCCTGGTGTCACTGGGTGTCTTGCGCTCGGATTGTGCTGTTGGCGCCATCGATTGGCGATGAGAACAGCTGCCTTGGACGCGCAGCGGAATCAACTCAGGCCTATTGTAGAACAGAATAGTCATTGGTCCAACATTTGAGTTCAGGCAGCTCGGGTATTCGGCTCCCGCCTTGGCGGGAGTGCCCGGCGAAGCACGAGGCAATATCGGCACTTGACGTGTGCGCGTAAGCATTCCTATAATGCCGTCGCGCTTTCATATTGGCTGGACCAATTAGCCTGGGCTCGGCTTGGACGGCTACCGAGATGAAACAAATATCGTTAGATGCACCGGGGGAGCTTGTTGAACGGGATGTACAACCCGCCAACCCTTCTGCGGGTGAAGCTTTAGTTCGCATGAAGAGGGTTGGGGTCTGTGGGAGTGATTTCCACGCCTTCGCGGGGCGCCATCCTATCTATACCTACCCGCGCGTGCTTGGCCATGAGCTCTCGGGGGAGATTGTCGAAATTGCTCCCAATGAGCGTGGATTGCAGGTTGGTGACTTGTGTGCAATCGAGCCCTATATCTACTGCGGAACGTGCCGGGCGTGCAAAAAAGGTCGAACAAACTGCTGTGAACAGCTGCGTGTTTACGGTGTGCATGTCGATGGTGGAATGCAGGGTTATCTGCCGGTGCGCATCGATCTGCTTCATCCGTCGAGGGTCCTATCCCTGGATCAACTTGCTCTCATAGAGACCTTAGGCATAGGTGCCCATGCCGTCGAACGAAGTGCGCTGCGAGAGGGTGAACACGCTTTGGTCATGGGTGCTGGTCCCATCGGCCTTGGTGTCAGTCAATTCGCGCTACTGGCTGGTGCCACGGTATCGGTAGTCGAGTACAACCCGGCCAGGCGCCGCTTTGTTGAGATGATGGGTGCGCGAGCGCTAGAACAACCAGACAGTCAAGTTTACGACGTAGTTTTCGATGCAACCGGCAGTGCTGAGGCCATGAACAAAAGCCTGGATTATGTTGCCGCCACAGGCCGCCTGGTATACGTGGGCCTTACCAAAGAGTCGCTAATCATTAACGATTCTCTATTCCATCGGCGCGAGATGACAGTGATGGCGAGCCGCAATAGTTGCAATCAATTCCCCCGCATCATTCGCATCATCGAGGAAGGTAGGATCGACGTAAACCCGTGGATCACCGATCGCATGACCTTGAGCGATGTCCCCATTCGACTAAAGGAGTTGCCGACAAAGTCGACCTTGGTCAAAGCGCTGGTGGAGTTGGATGAAGCTGACGTGTAGGAATTTTCTATTCGCCTGACGAGGACACAGCTTGCGAATCCCCATTCTGGATCTCACGATCATAGTCGCCTATATCGTTTCTATCCTCATTATTGGCATTCTCTCAACCCGGAAACAGAGAGTTACAGGACAAGTATTCTTCCTGGCTGGAAGATCGCTCTCCTGGCCGATTGTCGGTGCTGCGCTATTTGCTAGCAACATCTCGACTATTCACCTGGTTGGGCTCACGGCGTCGGGCTACAACGAAGGCTTGGTCTGGGGAAACTTCGAATGGATGGCAGCTTTCACTTTGATCCTTCTCTCGCTGGTGTTTGCGCCATTTTACTTTCGCAGCAGAGTTTCTACACTTCCGGAATTTTTAGAGCGTCGTTACAGTCCTGCGTGCCGGTCATTCCTCGCCTTTATGGCGATTGTGGCAGCTTTGTTCATTCATATCGGAATGAGTATTTACGCCGGAGCCGCCGTCTTTGAACAGTTCTTTGGCGTAGGTGTCGTGACTTCGATTCTGATTGTTGCCGCCGTAGTTTCCATTTATACCGTCTTGGGAGGACTAAAAGCAGTCGTTGTGACAGAAACGTTCAACACAGCGTTCCTGTTAATGGGCGCGTGCATTATTACCCTTTTCGCCTTTCGAGCACTCCCACAGCACGGTATTCACAATGTGGCGGAATTTGTTGCAGCAACCAGGCCGAACCAACTTCATGTGCTGCAATGGCACAGTCCAGTGGGGCTGAACTGGTATGCGGTATTCCTCGGTTATCCAGTCTTGGGCGTTTGGTATTGGTGCACGGACCAGACGATTGTGCAACGTGTACTCGGAGCCAGATCGGAGAGGGATTCGCAGCTTGGACCTCTTCTCGCAGGTTTCCTTAAGATCCTCCCGGTGTTTTTCCTGGTTCTGCCTGGCGTGATTGCCTACGTGCTGTTCAGGGATTTGATTGGACAATCCAGCAACCAGACGCTTCCGGTGATGATTAACCAACTCTTGCCCACTGGTCTCAAGGGTCTTATCTCCGCCGCTGTACTCGCGGCCTTGCTGAGTGCAGTGTCTGCCGCTCTGAACAGTTCAGGAACGCTGGTGGCGGTGGACATTGTGAAGCGGCTCCGCCCTCAGACCAGCGATCACGCGCAGGTGATGGTTGGGCGCATCAGTTCAATTATCGTTATGGTGTTGGCAATCGTGTGGTCAACGCAGGGTGGCCGTTACTCGAGCATCTTTGAAGCAATCAATGTCATTGCAGCGGACTTGGCACCCCCTATAACCACGGTCTTCCTGTTTGGTGTTTTCTGGCGCCGTGGAACGAAACAAGCGGCCATCACGACGTTAACATTCGGTTTTCTGCTGGGTGCGTTGTCATTCGTTTTGGACCTTCCGGTGTTCGGGACCGAAAAGATCATCAGTCATAAACTGGGAATTCCATTCCTGATGCAGGCGTGGTGGGTCTTCTGCATATGCAGTGTGTTGTTTGTAGTCGTGAGCCTGCTGACGCCGCCACCGGCGTCCGCGCAAACAGAAGGACTTACCTGGGACCATCCCTTCGCAGTAATCTTCGGCGAGTCCGGGAGCTCGTCTACCCCTCGCCGCGTTGCAGGGTTGCTACTCATTACCATGGCCGTTCTCTATTACATCTTCCGCTAGCACAAGCGAGGAATATTTTGGAATATCGCACATTAGGAAATACTGGGTTGAGAGTTTCTGCCCTGAGCTTCGGGGCGTCATCCTTGGGCGGAGTCTTCAAGCCCGTCAGTGAAGACACCGCAATCCGCACGGTGCACGCCGCTTTGGATCTTGGCATTAACTTCATCGATGTCTCGCCATTCTATGGCTATACCAAAGCGGAAACGGTATTGGGAAAGGCTCTGAAGGGAATCCCACGCGACCGCTATTATCTTGCCACCAAAGTAGGACGCTATGGCGATGCTGAGTTTGATTTCTCGGCGGCGAGATCGAAACGTAGTGTAGAGGAAAGCCTGACGCGACTTGGAGTCGACTACGTCGATATTATTCAGTCTCATGACAACGAATACGGAGACCTGAATCAGGTTGTGTCCGAAACCGTCCCCGCCCTACGTCAGGTTCAGAGCGAGGGCAAAGCTCGTTTTGTGGGTGTTACCGGGTATCCCCTGAAAATCTTCAAAGAGATTCTTTCCCGCACAGAAATTGACAGCATTCTTTCCTACAATCACTACTCCTTAAACGACACAACGCTGGTACAGATCGTCCCGTGGTTGCGCCAGAAGAATGTTGGCATCATCAACGCGTCCCCTGTCTCCCAGGGATTGCTCACAAATCACCCGCTACCGGCCTGGCACCCAGCTCCTCCAGAGGTGCGTGCAGCATGCGCCCAGGCGGCGGAGTACTGCCGCGACAAAGGTACGGATATCGCAAAATTGGCGATTCAGTTCTCGATCAGCAATCCGGACATTCACACAACCCTGGTCGGCACAGCCGATCCTGCGAACATCGAGAAAAACGTGAAATGGATGGGAGAACCGATCGATAACGAAGTAATGTCAGCGGTCGAGAAGATCCTTGCACCGATCAAAGACCGCGTTTGGACGCTCGGGCGACCGGAAAACAACTAATTATGAAGCCCGAAAGAATCGATGCCCATCACCATCTTTGGAAGTACTCTGCCGAGGAGTACCCATGGATGCTGGCTGGAATGGAAATGATTCGGCGTGACTTTCTGATCCCGGAACTGCAGGCTGCCATGATCGAAGGAGGCGTTACCGGTGTCATCACCGTCCAGGCAAGACAGAGCCTGGCTGAAACGGAATGGCTATTGCAGCTGGCAGAGTCTCACGATTTCATGCTCGGAATCGTAGGCTGGGTCCCGTTAGTTGACCAGAATATCGGGAACTATCTGGAGATGTACGCGCCGCGCAAGAAACTGAGAGCTGTGCGGCACGTTTTGCACGATGAAGCCGATGACTTTTATATGTTGCGTGAGGATTTCAACCGGGGCATCGCACTGCTAAAGGACTTTGATTTACGGTATGACATTCTGATTTTCGAGAGGCATCTTCCCCAAACTATCAGATTTGTTGATGGGCACCCGAATCAGATATTTGTCGTTGACCACATTGCTAAGCCCCGCATTAAAGCTGGTGTCTTGTCTCCGTGGAAGGAACTGCTGGCGGAACTCGCCAAACGGGAAAACGTCTATTGCAAATTGTCAGGCTTAGTGACAGAGGCTGATTGGAATGCCTGGACCGCACCACAATTGCGACCCTACATCGATACTGTTCTCGAGTGCTTCGGTCCAAATCGTGTGATGTTCGGGTCTGATTGGCCAGTGCAGCTAGTCGCTTCCACTTATCCCCACTGGATAGAGGTTGTTTCCGAAGCTGTCGAGACCTTATCCAACACCGAACAGGCGCAGATTTTTGCGGGAACGGCCAAAGTGGCTTATGGGCTTACATAAATCCCGAGGACAGCTGACGAGACTGCCGCCACAATACTCACGGGATAATAACCGCGCAGGGCAAAATACAAGACGTAGGCGTGGCAAGCCAGTGGTAGCGCAAAGGCGTATCGAATTGTGCTCTTATCAGAGATGTACCCCATCACAGCGGGGATAATGGCACCGCCAATGATAGACATAATGAGGAATGACGAGCCCAATTTGGTATAGGCGCCGAGATGTTTCGTGCGGAAAAGAGGGGATCAGGTCAATACAGTCATCGGTAGCACGGAAACACTGCACGCAGAATGTACTTCAATCAGGACGGTTCCGAAATAGTTGAGAACGCTAGTGGCTCTTCGTTATGAAGAATCGTTTGTGCGAAGCCATGATAGCCTGACGCCGCGCGATTACATTGCGCTCGTAGCACTGGCGTCTCGCAATCTATGGCTTCAACTGCTCGAGCGCCTCGCGTACAAGTGCGTTGCCGGGCGCTCGTGCGAGGAGTTGTTGAAGGATTTCCCGAGCCAAGGTTTGCTTGCCGACAGCAACATAGAGCTTGGCGAGGTTCAGGTAGGCTTGTTCGAAATCGGGCGATTGTTGAATACATTCTTGAAATGTTCTAATAGCGTCGCCCAAATCCTGAGTTTTCCAATAAATAATTCCCAGATTGTTGAGAGCTTCAGGGAAATCTGGACGCAAGCGCAAAGCCTTTTGCATAAATTCGCGAGCTCGTTCGGTGTCGCCTTTTTCGGCAAACAGCATCCCCAGTTCGTAGTTCGCTTTTGGATTCTCGGGATCAGATCGAAGAGCTTGCTCGAGAGGACGCTGTGCGTCCTCGAAACGGTGTTGTAGCCGATACAGCGTCCCAAGACTCGTCAGTGCGCCTGAGTCATTAGGTTTTTGCCGAATCACGTCTTCGAAATGGCGCTGGGCTTCTTGTGGCCGCCCCTCCTGTGCCGCAATGATTCCAAGATTAATTTCAGCTTCAGTGTAGTTGGGTCGAATTTGGAGTGCTCGCTCCATAGGCTTGCGAGCTTCGGCAGGCATGCCCTTCATTAGAAACAAAGTTCCAAGATTGTAAAGGGCCACCGCATCGTCGGGGTTGTCGCGCACAGCAAGCTGGAAGAGTTTCAGGGCCTGATCCAGGTAACCTCTCTGGTAAAACGCAAGTCCATAGGCAAGGTTGTCGCGGCGAAAGCCGCGCCCGAAGGAAACGCCCGGAAATGGCAGGCCCATACTTATTCGTTCTTCCGAAGACTTTGGAATGTGGTGCAAGTCGTCCGAAACGTGGGCCAGGTTCAGATCTCCCTGATAAACCTTGACGATGTCCCGCTTTTCGTCGATTAGAAAAGTTGTCGGAATCCCCAAATCCCTCCGGCGGGCGAACATATAGCGGTAAAGAACGTTGTAGATACCAACAAAATCTGCAGAAAAGAAAAGAGTCACGAACGAAAACTGCTTTTCTTCGAGGAAAGCGCGGGCCTTGTCTGCAGTTGCTAGTTGATCAATGTTCACACCCACAAGCTGAAGTCCCTCGCTCGACCACTTAGCCTGGTGCCGCTCAAAATTCTCCAGAATTTCCAGGCTGGAAAGACTTTGAAAACTCCATAACGTCAATAAAATGCGACCATTATGAAACTCAGCCAGAGTGTGCTTGCGCCCTTGGATATCGGGCAGTTCGAAGTCCGGAGCAGCAACCGGATCGAGCAACCAAGTTTCGCAGGTGGTGGGAAGGGAAGATTCCGGGTGTGGTTCAGGCTGAAGGGAAGCGCGCTCCGAAAACAGCCGAAAGGGCTCCTTGTGGAACTGCTCAGAACCCTCTTCAATCCCGATCCGGTGATTCACAGGCAAGTTTCGAAATTCCTGGGTCAGGCCACTCGGCCAGCGGATTTGCCCGTGAACAGGATTACCGCTCGTTCCCAACCCAAAAAAGATCTCCTTCGAGTGTTGTGAGCAGAATCCTGTGCCGGCTTGAAGAAGTCTTGTTTGAGTACCCTGTTCGGTATTCAAGGTTACAACCGCACCAACCGCATCCCGGTTGCTCTTCGTGCCGCACAGGCGAAGGAAAATGCAATTCCCAATGCCTTGCATTGCACAGCGGAGAAGTCGAACCTGTGGTCCGGTGCGATTAGTCAGCAGTACTTCAAGGCGCCCATCATGATCGAAGTCGGCGAGTGCAATAGCCTGGCCGTCATCGCGATAATCCAGCCCTAAGGCTCCCGCACAGGAGGTAAACGTTCCATCGCGGTTGTTCAGATAAAAGACATTTCTTTGGTACCCTCCCCAGGTCCCATCCGAACGGGTCAACTCGTTGATGGCGTTCCACCCTCGTTCGTAGGCCAGGGGCGGGTCCGTAGGATACGATTGTGCAACCGCTTGCCTCCAATAGAAGCTCGCTAGCTCCTGCGTACGGGGGCCGGAGATCAGGCCATTGGCAATGTACAGGTCCATGTAACCATCATTGTCGAAATCCCACGCATAATTCGACCATGACCAGCCGCTCTGCTCAGTCCCGGAAAATTCACTTTGATCCCGGAAGCTGCCGTTGGCAAGGTTCTGGTACATCGAATTGCCCTTGGCGAAGCGGCGATAAAGGGCGAGGACGTCGCCTGGCATTCGTTCAGAAAATTCGTTTTGCGCCGTGAGGCGCAGGCCGGGAGCCTCCCACATATTAGAGATATATAGATCGAGCCACCCGTCATTGTTGTAGTCGAACCAGCAGGCGCTCATGCCAGGGCCGATATCGGATACTCCGGCGCGATCGGCTACATCGGTGAAAGTGCCGTTTCCATTGTTGTGATACAGGTTGTTCTTCCCGAAATCATTCACAACGTAAAGATCGGGCCAACCATCGTTGTCATAGTCTGCCCAGTGACAATCGAAACTATAGCGGTTGTTATTCTGATCCAGTCCGGTTCGGGCGGTTACGTCAGAGAAGGTATTATTGCGGTTATTACGGAACAGAAAATTGGGCGGTCCGTTTTGAGCATTGCAGTAAGGCATCGGGTATTCATTTTGCGTGAGACCTTTGTAGTAGCTGTAAAGACAGAAGTAAATATCCAGCCATCCATCGCGGTCGTAGTCGGCAAAGGCGGCGCCGATAAATGAGCCTTGAGGGGGTTGCGCGAACTGGAAAGCATCCGATTTGAGCCGGTATGTACCGTTTCGCTGGTTCAGAAACAGCAGGGGCCCGGTCACTCGCACGACAACGAGGTCCTGAAAACCGTCGTTGTCCACGTCGGCAAATAGCGCACAAGAGCATGCGTCGAGCACTCCGACGCCGGTTGTTTCTGTAACGTCCTCAAACGTGCCGTCGCCGCGGTTGCGGTAAAGGCGATTCGGTAGGCCGGCCGGCTGGCACACGTAAAAATCGTCAAAACCATCATTGTCGATGTCCCCGCAGGCGACACCTACAGTTCCGTACACATCAATACCTGAGGCACCATCAAGAACCGTCCGCCAGTAGTCTGTTCCGTGCAGGAGCTGCGCTCTGTACGATGTATTGCTGCCAAGCGATTGCGAGCTGATGTCCACGAAGGCGGCGCTGGTGGCGCAGCAACGTTGTTCCCCTATCGGCCGCCATTCCAATACCCGCCACTCCCCATCGGACTTCTTCACCCACTTGATATCCCATTCCCCGAGTCGCTGCTCACGGTGGAAATCCGATCCTGTCAAAACCCAGTCGTAATACACTCGCGTCTGAAGCGAGAGGGAAGATGAGGAAATCACCGAGAGTGAGGGTATCTGGAATTCTGCCACCAGAAGACGGCTTGAAGGCTCCAACAACGTTCGGAGTTGCGCTAGCAGTGAATTGCGACTCAGTTTTTCACCACTTGAGAAGAGAAGCCGGGAAACTTCAAACGCGGGTTGCGATCGAATCTTGCTTACATCCGAGGAGATCAGGGAAGAGGCGATCAGCTCAGGCGAGAGTGATCTTTCAATCGGCTCAAGATCAGCGGGATTCTGACACAAAGCTTTTCCCCAACGGCTAAGGATGGTTTCGATCTCTTCTGCCAACTTCTCTGTCGGAAAGACGTCCAGTTCAGGGCGAACCTTCCGCATCACGTCTTCGAGCGGCACTCCCTGAGGGTAATGAGGTGTAAGGCGGTATTCCACTCGCCTGGAGGGCGCGGGCTGCTGTCGCTGGTCTTGCCCCTCGGGAACGAACCATGGAGCCAGCCTATAACTTGCAGGTAGCCAGAGGCCGCATATGCAACTCGACCACGTTAAGAATTCACGGCGCGAGAGCATTCCGGTCGTCCGATGGCTTCAGATATCGCAGCAGGCGTGTTGGGCGCTGCTGGGGCGCTCCGAA
>Ga0335070_10007780_pt1 | contig 12559 bp, 12 predicted proteins | sample Lox_Sample_13_FD_206722 | JGI IMG/M metagenome (GOLD analysis project Ga0335070, IMG submission 206722) | Soil microbial communities from Loxahatchee National Wildlife Refuge, Florida, United States - Lox_Sample_1.3 | ecosystem: Environmental > Terrestrial > Soil > Wetlands | place: USA...
CGGCGTGCCGTTCAGGGTGATGAAATGCGTACTGGCCTGGTCCAGGCTGGCGTCAACGATGATCAGGGTGCCGGGAACGCTATTGCTGGCAAAGACTCGCTTGGTGAGCCCGCTGGTCGGTGGCGTGGTGGAGCCCGAAGTACTGCCGCTGTTGCACGCTGTCAGAAATGCACCGAGCAGAATAAGGCCACAGAAAGCCCAATAAGTTCGCTTCAAACGTCAGACTCCCACAGGGATTGATGGGTTTGAATGCCGAAATCGCGATTATAACAGAGGCGATTCCGGCCACCCTCCACCGGCAGCTTACGTTTCCGCCGCGGTTTGCGATATTCTCCTGGGATGGGGGCCGACTTCCTTTCGCGCTTACGAGAGGGCCCGGTGCTGTGTGACGGCGCCATGGGCACCTTGCTCTATTCCAAGGGCATTTTCATCAATCGTTGCTACGACGAGCTCAATCTCTCGCAGCCGGACCTGATCCGCTCCATCCACGCCGAGTATCTCCAGGCCGGCGCCGAGGTGGTGGAGACCAATACCTTTGGCGCGAACTCCTTCCGCCTGGCAAGGCACGGGTTGCTCGAACATCTGCGCGACATCAACATCGCCGGCGCCAGCCTGGCTCGCGCCGCCGTCGACCACGACGCCGCCAAGCGCGGCATGCAGGCCTTGGTGGCAGGCTCGGTCGGCCCGCTCGGCGTCCGTATCGAACCCCTGGGCAAGGTCGCGCGCGAAGAAGCCCGCCGCGCCTTTGTCGACCAGATCAGCGCCCTGGTCGAAGGCGGCGTGGACATGCTGATCCTTGAGACCATGGGATATCTGGAGGAACTCCACCAGGCCATCCTCGCCGCCCGCGAAGTGGACGCGAAGGTCCCGGTCGTGGCCCAGGTCACCATCGACGAGGAAGGTAACTGCCTCGACGGTTCCAGCCCGGAGACCTTCGCCACCAAGCTCACCGATTGGGGCGCCGACGTCGTCGGCTGCAACTGTAGCGTCGGGCCGGTGGCCATGCTGGAGGCCCTGGAGCGGGTGCGCCGGGTCACTTCCCTGCCCACCTCCGCCCAGCCCAACGCCGGCATGCCCCGTTCCGTGGACGGCCGCAACATCTATCTCTGCTCCCCCGAATACATGGCCAGCTACGCGCGCAAGTTCGTGCGCGCCGGCGTCCTGTTCGTGGGCGGCTGCTGCGGCACCACCCCCGACCACATCCGCGCCATGCGCTCCGCCTTGCGTTCCAGCGAGGCCAAGACATCGTTCCAGGTAGCGACCGCGCCCCGCGCCGAAGCGCCGACCGAGGTGCCTCCGCTCGAAACTCGGTCCCGTCTGGGAGCCAAGCTCGCCCACAGCGAATTCGCCACCATGGTGGAGATCGTTCCTCCCAAGGGGACCAACATCGTCAAGGAACTCGACGGCGCCAGGTTCCTCAAGTCCATGGGGGTGGACGCGATCAACATCCCCGACAGCCCGCGGGCCTCGGCCCGCATGAGCAACCAGGCCTTGTCGCTGCTGGTGCAGCAGCAGATCGGCATCGAGGCCGTCCTGCACTACACCTGTCGCGACCGCAACGTGCTCAGCATCCAGTCGGATTTGCTGGGCGCCAGCGCCCTCGGCATCCACAACCTGATCTGCATCACCGGCGACCCGCCCAAGCTGGGCAATTATCCCGACGCCACCGCGGTGTTCGATGTGGACGCCATCGGCCTGGTCAACATCGTAGGCAACCTGAACAAGGGACTGGACATCGGCGGCAACCCCATCGGCACCGCCACCAGCTTCGTCATCGGCGTCGGCGCCAACCCCGGCGCCCCCGACCTGGACGAGGAGGTCCGCCGCTTCGAATACAAAGTCGAGGCCGGCGCCGAATACGCCGTCACACAACCGGTCTTCGATGTCCGGCTGCTGGAGCAATTCCTCAAGCGCATCGAGCACTGCCGCGTCCCGGTGCTGGCCGGCATCTGGCCGCTGGTCAGCGTGCGCAACGCGGAGTTCATGAAGAACGAGCTTCGGGTCTCGGTGCCCGACGCGGTGATTGACCGCATGGCGCGCGCAGCCAGCGCCGACACTGCCCGCGCCGAGGGGGTCGCCATCGCCCGCGAGATGCTGCTGGCGGTCCGCGGCCTGGTCCAGGGCGCACAGATCAGCGCCCCCCTTGGCCGTTATCCCGCCGCCATGGACGTGCTCGAGGCCCTTGGCTCCCGGCCGGCCGGGGCCAGCGTGTAGGTCCCTGTCTGGGATCGCACCCCGAAATGAACCGCGGTTCAGCCATGTGGAAAAGTTCCGGCTTGACCTTTTCGGAACAGGGGTAGAATCACTCTTGGGAGCAGAGCTTGCCCAAGTTTGAGGAGTGTCTTCAGCGCCTGGAAAAGATCGTCAACGAGCTTGAAAAGGGCGACTTGCCCCTCGAATCGGCGCTGAAACTCTTCGAAGAGGGTATCCAGCTCTCCAATTCCTGCCGCAAGGAATTGGAGGCGGCCGAGGGCAAGGTCGAAGTCCTGCTGAAGCAGAACGGAAAGCTCCAAGCCGGGCCCTTCGATACGGCAGAGAAGGCCACGGCGCACAAGAAGTGACTGGCTCAGGAACCTCAACCTGCCTGCGGTGATCCCCTGCCACCGCAGCCTTCTCCGCCCGCAGGGATGGCGCGGGCGCATTCGGAAGGTGGTTCGTATGAAGCCCCTGACGGTCGTCGTCGCTCAGCGAGACCTGAAGAGCGCAGAGGCGCTGGCCCTGTCCCTGAATCCCCATTTCCGCGCCGTGTCGGTCGCCGGTACTGTGGATGAGCTGCGTACAGCCATCCCCAAGCATCGGGCCGACCTTGCGGTAGTGGACCTGGAACTGGCCAGCCTGCCCGACATCGCCGAGCTGCACCGTGAGTTCCCGCAGACCCTGGTGGTCTGCACCCACCGGTCGCCCGACGAAGAAATGTGGCCGTCGGTGATGGAAGCCGGGGCGTCGGATTTCTGCCAGACCTCTGACGTTCGTTCCATCGTGCTGGCGGTAGCGCGAAATGACATTGCTAACAGCGCGGCCGCCTGACGGCTGCGCGGAACTTGGGGCGCGCTGCGGCGCGCCCTTTTTGTTTTGGGCTGCAAGCCAACCCCGATGACCGCCCGCGACAGCAGCCTGTATACTCATCTTTTCATGCTCAAGGACACACTCGAACAGGGCCGCGTCGCCATTGACGCCGCTCTGCAACGTCTTCTTCCTCCGGAAACGCAGTATCCGCCCTCGATCCACCAGGCGATGCGGCACAGCGTCTTTGCCGGGGGCAAGCGGCTGCGGCCTATCCTCTGCCTGGAGGCGGCCCGCATGCTTACCGGCTCCCTTCCCGAGGGGATTGAAGAGCTCGGCTCCGCCCTCGAGATGCTGCATACTTATTCCCTCATCCACGACGACCTCCCGGCACTCGACAACGATGACCTCCGCCGGGGCAAGCCGACCTGTCACAAGGCCTTTGGCGAATCCACCGCCATCCTGGCCGGAGATGCGCTCCAGACCTACGCCTACGAGGTGCTGGCCCGCCTGCGCTGCCCCGCCGAGCGCCGCGTCCGCGTCATCGAAGAAGCCGCCCGCGCGACCGGCACCATCGACGGGATGATCGGAGGGCAGGTCATGGACCTGGAGGCCGAACACCGCGAGCCCGACGCCAAGACCCTGGAGTACATCCATCGCTCCAAGACGGGAGCGCTCATCACCGCCAGCCTGGTGACTGGCGGCATCTACGCCGGCGGAAGCGCCACGGACATCCAGCGGTTGCGCGAGTTCGGCCGGGCCGTCGGCCTGGCATTCCAGATCGCCGACGACGTGCTCGATGTCACCCAGACCTCCGAGCAGTTGGGCAAGACTGCGGGCAAGGACACCGCAGTCGAAAAGGCGACCTATCCCGCGCTTTACGGGGTGGAGGAATCGGTCCAGATGGCGTCGCGTTTGGTGACCCAGGGCTGCGCCGCCCTCGACTCCTTCGGCTCGCGCGCCGCCACCCTAAAAGAGCTGGCGCATTTCCTGGTGGAACGAAAGAAATAGTGGCAGAGACGCCCGTCAGGGCGTCTCTTATCCCGCATGAAGAACCGCGCCGACCACCTCGACATCCTCGCCATCGCCGCCCATCGCGACGACGCCGAGCAGACCTGCGGCGGCACCCTGCTCAAGATGGCCCAGCTCGGCCATCGCACCGGCATCCTCGACCTCACCCAAGGAGAGATGGGCACCCGCGGCACCGCCGAGGATCGTGCACGCGAAGCCGACGCCGCGGCAAGACTCTTGAAGGTCACCTGGCGCCGGGCCCTCGACATCCCCGACGGCCGCGTGGAAAACACCTGGGAGAACCGCCTCAAGGTGGCGCGCGTCATCCGTCAAACCCGCCCGCGCGTGGTCATCCTTCCCTACTGGCAGGGCCGCCACCCCGACCACTACACCTGCTCTACCCTCGGATACGAAGCTTGCTTCTTGGCCGGCCTCGCCAAGCTGGATGTCAGTGAAGGACGTGAAACGCGAAACGCGACACGTGAAACGCTGCCCCCGCACCGCCCCTTCAAGATCATCTACGCCACGCTCTACTTCGACGTCCGCCCTACTTTCATCGTGGACATCACCGACCAGTTCGAGGCCCGCATGCAGTCCATCTTCGCCTACAGGTCCCAGTACCTCGACCAGGAAGCCGGCAAGGTTGATTTTCCGCGCAATGAGGAAATCCGCGCCCGTGTCGAGTCCATGGCGCGCTTCTACGGACTGATGGCTGGGGTGAAATATGGCGAGCCGTTCCTGCAGAAGGAAGTAGGCTTGGTCGAAGACCTCACCCTGCTTCCCGTCCAATCGATCTAGAGCTTCATCGCCACCGCTACTCCGTCGCGCAGCGGGAGAATGGTGGTGAACAACTCCTTCGATCCATACAGCAGCTGGTTGAATTCCAGGATGGCCTTGGTGCGTTCATCGGGACTGCCCTTGGCCACCCTGCCGCTCCACAGCACGTTATCGGTCACGAACAATCCGCCCCGTCGCAGCCGTGGCACCGCCAGCTTGAACACCCGCGGATAATCCTGCTTGTCCACGTCGTTGAAGATGATGTCGTAGGACTCGCTCTTCTGCTCCGACAGGATCTCCAGGGCGTCACCCACCTTGATGTCGATGCTCGTGAGCACGCCCGCCCGTTTGAAGTAGTCCTTGGCCTCTTCCGCGTTCTTGGGATTGCCGTCGGTATAGACCACGCGGCCTCCCTCGGCCAGTGCCCGCGCCCACCAAATGGTCGAGTAACCGATGGCGGAGCCCATTTCGAACACCGTGCGCGCCCCGACCATCTTCGCCAGTTGGTAGAACACCCGCCCGACCGCCGGCCCCACGATGGGGATATTGCGCTTCTCCGCCTGCCTCTCCTGCTCCGCCAGGACTTCGTCCCGTTCCGGCAGCATCCCGTAGAGGTAGCTCTCGACGGCTGCGTTCGTTATCCCACCCATCGCCCAGTGCGGCCTCTTTCCTGGCACGTTGTGTCCCTCTCTTCTTTGCTGCCGACCGACGACTGCCGACTGACGACTAGCTCAGTGTCTGTCCCGGCTTCATCTCGATCACCTGGATGCCAAGGTCGGAGGTGAGTTTCTTCAGTTCCGCCGGCGTCCCGGTCAGTGGCGGGAAGGTGCCGTAATGCATGGGTATCACCGCCTTCGCCTTCAGCAACTCGCAGGCGTACGCGGCCTCTTTCGGCGACATGGTGAACAGGTCGCCGATGGGCAGCATCACCAGCTCCGGCTCGTAGAGCTCATGGATGATGCGCATGTCGCCGAACACGTTGGTGTCGCCCGCGTGATAGACCTTCAGGCCGTTCTCGAACTCGATCACGTACCCGCACGCCTCGCCACCGTAGATGATCTGGTCGCCGTCCAGGATGCCGCAGGAATGGTCGGCATGGACCATGGTCACGCGCATGTTGCTGACGGTCTGCGATCCCCCCTTGTTCATGGGCGCAATCTTTTGCGCGCCCTTCTTCTGCATCCAGGTGCACAGCTCGAAGATGCCCACCACCGTGGGATCATGCTGCTTGGCCAGCTCCACCGCGTCGCCGATGTGGTCGAAATGCCCGTGGGTGCAGAGCATGGTGTCGATCTTGTCGAACTTCTTGCTCTTCGGCGGGCACATCGGATTGCCCATCACCCACGGATCGATCAGCACCCGGTCGCCCGACGGTGTCTCCACCTTGAAGGTCGCGTGTCCCAGCCAGGTCAGCTTCACTCCGTTCAGCTTCATCACGCCCCGCTCTCCTTCCACGCCTTCCAGCCGCCGGCCACCGAGATCACGTTCTTAAAACCCATCTTCCGCAAGCTGTCCGCCGCCAGCGCCGAGCGCGTCCCGCCGCCGCAGTAGAGCACGAGGGGCCGGTTCTTGTCGGTGGTGATCTGGTCGATGTTGACCTCCAGCATGCCGCGCGTCAGGTGCTTCGCTCCCGGGATCATGCCGTTGGCCACCTCCGGATGGTCGCGCACGTCGATGAGCGTGAAATCCTGTCCCGACTTCTGCATGCGCCGCAGTTCGTTGACGTCGATCTCCTTGATGTTCCTCTTAGCCTCGTCCACCAGTTGCTTGAGTTCCGGCAATGCCATGACGACTTCCTCCTGACACTCAAAACGAAAGGATTCTAGTCGCCCTGCCTTCCACGCCGCAACGCGACTGCCGAACGCACGAGTAGAATGTGGTCATGCCGATGCCGGAGTTGCAGGTGCTGTTCTCGCGCGAGCAGATCGCGCGCCGCGTCGCCGAGCTCGGGGCCGACATCACGCGCGATTTCTCCGGGCAGTCGCTCGTCCTGCTGGGCGTGCTGAAAGGAGCTTCGGTGTTCCTCAGCGACCTGGCCCGCAGCATCCAGCTCGACGCCACCTTCGACTTCCTCGGCGTCTCCAGCTATAACAACGGTATCCGCCACAGCGGCGAGGTGCGGCTCATCAAGGACGTGGACGTCGCCATGGAGGACCGCAACGTCCTGCTGGTGGAGGACATCCTCGACACCGGCCTGACCATGACCTACCTCAGCAAGGTGCTGATGGCGCACCAGCCCCGCGCCCTGCGCACGGTGGCGCTGCTCGACAAGCCCGCGCGGCGCGTCACCCCGGTGCGCGCCGATTACGTCGGCTTTGAGATCCCCGACGAATTCGTGGTCGGCTACGGCATGGACCACGCCGAACGTTACCGCAACCTGCCCGACATCTGCATCCTGCCCAGGCACGTCCTGTAGTGGCGTGTTCCACCCTCCGGAGACTTGCTACAATCATCCCGATGGCCACCACGGAAGTTCCCCAGACCCAGTCCCGCACGTGGCAGGAGGTGGCCCATGTCATCGACAGTACCCTGCTCCGCGCCGACACCAGCCGTGCCCACGTCGTTCACCTTTGCGAGGAGGCCGCGCACTTCGGCTTCGCCAGTGTCTTCGTCCATCCCTCCTACGTGGCCCTGGCGGTGAACCTGCTGCGCAATACGCCGGTCAAAGTGGGGACGCCGGTCGGTTTTCCGCTCGGCGCGGCGCTGACCACGGTGAAGCGTTTCGAGGCCCGCGAAGCTCTGCGTCTCGGCGCCGACGAGCTCGACATGGTGATGAACATCGGGGCCCTCAAGTCCGGCAACCGCGGGGTCGTCCAGGCCGACATCGCGGGCGTCGTGGACATCGCCCACGAGGCCAGCGCCATCGTGAAGGTGATCCTCGAGACTGCCCTGCTCACTCTCGAGGAGAAGATCGCCGCTTGCGAGCTGGCGGTCGCGGCCGGCGCCGATTTCGTCAAGACTTCCACCGGCCACGCCAACGGCGGCGCCACCGTGGACGACATCGCCCTGATGCGCGGCGTGGTGGGCACGCGCGCCGGCGTCAAGGCTGCGGGCGGCATCCGTACCGCCGCCGACGCCGGCCGCATGCTGGCCGCGGGCGCCGACCGCATCGGCACCAGCTCCGCCGCCGCCATCATGGCCGAGCTGGGCGCGCCCGCCTTCAGGTAGGTCCCAAGCCTCTGCCGGCGATCCACAGGCTCCGCTGCTATCATGGGAGGCGCTTGAATCCCGTCACGAAATCTGCCCGCCTCCGCCACGAACCCATCTCCCGGGTCAAGTTCGACCAGTTCCTGCTCGAAGTGGCCGACGTGGTCAACACCACACTCGACCTCGACACCTTGCTTCGCCGGGTCGCAGAGTTGGTGCGCCGGGTCATCGATTTCGAGATCTTCGCCATCCTTCTGGTCAACGAGCGGACCCAGGAACTGCGCGTGCGCTTCCAGATCGGACATCCGCCGGAGATCACCGAGCCCCTGCGGTTGAAGGTCGGTGAAGGGCTCACCGGCCTGGCCGCCCTGCGCCGTGAGCCCGTCCTGGTCAACGACGTGACCCGCGACCCCAACTACATCGTCGCCATCCCCGAGGTGCGGTCCGAGCTCGCCATTCCCCTCATCATCAAGAACCGCTGCATCGGCGTGCTCGACATCAGCGCCCGCCAGGTTGATTACTTCACCGAGGAGCACGCGCGGCTGCTGACCGTGGTCGCCTCCCGCATCGCTATTGCCATCGAGAATGCGCGACTCTACACCCGGGTCGCTCGCCAGGCGAAGAACCTGAAGCTGCTGAACGAGATCAGCCGCGAGCTCACCTCTATCCTCAATCTCGACCAGTTGCTCAAGCGGGTCGGCGACCTGCTCAATCGCATCATCGACTACCAGATGTTCAGCATCCTGCTGCTCGACCCGACCGGCAAGATCCTGCAACACCGCTTCTCGCTGCGCTTCAACGAGAGCGTCCAGCTGAAGCACGACATCCCGGTGGGCCGGGGGTTGGTCGGCTATGCTGCCGAGCACGCCCAAGCGGTGCTCGTGCCCGACGTCAGCAAAGACCCGCGCTACATCAGCCTCAATCCCGAGACCCGCTCCGAGCTCTGCGTTCCGCTTATCTACAAGGGCAAGGTGATCGGCATCCTCGACCTGGAGCACACACGGCGCGGATACTTCAACGACGACCACGTGCGCATGATGACCACGCTGGCCGCCCAGGTCGCCATCGCCATCGAGAACGCCCGCCTCTACGAGCAGGTCACCAGGCAGGAAGCCCGCCTGGGGCGCGACCTCAGCATGGCCCGCGAGATCCAGTTCCGCCTTCTGCCCCAGTGTTGCCCCACCATGAATAGGGCCGAGCTGGCCGCCAAGTTCGTTCCCGCCCAGACCATCGGCGGCGACATGTACGACTTCCTCGAGTATTCCTCGCGCTCCGTCGCCATCGTCATCGGCGATGTCAGCGGCAAGGGCGCGCCGGCGGCGCTCTACGCTGCGCTGGTCAGCGGCATGCTCCGCTCCAACGCCGACATGGAGCCCGCTCCCAACGAGATGCTCTCCATGATCAACCTGGCGCTGGCCGAGCGCGCCGTGGATGCCCAGTTCGTCTCCATCATCTACGCCGTCTGGAGCGACGAAGACGGGCTCATGCGGATCTCCAACTCCGGCCTGCCCCGCCCCATCTACTGCCGCGGCGCGAAGGTCGAGGCTCTCGAATCTACCGGCCTGCCCCTCGGCTTGTTCGCCGACGCCGAGTACGACGAGATCAGCCTCCGCCCCGCTCCCGACGACGTCTTCGTGTTTTTCTCCGACGGCATCACCGACGCCGTGAGCAGCGATGGCGACCTCTTCGGCCGCTCCCGCATCGAGCAGATCGTCGAGGCCAGTTGCACTCGCTCCGCCGACGATATCGTCACCGCCATCTTCGACGCCGTCGCCCGGCACGCCGCCGGCTCCGACCCCTTCGACGACCAGACCGTCGTCGCCATCAAGATCAAGCCTCCGGCGCCCAAGGCCATTAGATCAGGCAGGAAACGATAACCGCCGAAACGCGGGCGCGCCTTACGGTTAGCTGCGTTCATCTGCGGCTGCTCTTGTTCGTTTGTTTCCCCACGTCCTCCGTGTCCTCCGTGGTTAAATAACGCCGTGCGTCCCCCGGGCTTCACCTACAAGCGAGCCATCGCTCACTGCGAGCGCGTTCCCTTGCCCCGCCTGGCCGAGAAATACGGCACGCCGCTCTACGTCTATTCGGCAAGCACGATCCGCGAGCGTTACCGCACCTTCGACCGGGCTCTCGGCCGCTTCCCGCACAGCATCTGCTATTCGGTCAAAGCCAACTCCAACCTCGGCATCCTGCGCCTGTTGGCCAGGCTGGGCTCCGGCTTCGACGTCGTCTCCGGCGGCGAACTCGCCCGCGTGCAGAAGGCGGCCAAACGCGCCACCGTGGTCTTTTCCGGCGTGGGCAAGACGGTTGAAGAGATGGACGCCGCCCTGCGGGCGAACATCCTCATGTTCAACGTGGAAAGCGAAGGCGAGCTGCACCTGCTCGCTCAGCGTGCCGCCAGGCTGAAGAAAATGGCGCGCATCGCCCTCCGCGTGAACCCCGACGTCTCCGCCGAAACTCATCCCTACATCTCCACCGGCCTGCGCGAGCACAAGTTCGGCGTGCCGGTCAGCGAGGCCCGCGCGCTGTATGCCCAGGCCGCCCGCGAGCGGTGGCTGGAGGTCGCGGGCGTCAGTGTCCACATCGGCTCGCAGATCACCGACATGGAACCCTTCGAGGCCACCATGGAGCGGGTCGCGGAGTTGGTGCGCGCGCTCCATTTCGACGGCCACCACATCCGCTACGTGGACGCCGGCGGCGGCCTGGGGATTTCTTACCACCACGCCGATGAGCTGGCGCCCCGCGCCAGGGCCTATGCCAAGGCGATCACCACGCCGCTGCGCAAGCTGCGCGTGCACCTCATCCTCGAGCCCGGCCGCGCCATCGTCGCCCCCGCCGGCGCCCTGCTCACCCGCGTGCTGTACATCAAGGCCAATGGCGAACACAAGTTCGCCATCGTGGACGGCGCCATGAACGATCTGCTCCGGCCGTCGCTCTACGGCGCCTACCATCGCATTCTGCCCGTTGCGGCCGACGACCGACGACCCACGACCGACGACTGGGACGTGGTCGGCCCGGTCTGCGAGTCCGGCGATTTTCTGGCTCGCGACCGCGAACTGCCCGCCCTCGAGCCCGGCGAGCTCCTGCTGGTGCTCGATACCGGCGCCTACGGCATGTCGCTGGCTTCGAACTACAACTCCCGCCCCCGTCCCGCCGAGGTGCTGGTGGACAGCTCCAGGGTCACGGTTTTGCGCATGCGCGAAACCATCCGCGACCTCATCGCCAACGAGCAATGAGCTGTGTGCGAGAGCGCTGGCGCGGTGAGCGCTATCGTTAATGCCCGCTGAGGCGCGCCTTGGCCGACAGGCGCACCGTCTGCGGCGTGTCCGGGGCGTCATCGCTGAAGATCAGGGTGCCGGTGCGCGTTCCCGGCGCGGTGGGGGTGAAGGTCACGGTCACGGTGCAGGAGGCAAACGCTGCCAGCGTCCCGCCACAGGTGGTGGACTTGGCAAAGTCGCCTGAAATCCTGATGCTGGAGATTCTGAGGGTGGCGTTGCTGGTGTTGGTCAGCGTAACCACCTGCCCTGTGCTGCTATCGCCGACCCGAGTATTCGGGAAAGTCAGGGAAGCCGGGCGTGGCGTGGCGTCGGATTGCGTCGAAGCGAGCGCCCCAATGTTCGGGGTCGCACCCGAACCCTCCAGGCCGGGCACCACGTTCCCTCGTGAGTCTTTCCACAGGCAGACGACGTGCGCCGATGCCCGCCCGTAGCTGATAGCCACATCGGTGGTCAGCGTGTCCGTCGCATAGTTGATGGCGGTAATCTGTGCGGTGTGCTCCGCCGCTGTTGAGCAGGAACCGTTGCCGACCGCGATGTAATCACCGACGGCCGTGTTGGTCGCGCCAATAGCCGAGCCTGAGCCGCCTTTGCCGTCCGCGAAGAACTTGGCATCGTGGGTGCTCTTGTTCAGGACCAGCGTCGTGCCTGCGCCCGGGTCGCTGGCATCAATCGTAGCCAGATACCGCCCGCCGCCGATCAGGCGGCTCTTGTCTCGCGGCCGGTAGTTACGTCCGGCCCGGTCCATATAGAGCGGGTCCACGTTGCGGATGGCATGCCTCTCAGCTGCCGCCTCACCGGTGAAGGGCATGGACGGACAGGTCTTCTGGTAGAAGAGGTCGTAGTCGTAAAGCGTGTCGCCGACCGCGCCGAGGACATCGGAACCACAGATCGTGACCGTGTCATAGACGTTGTTCAGCGAGGCCCCGTTAGGACATCCGCTGCCGCTACAGCGGCTCCACGAACTGGCCTTGGCTTGACGGCCGACAAAGTCAGCCGCGGTGTTGTTGTACTGCACACAGTTCTCGCAGTTATTCTGCGCCCCGCCAGGATAGAGACCGAAGCCATTGTTGGTGTTGTAAGCGAGGTTGAACCGATGCATGACGTAGCGGAGCGTATTCCCTCGCGCAACCAAGAAAACCCCCCAGTGGCCATTGGCGCTGTCGTTCTGAGTCAGCGTGTTTCCCTCAAGAAGGGTGTACCGCATGGGCACGGTATTTTGGATGTCAAAGAAATCAACGTGATACCAGGCCATGTTGCAGTTGGTCGCCTGATTTCCCGAAGTGCAACCCAGGTCGGTATAGCTGGCAGTGAAGGTATTGTTGCGGATGATCGAATAATCGCCG
>Ga0335070_10007781_pt1 | contig 12559 bp, 8 predicted proteins | sample Lox_Sample_13_FD_206722 | JGI IMG/M metagenome (GOLD analysis project Ga0335070, IMG submission 206722) | Soil microbial communities from Loxahatchee National Wildlife Refuge, Florida, United States - Lox_Sample_1.3 | ecosystem: Environmental > Terrestrial > Soil > Wetlands | place: USA: Florida...
GACAGGAGGGGGGACAGCGGTCCGCCAATGCGAGGGTGGTGCGGCTCCTGCAACACCCAAGGGAGGCCGGACTGGCGCTGCGGTACACTGGAAGGCACGTTCCAGGAGCGCGCACAGGCGAGGCTCGCCGTGAAAGAGCGGACGCATTCGTTCGGATATTGGCTGAGGCGACGGCGCAAGGCGCTCGATCTGACGCAGGAAGCACTGGCCGACGGCGTGAGCTGTTCGCGCGCTGCCATCCGCAAGATCGAAGCGGACGAGCGCCGGCCATCGCGTCGCCTCGCCGAGCGGCTGGCAGATCGGCTGGCGGTCCCGCCCGAGGAGCGTGTGGCGTTCCTGGATGCGGCGCGCGCGCTCCGCTCGACCGATGCGCTGGCGCTGGCTAACGATCCGGTCGAGCCGGGCGCCGCCAGTCGGCCACCTGCGACCGGCGAACCCCAGGCTGCGTCAGAAGTGCCGGCGGAACCCATCCCGCCGGCGCTCGATCGCATTCCTTTCGTCGGGCGTATCCAGGAGCTGGGTCAGATCACCGGCCTGATCGCCAGGCTGAACGCAGGCACCGGATTCGTGGTGCTGGTGGAAGGGGAGCCGGGGATCGGCAAGAGCCGGCTGGTCCGGGAAGTTTTGCGGCACGCTCGGGCCATAGGCTTGCGCACCCTACATGCGACCTGCTACGAGATCGAGCAGGGGATGCCCTACCAGCCGGTGATCGAGCTGGTCGGTCAGGCCATCGAACAGTCGCCGACCGCCATGCTCGAGCGGTTGCCGCCGGTATCGCTCGCCGAGATCGCGTCGCTGGTACCGGCACTGGCCGCTCGCGTGCCGGATCTTCCGACCCTCTCTGCGCACCTGCCCGAAGCCCGGCAGGTCCGGCTGTTCCAAGCCATCGAGCAGGCGTTCGACGCCGTGGCGGCGGGCGCACCGCTGCTGATCGTAGTGGACGATGTCCACTGGGTGGACGACGCCAGTCTGCAGTTCCTGCACTACCTCGCGCGCCACATCGTGGAGCGCCGCATGCTAATCCTGCTGGCCTATCGCGGCGAGGAGGTCGCAGCCGATGCCCGCGTCGCTGCAATGCTGAACAGTCTCCGCCGCGAAGCCCACGCCCGCAGCATGCGTCTCGACCGTCTCTCCGCCGCGGAGACGCAGGCATTGCTGGCTGCCACCGAGGATCCGGCCTTGCGCCGCCCTGGCCTCGACCAGTGGCTGCATCGCGAGACGGGAGGCCATCCCTTCTTCCTCATTTCGATCCTCCAGTCCTTGCTCGATCAGGCAGTGCTGGCCGCGGATGCTGACTGGGAGCATGCGACAGAACCGATGCTATTCCCCTCCACCGCGGCGCCCACGCTGCCCGACGCGCTGCGGGAATCGGTTCGCGCCCGCATCGCCCGCGTTCCCAGAGACACGCGAGCCATCCTCGATGCTGCCGCCGTGCTCGGCCGGCGCTTCGACTTCGACACGCTGCAGGCGGTCGCCCAGGTGCCGGCGCCCACGCTGCTCGATGCGCTCGACGCATTGGTGAGCCGCGGTCTGCTGCGCGAGGAGGCGGAGGTCGGCCTGTACGATTTCAGCCACGACAAGGTGCGCGAGGCGGTGTACCTCGACATCGGCGGTGCGCGGCGCATGCTGCTGCATCGCGCGGCGGCCGAGGCGCTGGCGCAACTCTCCACCGAGGACGACGAGGAGATGTCCTCCCGCTTGGCCGAGCACTACGAGCGCGCACAGCTCTGGGACAAGGCGGTGGCGAACCTGCAGCGGGCGGCGGCGCGTTCGCAGCGGCTGTTCGCGACCCGCGAGGCGCTGCGCCTGCTGGATCGCGCGGTGGCGATCGTGACCGCGCATGCAGCGGCTGTCGAGCCTGCCGACCGACTGCGGGTGCTCGAACAGCGCGGTGCGGTGCGCGCCCAAGCAGGACACATCGAGGGCGCGGTGGGCGATATCGAACTCGTAATCAAGGCAGCTCGCGTGGCGGGAGAGCGCGAGCATGAGCGCGATCTGCTGATCCAGCTGGGTCTCGCCTACCGGCGCGGCGACGCTTACGATCGCGCGGAGTCCTGCCTCACGCAGGCCCTGGATGCCTCGCGCGCCATGGGCGACGAGCGGCACGCCGCGGACACCCTCTACCACCTGGGCACCGTCGCGTGGAGCGGCGGACGCAACGCGCAAGCCATCCAATACCACCAGGAAGCGGTGGATATCTGCGATCGACTCGGGCTGACTGATCTCGTGGCGGTCCAGGCCTTCCACGGACGCGGCGAGGCGTACTTCGCGGATGGCCAGCCCGAGCAGGCGATCAGGTGCTTCGAGCGCTCGATCGAGCTGGCGCGCCACATCGGCGACAAGAGCTACGAATCGGAGAACCTGATGATGATCGGCTGGGCCGCCTCGGGTTGGATGGGGCTCGGCGACTACCGCGTGACGCTGGCGAATTGCGAGGCGGCGCTGGCGATCGCCCAGGCGGCCGATCTGGAATGGCACATGGGGCCGATCCGCATCTGTCGAGACATGGCCCGCGCGTGCACCGGGGCTTACAGCGAAGCCTGGGCAGGGATGAGCGCCACGTTGCAGCGGCTCGAGTCGCTCAAGCTGTTTCGCTATCAACTGATGGCGTGCAACATGCTCGGCTACCTGCTGCTCGATCTGAACCTCAGCGGCAGGGCGGCGGAGTTCTTCGAGCAGGGGTTACGCATTGCCGACCGCATCCGGACGGACTACTGGAGGCCGCTGCTGGAGACCAACCTCGGCGTGGCGCGCATGCGCAACGGCACCCGCGACGTTGGACCGGGTCTCGAGCAGGTCCTGAGGGTGACGGAGCAGAATCGCGAACACTGGCAGACCGTGCGTTGCCTGGAAGCGCTGGCGGAACTGAGCGCCCGGCAGGGCGACTTCCACGCATGCGAGCGCTTCGCCGATCGATTGCTCGCGCTGGCTGGCGCCGGCGCGATGCGCGAGTGCATGGGCCAGGCCCACCGCTGGCGCGGGGAGGCGTACCTCGGCCGCAAGGCGTACCTCCGGGCCGCAGAAGCTTTGCAGGAAGCGGCGGCGTTGGCCGAAAGCGCGGGACGCATCCGCCTGCAGTGGGACGTCGAGGGTGCGCTGGCACGCCTATATGGCGCACAGGGCCTGAGCGAGCAGTCCCGGCGGCATGAGCAGGCCGCAGCGCGGTTGGCCGACCGTATCGCGCTCGATCTGCACGGCTCGGAGCTGGCGTTGCAGACGGCACCACTCTCGTAGCAGAGCCGGGAAGGCTGACCCTGTCAGACAGCGCTCGACGGCGCGGCTGAACGAACCCTCGGCCTCGGTAGCCCGAGCGCCGCCGCATGCCGCGGCACGGTTCCATACACACTGCACTGGAGGCGAGACCATGCCAGCATACCGGCGTACCCGATCAGTCGTCCCAAACCTTCTCCGGCAGCGGCAGGCCGGCGAGGTCGGCCGGGGTCAGCGGACCGTTCGGGGCGATGTCCAGCGTCTCGAGCAGCATCATCAACTGCCGCGTGTGCTGTGCCGAGTGCCAGGCGGTGCGCTCGAGCACCTCGTGCATCGAGTGAGATCCGTAGTACGTTTCCATCGAGGCAATGCACGACTTGTCCGGGCAGTGCGCCCACCACTGCTCGAAGCGCGCGAGCACCTGCTCGCCATAGCGGGCGATGTCCGCCTGCGTCTGGATGCCCGACGCCGGCGGCATGACGGTGGACTCGTAGGTCAGCGTGGACCCGGAGCTCGCTTCGAGGAAGGCTTCGACGATGCGGAATACATGGTGCGCGAGGACACGGGCCGAGCGCTTGCGGTTACGCACGTCCGCGTTGAGCTGCTCCGGCGGGATTTGCGGCACATAGCGCAGGGCGGCCCGCAAAACGATCCCGATGCGCCGCGCAAGCTCCTCCGGGGGCAAGCGCTCGCTCAGACGCAGGTTCAAGCCGAGGAACTTCACGACGTCGGCGAGCGACTGGGCATAGACGAAGCGCTCGCCCAGCGCAACCACCGGCACGCTACGCGCGCCCAGCTCGCGCAGCGCAACCATGCCCCGCTCGTCGTCCTGGACGTTGATCGATTCGTAGTCCACCCCCTGCGCGATGAGAAACTCCTTCGTGCGCAGGCAGCTGCTGCAGCCGGGTTGCCAGAAGACACGGACCTTCGTCGCCATCGATGGGGTTTGCATCTTGAATGCCCCGCTATGTTCCAAGCTAGTGGCACTCTATCATCAGCCGGGCTCGTGGCGGCGCTGTGCACTCGCCGCGCGGGTCGTATAGAGTCTGCGCCGCTGGGAGGGCAACCATGAAACAGAGCGAATCGCGCATTCTGACCACGCACGCAGGCAGCTTGCCGCGGCCCAGGGCGCTCGTAGACCTGCAGTTACGCATGAGCCGCGAGGGCGGCGCAGACCCCAACGCCCTGGCGGATGCCGCACGGCAGGCCATCCGGGATCGCATCAAGCGCCAGCTGGAATGCGGCATCGACATCGGCAACGACGGCGAGCAGCCCAGGGAGAGCTTCTTCACCTACGTGCGCTATCGCATGAGCGGCTTCGGCGGGCAGAGCCCCCGCCCCGCGGTGCAGGATGTGGTGGCGTTTCCGACCTTCGCCGAGCTGTTCCAGCCGCGAGCGGACAAGAGCCTGCTCACTTCTCCGCCACGCTGCACCGGGGATGTGCGCTACGTCGATCGCACTGCGATCGACTGCGAGCTGGACGACTACGCGAAGGCGCTGAGCGAGCAGAGCGGCCGCTTCGTCGAGTCGTTCTGGACCGCGCCCTCCCCCGGGATCATCGCGTGCGCCATGCACAACGATCACTACGCCTCGCTTCCAGAGTACGTCGATGCGGTGGCGCAGGCACTGCGCACGGAGTACGAGGCAATCGTGGCGCGCGGCATGGTGCTCCAGATCGACGGCCCCGACCTGGCGATGGAGCGTCATCGCCTGTTCGCTGGCCGGCCGCTTGCCGAGTTTCTCGGATTCGTCGACGTCACCGTGGCCGCGCTCAACCGCGCGCTAGCCAATGTGCCGCCGGAGCGCGTCCGACTGCACGTGTGCTGGGGCAACTACGAGGGCCCGCATGTGTTCGACGTGCCGCTCGAAGATCTGGCGCCGCATCTGTATGCCGCACGGGTGGGCGGGTTGGTCCTGTCCATGGCCAATCCCCGGCACGCGCACGAACACCGCATCCTGGCGAAAGCGCCTCCGCCGGGCCACTGGGCGATCGTGGCCGGCGTCATCGATACCACCACCAACTACGTGGAGCACCCCGAGGTGGTTGCCGATCGCATCGAGCTGGCCGCCCGCGCGATCGGCGATCCCCATCGCATCCTCGCCGGGACCGACTGCGGATTCGACACCTCCACGGGTTTGGGCAAAGTCGCCGAGGAAGTGGTCTGGGAGAAGTTGCGCGCGTTGCGCGCGGGCGCTGAGATTGCGACGCGCCGACTGCTGTAGTGCAGGCGGTCATCGAGCGGCCTCGAGCTGCGCCGATGGAGCCGGTCAGATTGCGTTGACCGCATGATCGTATTGCTATTCCTTATACGGTAATACCAAAAGGGCGTCCAATGGCCGTTCACGTCACTTCCAAGGGTCAAGTGACCATCCCCAAGCGCATTCGCGAACTGCTCAACATCCAACCCGGCAGTGCAGTCGAGTTCCACGTCGACCCCGATGGCCGGGTCACCTTGCGCGGGGTCGGGCGCCCATACAAAGTCAAGAGCCGCTTCGCGAAACTGCGCGGTAAAGCGACCGTGCGCATGCGAACCGAGGAGATCATGGCTTTGACGCGAGGCGAGGGCTGATAGTCGATCCTGGTGGACACCAGCGTCATCCTCGACGTCGTGCAGGACGAACCGGTGTGGGCAGAATGGTCGCAGGGTCAGCTCGACGCCTGGGCTGCCCGTGATGAGCTGGGCATCAACCCGGTGATCTACGCGGAACTGTCCATTGCCTACGCGCATCGAAGAACTGGAGGACACCGTGGACAGCGCGGGGCTGCGCCTCCTGGAGATCCCGCGCGAAGGGCTGTTCCTGGCCGGCAAGGCTTTCTTCGCGTACCGAAAGCAGGGGGGCACCAGGACTACTGTCCTGTAGGATTTCTTCACGGTGCGCACGCTGCGGTCATGGAGCTGCCGCTTCTCTCGCGCGAGACGACGCGCTACCGGACGTACTTTCCTAGCGTTGCGCTGATCACCCCCGAGGTCAGACCCGCAGCGCGCGCAGGCGCTCGCGGACTTGCTCACCCCCCGCGGATCGCCGGCACCAGGTGCACTTCGCTATCGGGCCCGATTGGCGCGAACCACGCGTCCTGGAAGATCTCCCCGTCGATGGCGATGGCGTAGCCGCCCTCCAGGTGCGGGGCGAGCTCGGGGAAGCGCTCGCCCAGCGCACGGAGCAGCTGGCGCACGTCGCGGACGTCCAGCTCGAGTTCCGACGCGCCCCCCGCCAGCTGCTTAAGCGTGCCGCTCAGGATGACGCGCGCCAAGCGACTACGCCGCCGCCTTGCTTTGCGCCGCCTGCTTCGCGTCGATCGCCTCGAGCACCCGCGGCGGCGACATCGGCAGCTCGGTAAAGCGGATGCCGATAGCGTTGGCAACCGCGTTGGCTATCGCCGCCATCGGCGGAACGATCGGGGTTTCGCCCACGCCGCGCACACCGTACGGATGGCGCGGATTGGGCACCTCGACGATGACGGTGTCGATCATCGGGACATCCGAGCACACCGGGACGCGGTAGTCGAGGAAGCCCGGGTTCTCCAGCCGGCCCTTATCGTCGTAAATGTACTCCTCGTTGAGCGCCCAGCCGATTCCCTGCACCGCGCCGCCCTGCATCTGCCCTTCGACGTAGGCCGGATGCACCGCCTTGCCGGCATCCTGGATCGCGGTGTAACGCAGCACGGTGACCTTGCCGGTTTCCACGTCGACCTCGACGTCGACCACGTGCGTGGCCAGGCTGGGGCCTGCGCCCTGCGCGTTGATCGCGGCGCTGCCCACGATCGGCCCGCCGGTCTTCCCGGCGGTCTTGGCGATGTCCGCCAGCGTGAGCGACTTGGGCACGCCGCCGACGGTCGCGCGCGCCACGCCCTCCTCCCACGTCACCTCATCGACCGGCACTTCCCAGATCTTCGCCGCTCTGGCGCGCAGCTGGCGCACCATGTCGCGCGCCGCTTCGACCACCGCCATCCCGCTGGAGAAGGTGACGCGGCTGCCGCCGGTGAGGAAGTTGAAGCCGAGCGCGCTGGTGTCGCCGATCATCGGGCGGATCTTCTCGTAGGCAATCCCGAGTTCCTCGGATGCCATCATCGCGAGCGAGGCGCGCGAGCCGCCGATATCGGGCGTGCCGGCCACGAGGCTCACCGTGCCGTCCTCGCTCAGGTTGAGCGTCGCACAGGTGTCGCCGCCGACGTTGAACCAGAACCCTGAGGCGACGCCGCGCCCCTGGTTGGGCTTGAGCGGCGCACGGTAGTGCGGATGCGCACGTGCCGCCTCCAGGGTCTGCACCAGACCGATCGGGCCGAACTTCGGCCCATAGGCCGCGCGGGTGCCTTCCTTGGCGGCGTTCTTCAAGCGAAACTCGACCGGGTCCAGCTTGAGTTGCTTGGCCAGCTCGTCGATCACGCTCTCGACGGCAAATTCAGCGATCGGTCCGCCGGGCGCGCGGTAGGCGGCGACCTTGGGCCGGTTGCAGACGATGTCCAGGCCCACCACTTTCACGTTTTCCAAGTCGTAGGGCGCGAACGCGCACATGCAGCCCGGCTGCACCGGCGAGCCCTGGAAGGCGCCGGCCTGATACTTGAGCAGCGCCTCCCCTGCGGTGATCCGGCCCGCGCGGGTGGCGCCGATCTTGACCCGCATTCTCGCGCCCGAGGTCGGGCCGGTGGCGCGAAACACTTCGGTGCGGGACATGACCATCTTTACCGGCTTGCACGCCTTGCGCGACAGCGCGAGCGCGAGCGGCTCGAGGTACACCACCGTCTTGCCGCCGAACCCGCCGCCGATTTCCGAGGGCGTCACGCGCAGCTTGGACAACTCCATGCCGAGCAGTTTGGCGCAGAAGCTGCGCACGATGAACTGACCCTGGGTCGTGCACCACAGCTCGGCGTGACCGTCCTCCGAGAAGCTCGCGACACACGCGTGCGGCTCGATGTAGCCCTGATGCACCGGGCGGGTGAGGAATTCGCGCTCGACGATGACATCGGCCTGCGCGAACCCAGCCGCGATATCGCCCAGGGCGAACTCGACGCGCTTGGCCACGTTGGAGGGCTTGGGCTTGGGCTCGACGCCGATGGTGATCATGTCGTCGTGCAGCAGCGGCGCGTCCGGCTTCATCGCCTCGTCCACGTCCAGGACATGCGGCAGCACCTCGTACTGGACGTCGATGAGGGTGAGCGCCTGCGCCGCGACCGCCTCGTTGATCGCCGCCACCGCCGCAACCGCATGGCCCTCGTACAGCGCCTTCTCGCGCGCCATCACATTGCGCGTCATGTCGCGGTAGTTGACCATCATCTCGCCGGCCGGGACGAACTCGGACGGCAGATCGCACAGGTCGGCCGAGGTGATCACGGCCTTCACGCCTGGCAGCGCCTGGGCCTTCGAGGTGTCGATCGACTTGATGCGGGCATGGGCGTGCGGGCTGCGCAGCACCAGGCCGATCAACATGTTCGGCAGGTGCATGTCGGCGCCGAACTGCGCGCGGCCGGTGACTTTGTCGACGCCGTCGGGCCGCAATGGGGTGGTGCCCACCACCTTCCACTGGCGTTCGGTCAGTCCGATGGGTTTGGGATCGTTCATGGCTTCAGCTCCCCCTCATGTCGGCGGCGGCGTCGAGCACCGCGCGCACGATTTTATCGTACCCGGTGCAGCGGCACAGGTTGCCCGCGAGCCAGTATCTCACTTCGGTTTCGGTCGGGTCCGGATTGCGGTCCAGCAGCGCCTTGGCGGCAACCAGAAAACCCGGCGTGCAGATCCCACACTGCAGGGCCGCGTGCTCCAGGAACTTCTGCTGCAGCGGGTGGAGCACATCGCCCTTCGCCATCCCCTCGATGGTTTCGATGCGGCGCCCCTGCGCCTCCACCCCGAGGACCAAGCAGGCGCACACCAGGCGCCCGTCCAAGGTCACGCTGCACGCGCCGCAGTCGCCGGAAGCGCAGCCTTCCTTGCTGCCTGTCAGGTACAGCACGTCGCGCAGCACGTCGAGCAGAGTCTGCTCGGTCGAGCACAGGAACTCGACCGGATCGCCGTTGATGGTGGTGGTTACGTGATGTTTCGCCATGATCTCAGCCCCGCTTTGCCTGCGCGCGCTCCAGGGCGATGGTCGCGGCGCGCCGCGCGAGCACGCCTGCGACCTTGACGCGATAGGCGATCGTGCCGCGCTTGTCGTCGATCGGTTTGCAGGCCGCGCTGGCCGCGACGGCAAGCGCCGCGAGCGCCTTGGCGTCGACTCGCGTGCCGATCAAGGCCGCCGCGGCATCGGCCACCAGCAACTGCGTGGGCGCGACCGCACCGAGCGCGACCCGCGCCTGCGTGCACACGCCCGCCTGGTCGAGCGCGAGCGCCACGCCGACACCGACTACGGCGATGTCCATCTCGGTGCGCGGAATCAGTCGCAAGTAAGCGTCGCCGGAGCGCGCGGGCGGTTTGGGCAGCCGGAAAGCCAGTACGAATTCCCCGTTAGCCAGCGAGGTGCGTCCCGGTCCGGTGACGATGCGCTCGACCGGCACCTCGCGCTCGCCGGCTGGCCCGGCCACTTCGCAGGCGGCGCCGGCCGCAATCAGCGCCGGCACGCTGTCCGCCGCCGGGGAGGCGTTGCACAGGTTGCCGCCGAGTGTGGCGCGGCCTTGGATCTGGGTCGAACCTATCAGGCGCAACGCTTCCACCACCCCCGGCCACGCGGCGCCAAGCGCGGCGTGCTCGCCGATCTCGGCACAGCTGGTCGCCGCGCCGATGCGAAACCCGCGCGCATCGCTGGAGATGCCGCGCAACTGCGGGATCGCCTTCAAGTCCACCACCAGCTTGGGCGCGACGAAGCCTGTGCGCAGCTTCACCAGCAGGTCCGTGCCGCCGGCCAGGATGTGCGCGCCCCCGCCGGATGCGGCGAGCAGATCGACCGCCTCCTTCACCGTGCCCGGTGATCGATAGTCCATGCGAAGCCCTCCGCCGAATGGTTCGCGCCCATTATGCGGTTTCCCGGAAAAATTTGGGAACCTCCGGACGCTCCCGAGTCATTTCGCCGGGCGGAATCGGTCCGCGCTACGACCACAGCCCCCGCAGCCTGCCGGCCACATCCACGCGCGGCGCCGGAGCGGCCGAAGCCGTGTCCGCCGCCTCCGCCTCCGGCCAGGTCACCTGCTCGAACTGCGCCAGCACGGAGCGAGTCAGGAAGCGGCTGCGCGCGCCGTAGACATGCGCATCGCCTCGGCCTGATTGCTGCGTGACGTAATAACGCAGCGGGGAGATCAAGTGCAGATCGGTCTTGGCGCGCGTCATCGCAACATACAGTAACCGGCGCTCCTCTTCGATCAGCTCTGCGCGGCCGGTCGAGAACTCCGACGGGAAACTTCCGTCCGCGACGTTGAGCACATACACTGCGTCCCACTCCTGCCCTTTCGCCGAATGAACAGTGGATAGGACCAGGTAGTCCTCGTCCAGCAGCGGGGCACCGCTGAGGTCGCTGCCGGCCTGCGGCGGATCGAGCGCCAGCTCGGTCAGGAAGCGCTCGCGCGTGACGAACTGCTGTGCGATGCGCTCGAGCTGCATCAGGTCCTCGGCGCGCGCTTGCACCGCCTCGTAGATGCGTTCCAAGTGCGGCTCGAACCATTCGCGCACGCGGCCGACCTGGCCCTGCCACGGCGTGTCAGGCTGCCCGAGCGCGCACATCAGCGCCGCGAACTCCGGCCAGGCCTCCGCGGCCTGCGGCGGCCGGGCGAAGGCCGCAAGCGGGCCCCAAGCGTGGCCCGCGGCTTGGAAGCGGGTGAAGCAACGCTCGGCATTCGCCGGCCCCATCCCTGGCAGAAGCTGCAGCGTGCGGAACGCGGCAATGCGGTTCTTGGGGTTGTCGGCCCAGCGCAGCACGGCGAGAAGATCTTTGACGTGCGCCGCCTCCAGGAATTTGAGTCCGCCGTATTTCACGTAGGGAATGTTACGCCGCGACAGCTCGATCTCCAGCACGTCGCTGTGGTGGGAGCTGCGGAACAGTACCGCCTGGCGCTTGAGCGAGATGCCGCGCTCGCGCGTATCCAGCACCCGCGCTACCACGTACTCGGCTTGCGCCTGGTCGTCGAGGACCGTGACATGCCGCGGCCGCTCGCCGTGCCCGCGCGTTGCCCGCAGGTTCTTGCGGTGTTGCCGTGGCCCCTCCGCCATCAAGGCATTGGCTGCATCGAGCACTCTCTGCGTCGAGCGGTAGTTGTCCTCCAGGGTGACGACGCTCGCCGCCGGCGTAAAGCGCCCGGGGAAGCCGAGGATGTTTTCCACCGTGGCGGCGCGAAACGAGTAGATCGATTGCGCATCGTCGCCCACCACCGTGACGCCCGCGCCCGATGGGCGCAGCGCCTGCAGGATCTCCGCCTGCAGTGCGTTGGTGTCCTGGTATTCGTCCACCAGGATATGGTCGAACTGCGCGCTCATCTGATCGGCGAGCGCAGGCTCACCGGCCATGGCATGCCAGTAGAGCAGCAGGTCGTCGTAGTCCAGCGCTTGGTTGGCGAGCTTTCTTTCGACGTAGGCGCGATACAGCCGCGTCAACTCCTGCTCCCACTGCCCGCACCACGGAAACACGTTTGCCAGCGTCTCGGCCAGCGGCCTGCGGGTGTTGACCCGGTGCGAATAGATGGCGAGGCAAGTGTCCTTGCGCGGGAAGCGCTGCCGGGCGTTGGACAGCCCCAGCTCATGGCGCAGCGCGTCCATGAGGTCGGCCGCATCGCCGCGATCCAGCACGCTGAAATTCGCCTCCAGACCTACGCTGGCGGCATGGCGCCGGATGAAGCGATTGGCGATCGAGTGGAACGTCCCGGACCACGGCAGCTTCACCTCCACCGCGGCCTTCACGGCCCGAGCGTCCCCGTCGGCGCCTTCGCTCAGCACCGTGGAGACAATGCGCTGCGCGCGGCGCGTCATCTCCTGTGCCGCCCGGCGCGTGAAGGTGAGCAACAGGATGCGTTGCGGACTCACGCCCTCCAGCACCAGGTGCGCAACCCGGTGCGCCAGGGTGTTGGTCTTGCCCGTCCCCGCCCCGGCGATGATCAGCAGGGGCCCCGCGCGAAACACTTCGTCCGCACCCCGCTGGCCGAAGCGCGCTGCCGCGCGCTGCGCGGGGTTGAGCCGGTCGAAAGCGGAAGCCGTTGCCACGCTGGCAACTATAGAGCATTACTGGATATTTCTCCAGACGCGGCGCGGCTGGGTTGCTGGCCGTACGGCCTACAGCCCGTGACGTCGGGCCTTGCGCAGCTCGCGCAGCATGAACAACGCGGTGAGGCTCAGGCCGATCAGCCCGCCGGCGATCTCGAACAGGATGGAAGTCTTGTAGCGGTACTCGCCGGTGATCGGGTCGTACACCGTGCACAGGATGCGCACGCGTTCGAGCA
>Ga0335070_10007782_pt1 | contig 12558 bp, 12 predicted proteins | sample Lox_Sample_13_FD_206722 | JGI IMG/M metagenome (GOLD analysis project Ga0335070, IMG submission 206722) | Soil microbial communities from Loxahatchee National Wildlife Refuge, Florida, United States - Lox_Sample_1.3 | ecosystem: Environmental > Terrestrial > Soil > Wetlands | place: USA...
CCGGCCTGGTCATGACGGCGCTCCCGGTCCTCTGCATCCTCGACGGCTGGTCCGAGAAGCCGCTCCTGTTCCGCAGCGGCCTCGTCATGCTGCCGCCGATGCTGCTGCTGGGATTCGTGTTCGGCTGGTTCGAGGAGTGGAGGCAGTACCTGGAGTGCTATCCGATCCTGCTGATGTTGATCCTCGGAAGTGTCACCCGGGCGTTCGGAACGCGGCGGCGTGCGGAGGACGCCGCGCTCGACTCAGCGGGGCGCGTCGCGGCGGCGTAGGCGCTCGACCACCAGCTTTCGGTAGAACGGCCAGCTCGCCTCGGTCACGAAGTGGCGATCGAAGTAGCGCTCCAGGGTGTCGCGGCCTCGATAGATCTCGTCGTCCTTGACCAGCCAGACCGTCCCGCGGTCCGGCGGAAGCCGCTGCATCATCGCGTCGAGCTCGCCCTCGGAGCGGACGCCCAGATCGCGCCAGTCGTAGTGCTCGAGCGAGGGCTCGTGCGGAACCGGCACGATGCGGTTCCGGCCGTGATAGTAGTAGCGGAGCGTCAGCGCCCACTCGTTCGGGAACACGAGCACGGGCTCGTCCGCATCCTCCTCGCGCATCAGCAGCGCCGCGACCCGCGCGGCGTCGGACGGCTTCGCGAGCGGTCGATAGTCGACGACCAGCTCCGCCGCATTCGCCGCGACCAGCACCGCGACGGCTGCGGCCAGGAAGCGGGCGCTCCGGGTCGCGACCGCGGCAGCGACGAGCGCGAGCGACGCCGGCAGGCACAGATAGCCCCAGTAGCGCACGTCGCCGACCAGGATCAGGCCGGTGAGCCAGCCGACCGCCGCGAACAGCGCGGCCGCCACCGCGACCACGAGCCAGGGGAAGGCGACCTCGGGTTCGCGCAGGGAGCCGACGATCCGCCAGCGCACCGCGATCGCCGCAGCGAGAGCGAACAGCACGCCGCGGGCGGTCCAGCGCAGCGCCTGCGTGTCGAGCGCCGCGATCAGCCGATGGCCCGGCACCAGCTCGTCCGCGAGGATGTACCCCAGGAAGCGGAGGACGCCGAGCGGGCTCAGGCCATCGAGCTCGACCCCCGTCGCGGTCTGCCCCGCGATCCAGAACGCAATCGGCGCGCAGAGCACGCCCACCAGCGCACACGAGAGTGCGTAGCGGGGGAGCTCCCGTCCGCGACCGGTCGCGAGCAGCGCCGCGGCGAGCGCGGGCAGCACGAAGCCCAGGTAGTAGAACGTGTAGAGGCTCGTCACCGCCGCCGCGACGAAGGCCAGATCGGCGCTGCGCCGGCGCTCGGCCGAGCAGAAGGCCGCGAGCCAGCTCCAGAGCAGGACCGCGCAGAGCAGGATCGCGAGCGCATACACGCGGATCTCGACCGCCGCCCAGATCGCGGCAGGGTGCAGCGCGAAGGGCGCGACGAACCACGCCGGCGCGACGTTCGGGAAGAGGCGGCGGGCGATCCTCGCGAGCACGAGCAGCGAGGCGGCGATGCAGAGGACCGAGAGGAGACGGGCGAAGAAGACGGAAGGGTCGATCCACCGCCAGAGCGACAGGAGACCGAAGTAGAGCGGGGCCTGCCGCTCGAAGTGGATGCCGCCCGAGAGCGCGGCGAGGGGACCCTGCGCCGAGGTGTGGAGCGAGTAGACCTCGTCGACGTAGAGATTCAGGGTCCAGGCGAGCGGAAGGCTCACGAGAAGCTGGAGCGCGACGAGCGCGAGGACCGGCCCGCGGCCCCTCAAGGCGACGACCAGCGCGACGGGCGGGACTTCAGGGCGCGGACCGGGGCGCTTCCATGGGGCGGCGATCAGGCGATGCGGGGCACGGAGCCGAGGACCGGCGCATCCCCGGCCGCCTCGAGGCTCGCCCGCGACGTGAGCACCGGGTTCAGCCACTCGAGGAACAGCCCCGCGAGGCCGGCGACGGCGAGCGCGCCGACCACACCCGCCGCGGCCGACTTCCAGCGGGTCCGCTCCGGCTTCGAGGGCGGATAGGCGGCGTCGAGCACCGAGACGCGATCCCCCTGCTGCGCGAGCGCCAGGTTCTCCGCGAGCTCGGCCTCCTTGAGCTTGCGCAGCGACTCCTGGTAGGCCTCGCGAAGCCCCGTCTCGCGCTCCTGCAAGCCGGAGAGCTCCTCCGTCAGCGCCGGCGCCTGCGCAACCAGCGCGTCGAGCTCGACGATCTCGTGGTCGGCGTCGGCGAGCTGCTGTCGGAGCTGCGTCACTTCGCCGCGCGCCGCGTCGGCGACAACCCCCCGCCCCGATGAGCCGCCCGAGTCGGGATGCTTCGCGAGCTCCTGCTCCTGCAGCGCGATCTGGCGGCGGAGCTGGATCACGTTCGGGTGGCTCTCGGTGTTCACCGAAAGCTCCTTCGCGAGCTGTGCGCGCAGCTCCTGCAGACGCGACGAGGGGGAGCCCGAGGTCCCCACCTGGGCGGTGATCGCGGCGGCCCGGGTCTCGGCCTCGGCGATCTGCATCGCCAGGGAGTTGCGCTGCTGCTGAAGGCGCTCGAGACGCCGCAGGTTCGACTCCATCTCGGCCGGCAGTGCGCCGCGATGGGACTGCTGGTAGTCGCTCACCTTCTTCGACTGCTCGCGCAGGGCGGCCTCGTTGTTGTCGACCTCGCGGCGCATGAACTCGGTGGTGAGCCGCGCCTGCTGCGTGCCGAGCCGGACCCCGGCGAGATTGAAGGCGTGCGCGATGTCGTTGGCGACGTCGGCCGCGGTCTGCGGGTTCTCGTCCACGAAGTCGATCGCCAGGATGCGGGCGCGCTCGGGACGGCCGGTGCCGCCGGTGATGCCGCGATCGATCCCGACCTCGAGGCTGCTGCGAAATAGTGCGATGGCCTCGGTGAGATGATGCTCCTGGATCAACTCGGGGTAGAGGTTGCGCTGTTTGATGATCTCCTCGAGCTTCTGGCGCGCGAGCACCTCGCCGGTCAGCGCGTTGATGCGCTCCACCGCGTCTTCCTGGGTAGTCGGACGGACGAAGTCCTCGGAGACCTTCTGGCTCTCGACGAGCACGGTGGCGTGCGCGCGGTAGAGGGGCGGCTGGAGCAGTACCCAGGCGAGATCGACGAGCACGCCGAGCGCGAAGACGATCAGGATCGGGCGCCAGCGACGGCGCAGCAGCCCGCGCGGGTCACGCAGCGCGTCGGCGATGCCCTGCTGGCTGGTGTCGTCGACTTCGTACTCTTCCAACCCGAGGCTCCGATCGAGCGATCACAGGTGACCGCCGCCGACGAAGATGCCGAGCAGCGGCCCCGCGATGGTCTGCATCACGACCTGCAACGGGTACAGCGCGCGCTGGACGTTGTACCCCACGACGACGGGGATGGCGGCCGGCACGTAGACCAGGTCGCCCCGCTCCAGGTACACATCGGTCTCCGTGTGCCCTGCTTGAATCGCGTCGACGTCCGCCAGGAAGGTCACCGACTGGTCGCCCTGCCGGCGGATCACGCGCACCCGGGAGGTTGCGGCGAGGACGGTCGCCCCGCCGGCGTCGGCCAGCGCCTCCGAGACGCGGATCGGCCGCTCGATCACGACGCTCTTCGGCGTCTTGACCTCGCCCAGGATGTTCACCGTGGTGCTCGACGGCAGGAAGAGCGACACCGTGATGCTCGGGCTCTGGCGGTAGGTCGCCATGCGCGTCTCGACGTCCCGGCTGATCTCGTCGAGCGTATGGCCGGCGGCATCGACGTCCCCGATCAGGTCGAGCGCGAAGCGCCCGTCCGGCCCCACCTTCACGGTCCGCTCGATCGCGGGCTCCGGCAGCACCCGGATCACGAGCTGATCCGAGGGTCCCACCCGATAGGTTCCGGCGACGGTCGGCGGCGACGCCTCCGGCAGCGGTCCCTTGATCGCGTGCACCGATGGTGTCGGTGCACAGGCGAGCGCCGGAATCGCGAGAGCGAGCGCGAAGGCCGCCGCGTGCAGACGTTCGGCGCGTCGGCTCGCGCGCAGAATGCCGTCCCGAGGTCCCGTCATGGCAATCCCTCCCCCCCAAGGAACACACGAAGACCGGTATCCCTATACCGCAGGGGAGACGGCGCAGCTATGGCACCCTAGCTGGCGCCGCGGCCGCGCAGCACCGCGGGGAGGGTGCGCACCAGGATCTGGAGGTCGCGGCGCAGCGACCAGCTGTCGATGTACTCGAGGTCGAGCTTGACCCACTCCTCGAACTCGATCTCGTTGCGGCCGTGAACCTGCCATAGGCACGTGAGACCCGGGCGCATCGAGAGGCGCCGGCGCTGGGACGTCAGGTACTGGTCCACCTCGCCGGGGATCGGGGGCCGCGGGCCGACCAGGCTCATGTCGCCGCGCAGCACGTTCCAGAGCTGGGGCAGCTCGTCGATGCTCCAGCGCCGCAGCCAGCGCCCGATCGGCGTGATGCGGGGATCGTTGCGGATCTTGAAGACGGGGCCGGTCAGCTCGTTCAGGTGCTCGACCTCGCGCCGGCGCGACTCCGCGTCCTGATACATCGTGCGGAGCTTGAGCATCGCGAAGCGGCGGCCGTAGAGGCCGCAGCGGAGCTGGCGGAAGAACACGGGCCCGGGCGAGCTGAGCTTGATCAGGACGGCTGCCGCGGCCAGGACCGGGCTCACCAGCAGGAGCAGCGCCGAGGCGCCGACCGCGTCGATGGCACGCTTCACCACGAGCTTCGTGTGGCTGTGGTGGACCATGGCGAAGGAGAGCGCGGGGAGGGAGCCGAAGCTCGTGCTGCGCGGCAGCGGCAGGTAGTCGCCGAAGAGGTCGGAGAGGATGGTCACGGGAACCCCGACCGCGGCGCACAATCCGATCACCGAGCCGATCTGGGGCAACAGCGACCGCGGGCAGGCGACGACCACCTCGTCGATCACCTCGTTGCGGAAGAGATCGGGGACCTCGCTGAACTTGTAGATGGGCTCTCCCATGAGGGCGCCGTCGACGGGCGAATCGCAGTCGTCGACGAGCCCGATCAGGCGCAGCCCCCACTCGGGATGCGACTCGATCACGCGACACGCCTGGCGGGCGCGCGGGCCGCTGCCCACCACCAGCACGCTGCGGAAGTTGTGCCCGCGGCGGCGGACCAGGTGCAGCGCCGAGAAGAGCGCCGTCCGGTAGACGGCGAACACGGCGAGCTGCGCGATCCCGCAGGCGACCGGGAAGAGCGGCTCGACCGGCGCGCGGACGGCGACTGCCGTCAGCGCAACCAGCGCCGTCGAGAGAGCCGCAGCGCTGAAGAGCTGCGCGACCATCCGCGACAGTGTGGTACGCCGTTGGGAGACGTAGAGGCCGAGGGACTCGAAGGCAGCGGGAAGCCCGAGCGCAGCGACGAGCGCCATCACGAGGAGGCGCACCGCCGAATCGAGACCGCCACTCGCCTGCAACATTCCGGGAATGGCGAGGACGCCGACGAAGGTCGCAGCGCTCAGCGCGACATCGGCGACGAGGACCAGAGAGTGGAACCGCCCAGCATTCGATCGCAGCATCTGTATTTCGCTCCGCGCGCGCGCAACGGTCAGAAACGCAGCCGGGATGTCCCGGCCCTCCCCCCTCCTTCTCTCCCCGTGTTGGTGCCCGCAGCCTAGCTGCAGGTTTCAGGCCGTCTGGATTGTATACCCAAATGCACGCTCCAGTGTCCGCAAAACTGGGGATACCCAGCAGATCCCAAATGGGAATCCATCTTTCGGGGTCCCTACACCCCGGATCCCGTCTGCCTGTGGTTTGGCCACTCCTTTGCGCATTAACGTCGCATGGCTGCGCCACCGAGTGGCCTCTTGTCTCCAGCCGATCTCGAGCCCTACTCTGCGCGCCGGGTAGGGGGGAAAGTGCCCAGGCCGAAGGCCGCACGAGGGGTTGGGGTCACCCTTGCATTCGTTCTGCCGCTCGCCGTGGGGACCAGCCCCCGCGCGGAGCGCATCGACACGATCTTCTTTCGCCAGCTCTCAGCCGGATCGGTGGCGGGGTACCGCCTCCACTACGGGCCCCGCTCGAGGGTCTACAGCAGCCACATCGACCTCGGAGACCGCGCCCTGGGGAGCGGCGGGCTCGGCTCGTTCCAGCTCCCGCTCGGCGACCACCAGCGCGTCTTCGCTGCGCTGACGGCCTACGACAGCCGCGGCAACGAGAGCGCCTACTCGAACGAGCTCCTGATCGTCCCGCCGGGTGTCCGCGGGCCGGACGACGGCGTCCCCGACGATGGAGACGGGTCCGGCGTGATCGGAGACCACCTCTGCACCAGCGGTCGGACCACCGGCTGCGACGACAACTGTCCGCTGACACCGAACGGTCCCCTGGCCGGCACCTGCATCGCCGGCCAGCCGGGACGCCTCGGCCGTGTCTGCCACTCCAACGCGGACTGCGGAGGCGGCGGCCTCTGCTCGCTCCGTCAGGAGGACCGCGACGGAGACGGCGTGGGCGACGCCTGCGACAACTGCATCGACGTCGCGAATCCGTCGCAGCTCGACACCGACCACGACGGAATCGGTAACGCCTGCGATCCGGACTACGACGAGAATGCGAAGGTCGGCCCTTCCGACGCCGCCCTCCTCTCGAGCGCCTACGGAACCAAGCTCGGCGACCCCGGCTACAACTTCGACCTCGACGCCGACGGCGACGGCGTCATCTCGACGGTCGAGTACGCGATGCTGTCGGCCCGGTTCGGGGGCGCGCCCGGCCCGTCCGGCCTCGGCTGCGCCGGACTGCCGGGCTGTACGGCGGCCGCCTGCGCGGCATCGACCGCGGACTCCGACGGCGACGGCATCGGCGACGCCTGCGACAACTGCGTCGACGTGCCGAACGAGCTGCAGACCGACACGGACGGGGACGGCTTCGGCAACGCGTGCGACGGCGACTACGACCAGGACGAGCAGATCAGCCCTGCGGACTGGACCCGCTTCCAGCTCCAGGTCGGCAAGACGGCCGCCACGGCCGGCTTCGACGCCCGCTTCGACGCGAACGGCGACGGCGTCATCGACATGAGCGACGCGATGCTGGCGTTCCGCAACTACGGCGGCCCGCCCGGTCCCTCCGGCCTTGCCTGCGCTGGAACGGCGCCCTGCCCGGCGCTCAGTCCGATCCCCCACTGAGGGCCCTGCCAGGCCACCGCGCGCCCGCCGCCGCCCGCGACCTCGTCCGGCCAGTAGGCCCCGAGCTGCTGGTCGATCTCCGCCGCGAAGCGCACGAGGCGGCTCCGCGCAGGGATCAGATCGCCGTCGCCGAGCGGGGTGCTGATGCGCACCAACGAGCCGTCGGCGCGTCCCTGGAGGAGCCGGCCGCGGAGGCGGTCGAAGGTCTGGTCGAACCCGCCGAGCAGGCCCGTCCGGCGGAACGACCGGTACCAGAACTGCACCAGGTGCTGCTCGGGACCGAGCTGCACGAGGTACTCGTTCACGCGGAGTCCCGGATCGACCTCGAGCGTGCGCCGCTCGAGGATCTCCCAGCCGTGCGCCCGATAGCACTCCGCCGGCGTGTGCTCGGGGAGCCCGCCGCGCTCGGTGCCGTAGTAGCCCACGTAGAGCCAGACCAGGTCGCCCAGCGGATGCGAGTACGCCCGCTGCACGTTGAAGTCGGCGCGAAGCATCGACTCGACCGACTGCTCGAGCGGGATGTCGACCGAGTCCCAGTCGCCCACGCGATGCGGGAGCTGCGCCAGCTTCGAGGCATCGACGTGCAGCGGCGGCCGGAGCTCGAGCGCCCAGGCCGCCGCCCCGACGGCGAGGAGCGCCGCGACCAGCACCGCGGTTCCGAGCGTCTCGCGGCTCATCGCGTCCTCATCGAGCCCGGCGCCACCGCGCCCCCGAACCGAGTCGCATCCGCTCGGGGCGTGCCGACCGCCGCCGCCCGCCGATCCATGCGGCGGCCATCGCGGCCATCCACACTCCGTAGTGTAGAAGATCGGCGGCGAGCCCCGAGGCGCCCGCGAGCGCGAGCCCGCAGGCCAGGCAGAGCGCGACGATCTGCACCGGGAGCGCCCAGGGTGCGATGCGGAGCGCCGCGACGGCGGCCGCGCCGATCGATGCGCCGCTCGAGGCGGCGCGGTACCAGCCGAGGCCGCCGAGCAGCGCGGCGAGCGGGAGGCCGCCGTCCGCGGCTCCCAGGACGAGCGCCCCGGCTGGGCCTGCGAGCTGTCCGTCCGTGAAGCTCGCATCGACGCCGAAGCCGCGAGCCAGTGCGACCGCCGCCGCCGCGATCGCGCTCTCGAGCCCGGGCGAGAGCGCGTTCACGAGCGCATCGGGCACGGGGACCATCCACGCCGCGATGAGCGCACGGGCCGGCGTCGGGCGCCCCAGCACCCGCGAGAGCCCGAGGATGGCGAGCGGAATCCCGGGTCGCCCGAGGCGGGCCATGCCACCCCCGGCGCAGCCGAGCGCAACGACGAGCCCGAGCGCCAGCAGCAGATAGCCGTCGGCGTGGGGGCGGCGGGACGAGCGATCTCGCAAGGTCGCGAGGAGCCAGAGCGGTGCGAAGATCGCCGAGGCGAGTGCCCATGGCCGCGCCGCCCAGTGACCCCCGAGGTCGACGAGCGACGGCGAGAGCGCCGCGCACAGGGCGATCCAGAGCACCGGCTCGCGCCAGCCGCTCGCTCGCGCGGCGCTCATCGATCGGTCCAACGCTGACCATCCCCCCGGCTCGCCGCTCGCCCCGATCTCGCCCTGCCGGGCGCGGAGTCGCTCGCGCCTGCGCGGCCGGCGTCACGCAGAGCCGCTGTGGCTGTCCTCGCCGTAGTACCCGTAGTGGCCGACGGGCGTCGGGAGCTCGCCCTCGTTCAGGATGCTCCCGAGCAGCCGGCCCGACGGCAAGAGCTCGCGCATGCTCTCGAAGGCCCGGCGCGTGGTCCGGCCCGCCCGCGCCACGGCCACCGCGGCGCCGACGTGCCCGAGGATCACGGCGGCATCGGGCACGAGCAGCACCGGCGGCGTGTCGATCAGCACGATCTCGTAGAGGCGGTCGAGCTCGCGGAGGACCGCCTCGAGGCCGGGCGACGCCAGCAAATCCTGCGGATCGCGATGCGCCATGCGCACCGGATAGACGTCGAGCGGGGGCCGGTCGATCGAGACGCAGACCTCGCGCAGGCTGTGCTCGCCGCGGATCGCACCCTCGATGCCCGCCTCCTGCGGCAGCTCGAGGCTCTTGGCGACGGTCGGGTTGCGGATGTCGAGATCGACCAGCGCCACGGTACGGCCCTGGCCGAACGAAGCGAGCGAGAGCGCGAGGTTGCAGGCGAGCGTGGTCTTGCCTTCCTGCCGCAGCGCGCTCACCACCGCGCAGCTGCGCGAGCGCCGCGCGCTGAGCTCGCGCCGCAGCCGCAGGGCGACGTGGCGACACGACTCGGCGGCGGCGCTGTGCGCATCGACCACGACCAGGCGCGGCGGCCAGACGCCCCGCTTCGTCGTCGAGAGCGACGCCCGGCGCGCGGGCTCCGGCAGCCCGCGCTCGGGCTCCTCGGGAACGGGAGCGAACGGGATGCGGTCGGGCCCATCCGCGGGCGGGCGCGGCCGCTCGGGAACCGGCGATGCGCCGGCCTGCCGCGCGCGTCGCAGCGCGTCGGTGATCTCGCCCATCTAGGTCCCCGTGACCGCAGTCCGGCCGCCGCGGCTCGCGATGATCTGCTGCGCCTTGCGCTCCACCACCGCGCGCGGGACGGGTCGCGACTGCCGCGAGTAGGCGGCGAGCAGCGAGCGGTCGGCGAGCAGGCTGATCAGGCGCGGGCAGCCGAGCGAGGCCGCATAGAAGAGCGGCTCGACGCCGGCCTCGAAGACCTCCTCGTACTTGGCGCCGCCCACCTCGACCCGATGGCGGAGGTACGCCTCGACCTCGTCCGGGTGCAGGAACTCGACGTGGTGCTCGATCGCGATCCGCTGCCGGAGCTGGCGGAGCGAGACGTCGGAGAGCTTGTGCAGCAGCTCCGGCTGCCCGGTGAGCACGATCTGGAGCAGCTTCTGCGTATCCGTCTCGAGGTTCGAGAGCAGGCGCACCTCCTCGAGCGCGGCGGGCCCGAGGTTCTGCGCCTCGTCGATCACCAGCACCGTGTTGAAGCCGCGCTCGAGGCGCCCCAGCAGGAAGCGGTTCAGGGCGATCAGGTAGTCGGCCTTCGAGTGGACCTCGCTCGGCAGCCCGAGCTCGGTCGAGATCAGCTTGAGGAGATCCATCGGCGAGAGGTCGGCGGTGTTCAGGACGAGCGCGGTCTCGGTGTCGGCGGGCAGGCGCTCGAGCACCGCGCGCAGCAGGGTGGTCTTGCCGGCGCCCACCTCGCCGGTGAGCAGCACGAATCCCTTCCGGCGCGTGATGCCGTAGTAGAGGGCCGCCAAGCCCTCCTCGTGAGTCTCCGAGAGCCACAGGAAGCGGGGGTCCGGAGTCAGCGAGAACGGCAGCTCGCGGAAGCCGAAGAACGACTCGTACATAGGCTCCCTGCTCGGCAATCCCGGCGGAAGCAATGAGCGACGAGTCTAGCCGAAGGGCGGTCCCGCTGCGGCGAGCCCCGAGGGGGCGCGACTTCGGAGCCGAGCAGGATCGGGAGCCCGATCAGAACGTCAGCGACGTCGAGGAGAGTGCGGACTCGCCGACCGCGTTGTACGCGCTCGCCTTGTACGATCCCGGCGTGCCCTGGAACCGGGTGTACCAGAGCGTGAGCGTGACGGTGTTCGGGTCGGTCGGCTCGGGGTGGATGTATGCGTTCAGGTTGATGTCCGGCTGATTCGTGCATTGCTGCGTGTAGCCAACGTACTCGCCCTTGGAGTTCGCATCGGTCGAGCCGAACGTCACGCGACAGTCCCGCTCGTACTGCCCCGTCGCGTTGTCGTAGCGCCACAGCCAGATCCCAGCGACGCCGCCGTCGCCGAAGCTAGGGATCTCCATCGATACCTGGCTGACCTTGCAGCCGCCGAGCGGTGCGAGGAGCAGCAGGATCGGCAAGAACACGAGCGCCCTTCGCGATCGTCGCATATGGAGCCTCCGGGTCCCCTGCCGCGGCCCACCCAGCGCTCCGGAGCGCCGCCCCTGACTCGGCGGCTCCGGCTGCGCTCGGCTCGGGCCGAGTTCTTCCGGCACTGCGGGGCCTATCGGCCCCAGGCGCGGGCGGCGTGGTGACGGGGGTCACCCGTCGATCTGCGGGCGAGGAATCGCGCGGCGGCGGCCGACTCCGCGCGCCTCGCTGCCGGCGCGAGGATGCGCAGCGCGATGCATACTGGCGGCAGCGGCGGAGGGAGGAAGCGGTGGCGGGTGCGGAAGTCGCGGTAGCGATCGCTCTCGGGGTGGCATTCGCGCCGGCCCTGGTCTCGCTGGCGCGCGTCTGGTCCGGGACCGACTACCTCTCCCACGGCTTCCTGGTGCCCCTGGTCTCGGTCTGGATCGCCTGGGCGACGCGCGGCCGGCGGGCGGCGCTGCCGCGCCGGCGCGACGCATGCGGGGCCGCACTCGTCGCCCTATCGCTCGCGCTCTATGCCGCGAGCCTGCTCGCCGGCTCGCCGAGCGGTCAGGGCCTGGCGCTGGTGGGAGCGCTCGCGGGCGCGGTCTGGTTCCTGCGCGGAACGGCCTGGCTGCGGGCGCTGGCCTTCCCGATCGGCTTCCTGGCCTTCGCCGTCCCGATTCCGCCCGACTGGCTCGCGCCCGTGATCGTGCGCCTCCTGCTCTTCGTGTCGTCGGCCTCGGTCGGAATCCTCCACGCGCTCGGCATCGAGGTGTCGCGCGATGGGAACGTGATCGGGCTCCCGAGCGGCGAATCGCTCTTCGTGGCCGAGGCGTGCAGCGGCCTCACCTCGATCCTGACGCTCGCGCCGATCGCCGCCCTGGTCGCCTACCTGTCGCCGCTTCCGGCGTCGCGCAAGGTCGCGCTGGTGGCGCTCGTCGTCCCGATTGCGATGGCCGCCAACCTGCTGCGCGTGGTCTCCACCGTCGTCGGCGCGCGGCTCTGGGGCGTCGGCGCGGTGACGGGCGATCCCGTCCACGTGCTCCTCGGGCTCGCGGTGTACGCATCCGCGTGTCTCGGATTGCTGGCCATGGCGCGCGCGCTCGGCGGCGGGCGTGGCGCGGGCAGCGGAGCGCGCGCTTCGCGCGGATGACGGCGGCAGCGCCGGCTGGACCGCCGCGCAACCGGCGTCTACGCTCGCGTCGCCAACCGGAAGGAGCAGCCATGGCGAAGAAGAAGGGCGGCGCCGATCCCGTCGTCGAAGCGGCCTCGCGCCTGCTGGCGGACAGCTACACGCTCTACCTGAAGACGCACAACTTCCACTGGAACGTGACCGGGCCGATGTTCACGACCCTGCACACGCTCTTCATGACGCAGTACACGGAGCTCGCCCTCGCGGTCGACGAGATCGCCGAGCGGATCCGCGCGCTCGGTCACCTCGCGCCCGGGTCGTACACCGAGTTCGCGCGCCTCTCGAAGGTGAAGGAGGCGCAGGGCACGCCGTCCGCGAAGGAGATGATCCGCGCGCTGGTCGCCGACAGCGCCACGGTGGCCACCAGCGCGCAGGAGCTCTTCGAGGCGGCCGACGAGGCCGGCGATCAGGCCACCGCCGATCTCGCGACGCAGCGCATCCAGGTCGCCGAGAAGAACGCGTGGATGCTGCGCAGCCACCTCGAGTAGC
>Ga0335070_10007783_pt1 | contig 12556 bp, 10 predicted proteins | sample Lox_Sample_13_FD_206722 | JGI IMG/M metagenome (GOLD analysis project Ga0335070, IMG submission 206722) | Soil microbial communities from Loxahatchee National Wildlife Refuge, Florida, United States - Lox_Sample_1.3 | ecosystem: Environmental > Terrestrial > Soil > Wetlands | place: USA...
CGCCGCAGACCATCCCGGTGAGCCTGACGGTGAATGCTGCGCCGGCTACTATCTCCCGGACTCCGGCATCGCTCACCGCCTCGTGCACTCAGGGGACGAACGCCGCGGGCCAGAGTTTCCAGGTGTGGAACTCGGGAGGCGGGACCCTAAGCTACACGATCTCCGATAACGTCGGTTGGCTCGCGTGCAACGTGACGAGCGGGACTTCCACCGGGACGCACACCACGGTCACGGTGACCTACTCCACCTCGACCATGGCCCCCGGGACCTACGCGGCTACCATTACCGTCAGTGCCTCCGGGGTGACTAACTCGCCCCAGACAATCCCGGTGAGCCTGAACGTCGTTACATCCAATTTGCCACCCGCTAAGCCGGTGATCACCTCGCCTTACAACAGTCAAGTGGAAACCGATCCGCTTCTCACTGTACAGACACAGCCTTTCTCTGACCCAGACGCCGGCGACTCCCACAGTAAGAGCCGCTGGCAGATCAGCACTGCCGATGATTTCATCTCTCTCGTTCTCGATATCTCCACTACCACCCGGCTCACGGAGTTACCCGTTCCGCATTCGGTGTTGGATCGGAACACGACTTACTTCGTCCGGGTTCAGTTCTTCGATGCCGTATCCGAGGCATCGGAGTGGTCCGATGCCGTTGAGTTCCGGACCATTTCAGCGCTTGTCGATGCTGATCAAGACGGCGTCCCCGACTCCCGTGAGGTTGACAACACGGTTGATCTGAACGGTGATGGGATTCCCGATAACAATCAACCTGATCTTATCAAGAGCGCCAAGACCGCCATGGGCAACAACGTCGCAGTGGGGGTCTGCAAGGTCTCTGATTCCATCGTGGAAATCGAGACGCTGGACACGATTCATCCTGCCACGATCCTCGATAAGACAAACGAGCCGCCGAACTTCGCTTTCGGTCTTTGCACATATCGGCTGAAGGTGGACGCCCCCGGCAGCAGCGCCACGGTGAGACTCTACTACTCCAGTCCCATCTCCAGCTCTCAAGGCTATTACATCTACGATACGGTCAACGGCTGGCAGGACTTTACGAGCCACGTGACCTTCAACGATGACGGCCGCTCGGTGACCATCGAGTTACAGGATGGCGGCTTCGGCGACAGCGACGGCATCGCCAATGGGGTGATCGTGGAGCCAGGCGGGGTCGCAACGATCGCATCGGGCTCTGCTTCCAGCCCGACCAGCTCCGGTGGCAATTCCGGCGGCGGGGGCGGCGGCGGTGGCTGCTTCATTGCCACCGTAAAGGGCCAATCCGCCGGGCAGCAGTGGGACCTCATTTTGGTCTTGGGCATTCTGATGTGCTTTGCCCTCTTTGGATACCTCACGCGGATCAGAAAGTAAGGCTCAGTCGATTATCAGTAAACCACTACCATTCTTGCCGGAGGTACTCCACCACGATTACGAGCTTTCGGGGGCTCATCGATGGAGAGAGGGAGAACGTGAGCATGGCAGACAGTGTTACACATCATCACGAGAGACGCAAACGCGAACGATTCAATATCAGGTACTCTGTCACGATCAAAAGCCCTCAGGGCATCCTGTCCGGAGAAACCAGGAGTCAGTCTCAGCGGAGCCATGATCACGTGCTCCTCCAAGGAGCCGCTATTTCCCGGCACGACGTTTGATCTGATCATCCATCCCCCCTCTGATTCGCCCGTCGAGACCTCGGCAAGGGGTGTTGGATCTAGTGTTGCCGCGTTTCCTCACCACAGCCTCATATGCTGGGTTCGTGTTTGCTTCACTCGATGAGATGGGTATCCCCCACAAGAGTGTGCCCAGGGCGAGTGCGCTGTGAGGCCTGGTCATCTCTTTTCGTCGCTCCTCGGGCGACGATTTTGGCCCAGTTCGTCCAGAAAAAGAATTAGATCGAGGCTGGAGCGAACTCCATGAATCGCTCACAAGCTTGCGCAGAGTAGCCCCTTCATTTCGGAGACATATCTCTCGTACGTTGACCAACCCAAGGCACCCAGCAGTACCTCATTCGCATGTATCGTTATTGTCAGATTAGGGATTTCAAACGCTAGGTCGTAGACCGAGTTTTCGCTAAAAGCCTCTGACAATGAGAAGAATACCTTCCTAGTGATCGGATGAGGCTCCTCATCCCAATGATTGTATTGATTCCTCGCTGCATAAATGATTAACCCCAATGGTAAACCACAAACCTCCCTACCTATGCAGAACGGAATGACAGATTTGGTCTCCGGTAGGACAATATGAAAGCAAGATCTTGGAATGTCCTTGTTTCGTGAGAAGTACCGAATGCCCATGTAGGCTACCTGAAGAATCGCACCGGAAAAGGTACCCTCGGAAAACTTAAGATCAAAGTAGTTACCCATCAATTTGAGATATTCATCGAGACCAAGTTTATTCTCAGGTGTCAAGGGCTGATTGAGTTTAGAGAGATCCCAATGCTCATACGCTCTTTCGGCATATGACCGACAAGAAGCAATTCCCTCGTAGAAATGGCGAACTGCATGTTCGGTTTTCTCAAAATATTCTGCTGGAGTCCTCGGCTTCATTGTTCAATGCACACCCCAAGCGCCTTGAGTTTCTCTTCAATACTAGGCAGCGTTATTCCTTGTTCGAGTACTGAGCGGACTAGTTCTTCTGCTTTCACACGCATCATAATAGCCATTTCGTTGCTAATCATAGCAAGACAACCGCGGATGGTGTCAGGATCTTCAGTCATAAGCGAGGGGAGAATTTCTTCTGGGAGAATTGGGGTATCTTTTCTTTCCCTTTGCGCGAGAAACGGATTAATGAATCTAAATCGCGTGTTACGATAAAAGTCTTCTGCTTTCTGGAGTGCCTCGCGCGCGCGCGGATCATCTTTGACAGCTTCTGCGTATGATTTCATCATGATTTCGCGAGCTTCCAGCGCTTTTACTGCTATGTCCAACGCTGTACCGCCCACTCCACAGGCCATTTCTATCAGATCGTCTATGCGTCTACGCAGAGATTCAACTTGATCGGGCGTCAGGTGCAGATCTGGCATTGATAGAACATCAGAACCTATCTTGGAAAACTCTTCACGAACCCTTGCTGCGTCTTCGGTGTCACGAATTTTCGCCTCAGCCACTTGTGATGCTGTTACGCGTCGCCTCTCGACAGGAAACAGCGGGTTCATATACCTCCTCTTAAGATGACGCTCGAAACATCCTGGATTGTCACTCCAGCTGAACGGCGAATGCAACTCCTCCTCCCCAGTTTCGCTCAAGCGCTTGCGATGGTGATTAATAGTGTGCTGAGCGATCTTAAGGATCTCCCCTGGGAAAACCCCACTCAGCTTGTCGAGTGCTGCCTGGGCCTCGTTAAGTGATTCAACCCTTAATTTGTGGCAGGCTGTCTCGAAAGCTTTCCCGTAAGCCGTGAGCAGCAAGCCAGCGCGCACACTCTTCTCTACCCTCGTAAACCGGCCCTCTGCGTGCCAGTCATGGAAGTTTTTGACGTGCCCTTCTACCCACTTCTCCTTCCCAGCGATCCCTTCCTGTCCAAAGACGGCACGACACGCTCGACGGAGGCCTTTCTCGGCGTCCTCCGCCGTATTATACGGGCCGAAGGCAGCCCAGACCGTGAGTGCAAGGCGCTCCGTTCCAGGTCTGGGCGTTTGAAGCTCTTGAACCTTCCGGAACAGATCTGCGATTTTCCCAAGCACACTGTTCTCCTCAGCCGCCCAACCCGCATGGCGAGGGCGCCATGCCACTCAGCCTGGGATCGAGAGAAGGCCAAATGTGAGCGCAAATTTCGTATAGTGATGAGTTAAATAAACTCCGCCTGGAGCCATAGGAAGTTTATATATCATCCGGCCATTGACAGTCTGCATATTCAAGATGGCACAAGAGCTGGTGTGCTGTCAAACTTTCTGGGGGCTGGGCACGGGACGCCAAGCGGGGACTGTGGTCGATGCCCAATCCGGTCCCTCCGTGGGAGTTCCGGAGGGAGGGGAGAAGGTGAAGTAAGGCAAGACCCTTGCCGGCTTCCTACTGAAGGGCGGATGAGAATTAAACGCCCAGAAGCTCGGTGAGCTGGGGAGCAGCGCCGGGACACCCTCACCGGACTTAATCTTGCCAGTGTGTCTTACCTTCGGCCCTACCGGTGTCTCTTCGCCTCCGTCAGCCTCGTGCGCCGGTGGAGTTATCCGGTCGGCTGCCGTTCGCTTCAGGTTCCAGCCCTGAGTCCTCCCTTTCCGGCCTACCGCTGAAGTGCGGAGTGAGGCGGAATAGGCAATTCGAATTGGCCTTTGCAGGGATGTAGACTCTCCAGCCAAAGGTTCTTGTTGCGGGAGTTCGCCGCATTCTGTACCCTATACTCAGCCCAAAATCGCACATCGTGTATGAATCCGAACCACATGGGTCGAGTCCTCCTCGCAGGACCCAAGGCCAAGTCCGTCGAAGGAGGGATTCATTCCTTTTGACCTAATCTGTCAAGGAAATCTGATATGCATCTCCTGCGGCAACACTTGCGCCCAGGGAAGGAAACGTGATGGCAAGCTATAGGGACTTCAGGGAGTTCTTTCGGAAGGCAACCGGCTACGAGCCTTATCCCTATCAGGAGAAGCTGGCGACGACCTCAACGATGCCCCCGCTCCTCGACATTCCCACGGGCCTGGGCAAAACCGCTGCGGTCGTACTCTCTTGGCTGTGGAGACGGTACGTGGGGGAGGGCGTTGATGGGAAGGTCGCACGAGAAATGTGCATCGAGACTCCCCGACGCCTGGTTTACTGCCTACCCATGCGGGTCCTAGTGGAGCAGACCGCCGGCAGTGCACGACGTTGGATACAGAACCTCGTAAACGCCGGTCTAATACCTGTTGAGAAAAAACCTGAGGTCCACGTGTTGATGGGAGGAGAGATCGACCGAGACTGGGACTATTGGCCGGATCATGAGGCTATCCTTGTCGGCACCCAGGACCAACTCCTCTCCCGGGTTCTAAATCGCGGATACGCCATCAGCCGATACCGATGGCCGGTCCAGTTCGGGCTGCTCAATAACGATGCCCTCTGGGTAATGGACGAGGTTCAGCTCATGGGGCCGGGACTGGCAACCTCCGTCCAACTGCAAGGCTTCAGGGAGCAAATGGGTGCTTACGGGCGGCCAAAGTCTCTCTGGATGAGCGCCACGATGAGCCGGGACCAGCTTGATACCCCAGACTCACCTTTGCGGGGAAGAGACTGGTCGGAGATCTGCGTGGGCCTTGGAGAGGATCGCGAGCACCCTGTGGTGCGGCTCCGTCTGAATGCCAGGAAGTCACTTCGCAAGTGCGAGCTTGTCCTGGAGAGAGACACCCAGAAAACTTACTCCGAGGCTTTAGCGGAAGAGGTGAAGACCAGGCACCAGGAAACGAAGGGGATCACCCTTGTCATTCTGAACCGGGTACGCCGGGCACAGGACGTGACCTCCGCCCTTAAAAAGCTTTTTGAGAAAGAAGAAACGCCATCGCGCATTAGCGTCATTCATTCCCGCTTCCGGCCTTATGAGAGGCGTCGTCTCAATGATCTTTTGAGGAGTCTCCCCAAGGAAGAGGCTCCCAACCACATCCTGGTCGCCACGCAGGCCGTGGAGGCCGGGGTGGATATCTCCGCCTCAACCTTGGTGACTGAACTTGCTCCCTGGTCATCTCTCGTCCAGAGATTTGGTCGCCTGAACCGTTACGGGGAGGCGAGGGGGGCATGCGCATACTGGGTAGATATCGTGTCGGAGTGGGAGGAGGGCGAAAAGGTCAAGACCGAGCCCAAGTTTGCCCTTCCCTATCAAGGGTATGAGCTCGATCTGAGCCGCAAGTACTTGCTCAAGGTGGATGATGTCGGACCCCTAAGCCTGAAGGCCCTGGAGATCCCCTCCTCCGGTGAAATCTACTCCGTGGTGCGGAAGAAGGACATTCTTGAACTCTTCGATACCACCCCTGATCTGGCCGGAAACGACATCGATGTCTCTCCCTACATTCGAGATGCGGAGACCATGGATGTAGCCCTCTTCTGGCGCGATTGGGAGGGTGAAAGCCCCCCTGTTGATCTCCCCGCCCCGAGGTCGGAAGAGCTTTGCCCGGTGACGCTGTACGAGATTCGTGAATTTCTCCGGGACAGGACTGCCTGGACCTGGGATGGGGTTGAAAGCTCGTGGGAACGGTTTGATAGGAGAAGGTTGCGGCCTGGGGTAGTTCTCCTGATGCCCGCAGAAGCGGGAGGATACGATCCTGAGCTCGGGTGGCTGGGGAGAATGGCGACAGGGAGGGTGGAACCGATACCACCTCGGGAGGAGCAACCCGAAGAGGGCCTGGGGGACGATCCCTACACCAGGACTCGGGAGCACATAACTATAGCCACCCACAGCGATTCAGTCGTGAGGGAACTGGAAAGGATAATCGCCGAAACCAACCACGAGGGTTTCCCGCTGGGTGAGCTACTCCTGGCGGCCAGGTGGCACGACCGGGGAAAAGCACATCAGGTGTTCCAACGGGCAGTACGCAATGGCGGGGAGCCTTGGGAAGAGAAGGAACCCGGCGATGAACTGTGGGCTAAAGCCCCTCGGCTTGGGCTGTATGAGAGACCGCATTTCAGGCATGAATTGGCATCTGCCCTGGCTGTCTTGCTGAATGGTGGGCCAGATCTCCCGGCTTACCTTGTGGCTTCACACCACGGTAAGGTTCGCCTTTCAATCCGTTCGACACCTGGTGAAACCATACCTCCCGACCGCCGCTTTGCTCGTGGCATCTGGGACGGGGACCTGCTTCCTCCAACTGACCTTGGGAGTGGTATTGTCGCTCCCCAGGTCAAGCTCACCCTGGAACTCATGGAGCTTGGCGAATCGCAGGAATACGGACCAAGTTGGCTCGAACGCTCCCTGAAGCTGCTCAAGGCATACGGACCGTTCAGGCTTGCTTACCTGGAAAGCCTCCTCAGGGTTGCCGACTGGCGGGTAAGCAGCAGCACGGAGAAGGTGGATCATGTCCGATAAAACCGTAGTGCGTCTTCCTGGTTGCAGGCCGGAACCCCTGGCATCGTATCTCAAGGCCCTTGCCCTCTTTAGGCTGGTCGGGGATCAAAAGGACCCGGAGGCGCGGGGATGGTGGGAGAACGACCTTTTCTGTTTGAAAACGGCTCTTGATGAGGGAAGCCTGCTGAAGTTCCTTCTCTACGAATACGTACCCACGCCAATAGTTGCCCCGTGGAATGGGGCAAGTGGTTTTTTCCCGAATGACCGCAAGTCGGGGATCGCGGCACTGAGGGAATCGACCCATCCCCGGTTTAGTTACTATCGGGAGGCGATATGTCTCAGTGAACAAATCCTCTCACGCCTCGGTATCAACAGCCCCCCCAGTGGGGCGCCTCAAAAGGAGATCAAGAGGAAGCTCCTCCTTGCATGCAGGCGGGGGTTTTCAGATGAATCCCTCACCTGGATTGATGCGGCCTACGTTCTCACTGCGGGTGGTGTCCAGTTCCCTCCTCTTCTTGGCACGGGGGGGAATGACGGTCACCTTGAGTTTACGAACAATTTTATGCAGCGGCTTGTCGAGATGATAGACCCGAGCTCAGGAGAGCCGACCGGTATCTCGGCATCGCTTTGCCGGGCCGCCCTCTGGTCCCTTCCCACAGCGGGGCTTCAGCGGGACCTCCCGATAGGGCAGTTCCTTCCGGGGGGTGCTGGCGGGGCCAATGCAGGCCCTGGATACGATGCTCAGTCGCTCGTGAACCCCTGGGACTTCATTCTTCTCATGGAGGGCGCCCTCTTTTTTGGAGCGGCGGTCTGCAAACGAATGCAGGTAGCTGAGCCAGGTGTGCTGAGTGCCCCCTTCACGGTCCGTCCGTCTCTGGCAGGTTATGCGTCGGCCGCCCCTGACGACGACGCGAGAGCAGAGATCTGGCTCCCCCTTTGGGAACGACCGGCAACACTGAATGAGGTGAAGATGCTTTTCTCGGAGGGACGCTCCCAAGTCGGGAGGCGCTCCAGCCGTGACGGGGTAGACTTTGCGAGGGCCATCGCAACCCTTGGCGTTGACCGTGGTATCTCCTCTTTCCAACGGATGGGATTCATTGAGAGGAATGGCCAGGCTTACCTCTCAACACCCTTGGGCCGCTGGTCTGTCCTGGCGAGACCCGAAGTGAATCTGGTGGAGGACCTTGACCGGTGGTTGGACCGATTCAGACAAGTTGCTCTTTCTCCAAGATCCCCAAGCAGCCTGTCCCGGGCCTTGAGAAAGATAGAGACTGCAATTCTAGGCGTGTGTCGAGATGCGGCCCCAAGCCAGTGGCAACGCCTGATCGACGCCCTCGGTGATGCAGAAAAGCAGATGGCGAAGAGCCCTCAGACGACTCAATCAACCAAGCTTTCCCCCTTGCCCCGCCTCCGGCCGCAGTGGCTGAAGCAGGCTGATGACGGAAGCCCCGAGTTTCGTCTGGCTGCCTCGCTGGCGAGCATCTACGACGCCACCTTGGGACCGCTTCGAGCCAACATGGTTCCTCTGGACCCTGACAGGTACTACCGAGCCTTCAATCTTGACAAGATGGATGCGAACGACGTGGTCTGGGGGAGAGGAAGTCTTGCGGAGAATCTCCTTGCCGTCCTCGAACGAAGGCTTCTTGGTTATCGGAGAGGAGAACTGGAAGAGTTACCCCTCAAAGGCAGGCAGCCTGCGGACCTGGACGACGTTCGAAACTTCATCAAGGGCGCTATCAACGAAACAAAGCTGGAGGGGCTGCTCTGGGGTCTGAACGCCGTGGATTGGCAACGCGTTCAGCCAACTTCGCCAAGACCCCGGGGGGAGGATCTGCCCGTACCTGGGGCCTATGCTTTGTTGAGGCTCGCCCATCACCCCGGCACTGTTCGACTGGATCGGGCCGAAACGGGGGTAAAGGTACCGCTTGACCCGGCAATTCTGGCACGAGCCAGGACTGGGCAGATTGCTGCCGCTTGCAGATTGGCTTCCCGTAGACTCCGCGCCTCTGGGCTTATCCCGAAGATGGATGAATTCAGGTGCTCAGGCGAGACAGGTCAGCGGATAGCGGCTGCACTCCTTTTCCCATTGCGAGAATCAGACATCAGCTACTTGGGGAGAATGGTGATAAAGGCATCAGTTTGAACCGCAAAACAGTTGAGAGGAGGGAGAGACATGGCTTTTGAACAGTTACGAGGTGAACCGAGGCTACTCATAGAAGCGGACCTCAAGCCTTTGCAGGGTACACGCTTCCAACCCACGGGGTTCCCGGATCTGGGTGCTGCGACTTACACGCTCTCCGACGGCACAGAGATGTGCTTGGTGGAGTCGGCCCAATCCATGGCGAACCGTCTTGAGGCTGTCTGCTGGGATGACGCCGCCGAAGATGTAGTGCCACCGTTGAAGGGCATCCCCTACATTCTGGTCAAACAGGATGGGGCGATCCTCACCAATTCGCTTCTTGAGGCCCACCGTATCAACAGCCCGTACATCCTTGAGAGCCGTGACAGGACCTTCTTTGAGAAGCTCCAAGAGGAGCTGGGTGGTTTGGAAAAGGGGCCGGTTAACTTCAAGCTCGTGGCCTCCGTACTCCTGAAGTATGACTCCAACGCCCTGCTTCACGGGGTCTTTCTGGCCAAGAAAGATATCGCAGCCGGAAGGATCAAGGTGCCCCGGAGCCTTTCGGCATTCATCGAGGCGAGAGGGATATCCGTTGCTCCCAGTGGGGGGGTCAAGTTTGACCAAGTGGACCCAAGGGGAGATACCGCGAAGGGTTTTGGGCACGTGCCTTTCTCACGGGATGAGTACACGGCCGAGAGGATCACCGCCTATTTTAATCTCGACCTGGCACAGTTGCGCGGGTATGGCCTGGGCCGAGAGGTGGATGACCTGCTTGTGGCGATGGCGCTCTTCAAAATCCAGAGGTTTTTGCAGGGAGGTCTCCGGCTCCGTACAGCCTGCGACCTGGAACTCGCGGGCTACCCGAAGGTCACAAGACCTCAAGGCTTCGCAGTGCCGGAGCTGAGTGAACTGGAAAGGCAACTACCAGGTCTTATCAAGGCCGTTGCCACGAAGGGAGTTTTTGCGGACCCCCCAGTGACGACGGTCAATTTTGCATGAGGATGGAACGTGATGGTGACGATTGAGCTTTCCTTTGTCGCAGGGAGATTCCATGCAACGCCCTGGGAGAGGCACGTCAATGAGGGAGCGGTCGAGTGGCCGGTTTCGCCCTGGCGTATCTTGCGGGCTCTTATCGCCGTCGGCTTCAGGAAGCTGGGCTGGGACCCGGCGAATCCCCCGGAGGAGGCGAGAGAACTGATTGCGAGTCTCTCCGAGGAGCCCCCACAGTATCGGTTGCCCCCCGCCTCGACGGGTCATACTCGCCATTACATGCCGAGGTACCGGAGCGTTCTGGATGGGAAGACTGATAGGGTTCTAGATGCTTTTGTTGCCATTCACCCCGAGCAGCCTGTCATCGTTCATTGGCCGCATCTTGAGCTCGATGAAACCAAGCATGACCTACTGGGAGAGTTGCTCACCCATCTCTCGTACCTCGGACGGGCCGAGTCGTGGGTGGAAGCGCGGCTGATGAGCGAATGGCGAGGGGAGCCGAATGCGATCCCAATAAACGGGAGCGTGACGGTTTCTGTCGGCGAAAACGTAGCCCTGCTCGCCCCCATGGCAGCCCCTGACTACGCCACCTGGCGGGATGGGTGGGTTGAGTCGGCAAGAATGGCCCTTCTTGAGGAGAAAAGGCGGAAGGCCGAAGAAAAGCGTAAAGATCCTGGGAAGGTCAGGCTGAGCCCGAAGGAGAACTCGAAGTTCGAGGCAAGCCTCGGCAAGACCCTCCTCGATGCCATGCTGGCTGACACGGGGGATCTCCGGGCCGACGGCTGGAACCGTCCTCCTGGGAGCCGCTGGGTGGATTACAGGAGGCCTGCCGATTGTTTCGTTATCAGGCCGGCAGCACGGAAGCTCAAGAGGAAAGATGTCCCAACCGTTGCACGGTTCGCCCTTTCAGCGGAATCGGTGCAGGCGGATGTGAGGCCGAGGCTGGTTGATGCCATCTACCTTGCAGACAATATGCGGAAGGCCCTCATGAGCCTCACAGGCCACGAGAATGAGGGCATCCCATCGGTAACCTTCTCCGGCAAGGATGAAAACGGTCGGCCGCTCAATGGCCACCAGCACGCCTTCTTTCTCCCCGTGGATGACGATAACGATGGCCGCATTGAGGGCGTGGTCGTGTACGCCCCCCACGGCTTCAGTGAGCTTGACCAGTTGGCGCTGGGCAGGCTCAGGAAGCTCTGGCAGCACGATGGACGCCCCGGACTCTTCCCGGTCCTCGTGGGAATGGGGCAACCACGGGATTTTGGCAGCCTGGAGGCCAGAGAGGGGCTGAGCCCGGTCCTTGCTGAAGGCCGGATCTGGGAGTCCTGCACTCCGTTTGTGCTCGTTCGCCACCCGAAACTCAGTAAGGCCGGGAAGCCCAAGCTCCGTGAAGACGACACCTGGATAGACGGCCCCGAGGACCAGCTCAGGGGGGAGCTCACAAGACGGGGATTACCTAAGCCCGAAAGTATAGAGTGGCTGAACCACACGGTCAGTCGCGGGAAGAAGGTATTCTGGAGGAGTTTTGCACGAATCAGAAGGGGTGGTAGCGGTGCCTGGGCTGGTGGCGGGTACGGATTCCGGCTCGTTTTTCCCGGGCCGATCCGTGGACCCTTGGCGCTGGGGTATGGATGTCATTTCGGTCTAGGGCAGTTCAGGGTGATAGCCTGAGTTGGATGCATGTTCTTTGACAATTGAATACCGCGCGGACCTGGAGCGAGCATAAGAAACCCGGGAGGTTCGCGATCTCATAACTGCTCAGGATGGCAGCAATTGTAGATGTGTGATCGCTCGGCGCCTGATCAAATGCAGTTTCTCGGGAGAGGTTCGCGGAAGAGGGTATGTAACCTTCCGGTCTGGCGAGACGATTCTCTCCGGCAGTCTCCACGACTATCAAAGTCGTGGCCCCATTGAAGCTATCCGGTTGTGTTCAGGGTAGAGAATGAGGATGCCGGTCTCCACGACTATCAAAGTCGTGGCCCCATTGAAGCAAGGTCTTGTAGTTCGCTAGAACCTTGTCAACATGTCTCCACGACTATCAAAGTCGTGGCCCCATTGAAGCGAGATCAAAGACCTCGGGTATGCCGCTAAGTTCGGTCTCCACGACTATCAAAGTCGTGGCCCCATTGAAGCCAGTAGTTGACGAGCTTCTGCGGGTCTCTCGCGTCGTCTCCACGACTATCAAAGTCGTGGCCCCATTGAAGCTGGTGGTGTTTGCATTCCAGATGGAGGCCACAGGGCCTCTGTTTGTTCCCAGGATCGACGATGCGGTTCTGCGTGGTGGATTTGGGCCAGATTAACCTGGGTTTTTGTTCCTAAAGTAACCCCTTTTCTCTTTCCGAAGAAAGACCACTTCGCCGTTCTTATTTTAGTCAGGGTGTTACCATTCCTGTAGGAATCATCACAAAAAACTTGACATTGACCTTTATATATGAGACTATAGCAACGAAAAGGCATTGCAAGAAGGAGCCTTGAGATGGCAGTT
>Ga0335070_10007784_pt1 | contig 12556 bp, 9 predicted proteins | sample Lox_Sample_13_FD_206722 | JGI IMG/M metagenome (GOLD analysis project Ga0335070, IMG submission 206722) | Soil microbial communities from Loxahatchee National Wildlife Refuge, Florida, United States - Lox_Sample_1.3 | ecosystem: Environmental > Terrestrial > Soil > Wetlands | place: USA: Florida...
TCGTCCGCGGCGGCGAGCAGCTCGAGCTCTTCGCGACCGAAGGCCTGAAGCAGGAAGCCGTCCACAAGACCCGCCTTGCCATGGGCGAAGGCATCGTCGGCGACATCGCGGCACATGCGCGGCCGCTGGCCCTTGCCGATGCGCAGTCGCACCCGAATTTCGCCTATCGCCCTGAAACCGGTGAGGAGATCTTCCACTCGCTGATGGGCGTGCCGATCCTGCGCGGCGGCCGCACCCTCGGAGTCGTGGTCGTTCAGAACCGCACCTTCCGCGAATACACCGAGGAAGAGATCGAGACCCTCCAGACCATCGCCATGGTGCTGGCGGAGCTCGTCGCCGGCGGCCTGCTCTCGACCGGAGCCGGCGACAAGGCCGAGGCGCCGACCGCGCTCGGGACGATGCGGCTGGAAGGCCTCCGGCTCAGCGACGGTATCGCGCTCGGCCGTGCGGTCCTGCATCAGCCGCGCGTCTCGATCCGCCAGATGGTCGCTGAGAACGTCGATGCCGAGCTCAAGCGCCTAGCCGAGGCGGTGTCCAACATGCACATCGCGCTCGATGCCCTCATCGCGCGCTCGGAATTCGCCGAAGGCGAGCAGCGCGACGTGCTCGAAAGCTATCGCATGTTCGCCGAGGACCGCGGCTGGCTGACGCGCATCCGCGAGGCCGTCGAGAGCGGCCTTACCGCCGAGGCGGCCGTCCAGAAGGTCCAGGAAGACACCCGGGCCCGGATGAGCCAGATCGCCGACCCCTATATCCGCGAGCGCCTGGCCGATATCGAGGATCTCGGCAACCGCCTTTTGCAGCACCTGATGGGCGACTGGACGCCGGCGGCCGAGCTGCCGGACGACGCGGTCATCATCGCCCGCAATCTCGGGCCGGCAGAGCTGCTTGACTACGACCGCAAGAAACTGCGCGCCGTCGTGCTCGAGGAAGGATCGCCGACCTCGCACGTCGCCATCATCGCCCAGGCGCTGGATTTGCCGGTGCTCGGCCGCGTGCGCGACGTCATCGCCAAGATCGACCCCGGCGACATCGTCGTGGTCAACGCCGAGCAGTCGCATGCGATCCTGCGCCCCGGTGACGACGTCCGCGACGTGATCGCCGGTGCGATCCAGGCGCGCGTGCTGCGCCAGGCGTCGTACGGCGTGCTCCGCGACCAGCCGGCGATGACGCGCGATGGCGTGCGCATCTCGCTCAACATCAACGCCGGCCTGCTGATCGAGCTCGACCAGCTGGCCGCCAGCGGCGCCGACGGCGTCGGGCTCTATCGCACCGAGATCCCGTTCATGATCCGGTCGAGCTTCCCCGACGTCGAGGCGCAGACCGACATCTACCGACGGGTGCTCGACCGCGCCGATGGCAAGCCCGTCGTCTTCCGCACGCTCGACATCGGCGGCGACAAGCACCTGCCGTATCTCGAAGCGTCGACCGACGAGAATCCGGCGATGGGCTATCGCGCCATCCGGCTGACGCTCGACAAGCCGCTGATGATGCGCGAGCAGCTGCGGGCGCTGCTCCGCGCCGCCGCCGGGCGCCGTTTGGACGTGATGTTCCCGATGATCGCCGAGGTGGCGGAGTTCGACGAGGCGCGCGGGCTGCTGGAGCTCGAACTCGAGCGCGAACGCCGCCGTGGCCACCCGATTCCGGAGCAGCTGCGCGTCGGCACGATGATCGAGGTGCCGGCGCTGTTCTGGCAGCTGCCCGCCTTGTGCCAGCGCGTCGATTTCCTGTCGGTCGGCAGCAACGACCTGCTGCAGTTCTTGTTCGCGAGCGATCGCGGCAACCCGCACCTGGCCGATCGCTACGACCCGCTGTCGCCGCCGGTGCTGACGTTCCTCACGTCCTTGGTCGAGCAGTCCGCCGCGCACGCCAAGCCGGTGACGTTGTGCGGCGATATCGCAAGCAAGCCCTTGGAGGCGATGGCCTTGGTCGGCCTCGGCCTGCGCAGCCTGTCGATGCCGGCGGCGGCGATCGGCCCGGTCAAAGAGATGATCCGCCGGCTGGAGCTGGCGCCGCTCGCGCGCTATCTGCGCGACCTGATGAAGCTGCCGGACCACTCGGTCCGCGAGAAGCTGCGCATCTACGCGCAGGAGCGCGGGATCCTGACCTGAGCCGGAGAGCGGTCGAGCGCGCGCATAAAAAATACCCTCTCCACCCATTCTGATGGGGGGAGCGGGTAGGGTGAGGGGGGCACGAAAGAGCGGTGAAATACATTTCTCGCCGTGGGTCCAACTGGGATCACACGAACTATTGGACGTATCTCGAATCAGTGCGCCACCTGATGCCGAGACATGGCTTTCGCTGTGAATCCGGAAAACCATGACTTTGTTAGTCCGAACAGCCTCCACGATTCATGGTTAGTGCATTGGAATGTATCGGAACAGCTGGCCGGCGAGAAAAAACAGCGCAGATCGATTCAGATTGATGTCTGTCTGCTTGGGTCGAGACACGATCGCCACATCATCTTGAAGTACGGCAACGTCCGCAGCCATTCGATAGCGCGTGCTGAAACGGATACGCTGGGCGGCCATGGCGATCTGCTCGTCCACGAGTTACGCCTCATGCGCGAAGGCCTGTTCGCGCACGAAATCTTGTTCTCACGCGGAACAGTGTTTCTGGTGGAGTTCCGAGATTTCGAGCACCGCGTCGAGTTGCTGTCCTAGCCACCCCCCCACCCGCTCGCTGCCGCTCGCGGCCTCCCCCTCAAGGGGGGAGGCGAATAAATCGCCCTAGCGCCCTTCGATTCCCCGGATCGCCTTCTTCAGCGCCAGCAGCTTGCGGTCGCGCTCGCGCAGGAGCTCGGCCGGCTTCTTGCCGCCATAGTCGAAGAAGCCGGCGCCGGACATGACGCCCGTGCGCCCTTGCGCGATCAGCCGGTCCATCGTGTCGCAGCGGTCGCGCAGCGGCGGGAACTCGTAAGTCCGGTTGGCGAGCACCTTTTGAAGCAGCGGCAAACCGGCGTAATCCGACTTCATCAGGTGCCCGTACAGCGCCATGCGCTCGGCGAGGCCGTACTTGACTGAATCGTCGATGTCCTGCGGCGTCGCGTAGCCTTCGTCGAGCAGCCGGTACATTTCGCGGCTCAGCGCCTCCTGCAGACGGTTGGCGATATAGCCGACGATGAAGCGCTTGAGCAGGATCGGCCGTTTGCCGAGGCCGGTCAGGAAGACCCGCATGTCCTCGAGCAGCTGCGGGTCGGTGTCGGGACTGCCGACCACATCGACGAGATCGATGACATAGGCCGGCGCGTACCAGTGCACGATCATTGTCCGTTTGGCCCGACGCTTGGGCACCAGCGGGAAGATGTCGAGACCCGATGTGTTGCTGGCGATGACGACATCGTCGCGGGCGACGCGATCGATTTCGGCGAAGACGGTACGCTTGATCTCCGGATCCTCGAACACGGCCTCGACGACCAGGTCGGCGCCGGTCACGGTCTCGGGCAAGCGTTCGACCATAGTGATGCGGCCGCGGGCTGCTGCGGCGGCGTCGGCCGTGACGAAGCCGCTCTCGGCGAGCATAGCCGCCGCATCGGCGATCATGCCGGGGGCGCGGGCGCGCACCGCCTGATCGTTGTCCTGCAGGCGGACCTTGCAGCCGCCGAGCGCATGCATCAGCGCGATGCCGTGCCCCATTGTGCCGGCGCCGAGCACCGCCACGTCCTTGAAACGTGCCGTCATCGATTCCTCCCAATCACGCCAGGGTGAGGCCGCCGTCGACCACCAGCGTCTGGCCGGTGACCATCGCGCCGCCGAAGCCTAAGAACGCGATGACCTCGGCGATGTCCTCCGGCGTGCAGCGCCGCTTGAGCAGCGCTTTGTCCGTGCTCTGCTTCTTGCGCTCTTCGGGCCATTCGATCGGCCAGGTGCTGTCGACCGACCCGGGCGCCACCGCGTTCACGCGCACCTCGGGTGCCAACGCCCGCGCCAGGTTCTTGGTAAGGCTGATCACGCCGGCCTTGCTGGCGCCGTAGGCCATGCTGCTGCCGGCCGAAGCGATGCCGGCGATGGAGGCGACGTTGACGATGGCGCCATGAGTGGCGCGCAAAGCCGCGGCGGCGGCTTTCGCGCACCTGAACGTGCCGAGCAGGTTGGTCTCCAGAACCTTGGACCACAGCTCCTCGGTGATGCGCTCGATCTGGCTCGGCGGGATCATGGTCCGGCCGCCGGGCGTGCCGGCGTTGTTGACCAGGAGATCGAGGCGGCCGAGACGGTCGGCGGCTGTCTTCACCATCGCCGTCGCCGCCGCTTCATCGCCGACATCGCCCGGCGCCTCGACGATCTTCAGCCCGTCGGCTTTCAGCTTCGCCACGGTGTCGCGGCCGCGTGGATCGTCGGGCAGGAAGTTGATCGCGACCGCAGCGCCGGCGCGCGCCAGCATCGTCGCCGTGGCAAGCCCGATGCCCGAGGCGCCGCCGGTGACCAGCGCCGTCTTGCCGGCGAGCTCGTATCGGATCATGGCGTGTCCTTGGCGGCGTCTGCTGCGTCCTGGGTGCGGTGCGTCAGCGCCGGACGTTCGCCCATCGCCTGCACATGCGCGCCATTGGCGTGGCGTGCCGTCAGCATCCCTTGCGGACCGCAATGCCCGATCTGCGCGCGATCGTCGGCGCCATGAACGGCGTAGAGCTGCGGCGCCGCGCGGTTGATGTGAAGCTGGAAAATATCCGGCCGGTTGTAATGGCCGGCGAAGTCGTGGCGCAGCTTCATCTGGATGCCGATCTCGAGATTGCAGTCGGCGTAGAGGATGCCCTCCTCGTTGCCCATCGGCCCTGCGATGATGCGGCTGTTCGGCGCCACGATCACGCTGCCGCCGCTGCAGTCGGGGCTGCGCAGGAATTTCTCGGCGTCGGGCCCGGCCTCCTTCAGCACGTCGATGATGCGCTGGTCGGCCGTGCCGCAGGCGGAGACGACAAACGCCTTGCTCATCTGCGCGAACGCCTGCGAATCGATGGAGACGCGGTTGCGCATCGGATCGCCCGACGCCGGAAAATGGTTCGGCCAGCTCATGACGTGGATGCGGGTGCCCTCGGCGGTCAGCGCGAACACCGCCAGCGGATTCGAGTTCTCGCCGCAGATCAGACCGCTCATCGGCCCGAATTCGGTCTGGAAGGCGCCGAACGTGTCGCCGAAGCCGCCGGTGTGCACCAGCCGCTCGCCGACCGTCGGCATGATCTTCTGATGCTTGCCGATGAGCGTGCCGTCGGGCGCGAAGTAAAGCTGCGAGTTGAACATCGTGCCGAGCGTGTTCGCGACCTTCTCGCAGACGCCCATGACGACATAGGCGCCGGCGTCGCGCGCGGCGGCGGCGAGTGCCGCCACCTCGGGTCCCGGAACCTCGACCGAATTCTTGAACAGCTCGGCGGCGAGGCGGTTGGCGAGCGCGCCGGTCGCCGGCAGGTGGTGGTACCAGATCGGATGCGCCGGGATGAACCCTTCGGGGAAACCGATGACGCGCGCCCCGTTGCGCCCGGCCTCGCGGATCAGCCGGCAGGCCTTGTCCGTCGAGGCCTCGCGGTCGAGGAAGACCGAAGCCGCCTGAACCGCGGCCACCTTCACGACGGCGTATGTGTCGCCCATTCCGCGCTCTCCTCCGCTGCCTTTGTTGGCGCCGCTTTCCGCCGCCAGATGGCGTGTGTTGCCGGTATCGCGTGGCTATTCAACCGCCATCGGCGGGGATGCGCCAGTGGCCGCAAGCGCCGGCCCGCGAGGTGCCGCCATGCGTCCGGGAGCGGACCGGGACGACTCCGCGATATTTTGAATTAAATCCTTGAGATTGCGGCGCTTTTTATCGTCGTTTTGGCGTTTGATCATTGATCGCGGTGACCAAAAACTGTTAAGTAAGGAGACGTTCAGGGGGCTTCTTGGCGTTCGTTTCGGGGCTTTAACACAGCTCGAGCACGGAATTCAGGCCCGCACAGGGCCGGACGTGCTGTGCTGGGGACAAGAGCGACCACATGGCCAGACGCAAACTGCGAGCACCCGTGGCTGAACCGGTCGAGCCGGCCGTCAGCTCGCCGCTTGGCGACACCGCCGCGCCCGGCAGTGTCGGCGCCACGTTGCGCGAAGCGCGCGAACGGCGGGGCTGGACCATCGCCGATATCGCCCAGCAGCTCCGCATCCGCGCCGCAGTCCTCGAAGCGATGGAAGCCGGCCGCTTCGAGACCTTGCCGAACGGCGCCTACGCGCTCGGCTTCGTGCGCTCCTACGCCGACTTCCTCGGGCTCGACCGCGACGAGATCGCGCGCCGCGTGAAGGCCGAAGCCGCGGCGCTCAATGCGCGCACCGAGCTGATCTTCCCGAAGCCGCTCAGCGAAAGCCGGATGCCGAGCGGGGTCGTGCTGCTGGTGTCGATCGCGATCGCCGTCATCGGCTATGGCCTCTGGTACTACCACTCCGCGAAGGTCCAGGTCGCCGCCCCGCGCGTCGAGGCGGTGCCGGAGCGGCTGGCCGGAAGGGTCGACCGCCCGAACCGGTCGCCCAGCGACGCCGACGCGGCGACGGTTGCCACGCCGGCCCCGACGCCGAGCGCTGCGGCGCCGAGCGCCCCCGCTCTGACTCAAGCGGCGCCAAGCGTCGCTGCGCCGAGTGCACCAGCCGCGCCTGCGGCCGCGCCGAAGCCGGAGACGACCGCCGAAGTGCCCGCGGCACCCGCACCGTCGGCAGCACCGGCGCCGTCGACCGCAGTCACGGCGCCCGCGCCGACGCCGAGCGCGCCGGCTTCCGAGCCGCAGGTCGCGTCAGCTCCTCCGGCGTCGTCACCGCCAACGCCGTCGCCGGCCGCGGCCGCACCCGAGGTGAAGCCGCCCGCCGCACCCAAGCAATACGGCGAGACGGACGGCAGCAGCCGCATTCTGATCAAGGCGTCCGCCGACAGCTGGGTGCAGGTGCGCGACGCCGGCGGCGCCGTCGTGTTCTCGCGCATCCTGCGCGACGGCGACACCTACGGCGTGCCGAACCGCTCGGGGCAGGTGCTCGCGACCGGCAATGCCGGCGCGCTCGAGATCACCGTCGACGGCAAGAAAGCGCCGACGATCGGCCGCGTCGGGTTCACGCAGAAGGACGTGCCGCTCGATCCGGCGCGCCTGCTCGCCGGCACCGCCGCCACCGAGCCGCGCGCGTTCGCGCGACCGAAGCCGGCCTCGACGCCGGCAAATCAGTCGCCGACACCCGCGCCGGCGGCGACACCGCCCGCGGCATCGCCGGCGGAAACGCCGGCAGCTCCCGCCGCCGCGCCCGCCAGCAACGGCTGACACGATCGCTGCGATTCCATAACCGCTCCTCACCCTGAGCTCGGCGAAGGGTGAATGAAGGTGGAGATGGTTCCCGCCCCCGCCCTTCGACAGGCTCAGGGCGAGGAATTCCGCCTAGCCCTGAAACTCGACGATATCGAGGCCGTTGAGCCGGTCGATCACGTAGATCAGGCCGGTCTTGCGGTCGTAGAAGACGTCGTTGCTCTGCACCGGCTGGCCCGCCTTGGGCGTCGGCATGAAGTGCGCGACCTCGCGCGGCGCGTAAGGATCGCTGATGTCCACCGCCCGCAAGCCGCCCGCGAACCAGGTGACGAAGAGGACGTTGCCGTCGACCTGCTCCTGCGGCTGGTGCGCCCCGAACCAGCAGTTCGGGTCGAACGGCTTGTCGTGCGGCACGCGGAAGGTCGAGACCGGCACGGGCTTGGTCTCGTCGGTGACGTCGACCACCCAGAGAAACGCGTTCGGCGTCGGCGCCAGCCGGTCGGAGACCTCTTCGTCGGTGACGACCAGCCATTTGCGGCCGCCGATCTCGTGCGGGATCGGCAGCGCGGTGTGCGTCGGGCAGGGGTAGGGCGGGCTCCAGTCGAGATGGCTCACCGTCTTCGGTTTGGCAATGTCGTCGATGTCGATGATGTAGAAGCCGCCGTGCCAGTAGCTGGTATAGAGGCGGTTGCCGAGCCGGAGCGGGTGGTGACAGCGGTGCCGCGCCCCCGGCCAGGTCGGCTTCTCGCCGCCGGCGATCCACTGACCCGGCGCCCACCAGCGCGACACCTCCTGGGGTTTGCGCGGGTCACGCATGTCGACGATCATCATGATGTTGCCGAACCAGCCGTGGACCTGCGGCGAGATGTAGGCGTAGGTGCCGTCGTACTCGAAGCGGTGCATGCCGCCGCCGTCGCACTGGAAGAAGGCGATCTCCGACGGCTTGGCCTTGTTGGAGATGTCGAACACCTTCATGCCGCCGCGGAACTCGGGGTCGAGCTTGCCGAACTGCTCGTAGTTGATGAGCATCGTGTCGCCGTGCACCCGCACCTTGTGCGAGTGGGTGTGGCCGGGGACTTCGAGCGTGCTGAGAAGCTTGGGGTGCCTGGGGTCGGAGACGTCGACGACCGAGGTGCCGTGCGGCGGCTTCATGTGCCCGACATAGGCGTAATTCCCCTGGACCGTGACCTGTCCGCCGCCGGGCAGGTCGAGCCGCCCCAGATGCCGAAAACCTTTGTTCACTGCCGTCTCCTCCTGGTGTTCTTGGGACGCGGTATAGCGCAGACGCTGCCGTTACGGGAGGCCAAGGAAAGGCCAAGGGAAGGCCAAGGGAAGGGTGGTCGCGCGATTTTAATTCCTATATAACTCTCTCAACGCCACATACGGCCGGCGGTGACGCCGGATTCGGAGAGTTTGCATGACAGTCAGGGCCTATCGGCAGATCATCCGGCGCAAGTGCCGTCAGATCATGGTCGGACCGGTGCCGGTCGGCGGCGACGCGCCGATCAGCGTCCAGACCATGACCAACACGCCGACCTCCGACCCCAAGGCGACCATCGACCAGATCCGCCGCATCGAAGAGGCCGGCGCCGACATCGTCCGCGTCTCCTGCCCCGACGAGGAGTCGACCGCGGCCTTGGGCGAGATCGTCCGCGCCGCCAAGATCCCGATCGTCGCCGACATCCACTTCCACTACAAGCGCGCCCTCGAAGCCGCCAAGGCGGGTGCGGCGTGCCTGCGCATCAATCCCGGCAACATCGGCAGCAAGGAGCGCGTCCGCGAGGTCGTGAAGGCGGCGCGCGACCACGGCTGCTCGATGCGCATCGGCGTCAACGCCGGTTCGCTGGAGAAGGATCTCCTCGAGAAATACGGCGAGCCGTGCCCCGAGGCGATGGTCGAGAGCGCGCTCGATCATGCGAAGTATCTCCAGGACGAGGACTTCCACGAGTTCAAGATCTCGGTGAAGGCGTCCGACGTGTTCCTGGCCGTGGCCGCCTATCAGCAGCTCGCCGACGCCGGCGACTTCCCGCTGCACATCGGCATCACCGAAGCCGGCGGCCTGCGCTCGGGCACCATCAAGTCGGCGATCGGCCTCGGCTCCTTGTTGTGGGCCGGGATCGGCGACACCATCCGCGTCTCGCTGTCGGCCGACCCGGTGGAAGAGGTCAAGGCCGGCTACGAGATGCTGAAGTCGCTGGGCCTGCGCCGCCGCGGCGTCACCGTCATCGCCTGCCCGTCCTGCGCGCGCCAGCAGTTCGACGTCATCAAGACCGTCGAAGTGCTCGAAGAGCGCTTGAGCCACATCACGACGCCGATGACCGTCTCGGTGATCGGCTGCGTCGTCAACGGCCCGGGCGAGGCGCGCGAGACCGACATCGGCTTCACCGGCGGCGGCAACGGCACGCACCAGGTCTACGTGGCCGGCCAGCCCGACCATCGCCTCAAGGACGCCAACATCGTCGACCACCTCGTCGAGATGGTCGAGAAGAAGGCGGCCGAGATCGAGAAGGCGAAGGCCGCCGCGACCGCCAACGCCGCCGAATAGATAGGCCGGCCCGCCCCGTTCCGCACGGCCGCGGAACGGGAAGGGCCGCCGAGCGCTTCCGACATGTCCTCTCTTCAGCCGGTCCGCGGCACGCACGACATCCTGCCCGAAGAAATGCGGCGCCACCGCCACGTGGCCGAGGTCGCGCGGCGCACGGTCGCGCTGTACGGCTTCCACGAGATGGCGACGCCGATCTTCGAGTTCACCGACGTGTTCAAGCGCACGCTCGGCGACACCTCGGACATCGTGACCAAGGAGATGTACAGTTTCGAGCGCGGCGGCGACTTTCTCACCTTGCGCCCGGAGAACACCGCCGGCGTCGCGCGCGCGGTGATCTCCGGCGGGCTCTTGCAGCACGCGCCGCTCAAGTATTTCTACTACGGGCCGATGTTCCGCTACGAGCGGCCGCAGAAGGGCCGGCTGCGCCAGTTCCACCAGATCGGCATCGAGACGATCGGCGTGGCGGAGCCGCTGGCCGACGTCGAATCGATCGCGACCGGTGCGCGCGTCCTCGATGCGCTCGGCGTGCTGTCGCGCACCACGCTCGAGATCAACACGCTCGGCGACGGCGAGAGCCGCAACGTCTACCGCGCCAGGCTCGTGGACTATCTCAAGCGCCACGAGGCCGGGCTGTCGGAAGACAGCCGCCGCCGCCTCGAGCGCAATCCGCTGCGCATCCTCGATTCCAAGGACGAAGGCGACCGCCGCATCGTCGCCGACGCGCCGCTGTTCGACGATTCTCTGACCGACGCCGCGCGCGACTTCTTCCGCACCGTCTGTGACGGATTGACCCGGCTCGGCATCGCCTTCACCCGCAACCAGCGCCTCGTGCGCGGGCTCGACTATTACTGCCACACGGCCTTCGAGTTCACGACCACCGAGCTCGGCGCGCAGAGTGCCGTCATGGCCGGCGGCCGCTACGACGGGCTGATCGAGCAGATGGGCGGACCGTCGACTCCGGGCGTGGGCTGGGCCGCGGGTGTCGAGCGGCTGGCGCTGCTGCTGCGCGACGTGCCGCTGCCCCCGCGCCCGGTCGCGATCGTGCCGGTGGGCGCCGAGGGCGAAGGCGTCGCGCAGACCCTGGCCGAGCAGCTGCGCCGGGCCGGCTTCGCGGTCGAGCTCGGCTATCGCGGCAACGTGTCGCGGCGGCTCAAGGCGGCGAACAAGCTGAATGCGCGCGCCGCCGTGCTGATCGGCGAGGACGAACTCAAGCGCAACGCCGCGACCGTGCGCGACCTCGACTCTGGCGAGCAGGCCGAGGTGCCTCTCGAGGCCCTGAAGGACCGTCTCGCCCAGTTCCGATAGCGGGGTGGGCGCCATGCCTGCCGCCAGCGGCGTATCGCAAACCGCCCTGCAGCTCGTCACCGTCGGCTTCACCCACAAGTCGGCGCCGGCGCCGCTGCTGGATTCGCTGTTCATCGAAGACGGCGAGATCGCCGGCGTGCTCGCCGATCTGCGTGCCCGCGGCGTGACCCAGGCGATCGTGCTGTCGACCTGCGACCGGGTGGAGCTGCAGGGTGCCGCGGCGGATCCGCCGGCCTTCGCCAAAACCTGGCTGTCGGTGCTCGCCGCGCGCAGCGGCGTCTCGGCCGAGGAGCTCGCGCGCCACGTTGCCTATCATGCGGGGGACGAGGCGCTGCGGCAGATCTTCGCGGTCGCGTCGTCGCTCGAAAGCCAGGTGGTCGGCGAGCCGCAGGTCCTGGGGCAGGTGAAGGAGGCGCACAAGCGCTCGCGCGACGCCGGCCTGATCGGGCCCGAGCTCGACGCGGCGTTGCAGGCCGCGTACGGCGCCGCCAAGCGCGCGCGCAGCGAGACCGCCCTCGGCGAGCGGCCGGTGACGTTGGCGTCGGCGGCGGTGCAGGTCGCCCGCGACGTGCACGGCGATCTCGCCGGATGCGCGGCGCTGCTGGTCGGCCCGGGCGACATGGGCGAGCTGCTGATCGAGCATTTCCGCGCCGCCGGCCTCAAGCGGCTGACGGTCACCGGTCCCAATCCCGGGCGCATCGAGAGCCTGGCGCGGCAGCTCGACTGCCACGTGGCGCCGTTCGACGAGCTCCAGCGCGTGCTGCCATCGGCCGACGTGGTGATCACCGCGACGGGCCTCGGCCGCTTCATCGTCGACGAGCCGATGGTCGCGGCGGCCTTGCGGCAGCGCCGCCGCCGCGCCATGTTGCTGCTCGATCTCGGCGTGCCGGCCGACATCGACCCGGCGGTCGAGCCGCTCGACGGCGCGTTCCGCTACGATCTCGACGACCTGGAACACGTGGCGATGAGCGGCCGCGCCTCGCGCGAGAACGCGGCGGCCGAGGCCTGGGCGATCGTCGAGGCGGAGCTTGCGGCCTATCGGCGCGAGCGCGCCGGCCGCGGCGCGGCCCCGGCGATCACGGCGCTGCGGCGGCATTTTGAGACGCAACGGGCGCGAGTCCTCATTGAGGCCGGCGGCGACGCCGTGCGCGCGACGGAGCTGTTGATCAACCGCCTGCTGCACGAGCCGTCGGAGGCGTTGCGCCGGCTTGCCGCCGACGCCGCGGCGGACCCGGCGAAGCGGCGAGAGGCGGAGCGCCTGATCCAGGAACTGTTTGGCCTGCTGCGGGACAATTCGGACGAGGAAGACTGACGCGTGAATCTCGACGAGAAACTCGACAAGGTGATCGGCCGCCATCACGAGCTGACGGCGGCGCTGGCGGCCCCCGATGCCGACCCCAAGGCGTTCGCCAGGCTGTCGAAGGAATACTCCGACCTCACGCCGGTCGTGCAGGCGATCGAAGCGCTGCGCAAGA
>Ga0335070_10007785_pt1 | contig 12555 bp, 10 predicted proteins | sample Lox_Sample_13_FD_206722 | JGI IMG/M metagenome (GOLD analysis project Ga0335070, IMG submission 206722) | Soil microbial communities from Loxahatchee National Wildlife Refuge, Florida, United States - Lox_Sample_1.3 | ecosystem: Environmental > Terrestrial > Soil > Wetlands | place: USA...
CCTGAAGCAAGATCTCAAGCCGGGCGAGAAGGTCCCGGTCACGCTCAAGTTCGAGCGCGGCGGCGAGGTGCGCGTCGAGGCGGTGGTGAAGTAGACCCGCGATGCGCCGCCCATCTCTCTACCAGGTCCAGCTATGGCTCCTGGCCGCACTGGCCGCGCTGGGCGTGGTGGCCGCGGGATGGGCGGCGCTGGCCCCGCTGCCCGCGCTGCCCAAGGAGCGCGTGATCGTCATCCCCAAGGGGGCGAGCGCCCTCAGCCCCCAGCCGTTCCCATCGGACATCCACCTCACGCTCGGGCTGCAGGACGTCCTGGTGCTCCGCAACGAGGACGGTCGGCCGCAGCTCGTCGGCGGCATCGAGGTGGGCGCCGGGCAGAGCCTCAGCATCCCCTTCTACCGGGTGCAGGACTTCCAGCTCGCCTGCTCGGCCCACCCGAGCGGCCAGCTCCGGATCTCGGTGGCGGCCAAGCCGGACCCGGGGCTCGGCCGGCTCTGGTGGCGGCTCGAGCGGCTGCGCGGCTACCTCGCTACTTGAGCTTCAGGTCCTCGGCGGGCCCGACGTACGGGTAGCCCTGGATCAGGCCGGCGGCCGGCTGCTCGACTCGCCCTCCCACGCCCCACAGGAAGGCCTGCTGGAAGATGGGCGCGGCCAGCACCTGGTCCGCGATGATCTTCTGGATCTGGTGCAGCAGCGCCTCGCGCTGCTTGCGATCCGTCTCGTTGGCCTGGCGCTGGAAGAGATCGTCGATCTCGGGCCGGGTGCCGTACGCGTAGATACCGCTCTTGGTGAAGAAGGGCTCGATCCGCGCGGCCGCGTTGCCGGCCGCCCCGGTGGCCCCGATCAGGAGTCCGTGCACCTTCTTCTCCCGCCAGGTGGTCATGAAGGTGGCCCGCTCCATCGTGCGCACCGACGTCCGGATGCCGACGGCCTGGAGGTACCCGCCTACCGCCTCGCCCAGCGAAGTGTAGGGCGGTAGCGGGGTGAGGTCACCCGCGTCGAAGCCGTTCGGATAGCCGGCCTCGACCAGGAGCTGCTTGGCCCGCTTGGGATCGAACGCGGGCGGCTCCATCTTCAGCGCGAAGTCGAACTCGGGCGGCACGAACGCGATCGCGGGCTTGCCGAGCCCCAGCATCTCCGCCTGGTTGATCGCGTTGCGGTCGATGGCGAGGCTCGCGGCCAGCCGCACCCGGCGGTCGTGCCACGGGGACTTCGGGTCCCACTGATCCAGGAAGTCCAGCCAGTAGACGCCGTAGAGCAGCGGCGCGACCACCCGGATGCCCGGCGTCCGCTGCAGGTCGGAGGCGATGGCCCCGCCGAAGAGGTAGGCGAGGTCCACCTCGCCCGTCTTCACGGCGGCGGCGCGCGTCGACTCGTCCGGGATCGAGCGCATGACCAGCCGCTTCACCTGCGGGGCCTTGCGCCAGTAGTCGGGGAAGGCGTCCACGGTCAGCTCGATGCCGGGCGTGAACGACGCGAACTTGTAGGGCCCCGCCCCCACCGGCGCCTTCTTGTAGGCCTCCTCGCCGACCCGCTCGATGTACTTCTTCGGCACGATCCAGCCCGCGCCGGTGGCGGAGGTGCCGTAGAAGGCCATGAAGTCGGGCCACGGCTCCTTGAGCACGAAGCGCGCGCGGTTGGGCGCGACGACCTGCACCTCCTTCACCTTGTCCTTGAGCAGCTTGGCCCCGCTGCCCTTGTAGCGCTCGAACGAGAACTTCACGTCGTCGGCGGTCACCGGGTCGCCGTTGTGGAACTTCGCGTTCTTCCGCAGGACGAACTCGTAGCTGAGCCCGTCCTTGGCCATCGTCCAGGACTCGGCCAGGCTCGGGGTCATGATGTTGCCCGGCATCGGCTTCACCAGCGCGTCGTGCAGGACGTAGAGCACCATGAACGGCGTGATCAGCGCCTCGGTCTCGCCGGGCTCCAGCCAGCGCGACACGAGCGTCACGTGCACGCCGATGGCGAGGGTCCCGTCCGGCGGCGCGGCTGCGGCGGGAGAGGCTCCGCCGAGGATCGAGACGATCAGGAAGAGGGTCAGGAACGTGGCGGTCGCGGGCATCGGTCACACCTCCCTGGAGATTGACGCAGATGGTGCGATGGACCAGGTCCAGGAGTCAAGGGATCTGGCAATGCCAGCCCGGAGGCGCTCGTCGTATGATTCGCGCGTCTGGCCATGAGGATCATCGCGCACGTCGACATGGACGCCTTCTACGCCTCCGTCGAGGAGCGGTATCACCCCGAGCTGCGGGGCCGGCCGGTGGTCGTCGGGGCCGATCCGAAAGGGGGAACCGGCCGCGGCGTCGTGACGGCCGCGAGCTACGCGGCGCGAAAGTACGGGATCCGCTCGGCCCTGCCGATCTCGCGGGCATGGCGCCTGGCGGAAGCCGCCCGGAGAAAGGGCGAACCGGAGACCGTGTTCGTCCGGGGCAACCGGGCGCTCTACCTCGAAGTGTCGGGCCGGATCATGGCCATCATCGCCCAGGGAGCCGACGCATTCGAGGAGGCGAGCATCGACGAGGCCTATATCGATCTGTCCTCCCTGGCCGACCTGGAGGGGGCCCGGGACCACGCCCGTCGGCTCAAGGGGGAGATCCTCGATCGCGAGGGCCTGACGTGCTCGGTCGGCATCGGGCCGAACAAGCTCGTGGCCAAGATCGCCTCCGACTTCCGCAAGCCTGACGGGCTCACCGTGGTGCCGCCCGACGAGGTGCAAGGGTTCCTGGATGGCCTCTCCATCCGGGTGATCCCGGGGATCGGGCCCAAGACCGAGGGCTTTCTTCACGAGAAAGGTATCAGGCTCGTGGTCGAGCTCCGCCGACTCGAGGTCGCCCAGCTTCGCGGATGGCTCGGGAAGGGCGGCGAGGATCTCCACCGGAAGGCGCACGGCCTCTCGGACGATCCGGTGACGAACGAGTGGGAGCGGAAGTCGGTGGGCGAGCAGGAGACGTTCGAGACGGACAGCCTCGATCCGACGTTCATTCTCGGGCGCGCGCGGGAGCTCGCCGGCACCGTGTTCCGGCGCTTCGTCGCCGAGCAGCTCGGGGCGTACCGCACCGTGACCGTCACGGTGCGCTTTTCCGGATTCCTGACGGTGAGCCGTTCGAGGACCGGCAAGCCGCCGTTCACCGGCGAGGAGCAGCTGCAGGCCGAGGTCCGCCGGCTGCTCGAGCCGTTCTTCGACGCGCGGGAGAACCCGAAGGCCAAGAAGATTCGCCTCATCGGGGTACGGGTAGAGAAGCTCCTGCCCCGGTCGATGCCCTGACACGCTATACTGGCGATGGCCCCAAACCGCTTGGACAGGAGGGAGTCTCCTCATGGCGAAGATCAAGCACATCGCGCTCTCGACCCAGGACGTCGACAAGACCGCCAAGTTCTACATCGACGTGTTCGGCATGAAGGAGATCGCCCGGATCGATAGCCCCGGCGCCCGTGGCTACTACCTGAGCGACGGCGACCTCAACCTGGCCATCCTCAATTTCAAGAGCGACGCGGTGGCCGGGGTCGAGCGCGGGAAGGGCTGGAGCGGCATCCATCACATCGGGTTCCAGGTCGAGAGCCTGGAAGAGATCGCCGCACGTCTTGAGCAGGCCGGCTCCGAGCCGCTGGCCGCCGCGGGATCCGAGCCGCGCCACGACGTCAACGAGGCCCTCGGGGTCGGTTACGGCCGACGAGACCACGGCAACGTCGAGGTGAAGTACAACGGCCCCGACGGCGTCATGGTCGACGTGTCGGAGACCGGCTGGGTCGGCACCTCCGGATTCAGCGCCTAGCGGCCCTGGAGGACCGGCGCGCGCTTACACGCGCGCCGGTCCCCGCCGCGGGGTGGGACTAGTGCGTCAGGGGGTCGGTCAGGCGCACCCAGCGGCCGCCCTTCACCACGGCCAGGAACGAGGAGTTGGCGCCCTGGTGCTTGTCGGGGCCGAAGTTCACCTCGGGGCCGCCGAAGATGTCGTGGTAGCCCTTGATGGACTCGAGCCCCTTGATGAAGTTGTCGGTGGTCAGCTCGGGGCCCGTCTTCTCGATCCCCAGCACGGTCAGGTCGGCGGCCACGTGCCCGTAGATGGCGCCGATGTTGGGGTCGACCTTGTAGCGGTCCTTGTAGCGGTCGAACCAAGCCTGGGCCTGGGGGCTGAGGGTGTCGCGGTAGGGCATCGCGGTGAGGCCCATCGCGTAGAGCCCCTCCGTCACGCCGCCCTGGGCCGCGGCCACGAACAGGTCGTAGCTGGCCGCCGAGCCGAGGAAGTCGACGTCGGTCCAGCCCATCTTCCGCGCCGTCGCGTAGGGGACGATCGAGTCGCGCACGATGGTGCCGAGCACCACCAGGTCACAGCCGGCCGCCTTCAGCTTGGTGACCTGGGCGCTGAAGTCCTGATCGGTCGGCTTGTGGGTGACCGTCTCCACGACCTTGAGCTTCATCTTCTCGGCCTGGGCCGTCACCCCGTCCAGCACCTCCTTGCCGAAGTCGGTGTCCTGGTACATCGCGCAGAGCGCCTTCTTGCCCTTCTTGGTCACGAAGTAGTTGATGCCGGCCTTCACCTGGTCCACGTAGCTGGCCGCGCCGTAGAACTTCAGCTTGTTGAAGGGCTCGTACATCGAGCGGGCCGCGGAGAGCGGGAAAAGGTTGGGCACTCCCGCGTCGAACTGGTCCTTGAACAGCGCGTTGTTCATGGGGGTGCCGAGGCCGGCCACGATCGCGAAGACGCGGTCGCGATTGAAGAGCTTGGCCCCGGCCTGCACCGCGCGGGGCACCTGGTACTGGGTGTCCTCGATGATGAGCCGGATCTTGCGCCCGCTGATGCCGCCCGCCTCGTTGACCTCGTCGAAGCGCATCTTGACCGCGTTCGACGACGAGACCCCGTAGGTGGCGGCGGGCCCGGAGAGATCGGTGTGCATGCCGAGCACGATCTCGGTCTTGGTGACCCCGCGGGTCTCCTTCTGGGCGGCGGCCACCCCGGCCGTCGCCACCGCGGCGGCCAGCACGCTGACTGCCAGTAGTCTGTTCATCCCTCGCTCCTTTCGTACATGCCGTCGATCAGGTTCTTGTACTTCACGTTGACGAAGGCGCGCTTCAGTTTCATGGTGGGGGTCAGCTCCTCGTCCTCCGCGGTGAGAAGCTGCTCGATCAGCCGGAACGTCTTGATGGTCTCCACCCGCGCCAGCTGCCGGTTCACCCGCTCGATCTCGCTCCAGATGAGGTCCTGCACCTCGGGGGCCCGGCAGAGCGAGGCGAAGTTGCTGAAGGGGACGTTGCGCTCCTGGGCGAACTGGGCGACCGTCTCGTGGTCGATCATGACCAGGCAGGAGAGGAACTTGCGTCGGTCGCCGATGACCACCGCATCCGAGATGTAGGGCGAGAACTTCAGCTGGTTCTCGATCTCGGACGGGGTGACGTTCTTGCCGCCCGCGGTGATGATGATGTCCTTCATGCGGTCGGTGATGCGCACGAAGCCCTCCGCGTCCATCGTGCCCACGTCGCCGGTGTGGAGCCAGCCGTCCACCACGGTCTCGGCGGTCTTGTCCGGCTTGCCGTAGTAGCCCTTGAAGACGTGGGGGCCCTTCAGGAGAATCTCGCCGTCGGGCGACAGGCGCACCTCGGTGCCTGGCCGGGCGACGCCCACCGATCCCAGCCGGATGCGGTCCGGCGGCATCGCGGTGGCGAGGCCGGTGTTTTCGGTCTGCCCGTAGACCTCGATCATGTTGATGCCGAGCGCGAGGTACCAGCGGATCAGGTCGGGTGCGATTGGGGCCGCTCCGGTGGCCGCGCCCCGCGCGCGATGCAGCCCGATGGAGCGCTTGACGTTGTCGAGCACCAGGAAGTCGGCGATCCGGAAGGCCAGGCGCAGCAGCGCCGACGGCCGGCGGCCCTCGATGCGCGCGTCGGCGACCCGTCGACCGATGCGCAAGGCCTGCTCGTAGGCGAAGCGGCCGAGCCAGGTGGCGTCGCGCATGCGCAGGGCCACCCCCGAGTAGAACTTCTCCCAGATGCGGGGCACCGCGAAGAAGAGGGCGGGGGCAACCTCGCGGATGTTCTCGGGCACCGTGTCGATACTTTCGGCGAAGTTGACGGTCGACCCGGTGTGTAGGGGATTGAAGACGGTGAAGGTCCGCTCCGCGATGTGGCAGAGCGGCAGGAAGGACAGCTGCTGGTCTCCCTCGTGGAGCGGGGTGATGAAGTCGGCGTAGGCGAGCTGGAAGAGGATGTTGCGGTGGCTCAGCATCGCGCCCTTGGGGGGGCCGGTGGTGCCCGAGGTGTAGACCAGGATCGCGAGGTCGTCGGGCCGCGCGATGTCGATCATTTGATCGAAAGCACGAGGATGGTCGCGATCGTAGCGGGCGCCCAGCTCGAGCAGCGCCTCGAACGGCATGACCTGGTCGTCCCGGAAGCCGTGCAGGCCCTCCATGTCGTAGACGAAGATCTTCACGAGGGCCGGGCAGCGCGCGCGCACCTCCAGGATCTTGTCGAGCTGCTCCTCGTTCTCCGCGAAGAAGAAGCGGGTGCCGCTGTCGTTGACGATGTACTCGACCTGGCGGGCGGAGTCGGTGGTGTAGATGCCGTTGGGAATCCCGGCCACCGACATCACGCCGAGATCGGTGTAGAGCCACTCCGGCCCGTTGTCGGCGATGATCGAGACGACGTCTCCCGGCCGGAGCCCGAGGGCGACCAGGCCCAGGCCGACCCGCTTCGCCTGCTCGCCGTACTCGCGCCAGGAGATTCCGCGCCAGATGCCCAGATGCTTCTCCCGCATCGCGACCCGGTCGCCCCGCTCCCGCACCACGTGGCGGAAGAGGCGGGGCAGGGTGTCCTGGCCATGCACGGTGCAGGCCGCGTCCGCGGCGGCGGGGGCGGGCCCGGGCTCGGTCTTCAGCGCCATGTCTTCTTCCTCTTCCAGCGCCGCGTGCCGCGGACGCTGGACTCCTTGAGGCCCAGGTAGAACTCGCGGATGTCGTCCTTCTCGAGCAGGCGCTCGCAGGTGTCCTCCATCACGATGCGGCCCAGCTCCAGCACGTAGCCGTAGTCCGCGGTGTGCAGCGCGATGTTGGCGTTCTGCTCCACGAGCAGCACGGTCACGCCTCGCTCGCGATTGATACGCTGGATGATCTCGAAGATGTCCTTGACCAGCTTGGGGGCCAGCCCGAGCGACGGCTCGTCGAGCAGCATCATCTTGGGACGCGCCATCAGGGCGCGCGCGATCGCCAGCATCTGCTGCTCGCCGCCCGAGAGCTGGCCGGCCCGCTGCTCGGCGCGTGCCTGCAGCACCGGGAAGTACTCGTTGACCATCTCGAGATCGCGGGCCACCCCGTCGGGGTCTTTGCGGGTGTAGGCGCCCATCCGCAGGTTCTCGCGCACCGAGAGGAACGGGAAGACCTCGCGCCCCTCGGGCACGTGGCTCAGCCCGAGGCGGGCGACGCGGTCAGGATCGAGGCCCTGGATCTCCCGGCCTGCGAGGGTGACGGTGCCCTTCTGCGGGTCCATCACGCCGGAGACCGTCTTGAGGATCGTGGTCTTGCCCGCCCCGTTGGCTCCCAGGATCGTGACGATGGCCCCCACCGGCACGCTGAAGCTCACCCCGCGCAGGGCCATGATCGGCCCGTAGAAGGTCTCGACGTTGCTCACGGTGAGGAGCGCGTCGGCCACCGCTCAGCCTCCCAGGTACGCCTTGATCACTTCGGGATGCTCCTGCACCTCGCGCGACGTCCCGCAGGCGACGACCCGGCCGTAGTTCAGGGCGAGGACCCGGTCGGAGACCGCGGTCACCAGGCTCATGTCGTGCTCGACCATCAGCACCGTGATGCCGAGCAGGGTGCGGATGTCCTGGATCCAGAAGGCCATGTCCGCGGTCTCCTCGACGCTGAGCCCCGAGGACGGCTCGTCGAGCAGCAGGAGCGCCGGTTCGGTGCAGAGGGCGCGGCCCATCTCGACGACCTTGCGGACGCCGTACGGCAGGTTCACCACGAGGCTGTCACGGTAGGCCTGCAGGTCCAGGAAGTCGATCACCTTCTCGGCCGCTTCCCGGTGGGCGCGCTCCCGGGCCCGCACGCTCGGCAGGAAGAGCAGCTCGGCGGCCAGGTGGGGTCGGGCGTGGGCGTGGCGGCCGAGCAGAAGATTCTGCAGCACCGAGGCGTGCTCGAACAGCTCGATGTTCTGGAACGTGCGCGCGATGCCGCGGCGGGCGATCTCGTGCGGCGGGACGTCGGTGATGTCCTCGTCCCGGAAGAGCAGGCGGCCGTCGGTCGGCTCGTAGATGCGCGAGATGAGGTTGAAGATGGTGGTCTTGCCCGCACCGTTGGGGCCGATGATCGTGAAGACCTGTCCCGCCTCGACCTCGAAGCTCACCGAGTCCACGGCCCGAATGCCGCCGAAGCTCACCCCGAGGTTGTCGACCGCGAAGAAGGTCATCGCAGCCGCTCCGAGCGCATGTAGGTCTTCTGACGGCGGAAGGTCGCGCGCTTGTAGAGCGGGAAGGTCGAGAAGAACAGCTGCAGCTTGCGCCAGCGGCCGTAGATGCCGAGCGGCTCGAACAGGATGAAGAGCACCAGGATCAGGCCGAAGATGCCGGGCTCGAGGCCGGGCTGCTTGACGAAGCGGTCGAGGGCCAGGTAGGCGGCCGCGCCCGCGTCCTTGCCGAGCGCGGCCGCCGCGTGGCCCGCCCACTGCGGCACGTGGTCGCGCGCCTCCGAGATCAGCACCGGGAGCATCGCCACGAAGACCGCCCCGTAGAGCGCGCCGTGCAGGCTGCCGAGCCCGCCCACCACCACCATCAGCAGGAACTGGATGGACAGAAGCACGCTGAAGATGTCGGGAGCCAGGAAGCCGATCTTGTGTGCGAACAGCGCGCCCGCCGCGCCCATGAGCGCGGCCGAGTAGCCGAAGGCCATGGTCTTGTAGCGCGCCAGGTGCACGCCCATGGACTGCGCGGCGATCTCGCTGTCGCGGATGGCCACCCACGCCCGGCCGGTGGGCGCGCGCAGGACGTTCCCGGTGAGCCAGAGCGCCCCGATGAGCACGGCCAGGCACAGGAAGTAGAACGCGGGGTCCGAGGCGAACGAGACGCCGAAGATCACCGGCTTGTCCACCGGGCGGCCCTTGAGACCGTGGGTGACCGAATCCCAGCGCGTGAACACCTCCTGGATGATCAGGGCGAAGGCGAGCGTGGCGATCGTCAGGTAGACGCCGGTCATGCGCAGCGCGGGCAGGCCGACCAGCACGCCGGCCCCCGCGGAGAGCACCGCGGCCAGCGCCACCGCCACCACCCAGGGCAGGCCCAGATCCTGGACGAAGTAGACGTGCGCGTAGGCGCCGATCCCGAGGAACGCGGCGTGCCCGAGGCTCACCAGTCCCGTGTAGCCGGCCAGGACCATCAGGGAGAGGCCACAGAGGCCGTAGATGAAGACCAAGCTGATGTCGACCAGATAGTCGGGCACCGCCAGCGGCAGCAGGATCACTGCGGCGAGGAGAGCCGCGTACCACCGGCGCTGGACCGGATCCCGGAAGAGGCCCAGGTCCTGGTCGTAGGTGGTCTTGAACGGAACGCGCATTCCGGCTCAGACCTTCTTCCGGCCCACCGTCCCGAACATCCCCTGCGGACGGACCGCCAGCACCAGGAGGAGCACGATGTAGGCCGCCACGTCCTTGACCCCCAGCGGCAGGTACGCCCCCGAGAAGAGCTCGATCAGCCCGATCGTGATCCCGCCGACCAGCGCGCCCGGGATGGAGCCGAAGCCCCCCAGCACCGCCGCCGCGAAGGCCTTGAGCCCGATGAAGCCCAGGTTGATGTCGATCAGCGAGACCGGGGCCAGCAGCACGCCCGCGATGGCGGCCACGCCCGCCGAGATCGCCCAGATCAGCGAGAACATCCGCTTCACCGGGATGCCCATGTAGTAGGCCGCGAGCTGGTTCTGCGACGCGGCCTGCATGGCCACGCCCACCCGCGAGTAGGTGAAGAAGGCGTAGAGCAGGGCGCACAGGAGCAGGGTGCCCACGATGATCGCCACGTACTCGTGGCTCACGGTGACCCCGCCTACCCGCGAGGTCTGGGCGCTGAACGGGGTCGGCAGCGTGTAGATCTCCGAGCCCCAGGTGAGCGAGGCAAAGCTGCGGAACATGGAGCCGAGGCCGATCGTGAGCATAACCACCGCGAACTGGGGCTGGCCGATGACCCGCCGCAGCACCGTGCTGTCGAGGACGGCGCCGAAGAGGCCGACGATCCCCACCGCGAGGGCGAGGGCGACCCAGTAGCCCACGCCGTACCAGACCACGAACATGTAGCAGACGAAGGCGCCCAGCATGAGCAGGTCACCCTGCGCGAAGTTGACCAGCTCGGTGGCCTTGTAGATGAGGACGAAGCCGAGGGCCACCAGGCCGTAGATGCAGCCGACGGCGAGGCCGTTCAGGGCGAGCTGCAGGATGGTATCCAGAGCGGACCCCCCACCGGTGGCACCGGCGCCCCGTCCGCCGCGGCGACCCTGTCGCGGCGTGATGGTAGTGGGGAGCGTTATATCCGGCCGGCGCCGGTCAAGTCAATGGGGCGAATCCACACCGCGGTGTCGTGGAAGACGGCGCCGCCGTTGGGGTAGCCGGGCTCGGCGCTGGTCAGCGCGTTGATCCCGATGCCGCCGGCGAACTCCTTGTTGGGCCAGACCCCCTCCACGACCACCACTCCCCGCTGCTGGCCCGGCCGCGGCTCGGCGTGGACGATGACCTCGCCGCGCTCGTTACCCAGGCGGACCGGGGTACCGGGCGCGGCCCCCAGCGCCGCGCAGTCCTCGGGATGGAGCAGGGCGGTGGGGCGCTTCTCGCGGGCCCGCGAGGATGAGGTCTCGGTGAACGTGGAGTTGAGGAACGTGCGCGCGGGAGCGGCCACGAGGCGGAAGGGCTTGTCCGCCGTCGCGCGGTCGATCACGTCGAAGTGGTCGGGCAGGGTGGGCATCCGGTCACCGCGCCCGCCCCAGCGCGGCCAGTCCGGCTTGAAGTGGAACCGCCGGTCCGCGGTCGGGAAGCCGTCCAGGAAGTGCGCGGTCTCGAAGGCCGGCGCGTGGTCCTGGCCGCCGCGCTGCCAGTTGGTCTCGGCGTCCCACATGCCCGATGTCCGGAGCGTCGCGTCCATGATCTCCCAGGCCGTCATCTCGAAGCCGCGATGGCGGGCGCCGAGCCGCTTGGCGAGCGCGCAGATCACCTGGTGGTTCTCCCGGCACTCGCCCGGCGGCTCGATCACCTTCTTGGCGACCTGGAAGTAGGTGTGCCCGCTCGCGGTGTAGAAGTCGTCGTGCTCGACCATCATGGTGGCGGGCAGCACGATGTCGGCGAAGGCGGCGGTCTCGGTGAGGAACTGCTCGTGCACGCAGAGGAAGAGATCCTCGCGCGCGAGGCCTCGGTGGACGAGATGAGTCTCCGGGCAGACCATCGCCGGATTCGTGTTCTGCACGAGCATCGCGGTCACGGGAGGACCGCCCAGCAGCGCCTCGCGGTCGCCGGTGAGGATGGGGCCGAGGCGCGACTGGTCGAGCGCGCGGATCGACCGGTCGACGAGGTCGAGCCCCTCGATGAGCGACCGGTCCAGCGGGTAGAGGGCGGTCTGGCCGTAGACGGCGCCGCCGCCCTTGTACTGCCAGGCCCCGGTGATCGCGGGCAGGCAGGACACGGCATGCATGTTCACCGCCCCGTTTCTGGAGCGGCTGAAGCCGTGGTGGCAGCGGATGAAGCTCTTCTTGGTGCGGCCGTACAGCCGCGCGAAGTCGACGATGGCGGCCGCGGGCAGCCCGGTGATCGCGGCCGCCCACTCGGGCGTGCGGGTGGCCACATGCGCGGCCAGCTCGTCCGGGCAGTCGGTGTAGGCGCGCAGGTAGCTCCAGTCGGCCAGGCTCTCGGCGAACAGCACGTGCATGATCGCGCACGCCAGCGCGCCGTCGGTTCCCGGACGCGGGGCCACATGGAGATCGGCCCGGGCCGCGGTGTCGGTGCGGTACGGATCCACCACCACCAGCTGGGCGCCGCGGCGCTTGGCCGCCATCGCGTGGCTCATCACGTTGATCTGGGTGCTCACCGGGTTGCCGCCCCAGATCACGACCAGGTCGGAGTGCTCGTCGACTTCGCGGAGGTCGACGCCGCGCTTGGCCCCGACCCCGGCGGCCCACCCGGTATCCGACAGGGTCACGCAGATCGTGGAGTAGTAGCGCGAGTAGCCCATCGCGTGGCGCAGGCGGTTGATGCCGTCGCGCTGCACCAGGCCCATGGTGCCGGCGTAGTAGTAGGGCCACACCGTCTCGGGGCCGAGGGCCAGCGCCTGACGGATGAAGGCCTCCGCCACCGTGTCGAGGGCCTCCTCCCACCCGATTCGCTCGAAGCGCCCCGCGCCCTTGGGCCCCACGCGGCGCATGGGGTGGAGCAGCCGATCGGGATGGTGGACCCGCTCGGCGTAGCGGCCTACCTTCTCGCAGATGACCCCGCGCGTGTAGGTGTTGCGGTGGGAGCCACGCACGCGGCCGATGGTCCGCGCGTCGATGCGCTCCACCTCCAGCGCGCAGGTGCTGGTGCAGTCGTGGGGGCACACCGAGGGAG
>Ga0335070_10007786_pt1 | contig 12550 bp, 11 predicted proteins | sample Lox_Sample_13_FD_206722 | JGI IMG/M metagenome (GOLD analysis project Ga0335070, IMG submission 206722) | Soil microbial communities from Loxahatchee National Wildlife Refuge, Florida, United States - Lox_Sample_1.3 | ecosystem: Environmental > Terrestrial > Soil > Wetlands | place: USA...
TTGCGCGAAACCACCGCCCAGCTTAACGATTATATGAAGGCCGAGCTGACCCGCACCCTGCAGTCGCAGTTTAAAAATTACGAGCAATCAATAGCCGATGCCAAGCAGATTGCGCTGGGCTCAATTGAAAAAACTATTACGACGATAGAGCAGCAGCGGGCCTTTTTGGAGCAGCAAATGCAGGCTCAAACCCAGGCTGCCAAAGAGCGCGCCCTGAAGCAGTTTGAAAAAGATATGGCTAGTATTGTTAACCATTACGTGGTGCGGGCCATCGGCGACCAGATTGATTTATCCGACCAGCTGGACTTTATCCTGACGCAGCTGGAAACCAACAAACAAGCCATTATAGAGGACATACGCGGTGGAACCTCTTAAACTACCCAATAATTTGTTTGGCCGCGGCGATATTATGAACCTATCGCGGGAGCTCAACAGCCTTAATGATTTTTTTATTGGCGCTGCCGCTCGCCAAGCCGGTACACCTATGCAGGCACCCAAAACCACCCGTTTAATGGAACAGCTGGCGGAGCTAAACAAACTGAATTTGCTTGATGAGCCAACCAGGAAGAAACTGGGTGATGAGCTTGATAGGCTGATTCAACAGGCGCCCAATATTCATATCAGTTTTGCTAGTGAACCGTCGCCAAAAACCCTGGAGCCGGTTTTGGTTTGGCTACGCGCTAATATCCACCCGCAGATTATGCTGCAAGTCGGCCTTCAGCCGTCAATTGCCGCCGGCTGTACAGTGCGCACCGCCAACAAGATTTTTGATTTTAGCCTGCGCAGCTATTTGGAAAAGCAGTCGCAGTATCTGGCGGCGCTAGTTTCAGGAGCAGTTGATGGACGGTGAGTTTAGAAAACACTTTAAGAATCTGGTTGACGCTGGTCAGCCAGTCGGCGAAGTTATAACCGTCAGCAGTTTTTTGGTGGAACTCAGCGGTCTGCAGCCGGTTAATGTGCACTCGCTGGTTATTTTTGAGGACGGCAGCAAGGGTTTTGTACACCACATTTTGGAAGACCGGGTGGCCGTGCTGCACCTGGGCAATATCAGCCTAAAGGCTGGAATGCTTGGCGTGGTCCAAAACGACTCGCTTACTACCAAGGTTGGCAAAGATTTTATCGGCCGGGTGGTCTCGGTTATGGGCGAACCGCTGGACGGCAAGGGTGCTATTGCCTCCGATGCTTCTTGGCCAATTTTTAACTCGGCGCCGCCAATTTATCAGCGCGAACTACTGACCACTCAGCTGGAAACCGGCGTGACTTTAATTGACGCCGTTTTTCCGATTGTCCGTGGCCAGCGTCTGGCAATTTTGGGCGACGCCAAATCCGGCAAGTCAACACTGGCCGCTCAAATCGCCATCAACCAGCGCAGCACCGACCAGGTAGCTGTTTACGTTTTGATAACCAAGCGCAAAAGTGACGTTGATGACCTTATCAACCGCCTAACGGCCAACAAGGCCATGGAAAAAACTATAGTTGTAGTGTCGACGATTTTTGAATCGCTGGTCATGAGCTATTTGGCGCCGTATGTTGGTTGCGCGCTGGCCGAGTACTTATGGCAAAACCAGGGAATTGACACGGTAATTTTGTACGACGACCTGACCACGCACGCTCATGCCTACCGAGAGATTGCTCTGCTGTCCGGTTCCAGTCCGGGGCGCGACAGCTACCCAGGCGATATGTTTCACTCGCACTCGTCTCTGCTAGAGCGGGCCGGGCGCCTAAACAGAAATAAAAAACACCTAACTTCAATCCCGGTGGTTATGGCCGATGGCGGTGACATTACCAGCTTCCTGCCAACAAATGTCATGTCTATCACCGACGGACAATGGATTTTGGACATGGGCGTCTTTCACGAAGGCTTACGGCCGGCGGTTAACACCGGCCTGAGCGTTACCCGTGTCGGTACGGTTGGTCATAACGACAAGCAAAAGGAACAAAACCAGGCCATCACAAAAACTCTGAATGCCTTTGCAGAAGCTCAGGAATTTGCCCGCTTTGGCTCAGAGATGGCCGGCGAAGCCAAAGCCAATTTAGTCATTGGCGGACGCTTGCGAGATTTATTTACTCAGATTCCGGGTGAAACTTACACCCTGCAGACTCAGCAGTTGATGCTGGATGTGGTGCTAAAATCGGACCCCGGCAAGCCGTTTGATATAGACAAACTCAAAGCTGCGGCTGGCCAGCTGGCATCTACCATAAAGACCGAGGAAGACTTTGCTAAGGCCGTAAGTTCGCTCCAGGCGACAATGGCCGCCAGCGCTGAACCGGCAACTCCGGCAACTCCGGCAGCCCCGGCAGCCGCAGCAGCTGCCCCAGCTGCGCCGGTTGCCGCCGGGGCTGCCCAGGAGGCCGCCAAATGAGGCAGCTAGGCGAAATTTTAAAGGAGCGCGACGCCATGGCCACTATGAGCGAACTAAGCAGCGCCTTTGAAGGCATAGCCAGCATGAGGATTTCGCAAATCCGCGACCAGGTTCTGCAAAGCCAGCAGTACTTTAGCGAGCTTTGGCGAATTTACAGCCAAATCCACGTTGACTCAACTTTTGGTTTTGGCCGAGGCCGCACCAACCAAATCCCAATTCAAAAAGAGCTGATGATTCTAATAACTTCCGAGGGCAGCTTTAGTGGTGACATTGACCAAAGGCTAATTAAAGAGGCGCTCAAGCACTACAACCCGGCCAAAAACGACATCATTGTCGTTGGCCACCACGGCGCCGTGCAGCTAAAACAAAATGGCGTTAACTACATCCATAGTTTTAAAACGCCTAGCCACGACCAGAACATCAACGTTTCGCCGCTGACTGCCGAGGCCCAAAAATATAAATCAACGATTGTTTACTACGAAAATTATATTTCGCTGACCAAGCAGGACATTGAAAGCATTCAGCTGGGCAATGCCGTTACGGCCCGCGGCCGCATGATAGGCAAAGCCGACGAGGTAATCAGCGAAAAAAACTATATCTTTGAGCCAAGTACCTTTGACGTGGTTAACCACCTGGAGCGTTCTATGATGCAAATTATGCTAGGCGAAGTGATTTTGGAATCCAAGCTGGCTCAATACGCCAGCCGTTTTAGGGCTATGAGCGCTGCCAAAGAAAAATCAAACGATAGTTTGCGCGACCTCAATCTTAGCTATAACCGGGCCAAGCGCCACATCAAGGACGAACGACTGAAAGAGATAATGAACGGCTTGAGAAATTCGGGGGAAGAATGAGTCCCGTTAGAAGTTACAGCTTATCCACCGATAGACTTGTAGAAAGTGCAAGACTTGCTAGGAGGGGGCTTCTAACGGGATGAGCAACGGAGTTATCAGGACTATAAAAGACCTGGTTGTGACTGTTCAGTTTGACGCCGACCAACCTGAAATTGGGGAGCTTTTGATATCGCGCAGTCCCCAAAAGGGCATCCTGCTGGTCAATAGTCTGGCCAGCGAAAATACGGCGGTTTGTCTTAACGTGCTGGAGGACCGCGGCCTGCAAAAGAATATGGCTGTAGACCGAACGGGCAAGGGAATAGAAGTGCCGGTTGGCGAAGCTACAATTGGCCGGGTGCTGGATCCGCTGGGCCGGCCGCTGGATGGCCAGCCGGCGCTTGATCTAAAAACAGTGCCGCGTAAAAATATTTTCAAAGCTTCCAACAGCGCCATGACCTTTAAAGCCGCCAAGCCGGATATTTTGGAAACCGGCATTAAAGTTATAGACTTTTTCACGCCGCTTCTCAAAGGGCGCAAGATGGGTATTATTGGTGGTGCCGGTGTGGGCAAGACGGTGCTGACTATGGAACTCATCCATAACATTGCCAAAAGCGGCCAGGGTCTGGCCTTTTTTACGGGTATTGGTGAGCGCATTCGTGAGGGACACGAGCTTTATGACACATTAAAAAAGGGCAACCTGCTGGGTTCTACCTGCATGTTCTTCGGGCAGATGGACCAAAACCCAGTACCCAGAGTTTTGGTGGCGCTGGCGTCGGTTACGGGAGCCGAATATTTTCGCGACGAGAAGAAAAAGGACATTCTGTTTTTTGCCGATAACATGTATCGCTATATTCAGGCCAGAAACGAGTTATCTACCGTGCTGGAACAGGTGCCTAGCGAGGGTGGTTACGAGCCGACCATTTTTTCCGATGTCAAAATGCTGCAGGACCGCTTGAGCAGCAACGAGAACGGCTCTATTACATCTATCCAGACCATTTATGTGCCAGCCGATGACCTATCCGACCCGGCGGTGTTGATGATTCAGCACGAGCTGGACGGAACGATTGTGCTATCGCGTAAAGTTGCCGAGCAGGGCATCCGTCCGGCGGTTGACCTAATTCACACGACCTCCAGCCTGCTGAGTCCGGAAATGGTCGGCGAGCGCCACTATAAACTATCGGTTGATGTCCAAAAGCTGCTGCAAAAACACGAATCACTGAAGAGTATCATTGCCATTATCGGCGAAAACGAGCTTAACCCAACCGACCGCAACGACTTTAGAAAGGCCAAGGCCCTAATTCAGTACTTTAATCAAAACTTCTTTGTGTCCGAAGCCATGATGAAGAAAAAGGGCGAATACTTCCACCGCGACCAAACGCTGGCCGGCATTGAAGAAATCTTAGCCAAAACCGACCTATGAGTCCCGTTAAAAGTAATTACTATATGAGGCCCAAAAAAGCCTGCCAGCTTCTTAGCAGAGAAGGGGACTTCTAACGGGATGAGTGACCAAGCCACTATTCCGACAATGCAGGTTAAGGTCTATGCGCCGTTTAAGGTCTATTTTGACGGCCCAGCCACCAGTGTTTCGGCCAAAAATCGGACTGGCAACTTTGACGTGCTGGCCCACCACAAAAATTTTATGACACTACTGATACCTTGCAATATTGTGGTGAGGGCTCTGGGCAAACCGGACTATGTACTGCCAATTGCGCGCGGCGTAATGCACGTCAAGGCCGATAAAACGACAGTTTTTTTGGACGTCTAAACCGGAATTTTGGGCAATCTTTAGTAACTACAAAATCCAAACATATGTTTAAATTTTGTAGCTAAATTAATCTGTTATTCTATTACAAAATAATCAAAACTAAAGCTAGCGCCGGCCGGCGGGGCGCTGGTGCAGCCTACCGAAAATCCGGTCGGCGTGCGGTCTATGTAGTAGGTAATCGCTCCAGCCTGCACGCCGACCGGGCTTATCAATACCCGCGGCACCGACGCAAACTTGTTGGCAAAATTAATAGTCACAAAAATGCCTGGCGGCGGTGAATTGCCAGTATTAACGGTTATGGTGCCGGCCGTGTCGGTGCCGCTAACCGACACCGTACCGCCGCCGCCCAAAGCTCCGCCAGGCGTGCGGCTGACCAGGCTGCCATTGGTAACAATATGCCGGCTAACCGTTAGGTCGCCGGTTAGCTGCAGTGACGTGACCGACAGTGCCCCAACCGACAAGTTGCCAAAGCTGGCCAGCCCGGCCACGCTTAAGTTCTTTTGAACCGCTAAAGTCCCCTGCAGGGTGGTGTTGCCGTTGACCGACAAATCATTGCTTACCTGAACACTTCCAAAAATGCCGGCATTGCCAACGCTGATTGATGGCAGCGACAGACTGCTGCCTACTTTTATAGCTCCGGACACGCTCAGGTCGCTGCGCACCAGGACTTGGCCTTCAAATACCGAGTTGCTCTGAACGTCCAGCGTCTGTTTAGAGTCACCAACAATAGTCGTATTGCCCTTAAGCTGCGACAGTTGCTGGCTGGTCAGTGACGGCACCTTTTGGGTGTTGGTTTTGGTGGCCTTACGGCTAGCATTGACGGCAAAAATAATTATGCCGATGGCCATCAGAACAATGCCGATGTACACAAAGAAGTAGATGTTAAGCGCCGACCGCAGTCTGTCTTTTGAGGAGTTTGAGGGCTCTGGCTCATCTGACGAGGCAGCGGCCGGAGCAGCGTCTGTCTTGGCGGCATCAGCCGTTTCGGGTGCTGGCTTAGAGTCCCCGGCGGCCGGGGACTCTTGGTCTAGGCTGGCATCCTCACCAGTCCCAGCCGGCGGCTGAGAGTCGGGCGGCTTGGGCTGAGTGTCGGGGGGTTGTTTGTTTTGCTCTTCGGCCATCGCTCCACCTTTACATGCCTATATATTAAACTATAAGTCCGTATAAGGACTAGCAGATTGAAATTTGACCCTTTTTAGTTCAAAATAATCAAAGCGATGCTCTCTAAAATAAAAATTTTAATAATCCCATTATTGATATTTGGCCTGGTCTTTTTTGGCGGCGTGGCGAGAGCCCAATATCAGTCGCTGTACCAATCCAACAATTACAAAGTTGACCAGACTTTTTTTGGAGCCGGTGGCAACTTTGGCCAGAGCACCAACTATCAGTCTCATTCGGCGGCCGGCGAGCTGGCCGTTGGCAATATAAGCAGCCCTAATTTTCAGGCTTATGCCGGCTTTAACACCACCAGCACCGTTTTGCTAGAGGTCAACGTCAACGGCGGCGACTTTGATCTTGGCACCTTGGACCAGGCTCAAGCCAAAGCCCAGACTACGACGTTTAGCGTTCGGGACTACCTGTCTACTGGCTATACTGTTCAGCTGCTAGGCCGCCCGCCCAGCAACAGCGGGCACGAACTGGCAGCCATGGCCTCGGCCGGCGCGTCTAGCCCGGGTACCGAGCAATTTGGTATTAATTTAACGGCCAATAACCTGTCCGGGGTCGGCCCATTTGGAGCGGCGCCCCAGCAATTGCCGGATTCTACTTTCGGTTTTGGGCAGGCCGTATCGCCGTATGGCACCGCTAATTTGTTTAAATTTGTAGAGGGCGACACAGTAGCCCAAAGCCTTAGCAGCAGTGGAGTGACGCTTTATACGCTTTCGGTGATAGAAAACATCAGCCGGGTAACGCCGGGCGGCAGCTACGGCGGCTCGCTATTCGTAAGGGTTGTACCAACTTTTTAGGTCTAAGGGATGAAAGCTTGTGGATAAATTATCAAATACCACTTGTAGCCAGATAGCGGTTATGGTAGATTTACTCTATAGAACTCCTAAACAAAAACCATGAGGAGAAAATATAATTTGAAGTTTTTTAGGACTGTGCCGGGACGACTAGCTGCATTTTTGGCTGCGGTCGCGTTTGCGATTGGCATAATTATCCCTGTATTTTTGCCTAGTATGGCTTCGGCTGCCCAGCTTCAGGAGCGCAAACTGCAAATTAGCTCGTCGGCTAATGGCACGGTTACTACCAATATTTCCGGCGTGGCTGCCAACCCGGGCGATGGTGGCAATGGTCAAAAGACTAAAGAGACCTTTACGTTCAAACTAGAAACAACTGGCAACATTGGCTCCATTTTAATCCAATACTGTGACGACCCGATTAAAGACGATGCCTGCCTGACCGGCGGCGGCATGGGTACCTCGCCAATCAATGGCTTTAACGCTTCGCACGTGGCTTCAATTGTTACCCAAAGTGGTTTTAGCACCAACAACTGGTTGCTGGACAGCTCTACCGACCTTACCGGCGCCCCGTGGACCTGCCAAGGTTCGGCTCCTGGCCGCACCAACTGTATAGCCATTAACCGGGCCTCGGCCGCCAGTGAAACCGCGCCGGAAGCTGTAACACTGGCCTTTGGTGGAACTAGCACGGATTATATTACCAACCCAACGGCCGATAACCAGGCCTTCTTTGCCCGTATCTACACCTTTTCTGACACCGCCTACACGGCAGCTAACATGGTGGACTACGGTACGGTGGTAGGCTCTACTGCTCAGCAGATTGATATAACCAGCAAAGTAAAAGAAGTTTTGAACTTTTCAGTTAGCCCAATTGCTACAGTGGCTCCCGGTACTACCTGTACGCCACTGACCGACAACCCCGGCCCAACTCCGCCACCAGGTGGCTTGACCCTGGGTGACACCAACGGCGTGCTGTCATTTACGCAGCCTTATGATGCGCATAGCTATTTTAGGCTCAGTACCAATACAAACTTTGGGGTCAACGTGGCGTATTCGGGGGATACGCTCAAAAACGGCACGAACCAGATTAACCCCATAGGGGGTACTGCTACACTAAGCGCTGTCAACACCTCCCAGTTTGGGCTCGGACTGGACAGTGGCGATACCCAAGGTGGTAACGGCTATAGTTTGAACCTACTGGCGCCTCAAGCCCCCTATAACCAAGCTAACGGCACCTTTGCCGCGGCCAAATTTGCCTTTGATACTGCCAGTATCTCGGCGCCCATAGTTATGGCTCAATCCACTGGTCCAGTAGCCTGCGAGACCGGCTCTGTTCGCTATATCGGTAACATCAGCACCGCCGTCCCAGCCGGTATTTATACTACGACCATCACTTATATCGCCACCGGCGAGTACTAAGCCCTCAGCTTCTCCTAAAACCAAGCCGTACACCTATAAAACGTGTACACTATAATGTATTAAGCTTATGTTTTTAGGCCTGTCAAAAATAAAGAGAATCCTGCCGCTGGCGCTGATAGCCGTGCTTCTTTTGGCCATCAGCCCATCAGTATTTGCTTTTACTAACTTAATTCAGCGCAGCGTTACTATAGGTACTTCAATAGCCAGCGCCAATACTACGCACACCTTTTCGTTTGTTTTTCCGATTACCGAAAATGTTGGTTCAATTGTGTTTGAATATTGTACCGACCCGATTGACAGCATCCCTTGCGATAACCCGCCCGGTTCTGATGTGTCGGGTGCCGTGTTGGCCTCTCAAGCCGGCGAAACCGGCTTTGCCATTGTTTCGCAGAGCACCAACCAAATAGTCCTGGGCCGAACACCGTCGGTTGTTGGCAACCAAGCCAACACTTATGAATTTACCAATGTTATTAACCCCTCCAACCTGGGCCCGTTTTTTATCCGCATTAGCGCCTATCCCAACAGCGATGGCAGCGGACCGCTGCTGAGCTTTAGCTCGGTAGCGGCCAGCATCAACCAAACTATTAATATCAACGCCGAGGTGCCAGACATCCTATACTTTTGCGCGGCGGTGATTATACCGACCAACTGCTCGGATGCCTCGGGCGATTTTATAGAGTTTGGCACGCTTACCACCGACCGAACCAAATTTGGAGCGTCTCAATTTTTTGTCGGGTCTAACGCTGTTAACGGCTACACCGTCAGCACTAACGGGCCGACCATGACATCCGGTACGGACCAGATTACTGCCGCCAGCAGTCCCGACATTAGCCGGATAGGCACCTCGCAGTTTGGGCTCAATCTTAGGGCCAACAGTGTGCCACTAATTGGGGCCGACAACGTGGGCGGCACTGGCCTACCTACGGCCAACTACTCTATAATAAATAAGTACGCCTACCAGGATGGGGGCGTGGTAGCTGCTTCAACCACCCGTTCTACCACTGAACTTTACACCGTCAGCTACATCGTTAACGTAAATTCGGCCCAGCCGCCGGGAGTCTATAACACTACTATTACATACCTATGCGTGGCCTCATTTTAACTTTTTCTTATGCCTCTAATATGATACGATTTCAAAAAGCCGTATGGGACTAACATATAAATGAAAAATCTCTACCTAAAGTTGCTTGCCGTCTTTGTCCTGGGCTTCGCGGTTGTGTTTGCGGCCCACTCTCAGGCCCACGCCCAGTCTAACGGCCTAGGGGTTGCGCCCAAGCAAAGCTATACCATGCAGGCCGGGCAAACGGCTACTAACAGCCTGTATCTAAGCAATCTGGATAAAAATGCACCGCTGACTGTTCATATTAACGTGGTGGACTTTGAAGCTGCCGACCAGACCGGTGCGGCCAGGCTGCTGCAGGGCTCGGATCAGCCCCAGACTCCGTGGTCTCTCAAACCTTACCTGACGGTTCCCGACGTCGTAACTGTGCCGGCCGGCGCTTCTATTCAGGTGCCCTTTACGATTAAGTTGCCCGATAACATTGGAGCTGGCACCTACTATAGTGCTGTTGAATACACCGCTACCCGAGGTACCAACCCGCAGGATGTAACCATAGCCGCCAGCACGGCGACACTCCTATTTATTAATGTGCCAGGCAACGTTAGTGAGCTTATGACCGTCCAGGACTTTGGTTTTACTAAGAACAATAATCCGGCCAGCCACTATAAGTATCTGTTTACCAGCAATAAACCGGAGTATTTCGGCTACCGTATCAAAAATAGCGGCAACGTAGCCGAGCAGCCCGCCGGCAGCATTGTCATTAAAAACATATTTGGTAAAACGGTGGTCCACATCAACACCGCCAACCCCAAGGGACAGATTGTGCTAATCGGCCAGACTCGTAAGTTTACCGGCTGTAATCCGGCCAGCACGGCTCCGGAAAAACTGCCGCTGGACTCTAACTGTACGCCGGTCAATATTTCGCCGGGCTTTTACACGGCTACACTAACAATCGTTTATGGCCAAAACGGCCAGCCGTCCCGCGACATTGGCGCCACGGCTCACTTTTGGTATTTGCCGCTGGGCTGGTTGATAGCCCTGATAATCATCATTGTTCTAATCATAGTGGGCATATATTGGCTGTATCGTAAAATGAGCCGCCATCGACACCACCGACGGCACCGATAAATCTTAGGTTTAACTTGCCCTAACCCCTGTTTTTTATTATGGTTATGGTATGAAGCGAGTTAGGTATGTGGTTGGGCTGGTGTTGCTGGCGGCGGCTTTTGTTTTTGGCGGGACGGCGCTAGCCGCGCCGCCGCCCCAAAATCCTCAAAGCGGCTCGGTAGGCCTACAGGGCGAGATACCGTCGGCTCCGCCGACGGTGGGCGCGACCATTACTGTACCGGGCAATGGCCAATCGTTTAGCTCTATTCCTATAACCGTAGCCGGCATTTGTCCTAAAGGACTGCTGGTAGAAATTTATAAAAACAACGTCTTTTCTGGCGCAACCAACTGCGACAACGGCAGTTTTAGCCTGCAAATAGATCTTTTTGACGGCCAAAACGACTTAATCGCCAGAGTTTATGACTCGCTAAATCAATCCGGGCCGGACTCTAACACCGTCACCGTAAACTTTAATGCTTCCAAACCGTCGCCAGGGCCGCGCATATCGCTGACTACAGAGTTTGCCAAGCGCGGTGCCACGCCGGGTACCACTTTGGACTGGCCGGTTACCTTGAGCGGCGGCACCGGGCCGTATGCCATCAGCGTTGACTGGGGCGACGGCAGCACCCCCGACCTAATTAGCCGTAGCTCGCCCGGCAACCTGGACCTGCAACACGTTTATAAACGCTCTGGAGTATATAACGTAACTATTAAGGCCACCGACGCCAACGGCTTTGCCGCCTTTTTGCAAGTGGTTGGCATAGGTAACGGGCCAATCCAGCAAACCGCCAATACTAATAATTCCAATACGATTATTTTAGTCAAAGTAGTTTGGTGGCCGCTGCTGGTAAGCCTGGTCCTGATAATCCTGGCGTTTTGGCTGGGCAGGCGGCAGGAGATAGAGCAGATTCGGACTCGTATTCGCAAGGGCCAAAAACCCTTCTAGCCAAAGTGCCGCATCAGCCTGCCTGGCTGCAGAGCCGCCAGCACCGCTGATGCTTTTGGAATCTTACTGCGTCACGAGCTGCGCTACTCCTTCAATGTATTTAAATACATATCAGTCCGTTGCTCGCTCTTTCCTTGTAATATCCTCAAACACTTTGCCTAGAAGTCTTTAGTAAGGTAAACTTTAGACCCATGAAAACGGTGTACGTTGGAATGAGCGGCGGAGTAGATAGCTCGGTCAGCGCAGCCCTGTTAAAGCAGCAGGGCTATAACGTCGTGGGCGTTTATATGAAGAACTGGAGCCAGGACTTTCCGGGTGCGCCTTGTCCGTGGAAGGAAGATTACCAGGACGCCAAGCGGGTAGCGGTGCAACTTGGCATTGATTTTAAAATGTACGATTTTGAAAAGGATTATCGCCACAAGGTAGTTGACTACATGCTCGCCGAATTTAAAGCCGGCCGCACGCCCAACCCGGATGTGATGTGTAATCAAGAGGTAAAATTTAAGCTGTTTTTGCTTGCAGCACTGGATGACGGCGCCGACCTGATTGCCACCGGTCATTATGCGCTCGCCAAAAACGGACAGCTACTCGCAGCAGCCGATGACAATAAGGACCAAACCTACTTTTTATATAGAGTTACCAAAGAAGCACTTGGTAAAACTATTTTTCCGCTGGGGGAACTTACTAAGCCCGAGGTGCGGCAGCTGGCCAAAGAATTTAAACTGGCGACGGCTGATAAAAAAGAGAGCATGGGTATTTGCTTTGTGGGCAGCGTTGGCATTAAAGAATTTTTGAGCAACTATGTTAAGCCGAAACTTGGCAAAATCATTGACCAAAAGGGCAAGTTGATTGGCGAGCACGACGGGGCAATTTTTTATACAATTGGTCAGCGTCACGGCCTGGAGGTTGGCGGCGGCCTGCCATATTACGTTACCGGCAAAGATATGAAAAAAAACGAAGTCTACGTAACTACTGACTTACAGGACAAAAAATTGTGGAGCCGTGAAATTAAGATGACAGACGTACACTGGATTAATGGAGCGCCGAAAGCCGCCGACAAGTTAGCTGTCCGCACTCGCCATCGGGCCAAACTGATTCCGGT
>Ga0335070_10007787_pt1 | contig 12550 bp, 10 predicted proteins | sample Lox_Sample_13_FD_206722 | JGI IMG/M metagenome (GOLD analysis project Ga0335070, IMG submission 206722) | Soil microbial communities from Loxahatchee National Wildlife Refuge, Florida, United States - Lox_Sample_1.3 | ecosystem: Environmental > Terrestrial > Soil > Wetlands | place: USA...
ATTGCCCCAAATTCGCTCTGGGCCGCGTAGGACGGGTCGTGGTAAATCGGGTTATCATCACCGATGGCGTTGGCGAATTCCCTGATTTTCCCCCGTTCTACGGGCATTTCAAAAGAGGGTAGCTCTTTGCCGATCAAATCCTGTATGGACATGGTTCAATCCCTCCCATCGAGTTTCACGAGGGCTGGTGACCAGCCTCCTCAACGCCCCTTGAACTGGGGCTTCCTCTTTTCTATGAAGGCATTCATGCCCTCGATCCGATCCTCGCTTCCATGAACAAGGGTCCGGGCCAGCCTTTCATATCCCAAGCCTATTGCCAGCCCGGTCTCCATTCCCATGTTCATCGCCATTTTCGCCAGTTTCAGGGCCAACGGGCCCTTGTCGGCTATCTTCCTGGCAATGTCCATGGTTCGGTTCATCAAATCATCTGCAGGAAATACTCTGTTGATCAGACCGATCCGCTCGGCTTCCCGGGCGTCGATGATATCTCCAGTGAAGATAAGTTCTTTGGCCCTCCCGATCCCTACCAGTTTCTGCAACCTCTGCGTGGCCCCGCCGCCGGGAAAGATTCCCAGATTGATTTCCGGCTGCCCGATGCGGGCATTCTCGCTGGCCACACGGAAATCACAGGCCATGGCCATCTCGCATCCTCCTCCCAGGGCCAGACCGTTGATGGCGGCGATAACCGGTTTTGACAGGTTGTGGATTTCGGCAAAGATGTCGGGCTTCCTCTCCAACACGTCCCACATCGTGTTCTCCGCCATTTGCTTTATGTCCCCCCCGGCGCTGAAAACCTTCCGGCCCGCTCCGGTGATGATCAACACTCTCACTTCCGGGTCTTTTCCGGCAACCTGCAGGGAGGCAGCGATGTCCTGGCGGACCTCGGCCTTCAGGGCGTTGCGCACATCCTCCCGGTTGAGGGTGATGATTCCCACCCCTTCTCTTTTTTCCCAAAGAATATTTTTGAACTCCATCCTTCTCCCTTTCTCGTTACGGAAGATAAAAAATTTCACCGCAGAGCACGGGGAGACCGCAAAACCCCCTCGGACCCTGGAAACCAGTTGCGGCCTTGCACCTTTATTTCCCAGAAGCAATACGAATACAAACGAAATGAATGACTTGTCTTTGCGAGGAGCGAAGCGACGAGGCAATCCCAATCAAGAACGAGATTGCCGCGCCCTTCGGGCTCGCAATGACATAACCATACCTGCTTCGCTTGTATTAAATATTGTCCGAATATTTTGCCTTTCTCTTCTCGATGGCCGCGGCAATCCCCTCTTTAATGTCGTTCGTAGTGAAAGTCAGGGACTGGTGCGCCGCCTCCCGATCCAGGGCCACTTCGATGCTGGGTTCTTCCAGGTTGATGTAAATCGATTCTTTCATGGTCTTTGCGGCGACCATGGGCATGGCGGCGATTTTCCCGGCCATTTCCCGGGCTGCAGGCATCAGCTCTTCCGGTTTGACCACTTTGTTGACCATGCCGATACGGTGCGCCTCGGAAGCGTCGATCAAGTCTCCCGTGGCCAGTAGCTCATAGGCTTTCGCCGCTCCTACAATCCGGGGAAGAAGATAGGTTGCCGCCATCCCCGGATGCATGCCGATCTTCACGAAGGTAAAACCGAACTTTGCTTTCTCCGAAGCGATCCGCAGGTCGCAGGCCAGCGCAAGGCAGGCGCCCGCGCCGATGGCATATCCATTTACCGCGGCAATCGTCGGGATCGTGAGGGTCCGGATCGTCAAGAAGCTTCGGTAAAACTGGCGGACCTCTTCTTTATGCCGGAACGGTGGGATTTCCGTCCTTTGCTGCATAATCTTGAGGTTTCCCCCGGCGCTGAAGGCCTGCCCGTTTCCGGTCAGGATCAAGCCCTTAACCTCCGGGTCCCGTCTGATTTCCTCGATTGCCTGCGGAAACTCCCGGCTCATCTCATGGTTCATGGGGTTCAGAGCTTCCGGAAGATTCAGCTTGAGCAGGACGATCTCATCCACTTTTTCCAAAAGCAGGGTTGAATATTGCATCTTCTTTCCTCCCATCGGAAATGAGTTTGGCTTATTCCAACTCCCCGTCCAGATCCTTCCACTTTCTCCGTTTCCACCCGGGCAGGTTAGGAAGGATCAGAAGCAGAATGGCCGCAATCATCAGGACGGCAGAGACCGGCCGGGTGAAAAAGATGGAAAAGCTCCCGTGGGAAAGGAGCAGCGATTGGCGCAGGCTGTTCTCCATGAGGGGGCTTAGTACCATGGCCATGATCAGGGGAGCGGTCTCATATTCCAGCTTCTTCAGCAGATACCCGATAACACCGAAAAAAACCATGAGAATGACTTCATGGGTGTTGTTGTTCAAGCTGTAGGCGCCGATGACGCAGAAAAGGAGGATGAGGGGAAAGAGAAGGGCATAGGGAACCTTGAGGATTTTAACCCAGACCCCAATCAGGGGCAGGTTCAACACCAGAAGCATGATATTCCCGATATACATGCTGGCGATCACTCCCCAGAAGATATCCGGATGCTGCTTCAACAGCAGGGGGCCCACTTGGACTCCATAGGAAAGAAGGCATCCCAGCAGCAGGGCCATCCCTGGGGTCGGGGGAATGGCCAAAGTCATGAGGGGAATGAAGGCTCCTCCGATGGAGGCGTTATTGGCCGTTTCCGGACCGGCCACCGCTTGAATCATGCCTGTCCCGAACTTCTCAGGATGTTTGGAGAGCTTTTTCTCGGTAGCATAGGAAGTAAAACTGGAAACCACCGGTCCGGCCCCGGGTAAGATTCCCAGGAAGAAGCCGATCAGGCTGCCCCGCAGGATGGGACCGATGGAATCGGCCCAATCCTTCAGGTTGGGGAGGAGGTGATCGATCTTGTCTTTGAAGACCTCCCGGGCAACTCCCTCCTCAATGTTCAGGATTACTTCCGAAATGCCGAACAGGCCCATGATCACCGGGACGACCCCCAGCCCGTCCATGAAGATTTGAATCCCAAAGGTGAAGCGAGGAGTCCCCATGATCAGGTCCGTGCCCACGGTGCCCAGAAAAATCCCCACCACGGCCATCATCAAAGCCTTGACCATGGAACCCCTGGCCATGAAGGTGAGGACCACCAATCCGCAGCACATGAGGGAGAAATATTCCGGGAAACCAAAGGCCAGGGCGATTTTCGACAGAGGGGGAGCCACCAGTTGGAGAGCTACGACCGCCAGGGTCCCCCCGATGAAAGACCCCAGGGCGCTAATCCCAAGAGCCACGCCAGCCCGTCCGCGGCGGGCCATCTGGTAGCCGTCGATGCAGGTTACGACCGAGGCTGCCTCCCCGGGGATGTTGACCAGAATGGAAGTGGTGGAACCGCCGTACATGGCTCCATAATAAATCCCGGCCAGCATGATGATGGCGGACACGGGAGGAATATGGAGCGTCGCCGGGAAGAGGAGGGACATGGCGGCCACCGGCCCCAGCCCCGGCAAAACCCCGACCAGGGTCCCGATGAATGCCCCGGCAAAGCAGTAGAATAGATTACTCCAAGTGAGAGTAATGGAAAAGCCATAAAGAATGTTCCCCGCTATATCCATGAACTCACCTTAGAATTCAAAGAATCCTTTCGGCAGGGGAGATTTCAAAAGAATCTCAAAAAGAGTATAAGAGACGACCGAAGACAGGATCGACCCTAACACCACGATGTACCATTTCTGGGGTTCGACCACTCCCAAAAGGAAGGCTAAGAAAAGGGTTGTGCTCAGGAGGAATCCCAAATATTCCATGCCCACGGCATAGCCCAGAAGGCCGATCAGGGTCAAGACTGCCTTGAGACTTTTTGCCTTGTCGGCCAAGAAAGGTTTCCCTTCCTTATCGCCTTGTCCGGTCCGGCGCGATTGCAGGAAGACAACCAGAGCGAGACCGGTCAAGATGGCCCCGGTGATAAAGGGCAAAAAGCCCGGCCCCGGGTTTCTAAAATTTCCCAGGGAGAGCTTTACCGAACCAAGACAGATCAAAACACCCAAAAAGACCCACACCACACTGCCCCAGCTTTCTCGATTCATTTTTTTCTCCAAGGCAGAGGATTAGGAGCTCTGAGCAACCCGATTTGGAGAACCTCCGAAGAGCTGCCGCCCGCCCCCTCGATCACTGCTTGACGATCCTGTAAATCCCGGAAAACAATTCATACTGCCGGCCCAAATGGGCAGTGTATTCCTCCGGGCCTTCAAGCCCGATCTCCGCTCCGATCTTATCCAGACGATCGGAAATAGAATCGCCGTATTTATCCGCGGCCTTTTTGGCTGCCAAGTAGATTGCCTCCACCACTTCTTTCGGAGTGTCTTTCGGCGCCAGGATCCCGTAAGGGCTCGCACTGTGGATGGAGAACCCCAATTCTCTCAGGGTGGGGGCGTCGGGAAGGGCCTTCATCCTTGTGGGTTTGAACACGGCCAGGGCGCGGAGCGCTCCGGCCCGGAGGTGGGGAAGAGCCGGAGCGATGGCGGTGGAGGCGACCTGCACATGCCCTCCCAGCAGGGCGGTAATCGTCGGCCCGCTGCCCTGGGAAGGGATGTAGGTCCATTTGATTCCGGCCTCCTTGCACATGGCTTCAGGAATCATATGGTTGCTTCCGAAGGTCCCGGAGCTGGAGTAGGTGATCTTGCCCGGAGATTGTTTGGAATCCTCGACGAGGTCCTTCAGGGTCTTCCACGGAGAGCTGGACTGGACCACCAGAAGGGAACTGGCCTCCACCATGGCGCACACCGGAGCAAAGGATTTCCAGGTGTAGCCCACATCCTTGTGGGTGAGAGGGACCACCACGATGGAGGAATGGGAAGATCCCACCAGAAGGTACCCGTCCGGCTTGCTGGCCGCTACGAACCCAGCTCCCACGGAGCCCGCTGCACCGGGCTTATACACCATGTTGACCGGCTGGCCCAGAAATTCAGGCATCTTCTCCAGAAAAGGCCTGAGGAGGTTATCCGTATCTCCGGGTTGGAAGGGAATGATAACCTGGATGGGCTTCACGGGAAATTTCTTCTCCGCCGCCCAGGGAGTCCCCGCAGCCGAAAAAATCAAAAAGAAAACCGCCAGGATGATCAAAACCATCCGCCTTTTGTTCATGTTACGCCTCCTTTCCAGTTGGGGACCATGGGGGACCGGCCGGGGTATTATTAAATTCGATCCCCAGAGGAACTGGAAGTTCACCCTGCCCTCCTTCCGCGGGCGGCCTAGGTTTTTTCCCTCATCTCAGCATATCGAACCAAGGTTCGAAGAGCTTGGACGCTTTTCTTGGTGTTCATGAAAAGGGGGATCCCGGCCCCGCGGATGATCTGGTACCCTTCCTCGGCCAGATTTCCGGCGATCCAGGAGATGACCATGGGCTTATCGGTTTCCTGGTAAATCTCCACGATATCTTGGGCCATTTTTTTGGCTCTTTCGCCTGTAGACATGGTGATCATCAGGATGATGCTGTGGATCGACTTCTCCCGGACCATGGGGCGGAGGAGCTTTTTGAAGTATTCCCGGTCCTTAGCCATAAATTGGGAGAACATGGCCGTGGTATCCACGGGATTCAGGGCGGAGCCAAAATAGGGAAGCATCCGGACATATTCCTCTCGCGTCGCCCCCTGAAGCTCGGGGACTTCCAACTCGCCCATTTCGCACTGATCGGCCATTAAACCCCCGGCTCCCCCGGAGGTAGAGAGAATTCCAACGCTCCTTCCTTTGGGAAGCCGCCCCTGGACCAGGACATTTCCGATTTCCAGCAGTTCATCGCCGTCCTGCACTCTCAGAATCCCCAGGCGCTGAAAGAGGGCCTCCACTTCCGGATCGGGTCCGCACACGGCCCCGGTATGGGCTTGCGCCGCTCTTTTCCCCATGGGGGTCCTTCCCACTCTCAGGGCGACGATGGGTTTTCCCGCCCGGCGGGCAGCCTCGGCGGCCTGGATAAATTTTGCTTCGTCGCGATATCCCTCGCTGTAGTTGAGGATAACGCTGGTCTTGGGGTCTTCCACGAGATAGCGGATATAATCCGCCGATTCCAGGGCCGCCTCGTTCCCGCTGCTGATCCAGTAGCTGAACCCGATGCCCAGCTGCATGGCGTTGCTGAAGAGCGAACCTCCCATGGCCCCGCTTTGGGTCACAAAGGCAATCTTCCCAGCAAGGAGCTGTTTTCGCTCCAAGGCAGGGGTAAAGCTCAGGGTGGCGCCTTCATGGAGATTGACCACCCCCTGGCAATTGGGGCCGCAGAGGATGAGGCCCGACCGCCGGGCCAGGTCTCGCAACTCCGCTTCCATCTCTTCTCCTTTGCCCCCGATTTCGGCAAACCCGGAGGCAAAGACTATCACGGAGTGCACTTTCCGCTCCGCGCACTCTTTTACTGCGTCCAGAACGCTTTCTGCCGGCAGACCGACGACCACAGCGTCGATTTCACCTGGAACTTGGGCCAGGGAAGAATAACAGGTTAGGCCAGCGATCTCCTTGTATTTGGGGTTGACGGGATAGATTTTCCCTCCGTATTTATGCTGGAGAAGAAAGGCGATGGGTTTCCCCACGAGCTTTGTCGTGTCTTGGGAAGCCCCCATGACGGCGACACTTTTGGGATGTAAGAGAGGATCGAGCTTAGAGTTGGAAAAGTTCATCGGTATTTCATTACCCTCCTAATAGATAGATATCATTGGCCCTTCATGTCAATGGAGCTTGAAAAATCTTCCCCTGACTCTTCCCTTCTCCCTAGGATTTCGCGGGATAGGACGGCGTGAGAAGGCATAAGGGATGCATTTTTTTTGCAGCGTTTAGGTTAAGCCTTAAATTCGAAATCTGCAATCTCCATCATCTTCCTTTGTACTGGGGTTTCCTTTTTTCGCGGAAGGCCGCTACCCCCTCCTTATGGTCTTCGGAAGTCAGAGTGATAGTTTCGCAGGCGGCAGCCACTTTCATGGCCGTTTCCAGGTCCATCTCCAGCCCCTTATAAATCTGCAATTTGGCCAGCCGAATGGCGATGGGGGGCCCGTTGGCGATACGCCGGGCGAGGTCCATCGTTTCCTTCTCCAGTTCGGAGGCCGGGACCAGCTTGTTCAGCAGGCCGAGCCGCTCGGCCTCCTTAGCTTCCATGAAATCTCCGGTAAAAAGCATCTCGGCGGCTTTAGGGATACCGATGATCCGGGGATAGAGCCAAGTCCCTCCCCAGCCCGGAAAGAGGCCGATTCGGGTAAAGGCCACCATGAAGCGGGCATTCTCGGAACCGACCCGGAGGTCGCAGGCGCAAGCCAGGTCAAAGCCTCCGCCCACGGCAGCCCCGTTGACCATGGCGATGGTGGGTTTCTCCAGGCGCTGGAGGCCCAGGATGACCCCCTGGATGTTTCGGAAGCCGCGACGGAATTCCTCTGCACCCCTGGGCTTCCTTTCCCTTTCTTCCCCGGACATCCTCCCCACGTCCGCGCCGGCGCAGAAGGCCTTTCCCGCGCCAGTGACCACCAGGACCCGGACTTCGTCATCCTGGTCCACTTCCTGGAGCGCCTGGACGAGCTCCGCCTCCATTTGCACATTGAAGGCATTCATCCGATCCGGCCGGTTCATGGTCAAGAGGCCGATTCCTTCTTTTCTCTCGAGCAGTAGGGTCTCAAAAGGCATATTCCTCTCCTTATCATCTAAGGCAGTTAAGCGCAAGGGGTCACGACTTGCAACTTAAGGCTTTTTTTCTGACTTCTGTATTCTGATTTTCAATTACCGGGTTTCCTTCCAAATGCCTTTTTCCTTTAAATATTTCACGGCACCAGGATGGAAGGGAATGTATTTGGTGGTGTATTCAGCCCCCCGATATATATTCTCAAGGCTCCACTGCCTAGCCTGGGGATGAATCGCATCCTTTTCCTTCGGATGATCGTAAAGGGCCTTCATCATCTGATAGACCAGGTCCTCGCTCATTTCCTGGCGGCAGAAAATGGCCGTGACAATGCCCCGGGTCAGGGTATCGGTATCGATCCCCTGATAGGTCCCCGCCGGAATGACCACCTTTACGTAAAACGGGTATGCGTCCATGATCGCCTTCATTTCCTGTTCGCTGTAGGGGATCAAGCGGATCGGGACCGTCCTGGCCAGGTCCAGGAGACTGGCCACGGGATAGCCCGCGGAGATCACTCCCACGTCAACGGTTCCATCCTTGAGCGCGGTGATGGACTCGGTGAAGGAAAGGTAAGCGGGCTTGAAATCCTCAAGACCGAGCTTGCCGGCCGCCCCCAGCTCCATTTTGGAGGAAACCAGGGTGCCGCTGCCGGGGGACCCAAGGGCGACTCTTTTGCCCCTGAAGTCAGAGATGCTCTTGATGGGGGAATCCTTGCGGACAAACCAGTGCCGGTCGCTGGTATGCCCCAGGCTGACCAATCGTACCCCGCTTAGGTCCATTTTCTTTTCCAGCGCCGGTGCGATGACGTGGATCGAGATCAGCCCTAGGTCCATCTTTTTCCGTATCACGTAATGGAAGTTCTCTTCAGAGGCGGCGGTGGATTCCGCAATCACCCGCACGCCGGGTACATACCGGTTGAAGAGATTAGCAAATCCGGCCCCGATGAAATAAAAAGTACCCCCTGGATTGCCGGTCCCCAGAGAAAGGTATTTTCTCTGGGCGGCTGCTTCTCCGGCGGTGAGGCCCAAGGAAACGCTCCCCATGATTGCCAATCCGACAATGACACGGATGAAATATCTGCTCATGATTGCCTCCTTTGGTGGAGATCAGAGTTCAAAGGATGTTTATTCTTCGGCTTCCTTGACCACCAGGGCAAAACCTTTGGGCAGGTCTTTGGCAAAGACCGGCCATTTCTGAGTCATTTCTTCTTTGGGCTCCAGAGCCAAAGGTTTCCCCTTCCTTTCCATGAGCGGATAAGCACCGGAGACCGGGTCCCCCTCCAGGGGAAAGATGGTCAGCTTGAACCGCGTCGCCTTGGGGGATACGTTTTGAATTCCCACTTCGTAAAATAACATGGAACCGGACTCTGTCTTACCCATATAGAAGCTGACCTTGGTAATTTTCGCACTCGGGGTTACGTCATAGGCAATCCCTTCTTTCCAATCTTCCGGCGGCTGCCCCTGAGCGGTGCTTCCCGGGAAGGCCCCCGTGCCCGAAGCCCAGACCAGGCAAACCGCCGCCGCAATCATCCTCATTTCCCTGCCTCTTTGTTTCTTCATGCGATTCCCTCCGTGTTCATTTCGAAGATGGTTCCTTCGGTTCATCGTCCCACCCGTCAGCCGTCTCCCTTCATTTCGGGGGCAGGGCCCTTCAACCGTTTGAAGAGATCAGGGATAAGAGTGGGGCGCTGCATGAATGCAAGGATGGCCAGTATTCCCAGACCCACCAGGTCGGATATCCACCCGGGTTTGATTAAACCGATGGCGGCGGCGAAGAAAAGGACCCGCTCATAAATTTTCGCCGGGCGGAACATGTACCCCTGGATTCCGCAAGCCAGGGCATAGACGCCGATGAAGGCGGTGATCGCCGCGAGGATGATTTCGCTCAGGTCTCCCTTCAGGAGCAGGGCGTTATTGTAAACAAACATGTAGGGAAGAATGTATACCACGAGCCCTAGCCGGCAGGCCATCCAGGCAGTTTTCATCATGTCCGCTCCGGCGATCCCCGCTGCCACGAAGGCTCCAGGCGCCACGGGCGGAGTCAGATCGGAGACGAGGGCGAAGAAAAAGATGAAAAGATGCGCGGCCAGGGGATCCACTCCCATCTGGGTCAAAGCCGGGGCCACGAGCACGGCCAAAACCAGATAGGAAACAATGATGGGAAGCCCCAGGCCGAGGATGAGGGAGGCAATCATGGTCAAGAACAGAAGCCAGAAAAGGGAGTTCCCGGAAAGCTCGATGAGAATCGAAGAGATCTGCAATCCCAGCCCGGTTAAGGTGATCATGCCCACGAGGATGTTGCAGGCCACGACGACCCCCGCGATGGGTAGGAATCCCAAGGCCCCCCGTTCCAAGGCGCGCAGGATTTTTGGGAAGCTCATGCGGGTCGATTTCCTCAGGTAGGAGGCCCCGACCACGGCAATAATCGCCCAGAAGGCTGCCCGGCTTTCGGTTACATGGGAATAGATCAGAAAATAGACCAGGACCACCGGGGGGATGAGGAAATGGAATCCGTTTCTGAATACCTCCCAGAAATTCGGGCATTCAGATTTGGGCTGTCCCTTCAGATTATTTTTTACCGCCTCGAAATCCACGATGAAAAAAATGGCCACGTAATAGAGGATGGCCGAGAGAACTGCAGCCTTGCAAATGGCATAATAAGATACCCCCAGGATTTCCATCATGAGGAAGACCGATCCTCCCATGACCGGGGGCATGAATTGGCCCCCTACCCCGGAAGCGGATTCTACCGCACCGGCAAAATGGGGCTTGTAGCCAGCCCTTTTCATCATCGGGATCGTAATCTGCCCGACGGCGGAGACATTGGCCATGGCACTGCCGGAAATCATCCCGAACAGAGAACTGGCCACGACAGCTATCTTGGCCGGCCCTCCGCGAACATGGCCGAAGAGGCTCGAGGCCAGGCCGAAGAAGAAAGTCCCCGCCCCGGACTCCTGCATAAACGTACCGAAAAGGACGAAGAGAAAGATAAAGGTTGAGGCGATTCCGGTCAGGGCTCCGTAAATTCCCTCGGTGGTCATAAAAAGGCCGCTGATGATCCGCTCGACGGAATAATTGGGATGGCCTAGAACATCCGGGAGCCACTCTCCGAATCGGGCATAAAGGAGAGACCCAACACAAAAGATCGCTAAGGACCATCCCGTAGTCCGGCGGCTCGCCTCAAGGGTTAAAAAGATGAGGATTCCTCCGAGGACCAGCTCGAACAGAGGGGGCTCCAGACCCACCTGATCGGCTCGGGCGATAAAATGGGTCACTACGTAATAGCTGACGTACAGGAGCAGGCCCACGAACAAAAAGCCGTCCCAGCTCAGGCGATCCCTTCTCTGCCGGGTGGAGAGGGGGAACAATAGGAAGATCAGGGTGAATCCAAAGACGACATGGATGAGCCGCTGGTACATGGCGATGAGGGGGAAATAGCCGGTCACAAGCTGGAAAAGGGAAAAACAGATGGCGATAACCGAAATGGCCTTGCCGGCTCCACCCTTGACGGAGCGCCGAGTGCTCTTCTCCTCCTCCTGGGCAACCACCGCTTTCGAAGCTTTTTCAAGTTGTTGCTCGATTTCGGCGGTCGGTTTCATCCCTTATGCCTCCAGAAGCAAAAGTTTATCATACCCTAATCGGGCTCGCCTGTGTTAACGCCCCCTAGCAGTGGCCCTTGGCTGTCCAAAACGGTTCCCCTCTGCCCGTCCTTTCTCTTCGGTTCAATTGAAGTTCAAATTCCCTCTTCCCGGCTCCTCCGGGTTTACAGAGGAATATTCCCGTGCTTCTTCCAGGGGCGCTCGTCCCTTTTGGTCTGGAAGGTTTTCAGAGCCTGGATCAGAATGCGGCGGGTGTCCCGCGGGTCGATGATCTCTTCGATCCACCGCATCTGAGCGGCATGGTAGGGGAAGCGGCCGAAGGTTGACTTGTACTCAGCCAGCCTGCGGGCCCGCACCTCTTCGGGATTTTTGGAGGCCGCAATCTCATTCCGATAGATGATGTTCACCGCTCCGTCGGGGTTCATGAGCCCCATTTCCGTCGTCGGCCAGCCCAGGAGCAAATCCGACCCCAGGGGTTCGCTGCACATGGCCGGGTTTCCCCCTCCGTAAGCTTTTCGGATGTAAACCGTGAACTTGGGAACCGTGGCCTCCGAGATGGCATGAAGCACCTTCGCCCCGTGACGAATGATGCCGCCCCTTTCCTGGTCGGCCCCCGGCAGGTACGCGGGGTTGTCCACCAGAAAGATCAAGGGGATGTTGAAGCAGTCGCAGAAACGGATAAACCGCGCTTCTTTGTCCGCTGCATTGATGTCAATAGCCCCCGCCTTATGCTTGGGATTATTCGCCACGATTCCGACCGTCCGCCCGTCCAACCGGGCAAATAGGGTGATCATATTCTTGGCATAATCGGGTTTGATCTCGAAATATTTTCCCTTATCGACGATCCGCTCGATGACCCGATGCATATCGAACCATTTCTTGGAATTGATGGGGACCATGTCCAGCAGCTCTTCGTCCCGGCGATTCGGGTCATCCCCCAGGGGAACAAGGGGAGGGTCCTCCTGATTGTGGGATGGCAGGTAACTCAAAAGGTCCTTGCATTTCTGGAGGCAATCCCGATCGTTTTCCGCCAGCACATCGCAGCAGCCGCTTACCTCCGCATGCATCTTGGGACCCCCGATTTCCTCTTCGGTCACATCCACGAATTGGACCGACTTGATGAGGGTGGGGGAGGCAATGTACATGTGGCTGGTGCCTTTCACCATGATGAGGAAATCTGTAAGGATCGGAGAATAGGCGGCCCCGGCCGCGCAGGGCCCCATGAGCAGGCCGATTTGAGGTATCACGCCGGAGGAGATGGTGTGATAATAAAAAAACAATTGGTAGGAATCGGCGAGGTCCCGGGTGACGGCATCCTGAACCCTGACTCCTCCTGAATCGATCATATGGACGCAGGGAACCCGTGCT
>Ga0335070_10007788_pt1 | contig 12549 bp, 13 predicted proteins | sample Lox_Sample_13_FD_206722 | JGI IMG/M metagenome (GOLD analysis project Ga0335070, IMG submission 206722) | Soil microbial communities from Loxahatchee National Wildlife Refuge, Florida, United States - Lox_Sample_1.3 | ecosystem: Environmental > Terrestrial > Soil > Wetlands | place: USA...
TAAATTCTCTTCTGCCTGCTGATTCCTTCATAATAATTTCCTTTATATTTTAAGCAAATAATTTGTAAACTGCAGCATTCACTTGGATTTGACATTTCTTTTATGATTAAAGTTTAATGGCAGTACTAATTGAATAAGTATCATCCTTTAAGGAATGTGAATGCCGGATCCCCCGTTTCTGGCGGGACAAGTGGATTTTCGGATCGCGATTTCTTAGCCCTATGATTATCAATATTCATCTGAATATTTAGAATTTTGAATTTTGAATATTGAATATTGGATACTGTATTTTATTTGTTATTTGGTTTTTTTACTTGAATTTTCGCCTAACTCTGCTCCTTTTTCCATTTCTCCGAAACAGCTTTTCCTTTTTCAAAATCATCTACAACCAAAATAAGCTGGTTTTGATGATCGCTGTAAATAACTTCAATATTTACACCTGCATCTGCCATCATCCGGGCAATTTTACCAAGCTGCCCCGGGAGATCCTGTTTCAGACGCTGCACAAGCACTTCCTTTATTTCCGCTACTTTAATCCCTTTTTCCAGCAGGACCTTCCTTGCAGCATGACCCTCTTCAAAAAGGAAATGGGCTACTCCTTTTCCGTCAATGACAAATGCACCGCCCCCTTCGATGCTGATGCCGGCACTTCCCAGTATTTCCCCCATTTCGGCCAAGGTTCCCGGTCGATTCTCTAACTGTATGGCTAAATCATACATATGAGTTTTGCTCCTTCCGTCTAACTACATTAATTTTTGTTTTTACGGAATTGGCAATAAAGCATTTCTCATGCGCCAGGTGATGCATCTCGGCGATTTCACCTTCGGCAGGAATTTTAGTTCCGCCGAAGATTATTTTCGGTTTCAGGGTAATTTCAGTCATAGCTAATTTGCCGTTTTCGTCTTTGGCCATTATACCTTCAGCATCATCTTCATAGCTTTCTATTATAAATCTCTTGGCGGCTGCAATAGATAGAAACCAAAGCATGTGACAGCTCGAGACGGAAGCAACATATGCTTCCTCAGGATCAACGGCAGATTCATCCGACATCGGTACTTGAACTACATGCGGAGAAGAGGATGCTTTTAATTCAATCCCCCCGTCAAAAATCCATCGGTGGGCCCTGCTGTATTTTAGATCCGTAAACTTTTCACCGGTTTTTTTCTTCCAGAAGACCTTAACATTATATGACATTTAATCACCAAATATTATTAAAAACAGTATATTGCTTGAAATAATGTTCAATATTCAATTTTTATCTTCATAGCAATTAATTGAATATCGATTATTGAGCATTGATCATTGATTATTCTTTCCTGTATTAACTATTAACCTATTAACTCTTTCCAGACAAAAATATAGATTTCCGGTCTTCACGAGCAATCAAAAAAACGGTTTTCTTCTTTCTCCTATTTATAATTGTGATGCTCATATATATCCATGTGCTTCTTTCCGGCTTTTTATATTCTTTTTCTTATTTTTTGTATTATAATTTGTCATCCGGCATATTAAAATTTGAGAATTTTTTGGAAAGTATAAAAAAATTTTTTATTGACCTCATGCAGTCACTTGATCTCCCGGTTATTAAAATCGGCACAACCGATTTAACGCTCTGGACAATCATTTACCTCTTTTTACTTCTTTTCATTTTAATCTATATCACCGGGAAGATCCGCCGCTGGGTAATATACAGGCTCCTTTCAAAAAGTAAAATTGATCTCGGCGTAAGAATCTCGGTCGGAACAATCATCAGATATATCATACTGGTTATCGGATTTGTAATTGCGCTTCAGACCGTAGGAATTGATCTGAGCACTTTTACAATTTTAGCCGGCGCACTCGGAGTGGGTATTGGTTTCGGTCTCCAGAATATTACAAATAATTTTGTCAGCGGAATTATAATCCTTTTTGAAAGACCGATAAAGGTCGGAGACAGAATTGAGGTCGGAAAAATACGCGGTGATGTCGTAAGAATATCCATGAGATCGACTGAAATAGTAACTAATGATAATATCTCCATTATCGTACCCAATTCGGAATTCATTTCATCAACTGTAATTAATTGGAGCCATGTTGATCGGAATGTGCGGCTGAATTTTCCTGTCGGCGTATCTTATAAATCCGATCCTGAAGAGGTAAGAAAGACTCTGCTGCTGGTAGCAGGCGAAAATCCGGGGGTTCTGAAAGAGCCTAAATCGGACGTTTTAATAGAAGAATTCGGCGATAATGCAATCCTTTTTAATTTAAGAGTATGGACGAGGGAATATATAAACAGGCCCGGAGTTTTAAAGAGCCAGATCTATTATGAAATTCTTAAAAGATTTAAGCAGAATAATATTGAAATACCTTTTCCTCAGAGAGATATACATATTCATCCGGAGCATTAATGGTTTCTTTTTTTTTAATTTTGCTCTGTATCACTCTATAGAACTTATTGTTGATTAACTAATTCAATAAATTAATTTCACTAAAAACTAGGAAAAATAATGAAAGCTAAAGTAGTCATTTTAATGCTGCTTTTAGTTCTTTTTACGGTATTTGTATACCAGAATGCTTCCGAAAATACAGGAGTGCTCTTTTTTTTCTGGGGCATCTATCTTCCTAAAATTGTCCTACTTGTAATAACCCTTGTTTTAGGAGCCATAATAGGTTTAATAATCGCAACTATGATAACCCGGAAACAGGAAAGAAAAAAGAAAGAGAAGGAAATGGCTGCACCGGAAAAAGAATCTCTTGGAAAGGAAAGCGGGAAAAATGAAATGAATAGGAATGAAGAGAAAATTAATAAAATATAGGAGAATGTATGAGCGATATTAAAGATAGAGGCTATTCAAATCCTGACGTGCTGGTAACCACCGATTGGGTTGCAAATCATTTAAATGATAAGAACATCAGGATTGTAGAATCGAATGAGGATCAGCTTCTCTATTCAACAGGTCATATACCCGGTGCAGTTCATGTGGATTGGACAAAAGATCTGAATGACCAGGTTAAAAGGGATTACCTTGATAAAAAAGGATTTGAATCATTAATGTCCCGCATCGGTGCAACCTCGGGTACAACAATTGTTTTCTACGGGGATAAAAATAACTGGTGGGCTTGTTATGCTTACTGGGTATTCCAGCTGTTCGGTCATAAAAATGCCAAAGTGATGGACGGCGGAAGATTGAAGTGGGAAAAAGAAGGAAGAGAATTAACCCGCGAAGTGCCGACTCTTACAAAGACTGCATATACGGCACCTGACCGCAACGATACTAAGGTAAGAGCTTTCAGGGATCAGGTCCAGGAACATGTTAAAAAAAGACTCCCTTTAGTTGATGTAAGATCTCCCCAGGAATATAGCGGTGAAAGACTCCACATGCCTGACTATCCGAATGAAGGAGCGCTGCGCGGCGGACATATTCCCGGCGCAAAAAATATTCCCTGGGCAAAAGCCGTAAATACAGAAGACGGAACATTTAAACCTGCCGGCGAATTAAAGAAATTGTACCAGGAAGAGAATGATTTAAGGCCGGGAGACAATATAATTGCATACTGCCGCATCGGTGAACGCAGCAGCCATACCTGGTTTGTTTTAACTAATCTCCTCGGTTATAAAAATGTAAGGAATTACGACGGAAGCTGGACCGAATGGGGCAACCTTGTCGGAGCCCCGATAGAGAAATAGTTAATGCCCTGCTTACTAAATGGCAGGGCCGAAAACCATATGCTAATTGCAAAATTATCCGAAGGATCCTTTGGACAAGATTACAAGATTCGTTATTGGAAATTCTTTTCCCATTTTATATTCAATATGGCAGCAAAGCTCTAATAATGTTTAGTTGCAGCTTATGGATCAGATTCCCCAAAAATTAAAAGAGCTTCTGGATTTATTTGTAATGCTTCCAGGTGAACAGGAGAGAATAGATTTCCTGATAAGCTATGCGGATAAATTCATAGAAAATCCGGATAAAATTGCTCAGCTTACCGAAGAAAATAATGTCCCTTTCTGTGAATCGGGTGTTTATGTCTGGGCAGCAGAGCAGCCCGATAAAACATTAAAATTTTATTTTGCGGTTCAGAATCCGCAGGGGATCTCTGCAAAAGCGCTTACAGTAATTCTGGATAAAACCCTTTCAGGCGAAAAACCTGAAAAAATTTTAAATATTCCCGATGATCTTGTATTTAAGATCTTCGGGCAGAATCTTTCTATGGGGAAGAATATGGGGCTCAGCGGAATCGTACAGATGGTGAAAAGGAAGGCGAGGCAGAGTCTGAGTTCAAGTTCAAGTTCAAGTTCAAGTTTAGGTTCAAGTTCAGGTTCAAACCTGCTGCCGCAGGCGGGTTCAGGAAGTTAAAAGTTCTGCACTTGAACTTAAACCCCCCCCCATCCCTTGCTCATTTCCTTGCTTATTGCCTAAATTAGTTTTATCTTTGGCATGTTTAGAGCGCCCTTTTGAGGGCGATTTTTATTTGTATGGACTTTTTTGAAAGAAAAATAGCTGAAATTGCTCAGGAATCAGCCGGTAAAATGGGTTTTTTCCTGATTGATCTTGTTTTTAGAGGGAATGAAAAGAACAGAGTTATTGAAGTTTTTATTGACGGCGAAGGGAATGTTTCGGCTGATAATTGTGCGGAGATAAGCAGAGATATCATTTCGGAAATCAACAAAATTCCTGATTTCAATTCGAATTACAGGCTCGATGTTTCCACTCCCGGCGTCGATAGACCATTAAAATTTATAAAACAGTTCCCGAAGCATATAGGAAGAAAGTTTGAAATAAGCTGTCGGCAGAATGAACAGATTAAAAATTTTACGGGGAAACTGCTAAGAATGGAAAATGAAGAGTTGATCTTCCTGAATGAAAAAAAAGAAGAAGTACATCTTAGTTTCGGCGCTATTATTAACGCTAAAGTATTAATTAGCTTTTCTTAACGGAGGAAGAAGAAAAAATGAATTTCGATATAAGCGAATCATTCGCTCAAATGGTTAGAGAAAAAGGGATTGACAAGGATGTCCTCGGAGGTATTATCGAGGATATCTTCGGAATGCTTGTAAGAAAAAAATTCGGCGAAGATGCAAAATATGATGTGGTCGTTAACATGGACCGCGGCGATATTGAAATCTTTCTTGAAAGAGTAATAGTTGATCAGGTGCAGAACCCCAATACCGAGATAAGCATCCAGGAAGTAAACAAAAAAGGGAACGAAGATGAGCTTGATATAGGGGACGATTATGTGGAAAAGCTTGATTTGGCTGCTTTCGGAAGAAGGCTGATTACTCTTGCAAGGCAGAATTTAAACCAGAAAATACGTGAGATTGAAAAGGATATAGTTTTTAATGAGTATAAAGAGCTGCTTGGTGAAATAGTTGTCGGAGATATTTACCAGATCAGAAAGAACGATATCCTTGTTAATCATAATAAGAATGAGTTAATGCTTCCCCGTCATGAGCAGATCCCTTACGAACGTTATAAAAAAGGAGAAACTATCCGGGCCATTGTAAAGGAAGTTAAAAAAGGGAACAGCGGCCCTTTAATTATTATTTCCCGCAGCGATAATATGTTCCTGAGAAGATTATTTGAAATTGAAATACCCGAAATCTACGACGGGATAATAGATATAAAAGCAATTGCCAGGGAACCAGGTGAAAGAGCAAAAATAGCCGTCGAATCCCAGGATAAAAGGATTGATGCTGTTGGTGCATGCGTGGGAATGAAGGGTGTCAGGATTCATGCAATTGTAAGAGAGCTCAACAATGAAAACATCGATGTAATTAATTATTCGGAAGATCCTTCGTTATTTATACAAAGGGCACTGGCGCCCGCAAAGTTAAAGCACATAGAAGTCGACCAAGCTGAGAAAAAAGCCGTAGTAACTGCCGACAGCGACCAGGTTTCTCTTATTGTCGGCAGAAACGGAGTTAATATCCGACTGGCAATGAAGCTGACTGACTATGAAATTGAAATCTTGAGAGAAGAAAAACCGTTTGAAGAATATGAAGAAGATATTGAACTGATAGATCTTAAGGAAGAGCTCGGGCCGGAGATTTACGAGCTGCTTATTAACCACCGCTATGATACGGCTCTGGAAGTTTTAACGGCCGGACCTGAAAAGCTTAAGGAGATTGAAGGAATGAATGATGAAAAGATCAACGAAATACTTGAAATAATTAAAGCTCAGTTTGAAGAAGAGGAATAACCGAATAAATATATGGCGGAAACCAAAGAAAAAAAGCTCAGGGTATATAAGCTAGCATCCGAATATAATCTGGCTGCTGAAAATATACTGGAGTTCCTTCAGAAAAAAGGGCATGATGTAAAATCTCATATGTCCATTCTTTCCGATGAAATGATTTCTGATATAAATAATCATTTCAAGAAAGATATTGAAAAAGCTGAAAAGCATTACAAAAAGCTGGCGGAATTCCATAAAAGGAGAGTGGAAAAAGAAGAGGAGGCAAAAGAGGAGGTTAAAGAGCCGAAGCCGGCCGAGGTTGAGGCAGCAGCCAGGGAAATTGAAATAACTAAAAAAGAGGAAATTGAGATATCCCTCGAGAAAGCAGCTGCAGCCGAAGCGGCTGAGGAGCCCGAATTAACTCTTGTAGATTCACAAACGGCCGAAGCAGGAGAAAAAATTGAAGAAACTGTTGAATTAAAAACATCCGTATCACCGGAAAAAGAAAAGAGAAAGGGCCTTACTGTAATCGGGAAAATGGATCTCGATGAGCACGAAAAAGAAACGGACTTGACTTTAGAATCTAAAGAAAAAGATGAAAAAACCGGTGAAATAAAGAAGAAGAAAAAACCTAAAGCAAAGAAAAAAACAACTGTTGAATCTCCCGAGGATTTACTCGTAACAAAGAAAAAGAAAAGAGTAAAAAGATTCGAGATTGATCAGAAGGATGTGAAGGAAGCGATCCGGAAAACACTGCTGAGTATGGATGATTCCATCTCTTCGGTGAGGGCCAGCCACCGCAAGAAAAAAAGGAAGGAACGTGAAGCGGAGGAGGAAAGAAAGCTTATTGAAAAATCTCTTGAGAAGAATAAAATCAGAGTCACTGAGTTTATTGCAGTAAACGAGCTCGCAAATTTAATGGGTGTTACCGTAGCCGAGGTAATTTCAAAATGTATCGAGCTTGGTTTGATGGTTTCCATAAATCAGCGGCTTGACGTGGAGACAATTACCCTGGTGGCGGATGAATTCGGTTTTGAAGTGGAATTTGAAAAGGAATATACAGCCGAGGCCCTTGAAGATTTTCCGGATCCGCCAGAATCGCTGCAGCCCAGGCCTCCGGTTGTGACGATAATGGGGCATGTAGATCATGGAAAAACTTCTCTTCTGGACTATATAAGGAATACAAATGTCGTTGCAGGTGAGTCGGGCGGAATTACCCAGCACATTGGCGCATATAAAGTTGATGTGGGAAGCGGGAAATCAATCACGTTCCTCGATACGCCCGGCCACGAAGCATTTACTGCAATGAGAGCCCGCGGTGCACAGCTTACCGACATTGTGGTGCTCATTATCGCCGCCGATGATGCGGTGATGCCTCAAACGGTCGAAGCAATCAATCATGCGCAAGCTGCAAGAGTTCCGATCATAATTGCTATTAATAAAATTGACAAGCCGGGAGCAAATCCCGACAGAATTAAGCAGCAGCTGGCAGACAGAAATATTTTGGTGGAAGAATGGGGCGGGAAAAACCAATGTGTTGAAATTTCCGCCAAATCCGGGAAGAATATAGAAAACCTGCTTGAGGTAATTCTTCTTGAAGCAGAACTTTTAGATCTTAAAGCTAATTATAACCGGACTTCCCGGGGAGTTGTGGTTGAATCGGAGCTGGATAAAGGGAGAGGGATTACAGGCACTATTCTCGTTCAAAAAGGAACTTTAAGAATCGGCGACCCCTTCGTTGCAGGAATTTATCATGGAAAGGTCCGTGCAATGTTCGATGAGAGAGGGAATAAGTTAAATGAAGCACTCCCCTCGACACCTGCCCAGGTCCTTGGGTTTGAAGGTTCTCCTCAGGCCGGTGATACTTTCGTAGTAGTGGAATCCGAAAGGGATTCCAGGGAGATCAGCTTAAAAAGGCAGCAGCTCAGAAGAGAACAGGAGCAGAAGCAGATGCACCACATTACACTCGATGAGATTGCTGCACAGATAAGCATCGGCGGAATTAAAGAACTGGCTCTCATTGTTAAGGGAGATGTAGACGGCTCCGTGGAAGCTTTATCCGATTCATTAATGAAATTATCAAACCAGGAGGTTGTTGTAAGGGTAATTCATAAAGGAGTGGGCGGAATCTCCGAGAGCGATGTCCTACTTGCATCGGCTTCCGATGCAATAATAATCGGTTTCCATGTCCGTCCGAATATAAATGCCAGGAAACTGGCTGAAAGCCAGAAAGTTGATATCCGTTTATACAACGTTATTTACGATGCAATCAATGAAGTCAAATCCGCCTTGGAAGGACTTCTTTCCCCTGTCATTTCCGAAGAAATTACCGCTACGCTTGAAGTGAGAGATACTTTCAAAGTACCGAAATTCGGAACTATCGCCGGCTGCTACGTTCAGGAAGGAAAAATTACCAGGAATAGTAAATTAAGATTGATAAGGGACGGGATTGTAATACATGAAGGCGAGATTGCATCGCTTAAAAGATTTAAGGATGATGTAAGAGAGGTTGATGCCGGCTATGAATGCGGCTTGAATATAGCCAACTTCAACGATATAAAAACCGGCGATGTTATTGAATCATATAAGCTTGTTGAAACCAGGAAAAAATTGGCTTAATAATTTTCGGGAATACGAATATCGGATTTAAAATCGTAAATCGTAATTCGTAAATCATAAATCTGGTTTCGATGGTTGTTCTTTAAAATTTACAGCGGAAAGGTTTGGACATGTCGTACAGAATTGATAAAATGGAAAACCTGATAAGAGAAGAGATCAGTTTGATTTTGCTTCAGAAAATGCAGGATCATTCCTTTGGTTTATTAACCGTTACACATGTTAAAGTATCTCCGGATATTAAAATTGCCAAAATTTATATTTCTGTTTTTGAGAAAGAGAAAAGAGATCAAGTTCTGGAAAAGATAAAAGCAAGCACCGGGTTTATACGTTCCGAGCTTGCATCGCGCATCAGGATTAAATTTGTCCCCGAATTGAAATTCTTTATAGATGATACGCTGGATTATGTTGAAAAGATAGAAGGATTAATCAGAAAGATCCATAAAGAAAATGATAACAAGAGAAACTTCTGATTTTTCCAAAATAAATTTCAAAACCGGCGAAACGATTCTAATAGATAAGCCGTTCGGTATAAGCTCATTCAAAGTTGTAGAGAAGATCAGGAAAGCAGCAGCTGCAAAAGCCGGGCACGCCGGTACTTTAGATCCGCTTGCCACCGGCCTGCTGATTGTCTGCACCGGCAGGCTGACAAAAAAAATTTCATTAATCAGCGATCTTGAAAAAACTTATTCGGGAATCATAATCCTGGGCAAATCTTCTCCTTCCTATGATCTGGAAACCGAGGCCGTAACCGGGAAATCCCCCGGCGATGTTTCGGATGATCAGATTCTGAATGTAAAGGAGACATTTATCGGAGAAATACTCCAGACGCCGCCTATGTATTCGGCTCTGAAGGTGGAGGGTAAAGCATTATACCGCCTGGCTAGAAGCGGAAAAAGCATTTACCGGGAACCAAGGAAGGTTTTTATTCATAATTTTATAATAAAAAAAATTTCCCTTCCGGATATTGACATGCTCGAAAGGAACTTACATCAGGTCCATTGCAAATGATTTCGGAGATAAGCTTGGCTGCGGAGGAATCCTGGGATCTCTAAGAAGATTGAAGATAGGTGATTATAGCGTTGATGATTCCCTAACCCCTGAGGACTTTATTAATAAAGTAATAATCAGCCGCGAGCTTTCCAGGGCACAAGAAAATAGCATTAGCCAAGACAGCCGGAATAATTGAATTTTATTAAAGTATCTTAAATAATTTAATTAATATGCAAAATACCATATATTCATTGTTCGAATGAATTTGATACGGAAAATGAAAATTTATCACGATATATCTGAAGTTGAATCGAATAAAAATACAATATTATCGCTGGGGACTTTCGACGGCATTCATCAGGGCCACAGACAGATTATCAAAAGCGTAGTGGAAAAAGCTTCAATTAATGGGAGCAGGAATTTTTTAATAACGTTTCATCCCCATCCGAGAAGCGTTATTTCCGGGGATAACGCGGTAAAACTGCTGACTACCACCGAGGAAAAAATTTCCATCCTTGAATCGCTTGGAATTGAAAATCTTCTTATAATAAAATTTACCTCCGGGTTTTCGCAGATCAGTGCAGATGAATTCCTTTTAAATTATATAATAAAAGGAATCGGCTTAAAGGAAATAGTGATTGGATTCGATCATCACTTCGGCAAAGGAAGAAGCGGCAACAATGAGACTCTAAAGAAATTCGGAGAGAATTATAATTTTACTGTTTCGGAAATCGGTGAATGCAGGATCAACGGGGAGACCGTTAGCAGCACCAAAATCAGGAAAGCTTTGTCCGGCGGAAATCTTGAATCAGCCAATGCCCTTCTAGGCCGTTATTACTCCATATACGGTAATGTGGTAATAGGAGATCAAAGGGGAAGAAAGCTCGGCTTCCCTACTGCTAATATTAAAATTGATAAGGATAAGCTTCTGCCCGCACTCGGAATTTATGCTGCTGAAATTATAGTGGCTGAAAATAAATTGTTCGGATTGCTTAGCGTAGGCAGGAGACCCACTTTCTATGATGCCGGAGAAATAATCCCTGAGGCATATATCTTTGATTTCAATAAGGACATCTACGGTAAAAATATTACCGTGAAGCTGGTTGAAAGAATCAGGGGCGAGGAAAAATTCGGCTCGGCCGATGAACTAATCGCTCAGATGAAAAAAGATAAAGAAACAGGATTCGAAATCCTAAACAGGATCGGTTCTGCTCAAGTAAAGTTTTAATTAATTAACTCCGGTTTGTTCTGGGGTTACATTGTAAATAAAAAATAAGGAAATAAAAATGACCAAAGAGAAAAAACAGGAAATTATCAGGAAATTCGGAAGCGGGGAAAAGGATTCCGGCAAGACAGAAGTACAGATTGCTTTAATAACTTCTAGAATTAATGATTTGACAGACCACTTTAATATTCATAAAAAAGATCATCATTCGAGGAGAGGATTGATGATGATGGTTGGAAAAAGAAGAAGACTTTTGGATTATCTTATGAAAAAAGATATCGAAAGGTACAGAACTATAATTAAAGATTTGAACATCAGGAAGTAAGGTAAATTAGATTATGATTATAAAAAAGGAAGTCGAAATAGGCGGCAAGACTTTTTCAATTGAAACCGGGCGTTATGCAAAGCAGGCAAACGGCGCGGTTATGGTCCGCTACGCCGATACAATGATTCTTGTTACTGCCGTAGCTTCCGATCAAGCTGCGGAAGAGCAGGATTTTTTCCCGCTCCAGGTTGAATACAGAGAAAAAACCTCTGCAGCCGGCAAATTCCCCGGCGGATATATTAAAAGGGAGGGACGCCCCACTGAAAAAGAAATCTTAAGCGCCAGGTTAATCGACAGACCGATACGCCCTCTCTTCCCTAAGGAATTCAAGAATGAAACCCAGGTGATTGCGCTGGTACTTTCGCATGACGGTGAGAATGATGCTGACGTGCTTGGTGCGGTCGGCGCTTCTGCTGCTTTAACCATCTCGGACATCCCCTTTGGAGGTCCTATGGCAGAAGTCAGGGTCAGCAGGGTAAATGGTGAATTTATAGCTAATCCGACATTTGCCCAAATAGAACAGGGAGATCTTGAACTTGTAGTGGGCGGAACGGAAGATTCCATAATGATGGTCGAGGGAGAGGCGCAGGAAGTAAGTGAAGAAACTCTCCTCGATGCTCTCAAATTTGCACATGCAGAAATCAAAAAGCTTGTTCGCATCCAGGCTGATCTGAGAGAGGCTGCCGGTAAACCTAAGAAGGAAGTACCTCCTAAGGAGATTGATGAAAATTTTAGGAACGATGTCCTTGGTTTGTCTTCCGGGAAGATGAAAGAAATTGTTTACTCGATCCTGAAAAAAGAGGAGAGAAGGGAAAAGAATAAACAGCTCAAAGAATCGGTTATTGAATCTTTAAAAGAAAAATATCCTGAAAAAGAAAAAGATATAACCGCAATGCTTGAAGATTCAGAGAAAGAAATAATGCGCACCAGAATTTTAAGCGAAGGGATAAGATTGGACGGAAGGAATACTAAGCAGATCAGGCCCATTTCAATTGAACTCGGAATTCTTCCCCGTACACATGGTTCATCACTCTTTACAAGGGGAGAAACCCAGAGCTTGGCAACCATGACATTAGGGACTAAGAACGATGAGCAGATGATTGAAGGTCTTGCCAGCGAGTATTCCAAAAAATTTATGCTCCATTACAACTTCCCCCCCTTCAGCGTCGGTGAAACGGGGAAATTAACCGGTGTCGGTAGAAGGGAAATCGGGCATGGCAATCTTGCCGAAAGA
>Ga0335070_10007789_pt1 | contig 12548 bp, 11 predicted proteins | sample Lox_Sample_13_FD_206722 | JGI IMG/M metagenome (GOLD analysis project Ga0335070, IMG submission 206722) | Soil microbial communities from Loxahatchee National Wildlife Refuge, Florida, United States - Lox_Sample_1.3 | ecosystem: Environmental > Terrestrial > Soil > Wetlands | place: USA...
CGTTCGTATCTCGTCAGGTTTTTCGAAGGCAAGCTTTGTGGGAGAGTAGTTGCCAAGGATCACCATGCTGCTTGGGAGCGAATTAACCGCGGTCGATAGTTTGATGTTCTCATCAATGCTTACTCCGGTAACGCCGGTTTCAGCCATCTGCTTCAGGAGGTGTCCCGAGCGTCCGCACATGTGCAAAATTGAATCTCCTGAGAACGCGTTCACGACCTCTACGAGTGGCGTTTTCGCGAAATCGTTGAACTGCTTTGGGGAGAGCAGGCTTGGCGTGGGGTCGGCGATTACGAGAAAGTCCAGACCAGTTTCCTTCAACTGTTTCGTGTAGTCTACGATTGTGGTTGTACAACTTCTTACTAGGTTCAGGACATTATCTTGGTTTTTGATTATGCCCATGAAGAGGTTCTGAATACCAACGATTTGCCCGGCAAGCGTGAACGGCCCAGTTACGTAGAAGCCCACGGGCACTTCGCTGATTTGGTTAGAGCTCAGTCGAGCCGTCTCAACCATTAATGGGATTCTGCTGCCGTCAGGCTTTTCGTCCACCCAAGATTTGAGAGGTATGCAGGACCTTAACTGCGGAGGCTCACGTTCAGAATATTCCGCTTTCAGGCCGTAAGCTTCCGCTTCAACCGTCAAATCAAGGAGCGGGAGGGCTGCGTCTGGATGGAAGTGATCAAGAGTTTTCCGGATGATCTTCGCATGAAGTTCTGGGTTGAGGAGGCACTCCTTCACCGTGGCCCCTTCGCTGTTCAACCCCGGGTAGCCTAGAATGGGCACAACGCCAGCATGGTCGAGTGCGCTGAAATGTTCAGACAGGGCCATACCTTCCGGCCCGCTCTCGGAATTATAATCCTATGCGCTTCACTTTCAGTGATGATCACGATTACTGTTCGAAGCCTGGGAGGGTTTGGTGGTAATGAAAGCTTCTTATCGTTCTGTACCGGATTGTGCGAAGCGATGGGGCCGTCGTCTAGAAGAGGCTAAAGTGAGCTAGTCTCTGGGCAACTTGGTCTGGGAACACGATTTCCGCCAACAGGATACCAGAGCGCGATGAGCGCGCGGTCAACCTGGGGCGCTGGCGACCTCAACGAAGAAAACCAGGTCTTGAGGCCAGAAGTCGTGGGTTCAAATCCCACCGGCCCCACCATAAACCAAGAATGTTACAAGGGCAACACGGTTCAATTTCGATTGCCCGCACCAACCAACCCCCACATGAAAACCAAGAATTGAAATGAGTGGACGAAAGAGGGGCAGTCGAGAGAAACCGTGCTGTTATCGTAATTGAATAATCAGTGCTAAAGACGAATGGGATTATATCATGATGATCATTTAGAAGCTGTGAGAAAGAGATTATTGTGCCGTAATGTCGGGCGCGTTTTCTCAAATTCTATTTAACAGTTGTCTGTTAGATGCGGGAGTAGTCATTATACATTTCATTTTACGGCATATGCAGGATTTGAATGCCTGATAAGAAACCGAACATCTTGATAATCTGGGGAGACGACATCGGCTGGTTCAACATCAGCGCGTACAACCACGGAATCATGGGTTATCGAACCCCAAACATCGATCGGCTCGCGCATGAAGGCACAATGTTCACTGACTGGTATGGTCAGCAAAGTTGTACAGCCGGCCGAGCCGCGTTCATAACTGGTCAATCGCCGATCAGAACCGGCCTCACGAAGGTGGGTTTGCCTGGAGCCGATCTAGGCCTACGGCCTGAAGATCCGACGATCGCGGATATGCTGAAACCGCAAGGCTACGTTTGTGGTCAGTTCGGTAAGAACCACCTGGGTGACCGTGATGAGTTCCTACCTACAGCTCACGGCTTCGATGAATTCTTCGGCAACCTCTACCACTTGAACGCAGAGCAAGAGCCGGAAAATCCTGATTACCCGAAGGATCCTGAGTTCAAGAAGAAGTTTGGACCGCGTGGAGTAATGCATAGCTGGGCTATGCCAGACGGGACACAGAAGATTGAGAATACCGGTCCTCTGACCATGAAGCGAATGGAAACCGTTGATCAAGAATTTTTGGATGGGGCAATAAAGTTCATTGAGAAAGCTGCGAAGGACGGTAAACCGTTCTTCTGCTGGTTTAACTCGACTCGCATGCACATATTCACCCATCTGAAGAAGGAGTCCGATGGCAAGACGGGTCTTGGCATCGAGGCGGACGGGATGGTCGAGCATGACGGAATGGTCGGAGTGTTACTTGACAAGCTGGACCAGTTGGGTATCGCGAACAATACGATCGTCATGTACTCCACCGACAACGGTGCAGAAGAAATGACTTGGCCCGACGGAGGCGTAACTCCGTTCCGCGGAGAAAAGGACACGAACTGGGAAGGCGCGTGGCGTGTACCCTGCTTCGTACGCTGGCCCGGAGTACTCCAACCCGGAACCGTCAACAACGAGATATTTGCTCACAACGACATGCTGCCAACCCTGGTGGCGGCTGCCGGTGAGCCCAATATTGCTGATAAACTCAAACAGGGCTACAAGGCAGGCAACAAGACGTTCAAAGTTCACATTGACGGCTACAACCTCATGCCGTTCTGGAAAGGCGATGTGAAAGAGAATCCTCGAAAGGGATTCCTCTACTGGAGTGACGACGGCGACCTCATGGCGCTTCGTTATGGAAACTGGAAGTGTCATTTCATGGAACAGAGGAAGGAAGGGTTCGCTGTGTGGTATGAGCCCTTCGTGCATTTACGGGTCCCAAAGCTCGTCAACTTACGCAGCAACCCGTTCGAAATTGACAATGAAACAGCTGACATCTACTATAGCAAATGGTGGATAGATCGCGTCTTTCTCCTAGTGCCAGCACAGGCTTTGGTGGGCATGTTCCTGAAGACCTTCGTAGAGTTCCCGCCACGCCAGACACCAGCAAGTTTCAGCATCGATCAGGCATTAGCCAAGGCAAGACAGAAGCACGACCTGCTCGCATCTGCATCCGGTGGCGCCGTCAAGTAGATTTCGCTACCACCCGATTAGGGGACGCGGATCAGCGCGTTCCTTAATTCCCTGAACTCAGCCGAAAGTACAGGAAGTTACCAGTTGACATCTACACGCAATAACCTATCGAATATGATTCTGATTAACGGCGGGACATTCCTCATGGGTTCGAACGATTTTTACCCCGAAGAGCGTCCGGTTCACGAGGTCACAGTCGATGGATTCTGGATAGACAAGTACGAAGTTACAAACGCGGAGTTCGAAAGATTCGTAAATGAAACCAATTACGTCACGGTCGCAGAGAGGCCAATAGATCCCAAGGAGTTTCCTGGAGCCCCCAAGGAAAACCTTGTACCCGGCTCTATGGTGTTCAGAAAGACGAGTGGTCCCGTGGATCTTACGAGGTACGAGAACTGGTGGGCGTGGACCCCCGGCGCAAACTGGCGCCACCCATTGGGCATTCACGGTTCGATCCTTGGATTAAATCAGCATCCCGTAGTTCACATCGCCTATGAAGATGCTGAAGCATACGCGAAATGGGCGGGTAAGGATCTACCAACGGAGGCCGAATGGGAGTTCGCCGCGCGGGGTGGATTACAAGGAGCTGAATTCACTTGGGGTGATAAAGACACGCAAGAGTCAGAACCTAAGGCAAACACTTGGCAAGGAGATTTCCCTTGGCAGAACCTACTCGTAGACAAATACGAAGGGACATCTCCTGTGGGCTCATTTGAACCGAATGGTTACGGTCTATTCGATATGGCTGGAAACGTATGGGAATGGACAAGCGACTGGTACGTCCCCCACCTCGATGAACGAGCTGGAAAATTCAAATCATGTTGCACGCAAAGCAGGAATCCTCGCATCATTCTCGCAGAGGCGAGCTACGATCCGACACAACCACAATTTAGAATCCCGCGTAAGGTGGTTAAAGGCGGATCACACTTATGCGCACCAAATTACTGCTTGCGATATAGACCCGCTGCGCGTCAGCCGCAAATGATTGATTCAGGGATGTCACATCTCGGTTTTCGCTGCGTAGCGCGGAATTCAAGGACATGAATTGAAATAATGTATGGATCTCAAGTCTCCTTTGTAACGGTTTGAAATACTACCTGATCCTGCCACCACAATCGCTCGAACAGACTGCCCGCTCTATCCAGCGAGCATGCTTGTTTTTGCACGATATCGTCGATACTGGAATCCCCATCGATGGCATCAAACAGGTTTTTTTCGATTGAGTCTATCGGCATTATCAGATCACGGTAAATGTGATTCTGATTAATCAAAATGGCCGCCGCGCCGGGGGGCAGTCGTTCTTGGATGCAGATTGTCTCAGGCATTCGAATAGGCACGTAACCACGCCAGGCTTCCCCCGAAAAAGTGACCTGTTGCGTTCCGTACGGACCGTCGTTTCGATAGAGTACCATGCTATGTTCAACCATAGTACCGCGGAAAAGTTCGATTGCAGCGAATTGGTCCTCCAATCGAAGACGGGCTATTCGAGAAGCTTGCGGGATTTTCGAAACGACACCGCATTTTGAACTATAAGGTGCTTGTCTTATCCAGCGACCGAAAATCAAACCTTCTTTCTTTATGAGTTCGAATAATTGTGGGACCGAGTAGGCGCGGTCGTTTGGGTGTAGAAGTGCATCGGCAATCGCCGTATTTTCCTGAAATTCCGAAACTTCTCTAACGAGCTTCTCAAGCGGATGGCCTGGCGGCAACATCCTAAGCGCGGTGGCTAGATCCCGAATATCCTTGTCGGTCACTTGTATGTCAATTCGTCTACAAAACTCCTGTAGCAAATAGATGCCTGCTCGTCCGTAGGGGGCATACACCATTAGATGCATCACTCCGTCAGGTTTGAGCATGCTGCGCAGAGCTCTAAGCCCAGCGTCAGGGTCGATAAGGTGATGGAGTACTCCGGTGCATATGATCTGATCAAATTTCGTTCCCAGATCGTTCACGTGTTCGATGGGAAGCTGGTGAACCTCGAGATTTTTCAAGTCGTATTTTCTCTTTAGTTCTTCCGTGCATCGCACACTCTTTGCGCTGAAGTCGACGCCTACGACCTTAGCTGCAGGCCAACGCACCGCATATTTCGCGGCCTGAGAAGTTCCGCAACCAGCGACAAGGATAGAACGGTCTTCTCTGTATGACCCGCTGGGCCAAAAGAGATGATAATCCGCGCGGCGTCGATTCCTATCCCGCCAAAGCTGTCGATATTTGTCAAGGCGGTCAATCGGTGGAGGATAGGGATTGCGTTCGTAGAACTCTCGGACCCTTTCAGCCACGCTTGATAATGGCCGTTCTTCTCGGTTCACTATGATCAGCGCTACGATTCAATGTGAGCAGAATAAGTCTAACGTTCATTGAATGTTTTCGTTCCGAGACTGAAGCAGATCCGACCTCGCTCAGGAATAATCCAATGTCACGCGTCCAATTGGCGAAACTGTGTTCTCAGGAACCTATCTTCACACAATAATACGATCCGTTATCTTTCGAGAGCTTGTCTTGAGACTCGTCTATCAGTTCCATGGAGCAGAATGGACAGTTCATAGCATGTGCATCGGCTTAAGCTTCTCATCATCTCGTTCCCATTCACGGCCGCAACGGTGGCAATTATACTTGAGGATCGTCGCGTAGACGCAGATGCCACCATCCCAAACCTCTATCCTTGCTGCGAGAGGCATCCATGAGCTGCAATTTGGACAGTTCATAGACAGTAGAGTGTTTTCTAAGGATTTGACGTTGTGAGATATGCGAAGAGTTCTCTGAGAGTACTGAAAGTGATGTGCAAGTCCGCTACGGACGAAGCGTCGCGGATGTAGTCGTTAGAATCCACATTCCCTATCCGATTCGTTAAGGATTTTCAGAAGTTTGCTCATCGGCAAGAGAAAGTATTGGAGTGCTCTCAAGCTAAAGTTTCATCCATAGACGCAAACCGCATTAGGTTGTACGATCATTTTCTAAGTATGCAAGCCGTTGTTTCCGCTTCACCGAAAGACAAGGCTTCTGCGATAATGTCCACCAGAGTTGTCACGATAAAGACAACCGAACGAGTGGAAGCTGCCCTTCGTAAAATGCTCAGACACAAGATAGGGAGCATCATAGCAGTCGAAGAAGGCAAGGCTGTTGGAATTGTGACCGAACGAGACATCTCAATCAGAGTTGCCAAACGCCAGAATTTACGAGGCTTAGTTGTAAAGAATGTGATGTCCAAGCCCCTCATCATCATCGCACCAACTGCGGACATTTGGGATGCAGTGGAAAAAATGGTAAGGAACGACATAAGACGCCTTCCCGTCGTTTTCGATCACAAACTGATCGGGATGGTTACTGAAAGAGACATACTCCGCTGGCTCTTGATAACTGCCTACGAACCAAACATCCCTGCGGACTTGAAGAAGTTTGTCGAAATACGCGCCCACGCCCATTCACGAGCTGGCTGACCTACTGCCGGACTGAGAGATGATGATACCTCTCGGATTGGACACGCAAAGCTTCGTAGCTAGGTGAGAATCAAAATACGGTCACGAGATGGGACTTCGACCTGGTCAATTTTGGTCAGATTTGGACGGGTTTGAATCTAACAAGGTAAGTCCTGAATTAGAGTCTGATGGAACGAAGCTCATGAGCGGAACCAACGACTTTAACGCGCGCACTATCGCCGAATTTCGTAGCAATCACGGCAAGGTGGGTGGGATGTTTGAAGGGGCGCCGTTGCTGATACTCCACACTATCGGAGCACGTAGCCGGAAACCTCGTCTTAATCCAATGATGTACCTTCAAGACGGGGAGCGTTACTTTGTGTTCGCGTCGAAAGCAGGCGCTGACACAAATCCTGACTGGTATTATAACCTAAAAGCCCACCCTGACGTCCAGATCGAAGTTGGAGACGCGACAATTGATGTACACGCCGAAGAAATCATCGGCTCTGAACGCAACACCGTCTTCGAGCGTCAAGCTGCCTTGTACCCCAACTTCGCCGACTACCAACGCCGGACGACAAGGATCATCCCTGTAGTTTCTCTCACCAAGAGGAGGTACTAGTCGGACGCGGCTGCTGTTCAGAATCGGCGGAATTTGATTCTTGTTCTCGCTTGGAACGTTGTCCTCTTTCTTATGCAAGTACCAATCGAGATCTCTCTCGAATGTTCGGGAGAAGGTTCCTCCGTAATCCGCAGAGCGACTCGTCAAATTACTGATACGTTTCTTGTGATTACTGTATTGTAGCCGTATCCATGAATATTCCATACAGGTTCGTCTGGCTGTCGAGCGCCGGTCTCATCATATGCCCTGGACATTAGGGCAAATCTACCCAGTCTTTCCGGTTTCCAAGCGATTGACCAGTGCCGCCATGCATAGGAGTTATTCGTATTTTCGGACAATCCTGCTTGTCTCCATTCCGAATTATGGGTTTTGAATTCGACTTTGGTTATTTGACCATAGCCTGTCCATGCCAGACCCCTAACACTGCATGATCTGCCGCGTCGGACAATCGCTCCTTCTGCAGGTTGTAGGATTAGGGATTTTACGCGAATCCGATCCACGGCATTGTGCCCTTCACGTGCATCTTTGTAGACGTATCTCTCCTTTTGATAATATCCTTGGAACGGTTCGGTTAGGAAGCGTATCTCCTTGAGCCATTTGACTGAAGCCATACCGTACCATCGGGGCACGATCACCCTCAGGGGGAATCCGTGGATTCTAGGGATTGGCTTTTCATTCATTCTGTACGCCACTATTACGTCTTCATGCAGAGCCTCGGATAGCGGAAGACTTCTCTCGTACGATAATTCACGATCACCCTCTACTCCCATGTCCGCACCCCTAAAGAGGACCTCAGCCGCGTTTCCTTCCCACTCGGCTCTTTCCAACAGATCTTTCAACGGCACACCCGTCCATGAAGCAGTGGATATGGCACCATCAAGCCAAGGAGTGCTGGGCGGAAGGGGTTGCATTCTTGCCCTGCCATTACCCGCACACTCAAGAGTCACAACCAGCGTCTTATCGCGCATTTTTGTGATTTCGTTCAGTGACAAGGCTAGCGGTTTCTTGACAGCGCCGGTTACCCTTAATCTCCACGACTTAAGATCGATCGTAGGCGATGAGAAATGATTTCGAACATAGAAGGAACCATTGGGCGTTATTTGTCTCCGAAGTAGAACCTCTCGCGTAGTTTCAGCATTATAGGGCTCCTTCTCGACAGTGAACGGTCGAGCAAGGTTCACTCTAACATCTCTCCTGAATTGGGATGGGTTAAGATGCCAACGTAGTTGAAACTTCCTTTCTTGGGTTTGTATGGTCCAGTCGAGTGGTCGACCTGTTATTGATGGTAAGCTTGTCGATTGGCATTTATAATACAGTCTATGAACTCCACCAGGCCTTGCATTTGCCACAATGGTGATTCGCTGAATGACCATTCTCCCTATCACACGTACCGCAGTTCGACATTGGGCAGGGCTTGTTACACTTATCCAACTAGGCTCATGACTCCTGCAATACTAATGCGGGCCGCACCCTGAGAACATTTCGTTCACAGGAGAAAATTTCTGGATTTCTGTTAGCGAGACAGGTTGCGCTACTCGTTTGATGAGTTCTAGGAGAGGTGCGCACCATTAGTACCATACACTCGAAGACAACGTCTACGCCGTCGCGCGTTAGGCGTTTAATCACCTTCGCGAAGAAGTGGGTGATGACTAATTCCCTGTTGCTTCGATTCCATGCCATTCAGCGTCATTTCTAGAGAGTGTGCAACATTTGAGGTGCGAGGAGAATTAGACCAAGTAGACCCACTGCGAGCCCCGTGAAGAATCCGGCCAAATGGCGAAACGGTTGACGCGCGACGAAACCAATAATTGTGGTGGGCAAACTTGTGGACACAAAATAATCAGCTAACGGCACAAGCAAAGTCAGAAGCAGAATCCACAGCATGTTTTGATGAATCTTGGACGCAACATTTGCTAGATCAGGACTAACGCTATTGGCTCGACCGAGCCCGATTATACCGATGGCAAAACCAGAAAGTATGCCAATCACCGTTGTCGTAGAGACTTTGATTACCACAACTTTTTCCTCCGTGTTAAGATATTGCGAAACTACCGTGAGAACTTTCGGTCAAAGATTAGCTAAACTCATTTCCACTTGGTGGAAAATGGTGAATGGCAGTTAATGTTTTCTTTCGTGCGGGTACGCTGGTGCGCACACTGAAAACGCGTGAAACGAACGGTCCGAGTTGTAACGTTCGAACCATTAGATTCACACGTCGAAAACGCCGACTGAAGATAACAGAATTCTAGTTACGAGCGTCTTTTCTGGCTTTCATTATTCTTACGCTTGCCTTTACTAGCTTCTTTACCAAGGGTACCGGGATCTTGTTATCCAACGGAAGGTGTACAGCTGCTTTCGTTGTCTTATACTCAGCTAGTTCCTTTTCGTGGTCTTGTATTGTTGGTGGGCGCAGCAGGAGGCGTATGTACGATTTCTGGAAACCGAACCAGGCGAACATTCCATTGTAGTCATAGCCTGGATAGAAATATCCGGGCATTTGGAAGTAACTCGTCGTTTCAATTGCACCCGGTGCCGCCTCTCTTACAGCCGCTCTAATCTCATTCAGCCTGCTCTGAATATTCTTCGGGCATTTTGCTATGTAGACGTCTACGTCCCTGGATCCCGACTCGCGCGAGATACGCTTAACCATGGTCCCCATTCTTCGTCCATTTCTCAATAAGGATTAACTTTCCAATGGTTGCCATCGTTACGATCTATGACATGTAAATGTGCCAGCTAGGTCAGAAATCCATCAAGAAGCATGCTCTCGAATCGCTGAAAGTTATGGACAGTCAGTATGATCGTTATTTTGTTTGTGCGCCCCACTAGGCCTGCGCACCCCCCAGAAGAATACGAATTAAACATCCGTCGGAACAACGACTCACAATTGTCACAGAATAAAGTCTAATTCCAGTGACTGGCTAAGCAACTTCAGGAAGTGAACCCCTTGGAAGAGGAGAGTCGTATCTACATTCTTACGGAATTCACTATCACGACTGGCAAAGCGGATGCGTTCAGAGAAATTGCGCAAGAGCTTCTGAACATTGTGAAAGAAAAAGAACCGGAGACGCTTAGATACATATGGTATTTCGATAAGGATCAGAGCAAATCATATCTCGTAGAGGAATACCCGAACGCAGCAGCTCTTCGTGCCCACGCAATCCACGTGGGTGTCGCGCTGCCAAAGATACTGAAAATTTCGAAACCGAAGTTCATTGTCCTCGGCAAACCCAATCTCGTCACCAAAGAAATCTTATCTGGCTTCGGATCTCAGAATTTCACATACTGGAACGGGCTTGCTCGCTAACCCAAAAGAGAGCGCCGTCGGTCGGTTTTCGTGTGTGCGCGCAACATAATGGGCGTTCAGCGAATCTTGAAATTTCATTCTCGTTCGGAGCCGTTGTTCTTTCTAGTGCGCAAGTACCAATCGAGATCTCTTTCGTATGTTGCGTTCGGGAGAAGGTTACTCCACACTCCGGAGATTTTCATGTCGAGGTTTCGGTAGTATTCCTCTCCTGCCCAAAGGAGCTGGCGAACTTGCTCGAGGTCAATCTGCGGATTCCAAGTTCGGTAGGCTTTCAAGGTTTGGTTGATCACGGAGCCGCGTGCGTTGTACCGATCTGACATCAACTTCCTTACGCCCGCCTCCTTCAACTCTCGAAGTCCATCCTCGAGGTCGAGTTCGGTTACGTACGGTAGCATTGGTGCGATGAAGATCCAAGTGTCAACCCCTGCTCGGTTGAGTTGTCGAGCAGCTTCAATACGTTCGTTGACTGGTGAAGCGTGAGGTTCAAAGATCGTTTGAGCTTCCTGATCGAATGTAGTTATTGTGAATCCTACGTCAACTCTCCCTTTGATCCGCTCGAGGAGGTCCAGGTCGCGTAGAACGAGCGAATTCTTCGTCAGAATCGAGATCGAGTACTTGCTGTATTGTGAGATGAGTTTGATTGCTCCTCTAGTCAGTTCGTATTTCGCTTCCACCTGCTCGTAGGGGTCGCAGACGCTGCTTATCCAGACGCTGCCTCCCGACCGTCTTGGTAGTTCTTTCGCAAGAACGTCAAGGAGGTTCACCCTCACGTCAACGAAGCTGCCCCAGGGGTCCTGGAGGTGGCCTGAGAAGCGTCGCATGAAGTTGGCGTAACAGTAGACGCAGCCGTGCAGACATCCCGTGTAAGCGTTCACGGTATAATCATAACTCAGACCGCTCTTGCTGAGTGCTGTCTTGCACTGCTTCTCCATGATCTTCGGAACCAGATCGCTTCACATCCATGATTCTCGAATTTGGCACCTTTCTGGTAGAATGAGTTTAGTCCTTTCGTATCAACGATGGGGCCATACTCGTGACGACGGGTAGCATGTTCCTCAGTACTCTCCTCATAACTTGGAGTGTTCGGTCAATCTCCTTATCCGTCATGGGGGAGGAGAGGAATGAGCAATGATTCTTAGCAAGGTTCACCCCTTCATTCAGGCAGCCTAGTTCCAAGACACTGCTCAGTAACCAGTTTGAGTTCGCAGCCTCGGCTGCAGTGCGTATTCTTTCTTTCGTGAAGAATAGTTGGAAGATGGAGCTGACGCCCACCACTTGTGCTCTGATGCCGAGCTCTTCCAAGATGTTTCGAAGGCCATTCCGCAACCGGTCACCGATCCGGTCCAGATGTTCATAGAGGCCGGGGTGGAGTTCTTCCATCATTCCTAGGCCGGCTGCCATTGGAAGTTTCCAGTCGTTCATGGTTCCCGGGTTCTGTAATTCTGCATGTTTCGGCTGGAGTGAGTTTGCGGGCAGGGTTGGTGCCCAGTATCTCATGTTCTCCTTACTCGAACCAAAAGCCCCGTTGCCCCCCATCCCATGTCCAAGAATCTTATTCAAAACCGTAAAGTCGCCTTGAACGCCGAACCGTTCCCCATACCCTCCAGGGGCGAGCCTAAACCCGGTCACTATCTCGTCCATGATCAGCGGGATGTCATACTGTTCAGTAAGTTCGCGTAGGCGCCTGTTGTACTCCAGAACCTCATCATTATGCTCGTGGCCTAAACTGCCTACAGTCGGTTCGTTCAGGACACAAGCCAACTTGCCCCTTTGATCCTTGATTATTTTCTCGGCTCCTTCAGCATCATCCATAGGTAACGGTATGACTAGGTTTATCAGTTCCTGCGGGATTCCAGCGTGACGGGCGGGTCGTAGGGGCCAGCAGGAATCGTACGCCCCATGGTAGGCGCCGTCCTTGAACGCGATAAACCTCTTACCAGTCATATGTCGGCAGGAACGTACGGCTTTCCCTACCGCGGAGCTTCCGCTATCAGTGAACAGTAGCTGTTCGATCCCCGCGTACCTCTCAACAATCTTCTCAGCAAGGTGAACCTCCCAAGGTGACATGGTCCCCATCGTGAGGCCTTGATCCATGCATTCCCTAACTTTCCCCATGACTCGAGGATGGTTGTGCCCTAGTAGGAGGGGTCCCAGGTTGTTCACGTAATCCAAGTACTCGTTCGCGTCAGCGTCCCAAATTCTGCAACCTTCAGCACGTACAA
>Ga0335070_10007790_pt1 | contig 12548 bp, 10 predicted proteins | sample Lox_Sample_13_FD_206722 | JGI IMG/M metagenome (GOLD analysis project Ga0335070, IMG submission 206722) | Soil microbial communities from Loxahatchee National Wildlife Refuge, Florida, United States - Lox_Sample_1.3 | ecosystem: Environmental > Terrestrial > Soil > Wetlands | place: USA...
TCAGCATGCGGAAGCAGATGATCGTAGATCCATCCGGTGAAGATCGTCGCTTCCATCGCCATCGTGCGCGGCTCAGGAAGCGTCCTGACCCACGCGTCCAGTTCCCGCCGAGTTGAGTTGATCTTGCCTTCGCTCAGCACTTGACCAGCCGCGTTCTTCACGCAATAGCTGATCGTCTTCTTGTGCACATCAAGTCCGATGTAATACATAGTCTCTGAGGAGCCTCCGAGGTTGTTCTCTGAATCAGCAGCCCGCTGAGTTCAGCTTCTTGTAACACCTCGTGCTCCTCCTCGACTAACCATTCAAACAATACGGAGGTTACGCGATGCCTCGGTGGGTGACAGCCTGATCCGCCCTATTCCACCTGCAACACCAGGCACTTTAGATACTCTGTCTCCGGCAGGTTCAGCACCACCGGATGATCCAGCGCAGCCCCTCTGCGCTCCAGCAGTCGCACGCGTCGGTGCACATCAGACGCAGCTGATGCCACGGCTCCAAGAAGGTCTTTCCAGCCGACATGGTGGCTGCACGAACACGTCACCAGCAGCCCTTCCGGCCGCAGCATCTTCAGCGCTCTCAGGTTCAGTTCTTTGTAGCCGCGCAGCGCACCCTCAACGGCTCTCTGCGATTTGGCAAACGCCGGCGGATCGAGCACGATTGTGTCATATCGCTCTCCCGCTTCCGACCAGTCGCGCAGGATCTCAAAAGCGTCTCCAGCAACCCAATCCACCTCGGCCTCTACTCGTCCTCGGTTGGCTTCGAGATTCCGTTCCGCCACCTCAAGCGACCCCCGCGACGCATCGATCCCCGTCACTGTCCGGCAGATCTCTGCAAGGTGCAATGCAAATCCGCCCTGATAGCAGCACACATCCAGCGCCCGCCCCGTAGTCCCCAGGTGCTGCGCCCAATTCCGGGCAGCAACATAGTTCGAGCGTTGATCGAGAAATGCACCTGTCTTCTGTCCTGCATTGGGATCAAAGTGAAAGGCCAGCCCATTGAGCCGGAACTGAGTCTCGCCTGCCGCCGAAGCCTTATCCGCCAGCCACAACGGCTCCGAAGAAGGCGCCGCCAGCCCCTCAAGTTCACGCACCCGTGGGTCCGGCCTTTCCACAATCGCCGAAGGCTTCACCTCTTCGCGCATCACGCGCACACACGTGTCGCGCACCGCTTTCGAGTCAAGTCCCTTCGCGAGCAGTTGCAGAATCACCAGGTCGCCGTACTTGTCCGCAACCAGTCCCGGCAGCTCGTCCGCCTCGCTGAAACAAAGCCGGCATGCATTCGTGTCGTCGCTCAGCAGCAACCTTCGCCGCGCAATCGACGCGCGTAGCCTCGACTCCAGCAGGTTGAGCCATTCTTGTTGTCCGATCGACTCTCGTGAAACCATCCGTAGCGCGATCTGCGAACTCGGGCTGTAGAGAGCCGTACCGAGCAGCAGCCCCCGACCATCCGCCACCGGCAGCAGCGCGGGAGATTCACCATCGCCGATCTCAAGGTGCTCGATATCCGAGGCGTACACCCAAAGGTGACCAGCCCGAAGACGGTCTGCCGCGCGTCTGCTTACGCTTGCGCCTACCTCGGTTGCTGCCTGGCGCAGACTTTGTCGCAGAGACTGCTGTGGAGTTCGTTCCTGTTTCCCGCTGGCCGAGGACTTCGTTCCGCCCGCGTGATCTCGATTAAAAGGCGCCCCGGGCTTCGTGGCCTTGGGCGCCTTTTGATTCTTGTTTCTCTGAGGCTGCTTCGACTTCGTCATTTGCTCTCCCCGGGGTTGCCCCATTCCGGTGAACGCCGGGAGTAGCGATTCCCCTTCTACGGTCTCTGCAGGCTCTCCAGGTAGCGGCTCAGGTTGCTGATTCTGAGCTCCTTGTCCTGCAGATTGTTCTGGTTCATCTTACCAAGGATGGGACCCCACACTGGCATCTCCGCTGATGCGCGCGCCGGCGCTTCCGCACCAAACCGCAGCACTGCAGCAACGTGTGCATCGGGGTATTTCCCATGGTTGTGTCGGCTGATCGCGGTCAAGTCGGTCGGTTGCGTCTTCAGAGCCGCTGCAGCGGGTCCATGTCCCTTGCCGTCGATCCCGTGGCACGGCGCGCAATAACCCGTAAACATCTGCTTGCCGTCTGTGGGCGCAGTTCTTTCTACAGGAATGATGATTTTCGCCCTGGTCTGGTTTGCGAAGCCTGTGCTCATCGCAAGTGCAGCAGCCAGTGCTGTAATAGGTAGATATTTCAACAGAATTCCTCGGTTCTGGACCTCTAGTCCGAAGGGGACTCTACACCTGTGGTGAGAGGGATCCGCAGTGACCGCAAGCACATCCAAGGCACTCCGGTAACACATGTTTGCCTGCGCCGCAGATCTAAAATTCAGAGGAACATAACAGAATTCCGGTTAGCATCCGACTGCAAGCTCCTCTCCCGATTCATCCTCATTCATTCACTCCGGCCTATAATGGAGCATGGCGACTGCTCGCCAGCCGATTGCCACGGAACAAACGACCCGCCCCACGGATCATCGGGGAGAACTGTCGCCTCCATCGGCCCAAAACGATCAGGATGCCATCGACCAGCGCTTCGAAGCCCTGATTCACCAGGTCCAGGCCAATCGTCCCAGTGAAGATGTCAGCTTGATTCGCAAGGCATGGGATTTCTGCGTCGAGCAGCACCGCGGCCAGATGCGCGCTTCGGGCGAGCCCTACGTCATTCATCCCCTTGAGGTTGCCGAGGTCCTCGCGGAGATGAAGCTCGACTCCACCGCCATCGCTGCTGGCCTGCTTCACGATGCCGTCGAAGACACCCCCGCGACCAGCCAGGAAATTGAAGCCGCGTTCGGAGATCAGGTCGCCCATATCGTCGAGGGTGTTACCAAGATCGACAAGATCCAGTTCGCAAACCGCGAAGACCGCCAGGCCGAGAACGTCCGCAAGATGCTTCTCGCCATGGTCACCGACATTCGCGTCGTTCTCATCAAGCTCGCCGACCGCCTTCACAACATGCGCACTCTCGAACACCTGCAGCCTGAGCGCCAGGAGGCCATCGCTCGCGAAACCCTCGACATCTATGCACCGCTGGCGCACCGCCTTGGCATGGGGAAGGTGCGTGGCGAACTTGAAGACCTGGCCTTCCGATACACCGACCCGGTCAGCTATGAAAAAGTCGCAGCCGCTGTCGAAGCACAGCGTGTTGAGGGTGAGCAGTTTCTGCGCAGTGTCGAAGACGCGCTCGTCGAGCAGCTTCGCGAAAACAACATCGAGGCTCGTGTCGAGTGGCGCATCAAGCGCTACTACTCCATCTTTCAGAAGCTGCAGCGGACCAAAATATCCTTCGACCAGGTCTACGATCTGCTCGCGATCCGCGTCATCACGCAGGACGTTGCTTCCTGCTATGCCGTCTTCGGTCTGATCCACACGCTATGGCGTCCTGTCCCGGGCCGCATCAAGGACTTCATCGCTATCCCGCGCGCCAACCGCTATCAATCGCTCCACACCACCGTGATAGGGGACGGCGGCCACCAGTTCGAAGTTCAGATCCGCACCGAAGAGATGCACCGCATCGCTGAGGAGGGAATCGCGGCTCACTGGAAATACAAGGCTGGCGACAGCTCAATTACCGCCCGCGACGAAGAGCGCCTCAACTGGATCCGCCAGCTCGTCGAGTGGCAGAAGGAGATGACCGATCCCAACGAATTCCTCTCCAGCCTGAAGATGGACCTCTACCCCGACGAGGTCTACACCTTTACGCCCAAAGGAAAGGTCGTTGTGGTCCCTGCGGACGGCACGCCAGTCGACTTCGCCTACACCATCCACACCGAGGTCGGCCACACCTGCGTGGGAGCCAAGGTCAACGGGCGCATGGTTCCCCTGCGGACCAAGCTCCGCACCGGCGACATCGTCGAAATCGTCACGCAGAAGGATCACAAGCCCAGCCGCGACTGGCTCACCTTCGTCAAAAGCCCCCGCGCCCGCAATAAGATCAAGCACTGGCTCAATGAGGACCAGCGTCGCCGCGCCGTTGAAATTGGCCGCAAGCTCCTCGAGCGCGAAGCCCGCAAGTTCAAGGTGCCGCTTAACCAGATCGACGATCAGGACCTCGGTCGCATCGCGGGGGAATACGGTGTTGCCACTGCAGCCGACCTGCTCGCCACCCTCGGTCAGGGCAAGCACTCGGCCCACCAGGTGCTCAACAAGCTCGCTCCGGGTTACGCCAACCAGGCTGAACCCGAATCCACTGAGCCCAAGCCGCCCGGCTCCGTCGAATCCGCCATGTCCGATGCCGTGCGCAAGCTGCACCTCACCGGTTCCGATTCTCTGCAGGTGGAGGGCCAGAACGATCTTCTCGTCTATCGCGCCCGCTGTTGTAACCCGATTCGTGGCGAAGAGATCGTCGGCTACGTCACCCGCGGCAAAGGCGTCGCCGTCCACGCGCGCAGTTGTCCCAATGTGCAAAACCTGCTCTATGAGAGCGACCGCCGCATTGCCGTTGAGTGGTCTCGCGTGGGCGACGATCAGGCAGGCCGCGCGCAGCGCTACCCCGTCAAGATCACGATCTATTGCGACGATCGTACCGGCATGTTGAAGGAACTCACTGCCGTCATCTCCGACGACAACACCAATATCCGCGGCGTCGATATCCGCCGCGACGACAACGGCGAGGCCATCATCGAATTCGTCGTCGAAGCCGAAGACGTACGCCACCTCAACCGCATGGTTCTCGGCATCCGCCGCGTCGACGGCGTTCGCACCGTCCAGCGCACCCAGAAGCTCTAGAAGGCCCGACAGGCAGAGCACGTCAGTCACTTGTGCGGATTGGCGAAACGCGCCATAATCTCCCGATAGAGAACCGATTTAACTGTCATGAACAGGAAGCACAACGTCGCAATGTGCAACATGGCGGTTGCTGTTTCAGAATGGAGAACGCATTGGCGTTTTTAATTGCAGGCCTCGCCCTTGCAACACTGATGACGGCTCTCGTCTATCAGTTTCTGGGCAAGCTGCGCGCCAGTTGCTGGCTTCTGCTTGTGTTTCCGGTGATCCTGAGTGTCGTGGCCTTCCTCAGCTATTCCAACGGCACCGGCACTACCACCGGAACGGAAATCCGATCCGATCAGAATATGGCGATCTTCTGCATCAGCCTTCTCGTCCTGAGCGTGCTTGCCATACTCCGTCCACGCTGGCGATGGCTGTTCTGGCTGGCGTGGCTGCCCAACGCAATCGCCTGCGGAACGCTCGTCTATCTGGTCCTCTTTTGGCACGTCTTCAGCTGAAGATCCACACGGCGAATCGGTGCCTGCACTGGCGCGACCCGTAGCGGCCGGGTGCCCAATCCATTCCGCATTCTTGCGGAATGGGTGGGAAACTAACCTCACCCGCTCTGAAATCCTCTCGCCTGCGGCGCTACCATCAAACCATGAGCTCTGTTTCTGCCGAACGCGACTCCATGCTCGACGGTATCCACGTCCTCGACGGCGGCTTTGCCTCCGAACTCGAATACCTCGGGGCCAACATCAACGGGCCCCTGTGGTCCGCGCATGTTCTTGAAGAATCGCCGGAAAAGGTTGCTGCGGTTCACCGGGCCTATATCGCCGCGGGTGCAGACATCATCGAGACCGCCAGCTACCAGGTCTCACGCCTTGGTTATGCTGAGGTTGGCCTTCCGCCCGAAGCTGCCGACGCAGCACTCCTTCGTTCTGTCTCGCTCGCCTGTTCCGCCGCCGCAGAGTTCCCCGACCGCAAGGTTCTGATTGTTGCCTCACTAGGCCCCTACGGGGCCGCACTTCACAACGGCGCGGAGTATCACGGCAACTATGCCTGCTCTTTCGACGACCTCGTGGCCTTTCATAGCGAACGCATCGGCGTCCTTGCCAGTGCGCGATCAGAAGAATCCCCCGATATCCTCGCCTTTGAAACGTTGCCCTCGCTTGTCGAAGCAGAAGCCATCGGCCAGGCCCTCGCGCCTTATTCAGAACTTGCAGCGTGGTTCACCTTTACATGCCCCGACCATCAGCACGTAGCCCACGGTGAACTGCTCCGCGATTGCGCCGCCGGCGTTGCTCGCTTCCCCCAGACAGTGGCAATCGGCGTCAACTGCACACACCCCGATCTCATCCCGGCGCTGATTGCCGAACTGCGTTCTGCCTCCGGCAAGCCTATCGTGGTCTATCCGAACTCCGGGGAAGATTGGGATGCCGCCTCCCGCTGCTGGCGAGGCACTGCCGATCCCGCCGCTTATGGCGCAATGGCCGCCGAGTGGTTCGCGGCCGGGGCTCAGATTATCGGTGGCTGCTGCCGCACCCGCCCGGCGCACATCCGCCAAGTCGCCGAAGCCGCGCAGCAACTTGCCCCGTAGCGCTGACTTGCTGATTGCGGCGACACGACCGGGATTGCGAGGAATACAGTCAGACTGGTGTAATTCGGGCGTCGAGGCGCAAGTTGAATGCAATACAATCACCGCGTAATTAGTGCTTAGCGTGGACGACATGAACGCCAGCGTGCCCTTGCGCGAGTCCTTGAACGTCCCTGCCGAACCTTGACGTGATCTCCTGGAAATCGATGTCTTCGATGGCACAAAATCCATGCGAGCGAAGAATCGCTGCAATGCCAGCCGGCTCGAAACGGCTGACCGAATGTTCATCAATTTTCTTAAGCTGTTCGGTCCGCTCCTTTTCCAATTGCCTTAGCTCTTCTGAGAATGCCTCGGGCGGTTCTAGGTAGTCGAACACCACCTCCGAGTTCTGGATTGACGACATGTAGGCCAGAGTCCGGCCGATGGCGTCCTGTGTCAGGTATGGAACAACCCCGAGCCAAGTGAAAAACGCCGGCGAGTTCTGCTGAAAGCCTGCGGCGACGAGTTTCTCTCCCACATCATCCCGCTCGAAATCGACTGGCACGTGAATAAGCCACGGCGGAAGTGCGATTTGAGCTTCAGCCAGGCGTTCGCGTTTCCATGCCTGCGTCGCGGGGTGGTCCACCTCATAGATTCGGATCTGCCGTGCGCTATGGGGATTCCGGAGTGCGAAAGTGTCGAGTCCGGCGCCAAGGATGACGATCTGCCGAATCCCTCTTTCGACCGCTCCTGCCAAGGCATCTTCCGCAATCCGGCTTCGCGCGGCGGTGAACAGACGTCCGATGCTGGCCGAGGGGTGTGCGTTCGCAAATTGAAGCACATCCTTTTCGTCGTCACGCAGAATCTTCATGGCAAATGGGTCATCGAAGATCGAGCCATGATCGAGCACCTGGTGAGCTGCTCGTTGTCGGGCGATGATCAGCGCTGTGCGGCTGGGTTCACTAAGCTTCATGTTCGAGGTCTCCGCTCTCATCAATAGCTGAGCGCATGAGTTGTCGTGTGCGATCTTGGCGCTGGCTTCGCGGTCGGCAACTTGCCCTTGATCTCTTCGAAGTTGACGATGGAAGTCGTTGCTGTCCGGCGCACGTGCTAAAAGGATTGCTTGGCGCGCGACCAGTGAGCACGGAGCACGACCGGTATAAGCACCCTCGTGAGGCTTCCGCTTTACTCCCTCGTCCCCAGCACACTCTTCGCTATCGTCGCCAGTTGCATATTCGACGTGCCCTCGTAGATCTTTCCGATCTTGGCGTCCCGGTAAAACTTCTCTGCGGGATAATCCTTCACATATCCATTGCCGCCGAAGATCTCCACGCACTGGCTCGCCACGCGTTCCGCTACCTGCGATGCGAAGTACTTCGCCATCGCCGCCTCGCGCAAATACGGCTTTCCCGCGTCCTTGAGTCGGGCCGCGTTGTAGACCATCAGCTTTGCTGCCTCGATCTCGGTCGCCATCTCAGCCAGTGCAAACTGCACCGCCTGAAACGCCGCAATCGGCTTCCCGAACTGTTTCCGCTCCTTCGCGTAGCGCGCGGCGTGTCCCCACGCGCCCTCTGCCAGCCCCAGCATCTGCGCGCCAATTCCGATTCGCCCTTCGTTCAGTGTCTCGATCGCGATCTTGTACCCTTTGCCCGGTTCGCCGAGCAGGTTCGCCTCCGGCACAACGCAGCCGGCAAACAACAGTTCACATGTGCTGCTCGCACGGATGCCAAGCTTGTCCTCCTTGCGCCCAACTGTGAATCCCTCTGTGTTCTTCTCCACGAGGAACGCCGTGATGCCCTTGTATCCCGCCGCCGGATCGAGCGTTGCAAATACAAGAAACAGTCCTGCCTCGCGGGCATTTGAGATCCACAGCTTTCTCCCGTTCAGCCGGTAGCCGCCGTCCAACCTTTCTGCTCGTGTCTGTAAAGCAAAGGCATCCGAACCCGCTCCCGCCTCACTCAGCGCGTACGCGCTCACCGTGCCTGACGCCAGCCTCTGCAGCCAATGCCATTTCTGATCCTCGCTCGCCCAGCGCCGCAGAGCGTTGATCACCAGAGTATTGTGCACGTCCACCAGAACGGCCACTGCGGGATCAACCATTGAGATCGCCTCAATCGCCAGGACCGCGTCAAAAAAGCTTCCTCCCGCCCCACCCGCTTCTGCCGGAACCTCAATCCCCATCAGCCCAAGCTCAAACAGCTTTCTCACCAGTCCCGCATCCATCAGTTGTTCGTCGTCCATCGTGCGCACCAGCGGTGCGATGGTCTCCTCGGCAAACTGTCGTACGGTCGAGAAGAAAAGGCTCTCCTCCTCGCTCAGCTTTGTCAGTGGTGCAGTCGAGTGTTCTCTCTCAGGCAAGGGTTCACGTCTCCGGTCCCGCAGTGTATCAGAGCGGGCCTTTGGCGCGTCCGACTGCCGCAGAGTTTGCGACAGGAATGACGCGCCAAGACCATAGAGATGCCTCGCGAGCGATACCGAGGCACTCCACGGTTTCGGAAAGGAGGTTTAGCTGATGAGTTGCAGGGCTGCGGCTCCCCTTCGATGGGGAACGAATCCCGATGCCCGCCAGGCAACGGTCAGCTTTTCGCGATCCAGCAGCTTGCGGATCTGTGCCCGGGCATGATCTGCCCACGGACCGCTCTTGTCCAGCCGCAGGTAGGCTTGCCAGTGCCGCATGGCTGCCCGCAGATCTCCCTTGCGCTCGAGCGCAAGCGCAAGGTTGTAATGAGCGTCGGCATAACGGGGCGAGAGCTCCACCGACCGCTGATACGCCGCGATCGATTCGTCGTGCCGCTCAAGCTCGTCCAGCACGTTCCCTAGATCGAAGAATGCCAGAACGTAGCCGGGGTCGGTCTCCGTCGCCTTACGGTAGAGTTCTTCTGCCTTCTTGAACTGGCGCAGATGAAAATAGAGCGTCCCCAGGTTGATATATCCCGGCGCGTAATTCGGATCGAGCTCCAGCATCTCTTCGTAGAGCGCAATCGCACGCTGCTTTTCGCCGGCCTCTTCAGCCTGCACGGCAGCGATAAACAGATCCTGCACATCGCGCGAAGTAACGGAACCGGAACGGCGCATCGGAGCGACATCGGCTGCCGCCGGCTGCCCGCCCATGCGCTCAAAGTCAAACATCAACTGCCGCCGGATCGGGTCAACCATTGCGCCGTTCGAGCGAAATGCGAGCCGGGTCCCGGTGCGCACGACGCTGGCCTGCTGCAAAGGATTGGTCAGACCCGCCACTGCCTGCATCGCCGCGATCGATTGCCTGATCGAGGCCGCCGGTACATCCTCCTCGCGCAGAGAGCGCAAGGTACGCAACTCGCCAAGATCCTGGAATGTGTACGACTCGCGCTGGGTGATGAGTCCGGCCCGCTCCCAACCCTGAAGCTGGCGTGAAGTGATTTGCAGAATCCTCAATACGTCCTGGCGGCTATAGATGGTCACTCTTCAATGCTCCCGTGGTTATCCCGGGTCGTTCTCAGGTGTCGATCTTGGGCGCCCAAAGCTCGAATCCCGATCACGGTCCCGGACGTAGCTCTTGGAACAGCGTCGGAGGAACCGCTCACTTTCTGCGATTATGCCAAGAATATGCGTGGATAAGCAGGCACGAAACAATATCGAAAGAAAAAGTGAGTGGATAACCCGTACCTGATTTGGTTCGCTCTGCAGCCCAAAACGGCATTGTGGAAATCAAAGCCGCATCCTGACCAGCCTACCTTTGCTCTGGCACGCTCGTAATGCTCCGGTCTCGCTGCGCCCAGCTTCCGGGGGTCTGCTCTAGTATCATTGCTCGCAAATCTTCTGCGATGAAAAACGCGTCCTTGGAAAATCCCGCGGGACTACCCGTGTTTGCGGCTGCTCGAAGGAACGTTGCGGCGATCTCTGTGTGTAAGGTTGGGCTCAGCTGATGGAAAGACCTCTTGCTGGATTTCTTCGTTCGAATCGTGCGGCCTTGGCGGGAATTGCATGCGGCATCCTGATGGCAGGTTGCGGAGGCGGTGGTGGCGGATCGACCCCAACAACGCCGACAGAGCCAAGCGGCCCGACGATCACTTCCATCACAGTCTCACCCAATGCTGCTGTCGTCGGGACCCAGGTGCAGTTCACCGCCGTGGTCACAGGGACGAACAGCCCGAGCCAGTCGGTCACGTGGTCCATCGCGGCGCCCACCGGCAGTGCGCTCAGCCCCGGCACGATCACAACCTCCGGCCTCTATACGACTCCGTATCCTGCGCCAGCTACCGTCACCGTCACAGCAACCAGCACGCAGGACACGACCAAAAAGGGATCTGCCACAGTCACGCTCAGCCAGCCCGCCGCAACCACCGGCCCAGTTCTTTCCATTGATGCCGGCAAGAAGACGCACGCAATCAATCCCTATATCTACGGCATGAACTTCTACACGCTCAACACAGCCGCGGCCAAAGCCGCCAACATCACGATCGATCGCTGGGGCGGCGACGCAACCTCGCGTTACAACTATCAGAAGGACTTCACGAGTTCGGCGAGCGACTGGTACTTCGAAAACCAGGTCGGCAAGACCGGCGTTCAGGACACCGGTGCATTCAATGCCCAGGCTCAGAGTGATCTCGCCACCGGCGCCAAAACCATGGGAACCGTTCCCGTCAACGGATGGGTTGCGAAAGACGGCACCTCCTGCAGCTTCCCTTCGGCAACCTATCCCAATCAGCAAAAGACCGCCCCGGACCGCGCGTGTGGAAATGGAGTCTATCCCCAGGGCGTCAACGGCTGCACCAACTCCAGCGGCTGTAACGTCACGGGCAACGATCCCACGCTCACCAGCACCACCGTCGATGCAACCTGGACAGGGAACTGGGTTACATACCTTGTCAGCAAGTTCGGAACCGCCGCGAATGGCGGCATTGCGGTTTACGACCTCGATAACGAGCCGAGCTGGTGGGACGCAGTCCACCGTGATGTCCATCCTCAGCCGTTCACATACGACGAAGTCACCGAAAACGGGATCGCACACGCAAAGGCCATCAAGGCTGCTGACCCCACCGCCGAGGTCAGTGGTCCAGTGCTCGACTTCTGGTGGAGCTACTTCTACTCCAAGAAGGACATCGAATCCGGATGGAGTTCAGGCCCGTGTTATGTCCCCTGGCAGAACCCAGTCGATCGCAATGCGCACAGTGGCATTCCTCTTATCGAGTACTACCTCCAGCAATTCAAGGCTTACGAGACGGCACACAATGCGCGTCTGCTCGATTACCTCGACCTCCACACTTACTTTGCGCCCGACAATCTCGCTTTCAGCACCGCGGGAGACACCTCAGTCCAGAAGGAACGCCTCAACTCCACTCGCGTTTTTTGGGACCCGACCTATATCGACTCCAATTTCCAGCAGCCCAATTACTTTGCTGACTCTAACTACACCTCCAACTGCACTCCCCCGTCGCAGTCGCCGCAGGTCATCCCCATGATGCGCAAGTGGGTCGATACCGACTACCCGGGCACCAAGCTCGCGATCACCGAGTACAACTGGGGCGGACAGGAGCATATCAATGGCGCCCTAGCGCAGGCTGACATCCTTGGCATCTTTGGCCGCGAAGGCCTCGACATCGGAACTCTCTGGGGACCTCCGGACCCATCCACACAAACTCCCGGCCTCATGGCGTTCGAGGCGTTTCGCAACTACGACGGAGCCAACTCCGCCTTTGGCGATACGGCGTTGCTTTCGACGAGCGCCGACCAGGGCAAACTCTCCGTCTACGGGGCTCTGCGCACCAAGGACAACATGGTTACCGTCGTCGTCATCAACAAAACCTACGGCGACCTCAGTTCCACGCTGTCTCTTCAAAACCTGACGCCAGACGGCCCGGCCTTGGCATTCCTTTACAGCAGCGCCCATCTGGCGGGAATCGTTGCGCAACCAAATGTAACCGTGACTCCGCCCGCCTCCGGAGGCACTACGAGTACCCTCTCCACCACGTTTCCGGCGCAGTCCATCACGATCCTCATCATTCCGAAGGTTTAAAGTGCTTTGCAAATCCCCAGCCTTGAAGCGGCACGGCTTCATTGGGCTCCCTGCGGCAGGTCTTTGTCTCTGGGATGATTCCGGCGTGCCTTCAAGCTTGCCTCAAAAATCAATGGCCGCCCATCCCTGAGCAGCCTCGAAATTCGCGACATCTTGGGCCTGAATTGGAGCCGACGATCGGACTTGAACCGATGACCTGCTGATTACGAATCAGCTGCTCTACCAACTGAGCTACG
>Ga0335070_10007791_pt1 | contig 12548 bp, 7 predicted proteins | sample Lox_Sample_13_FD_206722 | JGI IMG/M metagenome (GOLD analysis project Ga0335070, IMG submission 206722) | Soil microbial communities from Loxahatchee National Wildlife Refuge, Florida, United States - Lox_Sample_1.3 | ecosystem: Environmental > Terrestrial > Soil > Wetlands | place: USA: Florida...
AGCGCTCCATCGGCTCGCGCTCAAGAATGCAACTATCGCCGCTCAGGTAATCAAAAATTCCGCGTTCGAAGACGAAGAAGCCTGCGCTGGCGCGTCCGATAGTGCGCGGCTTCTCGATGAAGTCGGTCACACGTCCGCTGGCGTCGGTCTGCACCATGCCGAAACGCGAACTGGGAGTTACGGAGGTGACGGTCGCAATCTTGCCGTGCGATTTGTGGAATTCGAGCAGCTTCGGAATGTCCACGTCCGCGACGCCGTCGCCGTAGGTCATCATGAACGTGTCGGTATCAACGTAATTCTCGACGCGCTTCAAGCGGCCGCCGGTCATGCTGTTCAGGCCGGTTTCCGCCAGCGTCACCATGAAGTCCTGCTCGCCGTGGTTGTTGTTGTACTGTATCTTTGAATTGCGCCCGAGGCAGATGGTGAAATCGCTGTTCATCGCCTCGTAATTCAGGAAGTACTCCTTTATCATGTTGCCGCGATAGCCGAGACAGAGCACAAACTCGCGGAATCCCGAGTGCGCATACAGCTTCATAATGTGCCACAGAATCGGGCGGCCACCGATTTCGACCAGCGGCTTTGGCCGGAACTCTGTCTCTTCACGCAGACGCGTTCCCAATCCACCGCACAGCACTACGACTTTCATCGCCTCTCCAGTTCCAAGGTGTCGGTCAGTGTTTCTGTTATTTTATTCGCTTACTGACCGGTTGTGGTGCTTCCATCTGCGGCAAACCCCGTTCCGCGCGAAACACTCGGACATGGTCGTTCGCGTAAAAACGGGCCGCCCCCAGACCCAGTTTTGAACCAATAAACCGAATCGGAGTCTCCAACGACAAGTACATGCGTTAAGTATGTGCCACAGATGCAGCCACGTACGCGCCATCATCCGGACCGGCCGAACATACAAAACGCAAAGGTTGCGGTCACCGGCTGCATTTTGCCTCATCGCCGCCGAAACGCACCGCTCATCCCGCTGCGCCAGGGGTTTGTTTTCTGGCCTTAGCTAGGGAACCAGTGTTGAAGGAGGCATCATTCCATTTGCGATTAGCGAGCGCAGAAAATCACCTTTCTCCGCCGGCGAAACGTATGGATTGGATTGCATCATTTGATATACGGTGGGACATTCCGCCTTCGCTCCTTCGAAATTCCCGAGATAGGCGTAGGCTTGGCAGAGTCGATAACGACCCAAAAGATTTGATGGATCAATTTCCAGCGCAAGCTTTGCTTGCTGCGCTACTGCCGCTGGTTCGTGAATGTCACCTGTTTTTCCGATTCGCGCAACGTACTGGTCAGCGATAATTGGGCTTAGGTCGAATGTTCCTTCATAGACCAGCAGCGCGCTGCCGCCAATCGTGGCTTTCGGTTTCAATCCTTTGAACATTCGCGCGCAATTAATGCGAGACCACGCAAACGCATCGTCAACCCCGTTTGCTATCCCATCCACCACGCTGGAACTAACAACAATCGTGCCAGAGAAATACCTCGGCAAGATACGCTTATTCATGGGCGAGATATCCTCGCACGGTATGCCGTAGTCCGCATTGGCCGAATAATATGTGCGGATGGTGATGCAGGGCGTTGCCTTAGTTTGCTCGATATAGTTGCGAGCCGCGATCTGCGCCTGGCCCCAGTCCGCATTCGAATCTGCAAGATACTTGTACACGTTCCCCGGCCCGCCCCACAGTTCGTTCGCATAGCTGATGTAATCCGGGAAGGCTCGCAGGCAAGTGACAATGTTCGCAAGAACCAGAATTGCCACTGTCGCACGGACCGCCTTCCGGTTCCATTTGAGGTTCCAAATTCCCGCGGCTCCGAAAATCGCCAAGAACGGAAGGACAGGGAAAACGTGGCGTATACCAATGTTCATCCCTGAATTTGCACTCGCCAGCATAAAGATCAGTACTGGCCCCCATAGGAAAAGAAGTTCGCGACGGCGTTCCCGCCAATATTTGTGCGCTGCGAAAGACAGAAAAACTGAAAGCAGAAGTGCGACGGTGGATTTGATCAGAGCCGCTGTTGGGAAATAATACCAGCGCCCCCCGAGGTAATCCTGGCCGAGCAAGAATGCCGGACGCCCCAACTCAGAGCCGATCGTTACATCCTGTAGACCTGCCAAGTACGCTTGGGGCAACAGGCGGAAGTTTTCAATTGAGGGAATGACCTTGGTCGCCAGAACACCATGGGCCAGGCTGCTTCCATCGTTCGACCACGCGGGGGCGGCATTTGGCCGGGCTGCATAACGAAAGCCATAACAAGCCCAAAGCACGCCGATGGCAATGAGCATGGCGGCGGCAATACCGCTCAGTCGAGGAGAAACTCCTCTCTTTCCGCCGTCAGTTTTCGTAACCCCCAACAAAACTGTAAGCAGCGGTAATAGAACAATCAAGACAAGTGTCGAGTACTTAGTCGCAAGTGCAAGGCCAATCGCCACTCCCAATGCACAAGCACGTAAAATGGTAGGCTGCTTCAGATATCTCCACAAAGCGAATGTAGCGAGCAAATACCCGAATGCGGCTGCGACATCCGTCGTCACTAGACTGCCATGGCCGAGCAGATTGGGTTCAAATGCGACCATGGCTGCTGCAAACATCGCTACCTGAACATCGAACAACTCGCGGGCAAAGAGGTACGTAGTAATGAGCAGCATGATGGCAAAAATGGACGCTGCCATTCGGGCCATGAGAAGCATTGATTGGGGATTTGCGAATGTAAAGATATGGCCGTATCGAAAATCGAGCTCTCTGCTCGTAGTCAACCCGCAGGCATTCGCGACGGGGTCGTTCACATGCATCCCTAGCAAAGGCAAAGCGGCCACCATTTTGAGTAAGGGAGGATGTTCGGGGTTCCAGCCAAAATCACCGCACTGGAGATATCGATATCCCGCATGAAGGTGATCGATTTCGTCAGATGTCACTGACAGCTGGCGAATGCTGGCCCACATTTGGACCAGCATAGAGAGCGCCAGCATACTCAGCACTATCCACCCCAGTAAGGTGAGGCGCGTCGAAGAGCGTGCCGCGTCCGGTTCCGAATGTGTGGCGGTCTTACTTTCTCGCTTAAGGTCCGTGCACCCTAGATCCATTGCTTCTCACTTCTAGTCAGTCGCTGCCGTTGCGCGAACAGGGTTTGCCGCGAGTGACACTGCCTGCTTTCGAGCGCGGTCCGCATCCTCGACGCGTCCCATAGATTGATACAGAAACGCTAGTTGCATCCAAAGCTCAGGACTTTCAGGGAATATGTGAGTTGCCTGCTCCTCGAATGTGACGGCACGCTTCAAATCTCCGAGGTAGTACCACGAGCGCGAGCGACCATGGGCAACATTTGCGAGGAAGGCCTTATCGACTATCAGATCGTACTGAGCGGGTAAGCTCTGCTCTGCCTTGTTGAATGCATCCAAAGCATCTTTGGGTTGATGGGCCTGAAGTTCGGCAAAGCCCAGGCTCATTAACGGTACCCAAGGTGAGTTGGAAACACTTGCCGCCATGCTCCAAGCGCGAATTGCTTCAGAGAGACGGCCTTGCTCTTCGTAGTAACTCGCGAGCGCCGACCAAGGTGCGACCAATCGCGGCTCCAATGCCGTAGCCTGCAGATACTCGACCTCAGCGGCACGCGCATCGCCATTGCTCTTATATATGTGCCCCCGCAGCCAATGCATGTAGCCGCTGTTTGGATGCAGACTGAGCGCCTTTGTGATCGCGACAAGCGCGTCGTTGTCGCGGCCGAGTGCATGCAAAACAGAAGCAGCGTTCGCGAACTGATCAAATTGCGCGTTCCGATTCACCGCGAGTGGTCCGGCCGGGAATGGCGCAGTGAAACAGTCGACTTGCAATCGTTCGATCAGCGACTGGGTCTCCGACGTCCGCCGAAGAAAAACACCGGACGCTTCGTCAAGATAAACAGGCTTCCAGAGATCAGTTGCGCAGAACTGCCTCAATGCAGGGAAGAATTGCAGCCCTGCATAGCGCCACAATGGGAGGACGATTACATTGATGTTGTAGCGACCGATCTCCTGCTGCCATTCCGGAGAGTCAGGAGCGCTCGCCTTCAGCTTGATAGAGCGCATTATCAGATCAGTACCGAACGGAATGGCACGTCCATCGATATAGTCCTTGTACTTCGGACCCAACCGAAACGCCATGAATGCGCCTTCGCTCCCAGTACTGAAAATGTTTTCAGGAAGATGTTCCCGCTCCACAAACGCTGCTGCACGCTCAGGAAACCACGGTGCTAAACCTGTGCCGAAGGAGACGAGATTTGCGCCCTGCTGGTAATACTTGTTCGTGACCAGCCCTGAAATTCGAAACCCTAAGAACAGGAAGAGAAACGTTGCAGCTCCGATCGCACAGACGCGGAGGAGTTTTTGAACTTTAACCGACCGTGCCAGCGATGAGAACACGGTGCTTCCGACTACTACGACAACCACGGCAAAGAGTCCCTCGAATCGCACATGCCGTACGGCGATTACACTGGCTCCCAGCAGCAGAATCGCTTCGCCAATCTGTCTCCTAATGGTTGCGATCACAATCGATACTGCGGCAATTGTAAGCAGATAGTAGATCTCTTCCGGATCGGTCAGCGAGAGCCCATTCCTTAAATGCACCCAGTCCACCGGCACCCGAGCCCATTCCAATATCAACTGCGAGTGCACACGCATGGCGGCATCTTGACGAGATAGGACCTGAAACACTCGCCATCCCCAGGGATTCGCTAATGTGGCGGCACAGGTAGTGACGAGCCAAGGCAGCGCACGCCGAAGTCGAGCGACGGCCATGGGGCGCTCGGAAGCTGAAATCATCGCCAACAGTTCCAGCCCGACATACGCGCCGAGACAGGCCAACCCCGCGACAAAACCTGGATGGCAGTTCACCCAAATTACCATCATCACGGGTAAGAGCCACAGCCTCGCACTGCCCGTTTTGTATTGCTGCCATACCAGAGATAGCATTGCTGCAAAGAAGATGGTCGTGAACATCTCGGCTCGTGCAGTGGTGCGCGACGCAATCACAGGTGCAGCAATAATGGCCAGGCAGGAGGCGGCAAATGTGAGCCTACGGAGCAGAAGAGCGACCGTACCCGCAGATGCGATTGCCGTGATGCAGGAGATGAGACCGTAGCCACCAATCAGAAACAGCGCATAATAGAATAGCCCCGCTCCGACCGGATAGATCCAGGGTTGTCCTGCAGCGGTGTAAGAAAGTAAATCTACAGATGGGACGCGATGGTTCTGTACGATCCATCGAGCAGTAGCCATCTGCCAACCGAGGTCAAACTCGGCGATGGTCTTCAATCCTGCAAGAAATCCCAGGCTGATTGCAGCAACCGCGAGAATATATGCGAGAACTCGGCGTGAGCAGGTGTGGATTCGAGGACTGAATCTACTTCCCACAGAATCGGTCCGCACTCCTTGAAGTAACCTCATGGCACAGCCTGTATCTACCGGCTCAGGGCCTTTGCCGCCGGAGCGGAGACTCCGCGATGTGAGTGCCCGTGGCAAACCAAACTGCAAGAGTTTGTGGCCCTGTTGTAGGTGATTGGAGCAGAGCCATCTGCGGCAACCACTTGGATATCGAAGTTCACCATCCGTTCTCCTGTTACACCAGCCGACTGTCCGCTCATTCCGTGCGCTGTGTGGCAGACCGAGCACGAGAAGCCGTCATTAACGTGGCGAGCGTGCTCACTGAAGCTGGAATTACTCATAATTTTGTTCAGGTCGTGGCACTTGGCACAGAGCGCATACGGCCCACCAATTTGACCACCTTCGGCGTTCAGACTGGGATTGGGGAAAAGATTCGTGATGGGTTTGCCAGGCGCGGGAGTTTGGCTGAACTCATACCTGCGCTCAAGAATGTGGGGAAAAATCGATCCGTGCGGTCCATTCGGCCCCTTGCCGCCGAATTCACGGTTGTCATCGCTGTTATGACAATCGGTACACAGAATCCGTGTTCCCATGCTGCGTGCTGGCGTCCTGCCATCAAGAGAAAGGATTGTCGAACGCAGACTGGGTTGCGCGAAAGCGCTGTAGCGGTCATGCATGACCGGATGGCTGGAAGTTGCCGAGACACTGAACCCGGGGAGGATATCCAACGTGTCCGCACCTGCAACAAGTCTGGCTGGCAAGTATCCAAACTGCGTCCTTGCCTGCTTGCCCGCGCTGTTGCCATGGCAGCGCAAGCAGTTCTCGTACTGGTTTATAGCGGGACTGAGTACAGTGGTACCGTCTGTCGCACTGATACCAGCCACACGTCCTTGCGAAGCACGTATGGTGGGAGCGGCTGGGAAGGTTTGGATCTGCGAGGAAGAATGAGGATTATGACAGTCAACGCAATTCGAATGGCGACTTTGATTCAGAAGCGCTGGTTCGTTGACCTGATGCGGACTGTTCCCTACTCCGAGTGCATGCCCGTTTTTCGGCGCCGTCATTTCAGCAACGATATTGGCAGGCGCAGGAGAAACGCTTGAACTGCCGTTATGGCACGAGAGGCACGTCTGATCCTCACTAGCAGACAACAACGCTTTCCCTCCCTGGGCGTTGTGCGTGCTGTGGCAGGAAGCGCACCCGTTTCTTCCGACCGTTCCATACGTTCCGGCGGAAATGGATGACACCGCTCGTTTCGATGCAACTCCAAGAACCGGCTGTGTCGGTATCCGCCGCGCTACCCTGTTCGAGGCCGTTGCGTGACTGCTCGTGGACCACCCAGCCAATGGATTCGTCTTCGACTGTGGGGATGCAAGGGACAATGACGAACTGCGCGTGCTCGCGCTCAATCTGCTCATGCCCGCTCTGTTCGCGCTCAATTTCATAGGATCTGCGGTTTCAGTCGTGGTATGACAGGCCTCGCAGATTGCGCCGGTCGAATTATCCTTGACAAGGAAATTCGGGTCCCCCGGAGTAATACTCTGAATGTGGGGATTGTGGCAGGTGGTGCACTCAATATTGCCATTGATCAGCTTTACAGCACCGCTGGCATCCGCTGTTGATGCGGGCTGTTGGGTCAAGGAAGGTACCAGCGTCCCAGTGCTGTCCTGGTTGATGGGGAGGACGAGGCTGAACGGATGCACCGAAGACATATCGGGACCGACTACATGCGTGACGGACCCAGAAACAGGAATGCTATTTGGCGCACCACTTCCTAAAGCAACCGTTCCGTCATGACAGCTCAAACATAAAGTGCTGTCGCTGCCGAGCGGCGGATTTGGGTTACCCTGATTCGTGGTGCTCTTATACGGAGTATAAGTCTGGGTGGACAGAGTCTGACGCCACAATGGTGAGCCAGCCACAATGGTACCGTTACCGCCTGCCCGACCTTCCTGCCCAGAATGAGGTACGTGGCAATACAGACATGAACCAGAAACCGTCCCGGTCGGGTTTCCAGGTGTCCCCGAGCCACCAGGCGACAGGTCATGATCACCGATGACATCCGCTTGCCCAAGAGCGAACGCAGCGCTCAGCAATACGATGAAGATCAGCAATACCTTCATCCTCACCGCCTTGCTCCTTCAGGGTTCCTGGGGGCTAAGTAGTGGAATACCTGGACACGCCGATTGTACGAGTCAACTACGTAGACACGATCCTCTCGATCGATGAAGATCCCCGCTGGCAACTGGAACTCGCCAAGAGCCGGTCCCTTCTTACCGAAATAATACAGAAGCTGCCCCGTGCGATCGAACACCTGCACAACTCCGTTGAGACCATCCACGATATAAAAATGACCCTCTGAGTCGACCGCCACACCCTTGGGTCTGAATATCCCGCCGATACCGCCATCCACATTTCCGAGGAAATACTTGAAATTCCCAACGAGGTCCAAGACTTGGATCCGGAAATTCATTGCATCGACAACGATCAATTCTTCACCATTGATTCGCAGCTCGGTGGGAAAATTGAATTCACCTTCGCCCTTGCCATTCTTGCCGATTTTTCGCAATACTGTGCCATCCATATCAAGCATGAACAACTGATTGCGCAGTGTGTCGGTCACGAATATGTGCTTCCCCACTGAATCCACCGCGATCCCGGTTGGTCGTTTGAAGTACCCTTCGCCGTGCCTGGAGCTTCCTATAACGCGATTGAACTTCCCGCTAGAATCGAAGACGAAAATCTTGCCTGATTCTGAGTCTGTCGCGTAGATATTGTCAGAGGCATCGACGGCTATGCACTGCGGCCGGCGCATTCCGTCTTCCTCTTTGTCGCGTGAAATGAATTTGTATTTCTGTTGTGCAAAATCGAAGATATGAATGCCCGAAAGTCCCGGGTCACTGACCAAAATTCTTCCGCGCGAGTCTGCAACGACACTGTACGGGCTGAGCATCGAATGTTGATCCGCTTCGCCCGCAATGATATCGATGACTTTGCTCCAGAATTTTTTCTTGCTTCCAACCTCTGCTTGAGAACTGAACGCGCGCTCAAACAACAGCTCGCGACCGCCTTCGAGCTCGAGACGTGGTACCTGGACAGCATCAGAAGCTTTCTGTTTCGAAGCTGCGCATAATGGCGCCACATCCACGATCAGGCAAAGCGCAATCGCGAGTGTAATGAGCGTCTTCATGCGCGTGCGATTATTTAGAAGAAACTGAACCATCTCGATAGCCCAAAGTAGTATGAGCCTAGCATAGTCGGCAATTGCCCGGATGCGCTGAATCCCTGGTCCAGCTTGAGATAACCGGCGGTCAAATTAATCTTGCGGACGTTGTACTGAACAAAAAGGTTAAGTGTTTTGTTGTAGTTGTTCGTATACGTCGCAGTGCTCGCTGTGCTGCTCCATGCCTTGGAATAGCTCGCCGTTATGCTCATTCCATGAAACGGATTGGATCCGATCGCGGCCGAATACGCATGTCCGTTGTACACCACCACGGACGACTCGTTCAGCACCGGAAGCGGAACGGAAGTCGCGACCAAGCCCGCCGAAGTCAAGAGCGCATTTCCATCCGACTTCGAGTAGCTCCCAGTGAAACTGATTCTGGCCAAGGACAATGTGCTCGAATAGCTCTGACTGCTGTTCGAAGATCCGGGCTGATTTGTCAGAAGGCTCCTTGCACCTGCCACGCTCGCGGACAAATAGGTCTTTCGTGCAAGCTTTCTACCAATGTTTCCCGTGAAGTTGTAACCAGAGCTCGTATAGGAGGCAATTGCAGTTTGAGAATCCTGCGAGTAGTTGAATGATCCGGCAAGTTTCCAGTTATGAACGTTGCGCGTGTAATTCGTAGTTACGTTGAGTCCAGTCGTGCTTTGGTCGCTCGTATCGATCGAGTTGTGAGTAACACCTAAGGTTTGGTTGAACTCACCGCCCCAGAGGACACCTACGTAAGTCACGGTCGCCGTTGCCGTATTCGAGGCTATTTCACTTCCCTGAAAATCCTGATGCTCACGGCTGTCGAAAACTCGAAAATGCAAATGCTTCGTGGCATCGTATACCAGATAGCTATTCACGTTCAGACTATCGGATGACGTGCTGGTCAGCTGCGTGAGGGCTTGCGGCTGGAGGACTCCCGCGGCAATCAGAGATGTGTAGAGAGAGCCGGCGAGGTTATCGATATAGCTGATGTTGCTTCCTACCGTGATCGTCCTCACCGGATTGAAATCTACGCCTGCTCCCACTTCTTTTGTGTTCGTGCTGTAATCGACACCGGCTGACTTGGTGTCGATATCGTCTTTGTTCATGCTTGCGTTGAATGATCCTGTCAGTGGCAATGCGTGAGTAACGCTGAAGAAATAGGAACTCCCAGTCGTGTTGCTCTTTTCGGCTCCATCACCGATTAGGAGATCTCTGATATCGGAAGCCATGTCATTGTGACGATAGCCGCCCGCCATATGGAATCCTGCTAGGGAGTAGGCTGACGTAGCAGTGAAGGTTTTCGAATTGAGAGTACTCCTGTCGCTGTCTCCGAAAACGGAAGAATTGCTGTTGCTGTCTGTGAAACCGACGCCGACACTCGGCAAGCCATCCAGCCGCTCGCTCCAGCGGATGCCAAAGGTATCGCTGTTGACGTGGGTTGTGTAGTCACTGCTGCCCGGAATCGAATAATTTCCGCTGCTGTTGTCAGTCCTAGAGTACACAATGGAGCCGGGGAACGAACTCCCGCTGAAGATGTTTGATGAAGCACTCATTCCCCTCGCACCGGTTACTGACTGGAAATCTGAGTTGGCGCGCGATTGATCATAGAAAGGTTTTACGTCGAACGACAGGAACGTTGGAGCGTAGTAAAATCCCGAAAAATCTCCAGTACCGCTCAAGCTGTTACTGTGATCGGATGCCGTATAGTTCGCGTAGTCGGCGCTGTATCCAGCGGACAGGGTACCGTTCAAGTTCATCGTTACATTGCCGGCTTGAACCTGCGCCCATGCCCGCCCGGCAAACGCCAATATGACAAGCATCCAGATTTTTGAACATCTATTCACAGCTTATAACTCTTCCACGCGCCAATTCGCGCCTACAGTGTCTCGACCTTGGCATTCTTGGTTAGGGTCTTGGAGAAAGCAGACCGCAGGCTTTCGGCCTTGTCTTTCGCCATCTGCTGCTTCAGTTGGACCTTTACGGCATCGAAACTCTGGAGCGCCGCTGGAACGTGTGCATTCAGTCTTAGGATGGTGTACGCGTTCTTACCAAATTCGACGATTTCGCTCGTTTGCCCGGGCTTCAGCCCATCCAGCGCCTTCACAATCACCGGAGGAAGCTTGGAGCGATCGGCCACTTTGTGGTCACCCATCATGACTCGAAAGTCATCGTCGGAAATCTTCTCTGCCAGGACTCCGAACTCGTCGTACGATTTCGTCGCCTTCGCTTGTTTCAGTGCAGCTTCCGCTCGCTTCCGCGCCTCTTTCGCTTGCGAGGAATCCGCATTCTGCGGCGCGATGATTGAAATACTCTGAAATTCGAATGCCTCCGGAGTGCGGAAACGATCCGGGTGCGCAGCGTAATATGCTTTTTCTTCGGCCAAGGTGATCGCAGACTTGTTCGTAACTTCAAGGGCCAGGAGCTTTTCGATGAGCAGCGAGCGTTCCACCCTGGCGCGCACCAGCGCGGGAGATCCTTTGAACTCTTGCTTCAAGAAATCCTGATATTCCCGGTTTGAAGAAAATTGCTTCTTGAATTGCGCGACAGCACGGTCCAACTGTGCCGGCGGGATCATCATCTTGCGACGCTTCGCCTCCTGGTACACCAGTTCCTCAAAGATGATCATCTTCATGGCGCCGGAGCGAATCCCTGGTTCCATCGACGTTGGAATGCCGTTGTGCTGGCGAGCATACGGGAACATCGAATATTCTTCGCGCACCAGGTCAATGTCGGTCAGCACTGCTCCATTCACGCGTGCGACTGGCTTGCCCACGGGATGCAACTCGACGTTTCCGCCGCTCTCTGTCGTAAGGCTGCGCGCGTGTGAAGCCATGACTTGAGCGGATGCGCCAGATATCGCGATGCAGAACAGCAGAACTTGTAATTTCATTACTTTATTCATAGATAGCTTTCGGGGTGCAACCGTTCGCGAACATAGTTGTCGGTTGCTAAGAAACGGGGGAGGATATCCTCCCCCGGATAGGAACCAACTACTTCGTCGAAACGCTCATCAGTCCGTGCATTTCGTTCGATTCGCCACCGTGGCAGTTGCGGCAGAACTGCGCCACAGCATTGCCACCAGCGTTCGGGGTGTACTGGCCCTTGATGAAGAACATGGTGTCATAATTGCCGTTCGCATTGGCATACTTGGTCATGCTGTGCTGGTCGTGGCAGGTGGTGCAGGTCACGGCCGTGACAGTCGATCCGAAGGTAGCCAGCTTGACGCTCAGGCCCGGGGTCTTACCCGTGTTCCAGAAGGAGGCGGGATAGTTAGCGAGGAAGGCAGATGAAGCGGTGCCGTTCATGGAGATTGCCGTGGTGTTGCCACCGGTGCAATCCCAATTGTAGGTGCCGCCGCAGCTGACGATCGCGTTGCCACCCACCGGGTGATCATTGGCGTAGGGATTGGACTGCGTCGTATCCGCACCAAGGAACGTGGGAGCATTTCCGCCCACGATGGGGAGGGTCTCAACCGTGGTGCCCTTCATCATGCCCGGCTTTGCGACGTTACCGTCGTGGCAGCTCAAGCAGAACAGGATGGCAGTATTAGCATCGTGTGCATTGAGAATCGTTCCAGCTGCAGGCAAGGTGACCGAGTAGGTCGAGGCGCCGTCGCCGCTGAACACAAGCGATTTGCCATAAAGCGGAGTCAGGTCCTGACCCCAAAGAGCGGAGTCGCCGGTCAGAGTGTCACTGGTGGTGACACCGTTGCCTGCAGCACCGCTATGAGGTGCATGGCACATAACGCAACCACGGCCGTAGCCTGTGTGGGCACCGAGAACGTCATTGGCCTGCGCGAAAGCCATACTCGCGCCCAGAACGGCCACGAAGAGTAAAACCACTACTTTTTTCATTGTTTTAACAACCTCCTGATATTTACAGCTACTCCATTACTGCTCCGGAGATGTTCTTGCTTTCTCCGGTCTTGATCCCCACTTGGCGATCAAAACTTGTACCTCACTGCTTCGACGCGTTCTGCTCGCTCGCTTTCGCATT
>Ga0335070_10007793_pt1 | contig 12545 bp, 11 predicted proteins | sample Lox_Sample_13_FD_206722 | JGI IMG/M metagenome (GOLD analysis project Ga0335070, IMG submission 206722) | Soil microbial communities from Loxahatchee National Wildlife Refuge, Florida, United States - Lox_Sample_1.3 | ecosystem: Environmental > Terrestrial > Soil > Wetlands | place: USA...
AAAGAGGGCGCCTCCCACCGGCCTTGCTCCCCGAGAGCACGGGGGAGAGCGAGGCGCGGGGGAGGCGGGTTGGGGGGGGTGACAACTCGTACTCGGCGCGTGTTGGGGTTCGGGGCGGATGGCCGGAGTGCGAGTTGGGGGTGAACCTTCTCCTTATCCGTTGAAGCCGAGGCCCTTCGCCTGCTGGGTGCCCTGCAGGGTGAAGCTCTTCTCGGCCATCTTGCGTCCCTCATGGTAGAGCTGGATGGTGATGGTGCGGGCCGAGGCGCTGTCAAGCTTCCACCCCTCGAAGGAGGCGCTGCCAACGGGTCGTACCCTCAGCCACTGGTCGACAGTGGAAGCCACACCGCCAGTCTGGATCACCTTCACGAGCACATCAACCGGTTTGCCTTCCTGGGTGCCGTTGACCACGTAGCGCACACCAATCTCGGTGCCGGGGGCGGCGCAAACCCTGTCGGTGAGGCGGAGCAGCGTGCGGTCGGAGACGAGCTCGATCTTGCCTTTGCCGGTTGCAGGGGCGGCCTCCCACCGTTCGAAGGCCGTCTTGTAGATGCCGAAATCGACAATCTGGATGCTTGCCACATCGGCTGCCTGGGAGCTGTGGGGATAGAGTCCAAGCAGGGCCAGAATCATCAGGGTACCGAGGATCATCGTGGTGTGTGCTCTCATTGTCGTCACTCCTTTGTTCTACGCTGTGTGGTGTTGCCTGGGGGTAGAGCATGAGGGATGCCAAGGTAGGGAGAAACCTGTTTCAACTGAAGATCCAATAGGTTAGAAGAAAGACCCCGAGCCCGTCCCCCTTGTGAAACCACCAGATTTGGCAAAAAGGCCAATGCGCCCGTGGCGAAAGCACAGAGCCCGATTTTGCGGTCCCTCTTTGCTTCCTTCGGCGGAGGCTCTATGTTATACATTTCCTCTCGCGCTTTTTCCCTCGCGCGCCCTGAAGACGGGGACACGCAAGTATATGGACGTGCCGAGCGAGTGACACGGAGATTCAAGCATTGATAAGAGAAGCGGTAACACGGCTGGATGACTGGTTAAAGGAAATTCGCCGGGACTTTCACCGGCACCCTGAGCTCCGCTTTCAAGAGCGGCGCACCGCCGCTCGCGTCACCGAGTATCTCAGAAGCCTCGGCATGGAAGTCGAGGAGGGGGTTGGAGGCACGGGGGTCGTCGGTCTCTTCACCGGGGATAGCTCGGGGCTGACCCTTGCTCTTCGCGCCGACATGGACGCTCTGCCGATCCGGGAAGAGACTGCAGTTCCATACGCATCTTGCAACCAAGGGGTGATGCACGCCTGCGGCCACGACGCCCATATGACCATGGTGCTCGGGGCGGCGCGGGTTATCGCCGAGTCTCCCGATCTGCGCGACCGTATTCGCGGCCAGGTGAAGTTCATCTTTCAGCCCGGTGAAGAAGGAGGCCATGGCGCCCGGGAGATGCTCGCTGCCGGCGTCCTTGAGAACCCTCGGGTGGATCTCGTGGTGGCCGCCCACATGGCGCCGCTCCTTCCCTTAGGGACCGTCGGCATTTACCTCCGCGAGGCCTGTGCCTCTGCGGATGCCTTTGAAGTCAGGGTCACCGGGAAGGGTGCCCACGCCGCCTACCCCCACCTAAGCCGGGATCCCATCGCCACCGGCTCCTACCTCATCACCGCCCTGCAGTCCATCGCGAGCCGCAACGTGGACCCCACCAAGGGCCTAGTCGTGAGTGTTACCCGGGTCCAGGGAGGGACGGCCACGAACATCATCCCTGACGAGATGGTGATCGCCGGGACTATACGGGCTTTGCACCGCGAGGTGCGCGAATTGGCGATCAGGAGGCTCAACGACCTGGTCCAGGGCATCTGTCAGGCCCACGGGCTTCGGGGGGAAGTCACTCTCTCCGAGGGGTATCCGCCCATGGTAAACCACGAACCGGTGAGCCGATTCATAGCAGATGCGGCCCGGGAGGTGGTGGGGGAGGATCGGGTCCTCTTCCGCCAGCCAAAGTTCGGGAGTGAGGACTTCTCCTACTTCCTGGAGCGGTGTCCGGGAGCGGGCTTTGACCTCGGCTGTGCCAACGAGGCAGAGGGGATCACCCACATGCTCCACACCTCCCGCTTCAACCTGGATGAACGGGTGTTGCCCTTAGGGGTTGAACTGTACTTACGACTTATAGAGAGGTTCTTCCAGGAACCGGCAGGCATCAAGTGACCGCCAGAACATGATGCGACCGCGCCGCGGCAATGAATGTAATGGCTGACAGCTGACCCCTGATCGCTGAGAGCTGAAACTGAAACCATGATTTCCTTCAGTCGAGTGAACAAACTCTACGGGAAGCAAGACGTTCTCGTGGACTGCTCGTTCCAGGTGAACCCCGGAGAGCGAGTCGGCATCATCGGGGCGAACGGCTCGGGGAAGAGCACCATTTTTCGGCTGCTCCTCGGCCTCGAAGATCCCGAGCAGGGACAGATTTCCGTCCCGAAGAACCTCCGCCTCGGGTACCTTCCCCAGGACGTCCTCCAGTTCCGGGGGAAGACCGTGCTCGCCCAGGTGTTGGACGTGGCCGCCGAGGTCCGCGCCATCGAGGATGATCTCGCCCTTCTTGCCGGACGGCTGGAGGAGTCCCTTCCCGAGAAGGAGATGGCGGCGATAGCCCGGCGCCAGAGCTTTCTCCTCGAGGAATACCACCGGCTCGGGGGCTACGACCTGGAAGTCCGAGCCCGGAAGGTGCTGGCCGGGCTCGGCTTCAAGGAGAATGACGTCGGCCGGCCCGTGGAGGAGATGAGCGGCGGCTGGGCCATGCGCGTGGCTTTGGCTCGGATCCTCCTCGCCGAACCGGATGTGATTCTCCTCGACGAGCCGACCAACCACCTGGATCTGGATTCGCTCCTCTGGCTGGAGGAGTACCTCGTTCAGGTCCCGTCGGCACTCATGTTGGTCTCCCACGACCGTGTCTTCCTGGATCGGGTGGTTCAACGGCTCCTCGAGGTGGAGAACGGCAAGGTCACTTCCTATCCCGGGAACTTCCAGCGCTATCTGGACGAGAAGGAGAAACAGATCCAAAGCCAATGGGCCGCCTATAACCACCAGCAGGAGCAGATCCGCCAGGTCAAGCGGTTCGTCGACCGGAACCGGGCGCGGAAGGATCGCGCTCGTCAGGTCCAGGGCCGCCTGAAGATGCTTGAGAAGATGGAGATCATTGCGCCTCCCACGTCGCAGGCCCGATTTTCTTTCCGGTTTCCGCCGCCAGAGCGCTCGGGGCGCGTGGTCCTGGAATTCCAGGGCCTGAGCAAGGGCTACGGCGACGTTCCCGTCTACCACGACCTCGATCTTACCATTCAGCGGGAAGACCGCGTCGCTTTCCTCGGTCCCAATGGCGCCGGGAAGACGACGCTTCTCAAGCTCATGGCGGGAGCCCTCTTTCCCGACAAAGGCCAACGACTCCTCGGCACGGGCGTCCGGATCGCCTACTTCGCCCAGCAGCAACTGGAGCTTCTCAACCCGCAGCAGACGGTGATCGAATCCGTCAGAGCGATCGCCGGCAGCATGACACACGGGCAGATCCGGAGCCTCCTCGGCGCCTTTCTCTTCCGCGATCACGAGGTGGAGAAGCTTATCTCGGTGTTGAGCGGCGGCGAGCGCAGCAGGCTCCTTCTCTGCCACATGCTGGTGCAACAGGCGAATTTCCTTCTCCTCGATGAGCCGACCAACCACCTGGATATCCCGGGGCGACGCGTTCTGGAGGACGCACTCAAAGTTTATGAGGGAACCGTCTGCCTCGTGACCCATGACCGCCACCTCATCAATGCAGTCTGTAACAAGGTCCTCGTGGTTCGGGACGGCCGCGTGGAGATGTTTCCGGGCAACTACCGCGATTACGAGGAGATCTGGAAGAAGCGAGTGGAGGGGCCCACGGCGTTGGATCGGCCCGAGGCGACAAGGAAAGAACAAGCGGCGCCGGCGCGAAAAGGTAAGGAGCAGAAGCGGCTGGAGGCCGCCTGGCGCAATGAACTCCATCGGCAGAAAGCCCCCCTGGCAAGTAAACTCGAGGAGCTGGAGCAGGCGATCGACTCAGCCACCCGGCGCCTTGATGATCTCGGTCGGCTCCTTGCTGCGCCCGAGACCTATAGAAACGGCAGCCCTGTGGACGAGCTCACCCGGGAGTACTACCAGCTCAAGCGCGCTCTCGAGGGCTATACCCGGCAGTGGGAACAGACGGCCCTAGAGCTGGAGTGCCTAGAGGAGACCTTCTGGCGAGAAAAGGCCCTCGAGCGGTAGCCATCCCGGGCGCTATGGAGAACTCTCGGAAGCGCGCGGGGGGGCCCCAGGTTGACTTTTGCAGGTGAAGATGGTAGCTAGGAGCCACGGGAGGGATGGCCGAGTGGTTTAAGGCGGCGGTCTTGAAAACCGTTGTCCCGTGTGAGCGGGACCGTGGGTTCGAATCCTACTCCCTCCGCCAGGTTTAGCGTGCAGCCGGCAGCAGACAGCTGGTAACCCGGGCCCACCGGATGGGAATTCAAGTCCTGAGGGAATGCAAGACAGGGCTCGAGCGGGAGCTGACAGCTGAGAGCTCGCTTGGAGAGATGGCCGAGAAGGCTGAAGGCGGTCGCCTGCTAAGCGACTGTAGGAGTGAAAGCTTCTACCGAGGGTTCGAATCCCTCTCTCTCCGCCAAAAATAAAAGAGGCCGATGTCAGAGCGACATCGGCCTTTCCGTTTCGCCGGATTCCTTACTTGATGGCCACTTCCATGGTTCTCACGGTTATGCTTTTTTGTTCGCACACGTTCTTGACGGACTCAAGATGGTCAGGGATGATCTTCCCCGACGCAATGATAACCTCACTGATCTGGTACTTGCTCGCCAGGTGAGCCAGGCGATCCTTCCCGCCCAGAACCTTGTACCCCTGGATCCGCTTTCGGTGCTTCCTCACGTCGTCATCGATGAACCCCACCGGGGTAAGTCCCAGCGCCTGGTTGTTGAGAATCTCCCGGAGCGTCATCTCCCCTTTATCACCGGCGCCATAGATCAAGACCCGTTTGCCGTTGGCAACCGAGTTCCGCCGCACGCTTGCCGCGATCATACGGAAGGAGAGGCGCGATCCCGCCAGGAAGAACAACAAAATTCCCCAGTAGATGACAAAGACGGTGCGGGAGTAAGCCTCGAAGCGATAGACGAATAAGATGACGAGCATGCTCAGGACGACTCCGCTCGTCACCGCCTTTACATAGGTGACGAGATCGGTAACGCTCGTGTATCGCCACACGCCCCGGTAGACGCCAAACAGAACATACGTTGTCAGAAGAGATGCCTGAGCGATGGGAAGAGACTTGAGGAACATGGGAAAATTGGCTACGTACAGGTCTCCTTCGAAGCGCAGGACGTAGGAAAGCCAGTACCCGAAAGAGATGAGGAACACATCGAGGAGCACCTCGAACACTCGTCGCTCGTAGGTAAAATTGACCCAGAAGGTCGTAAGGGTCCTGCTTCTCTCGATGAGGCTTCTTTCTTCCTCCGGGTAAACCCGAACCCGGGCAAGGTAGATCCAGAAGAATAGCGAAACAAGGCAATAGAGGACAAGGCAGGTGACGAACACTTCCGCCCGGTAAAGGGCCCCCACCAATGCCACCATGCCCCCTGCCCCGGCAAACCCATAGAGAGTGAGCACCGCCGTTCGTTCCGTCAAGCCGATGGCCACCAGACGGTGTGACGAATGGTCCTTCCCGCCCGTGGCGATCGAGCGCCTGAAAAAGGTGCGCATCACGGAGACAAACCCGGTGTCGAGGATGGGGATGAAGAGAATGCACACGGGCACGGCGATGATGGGAAGGAACTGCCCGGAGCGGAAGAGGCGCTGCTCGGTGGTGACCCCAGCCAGGACAAAGCCGATAAAAAGGCTCCCGCAATCGCCCATGAAGATGGATGCCGGGTGGAAGTTATAGAGGAGGAACCCGAGAACGGCTCCCATGAACAGGGCAAGAATCATGACCTGGCCGTCCCCCGCTCCGTGGGCCGGGCTGGCCAGGGCGATAAGGGCCACAAAGAACGAGGAGATGATGGCGATGCCCGCGGCGAGGCCGTCCATGTTGTCGAGGAGGTTGAAGGCATTGGTGACACCCACGATCCAGAGGACGCTCACGAACGTGTTCAGGGTGAAAGAGACGAACCAGTTGACTTTGAAGCCAAAGAAGACGAGAAGCGCCGCCGCGATGACCTGACCCACAAGCTTCGTCTGGGGAGAGAGGTGATACAGGTCATCAACGAGACCCAGGACGAAGACAAGGGCGGCGCAGAGGAAAAGGGGCGCGTACCCCCCTAAGGAGAGATCCGGGGCGAGGACCGGTGCCGTCGCAAGGCCGAGAGCGAAGGCGGCAAAGATCGCGACGCCACCCATGAGCGCCGTAGGCGTCGTGTGCCAGCGGTCGGCCATTGGCTTGGCCACCCAGCCCCGCTGCACCGCGACTCGCCGCACCAGCCGGGTCAGCGCCGCCGAAAGCCCGAAGGCCAGGAAGAAGGACAACATTGGTAAATTAGCCTTCGTCTTCTCACTCCGTGATGACTTCGTAAGAAGTCGCCAAGGTAGACAGCACAGTAAAAAGCTCCAGATGCAAGGCGCGCGAATCTTGAGGAATGAGGCGTACATAGGCGTACGCCGCAATGACGAAAAATGAAGCGGAACGCCGCAGATGGACTTTTTACGAAGCCGTCACTCCTTGTAGTACTCGATCACGCTCCGGATGATGCCCCGCAGGTCCACCTTGGGCTCGAAGCCGATCAGATCCCTGATTTTGCGGATGTCGGGGCAGCGGCGCTGCATGTCCTCGAAGCCAGGTCCATAGACCTTCTCGTACGGGATAAACTCGACGGGCGACTGGCTGCCGGTCATCTGCTTCACCAAGAGCGCGAGCTCTTTGATGGACACTTCCTCGGTACCGCCCACGTTGATCACCTCCCCGAGGGCCCGGGGCTCCGCCATGAGGCGGATGAGGGCCTCTACCACGTCTGAGACGTGGGTGAAGCTGCGGGACTGGCTGCCGTCACCGTGAACCAGAAGCGGCTTTCCGATGAGCGCCCTCTGGACAAAGCTGGGAATCACCATGCCGTACTGCCCAGTCTGCCTGGGGCCCACCGTGTTGAACAGCCGGGCGATTATCACCGGGAGTTTCTTCTCTTCGAAGTAGGCCAGGGCGAGGAACTCATCGAGAGCCTTGGAGCAGGCGTAGGCCCACCGCCGCTTGGTGGTGGCGCCCATGAGCCGATCGGTGTCCTCGGCAAGGTGGCACGTCGATGCTCCATCCATCACCTTGCCGTAGACCTCGGAGGTGGAGGCGATGAGGACCTTCTTCTTGTGGCGGTTGGCGAGCCTCAAGACCATCTCCGTGCCCTTGACGTTGGTCTCCAGGGTTTCCACCGGCCGGTTCATGATCTGCTTCACCCCTACTACCGCCGCCATGTGGTAGACCTCGTCGCACTTGAAGACTAGCTCATTCATCACCGCCTCGTGGCGGATGGTATCCACCACGAGGTGGAATCTCGGGTGTTCTTGAAGTTGCTGAATATTTCTCAGGGTGCCGGTGGAGAGGTCGTCGATGACGAACACCTCTTCATCCATATCAATGAAGCGCTCCGCCAGATGAGAGCCAATGAACCCCGCTCCGCCGGTAATCAGAACTTTCATAGGTGCTCCCGAACTCCGCCCCTGCCGGCACGCTGCCTTCCTTCACCCGCCCCCGTTGGATGTCCTGCCCGGCCAGGAGGCCCATTCCCGCCCCCCTCCGACGCTAGATTCGTCTCGATGACATCTCGTAGCCCATTCCAGGAGAAGAGAATGAGGAGTCGGAGCGCCAAAACCCACAATGCCAGAGGTTTCAACAGGCGCTCGGGCCCCTTGGCGTACTTCGCGAAGAGCCGATAGGCGCTACGGTGGAACTCGACAAGGGATCGCGACCGAGCGCTTCCACTGCTCCCCCCGACATGGTGCACCACAGATGCTTGCGGAAAGTAAACGACTTTCCATCCCGCTTGCCACATGCGCCTGCACCAGTCGGCATCCTCCCAGTACAGGAAAAAGCGCTCGTCCAAGGGGCCAACCTCACTAACGGCCTGTCGGCGAACCACCATACACGCGCCGGACACCCAGTCCACCTCCATGGGAATGATTCCGTTCGACTCGCTCGTCCGGACATTCCGACGGGTCATCGAGTTGTTCGGGAACCACTTGCTAAGAAGAGACGCCCGTCCGAATAGGGCCGTCAAAGGGTGCGGAAAGGACCTCGCGGACCCTTGCGTCGACCCGTCGGCATTCAAGATCTTCGGACCAAGTATCCCCACTCCGGGGTTATCGTCCATGTAGCCCAAGACCCCCTCAACGAAACCCGCGCCGACCCGACTGTCAGGATTCAGAACAATAATATATGGGGCGGTACCGTGCTTCAGGCCCTTGTTGACCGCCATGGCAAACCCCATGTTACTTCGATTCCTGCTAAGCCTTACCTCAGGAAACCTTGCAAGCACCCTTTCAACCGAATCTCCCGACCCATTATCCTCCACGAAGACTTGTGCCTGCATGCCTCCAAGTACGCCGTAAATGGACGCCAAGCACTCTAGCACATAGTCCGTGCTGTTATAATTCACAATGACTATATCTATGGAATCCGCGCCCATCAACATTTTATCTTAATCGCCCCGTTCGCCTTTCCGCCAATTTTCTCAAAGGCTCTACCACCAATTTGCCGCACAAAATGCAACTGCAAAGAGAAATAAGAAATAAGTACGCCGAAAAGCTTAATTGATAATGCTTCACAAAGTATCTATACAATCCCATAACTTGATAGTAAATCTTGCTATGAATCCTCTTATTTATACTCATCTTGTGATAATGAACGCATACGAAATTGGGGTAAAATATACATCTCCATTTTTGTTTCTCGTGAAAACGAAAAAACCAGTCAACGTCGTTAAATAGCATTGGAAAATCTTCATCCAAGGGACCAATCTGGTCCCACACCTCTTTCCTCAAGAACAGCGCCGAAAACATAGGTTGGGCTGCATCTCTGATGCTTGAGTAATCAAAATCACTCTGTTTCCACCTATCAAAACGAGCATTGATCTTGGATAGTCTTATTGAGTAACAGAAAACATCGAACAGGGTCGGCAGTCCTGAGATACTTTTCTGAAGCCTGCCATCGGGATAAATCAACCTCGGGGCCAGAACTCCTATTTCTTTATGTGCCTCCATGAGGCTGAAGATCGTAGTCAGATCATGGTCCTGCAATATAACGTCATTATTCAGTATAAATAGGTACTTTCCCCGGCATCTCTCGATGGACTGGTTTGTCCCCCTCGCGAAGCCCAGGTTTCTCGCGTTCCGTATCAGCGTCACCTCACCGCACTCTCGCAGAAATGTGAGCTCCTCCTCCGTTGAGGCATTGTCCACCACAACGATCTCGCACCGCAACGGGCTCCCATCCTTCGCCTCCCGCACTGAGGCGATACACTTCTCGAAGACGGCGCCCCCCTTCCAATTCACAATCGCAAACGATATATCCAGGTCCGCTCCGTCGGGCCCAGTGCCGTTCACTGACTGCATCACACCTCAATCATCTCTTACGATGATACAAGCGGAGGTACGTACCTCTCAGCATCCCGTACAAGACGCTGTTGCGGAACGCAAACTTCACCATCGTATGAGCGTCTGTAAGAGCAACGACGGGCAGCATTCTATCCAATGCCCTCAGTTCCTTCAGGAAATCCCATAGCGACCTGAAAGAGTTACCATTTTCATTGATCCAGTTCTGAACAAGGTATCCTCTCGCGAAGAACTTGAGTCCCCTCCGTCTCAGACGTCGTAGAGGTGCATCGGCTATTCCCAACTGCCGTCCAAATTCATAAACGTTATCAAAAATCCGGGCCCCATTTCTTGCGTAATCAAAAGAGGTTCTGCCCTCCTGCCCCCGGTGCTGCCTTTCGACATAGCTCGCCGTGTTGATATAGCCGACCTTCTCGTCCATCAGAATGCATTTTATCGCGAAGTCGTAGTCACAATAATATTGCCCCTTTCCGAAGGCGTTTAAGTTCTTCGCCCTCTCGATCTCGAAAACCACTCCACTCATACACGACGGAAAAACTGTCACTCCCTTTCTCACTTTACAGAGATTTCGCAGCCACCACTCCCGCTCCACCACTTCCCCGACCTCGAGACAAGAGTTGAGCTCTTCATCGGTTTGATCAAATTTCGCAATGGCAGCGGAAAAAACAATCTTTACACCGTGTTTGTCGATGATCTGCATCGCTTTGCTTATGTGCTGGCGGTCAATTAAATAGTCATCATCGGTCAGATACTTGCCGTACTGACCCTGCGCATACTTATACAACAAGTTTCCATAATTCGCGTTGCTGCCGAGATTTGTCTCGCTGCGATAATAGCGAAGCCTCGAATCGTGCTGGTATTTCTTTACGAGTTCCCGAGTGCCGTCAATCGATCCGTTATCGGAAATCACAATCTCAATGTCCCGATAATCCTGACTAAGGGCACTCTCTATAGCATTATTAAGATAGTGGGCTCTATTGTACGTCGGGATCATTATACTCACTTTCCCCGCTTGAACGCCCATATAGCCTCAATGTCCGCTCAATTTCAGCCGCGGGACTTTATTCGCAGATCCCTCAGTACTCCATACGATTCGAGGGGCATGCACACCGCGGCTGGTAGGCATGCCAGCACCAGCGCCACGCAAATGCCGCTAATACCGTACGTCTTTCCAAACGCGAGGGAAAGCGTTAAAAACACGAATGCTCCTAAACCAGCGAGAAGGACTTGGTTTCTTACATAGCCGCCCGCATTCAAGAAAACGGAGAAACAATTACACCAACCATAGGTCAAACCCCACCCTCCTAGCAACAGAAAGAGCGAATGATCGGTGACCTCCCTACCGGTCCACGCATGGACGAGAAAATTTCCAGCCATGTACATTACCGCCGTTCCCAAACCGAAGACAGCAATCGAATAGAGCGCCGTTTTCTTCAAAATCCTCTCCGCCCAACCGACATCCCCAGATTCTATTGCCTCGGTGTACGCAGACCATACCGGCAAAAGCACCGCAAAATGAAAACTCGCAAGGACAAGATATATCCGCTTGACCAAAAAGTACTCACCAACCATTTCCAACCCCAGTATTTTGCTGACGACAAAAAGATCAGCCATTAGAATAATCGTCGAGAAGACCTGTAATAATGCGAATTGAGCGCTTTTTACCCAGAGCTCTTTTACTATTTTCAGGGCAATTTTTGCCGGAATTACCGTAAATTTCCACTTTCTTACACTCAAAAAGAGGGCGAATCCCGTTACCGATGACAATAGGGTAACGACAAACGCCATGAGATTAATTACGAAGAACGATTGAAGCGCAAGGAGTAGCACTACCGTAAGCGCAAGAAGAAGAACCTTCCCTGCCCCGCTAACTCCGGCATTCCAGTGGCTTTGCTGGTAGCTGAAAAATCCTGCAGTATAGAGATTGAAGGCGATGTTGAACGCCAGCAAAGACGAGCCCACTACCATGAGGTTGGCCCCGTTTCTTACCATCACGGGATCTGTCGTCTTGAAGACGATGTGCCATGGTATGATCAATTTTAACCCGAAGAAAAGCCCTAGGAGAAGCAGAGCGATGCAGATGAACCAATAAAAGATAGAAAAGAAGCAGACCTTACTTTCGTCGTCCCGCCCGTACGCGTAAAGTTGAGCCATCCTGTTTCTTAGTGCATTTCCAAATCCAAGATCGAAACCGCTCAGTAGTATCCCGTTCAGAGAAATCAGCATCGACCACAGGCCAAACTCCTCCACCGTGAAATAGCGGGCCAAGATTCCCGCCATGATAAGCCCCACGGTAAGCGTCAGGCCCGTTGATCCGACCAAAGAGAAAGAGCCTACAATTACCCGTCTACTCCTCTTCGTCTGAAAATGCACGCCAATCAACCCTCACTGCTTCGCTGTTATCATCTTCCGAGAACCCTAGAGGAGGTCGATCCGACGACCCCTGAGACGGCAGCCTCCATGCTCTCATGAGGCGGCCGCCGGCCTTTTGCGCCGGTAAACGCTCAGCAGTTCTGTCTGGTCCACTTTTTCGTATTGCTCCTGGATCTCGGCGAAGAGCTTCTGGAGCTGTTCCAGCCGATTCAGTTTATCGTGGAGTCGTCGGGAATAATCTTGATGCAGACCCGGAATAGGCAGCATGAAAAGGGCATTGTGGTGATGGACGCGAATATCCGTGTCCACAAAGATCACTTCCGGGCGATCCTTACCTAATAGAGCCAAAACTCGGTCGAACGTCTTCCAACTGTTAAGGTAAGTGCCCAATTCAAAATGGGGCATAAGACTGTACTTGCCAGCCAAGAACGTCAGCAGCGCATCGTGTTGGGAGAGGATATAAATGCCAACGCTGTTAGCATGTTTGCCAATCAGCGCTGCCGCGTTGGCGAACAAATCCGGTTCCATCGACGAGCTCACACTCATGTTGGGGTAAACCCATTCGTGAACCGCGTGGTCCTTAGCGACCTTGTAATACTGGCC
>Ga0335070_10007794_pt1 | contig 12545 bp, 15 predicted proteins | sample Lox_Sample_13_FD_206722 | JGI IMG/M metagenome (GOLD analysis project Ga0335070, IMG submission 206722) | Soil microbial communities from Loxahatchee National Wildlife Refuge, Florida, United States - Lox_Sample_1.3 | ecosystem: Environmental > Terrestrial > Soil > Wetlands | place: USA...
CGCCTTGAGCCCCCCGGAAAACCTAGTCCACCTCCATGACTATCTCCGTGGGAGGTAGTCCATCAGTACAAGGAACTTCAGGATGTTGAGCGCTGCTTCCGGACTCTCAAAAGCTCTCTTGACATCAGGCCGATGCATCACTGGGTCGATCGGCGCATTGAAGCCCACATGTTCATCTGTCTCTTGCCGCTCCAGATCCAACGCTTAATGCGCCAGAGGCTCAAGAAGGTGGATATACGCCTCTCTCCCGAAGTCGTATTAGAGAAACTCCCACGGCAACGCACCGTCAAGGCCACCGCCAACGGTAAGAAGTTCCGGGGCCTCGTTCGGGCCACCGACCACCAACTTCGTCTGTTCAGGGCTCTCAATATGCCGGCGCCCCAGCACAAACACCTTTATGATGTTTTTTCTCCCAAACTGATAATCTCCGGGGGCATATTGTCTAGGGACAGTCGCCGCCCGCCTCGTGTTTTAGACCACGATACGGAAACCGGTCTCTCTTGACCTGTCTGAAGAATTTGACTCAGGAATTCACGTCCGTTGTCCGCCGGGATCACTACCCAGAGCTTCAGCGTGATTCTATCACTCTCGACGAGTGCGTTTCGAATTGGAGCTGGTTCTTCTCCCTCTCCCAGTTCTTTCGGCGGAATAGCCGCATGAGTCCAGTCCGTGGCGAGGTGAAGACCAGATCGTATCCTTCTTCGAGTTGACGAAAGATTGAGCGAGTCGCCTCGACGTCCGAGAAGCGCCCCGGATCGCCCCAGAGGAGAATATAATCAACACGACCGCCTGTCCTTTCGTGGTATGTGATGAAGCGAACCTGAGGCGGTTTACCCTGAATGTCACCAATGTGCTCGTGAGGACTCAAGTCTTGTCTCCAGAGGAGGGGATCAATGGGTGTGTGACTGAGATCCACGATGTTTTTTTGCGCTGCAATGTAGCCAGATGCATGGAGGAAAGGCTTGACTTTATTTGAAAGTAGTTTGTCATCTGGTGATCTGCCGCGATGTGAGAACAAGAGAGGCAGCAGGGTTGTGTTCGACTCGATCATGTGCATTCCTGAGAAATAGTCCTCAAGGTAGCTATTGAGCTCTGCATACTTTTCCATGTAATGGAAGCTTGCAAACAATGTGATCACAGTCGCCAGAATTATGATTGCTCGCTTGAACAATTTTTCGAAAGCTTGTGCTCCGAACCAGAGGATCAATGCAAAAAAAGGGTAGAGATTCATCCGTTGGTTCACATAGGTTCCGCCTGATATGTAATCAGGAGCGATAAGATACCCAAGAAAGTAGAAAAAGCTAACAAGAAGAAACTCATCTGGCGGAATTCTCACTCGGAAACGCTTCATTATTGATATATAAGAACAAATGGCTGCGAAAACTAGCATTATTGCAAGGGCAAGTCTCTTTTCACTTTTACCAAATGAGATAAGCGAACCAGATATGAAAAGATTTTCTATACGGGACATGATTGATTTATCATATACAACTCTCATCCCCTCCTGGTAGAGAGAGAAGGCTAGAAGAATCGCCACGAGAGAGAAAACGAGGAGCACGGGAATGGGAAGGAGGTTAGTCTGCAGGAGCATCCTTCTTGATGAACGAGCCGCTCCCTGTCCAACAACCTTTGCGACAGTATCGCAAAGAATGAGACCCGTGATTCCGGTCCACGCCATGACAAACGATACCTTGTGGGACAGGAAGAGCACGATTGAAAGCAAACCTAAGATTGCTGCCCTGCGATAGGTGAACTGCTGCCGGTGTTTCAGCCAGTAGCTCAGGAGCAGAAAGAAAAGCGGCAAGCTATAACAGAAGTTGTAGAAACCCATGTGAAACGGAAAGCTGTAAATGAAAGGGAGGGCCAGGAGGGCGAGGAATCCCGAGTCATGATTGATAGTCTGGAGCGCAGAGCGGATCGCGATCATGAACAGGATGACATAGCCGCTCAGAAAGAGCTTCTCCGCAGTGAGTGGTGGGAAGATGGCCAAGAGGCCAGTCAGAACTGAATCCCAGAGCCATTTGCCCACGATATCTGGGTCTACCTCATAGTAGTTCCGCAAGATACCCCCGGGATCATTGTAGTACTGCACAATTAGATTGGCGTTCTCAAGGTGTAAGGGCCCATCCTGGGAGGGAAAATAGGTGAAGGCCCAAATGGGAACGAGGCTCATTAGAACAAGCCCAAGAAAGACCAGGCGTTCGCCGTTTCCCACCCAAGAGGACAGACGACCTAGCCTTGCGCCAGAGCAGCTCCGAGTCGATCCACCCACGGCAGCCAGAGGACGCGCTGAAGATCCCGGCCGCAAATTACCCTTGTGCCCGACTTCCACGGTTCCCCCATCCCGACCGGGTCTGCCATTGATTCCGCTTCACCAACCGGAGGCAAGAACTGCTCGACACCAAGCGTCCCGTCCGGACTGTTGGAAGTGGTTTGGCGAGCTCACCAAGAGGTTGATCCGCCCAAGCATCCATCGAGGCATCTAAGAGTTCGGGGATGCCGTCATGAAATACGTCGAGACCCGCAATGAAAGACAGCCCTCCTTCTTCAAGGCACCGACGGCCGACGGGATTCTCGAGCGCGCGAAACGTTTTGGAAAAAGACTTTCCCGCTCCATGGGCTGGCACACGGTTACACCGATCCACGACCCGGCGAGGCTCGAAGGAGAAACGAAGCCCTCAGTCGCGGCTCTTATACTTCTTCGAAGGATAAAACGCAAGACGAGAGAAGGAGAAATGACCGCTCAGGGGTTATTCGCCAGTGGTAGTCTCAAAAAAATCTGCAGTATCTGCTCAAGGCTGTGCTATATTCACCTTTAGCCCGCCGCAAAGGGCTGTTTCGCAAGAGGTGGTGAAGAGTTGCTGATGTTGAGTGCGCACAGGGAAAAGGTTCTGGATGCCGGAATCGATCGCTTTCCTCGGTGCCGCATTCTTGTCGTGGGCGACGTGATGATGGACGAGTACATCCGGGGCCGCGTCAGCCGGATCTCCCCGGAGGCGCCGGTTCCGGTGGTGGAGGTCCACGAGGATGGAGACGATCTGCGACTGGGCGGGGCCGGTAATGTCGCCCACAATATCCGTGCCCTTGGCGGGCAGATCCTACTTTGCGGCGTGATCGGCGACGACAGGATGGGACGGGAATGCGCGCGCAAGGTGGCGGAGCTGACCGGCTCGCGCCACGGCCTCGTCATCGAGGCTGACCGGCCTACGACGACGAAGACCAGGGTTGTGGCCCAGGCCCAGCAGGTCGTCCGGGTCGACCGGGAGATACGCCGACCGGTGACCAGCGATACCACCGAGAAGCTCCTCGCCGTCGCCGCGAAGGAACTCTCGTCCCTGGACGCGATCCTCGTCTCCGACTACGGGAAGGGCGTGGTCACCGAGACCCTCATGGACGGGCTCCGTGCCCTGACCCGTGACACCCGAGTCTGCGTGGCCGTCGATCCCAAGGTGAAGAGCCTGTCCCTCTACCGCGGAGTAACCCTCATCACCCCAAACCTTCGAGAAGCCGAGGCGATGTCGGGGATACCCGTCGAGGATGAAGCAAGCCTGGAGCGGGCGGGGAGCCACCTGCTCAAGGAGCTTGATTGCGAGATCGTCCTTATCACCCGGGGTGCCCAAGGTATGACCCTCTTTGAACGAGGGGGTGAACCTCTGCCTATTGCCACTGTGGCGAGAAAGGTCTTCGATGTGACGGGCGCGGGGGACACGGTCATCGGCACCTTCACTCTGGGATTGGCTGCGGGGCTCACGCCGCGCCACGCCGCGCTCGTTGCGAACATTGCTGCCGGAATCGTAGTGGGAGAGATGGGTACCGCCGTTGTGCCGACAGAGCGCCTGAAGGAGGCCCTCCGGGACGGGGTGAGGCCCCGCGCCCGGAGACGGGCCTCATGAGCCTTGACGAGCGCAAGTTGCGTTTCCGCGTCGCTTTGTCGGCGCATCAGTTTCCTTGATCGGAGAGCGTTGCATGAACATCTGCGTGGTAGGCACGGGGTACGTGGGTCTCGTCACGGGAGCTTGCTTCGCCGAGTTTGGCGTCCACGTTACCTGCGTGGACAAGGATGTGGCCAAGATTGATCTCCTGAAGCAGGGTGAGGTGCCGATTTTCGAGCCGCGGCTTAAGGAGCTCATCGGGAAGAACGTGAAAGAGGGACGGCTCACCTTTACTACGGACGTCGGGAGCGCCGTCCGGCAGGCACTCGTCATCTTCATCGCCGTTGGAACCCCCTCATCTCCAGACGGCGGCGCCGATCTCAGCTACATCAGGGAAGTGGCGAGCACGATCGCCAGGAATCTTGACGGCTACAAAGTGATTGTAACCAAGAGTACGGTTCCCGTAGGGACAGGGCAGGTTATCGAGGAGATCATTCGGCGGGAGCGAAACACCGAGGCTCCCTTTGACGTGGTATCCAATCCGGAGTTCCTCAGAGAGGGTTCGGCAATCGAAGATTTCATGCGGCCCAACCGGGTGGTGATTGGAGCCGGGAGCGAGCAGGCGGTCGCCATCATGAGGGATCTCTATCGGCCGCTCTACCTCATCGAGACACCCTTTGTTATCACTGATGTGGCCACCGCGGAGATGATCAAGTATGCCTCCAATGCCTTCCTGGCCACCAAGATCTCCTTCATCAACGAGATGGCCAACATCTGCGAACGGGTGGGCGCCGATGTGCATCACGTAGCGAGGGGAATGGGCCTCGATGGCCGGATCGGGTCGAAGTTCCTCCACCCGGGACCGGGTTTCGGCGGCTCGTGTTTTCCCAAGGATCTCATGGCCATTGACAAGATCGCCGGCGAACAGGGTTACAGTTTCGAAATTGTCAAGGCGGTCATGCGGGTCAACAAGCGGCAGCGAGAGCGCATGGTGGAGAAGATCGTCAGGGCGGCGGGAGGCGTCTCGGGCAAGATCCTCGCTGTCCTCGGCCTCACCTTCAAGCCCAACACCGATGATCTGAGGGAAGCGCCATCCATCCCGATCATCCGGGGGTTGCAGCGGCGCGGTGCCACCATCCGGGTGTTCGACCCGGCGGGAATGGGCGAGGCCCGGAGGATGCTGCGCCGGGTGGAATACGCCGGTGACGCCTATGAGGCGGCCCGGGATGCTCATGCTCTCATCATCGTCACCGAGTGGAACCAGTTCCGCAACCTGAACTGGGAGCGGATGAAGGAGCTCCTGCGGGAACCCGTAGTCGTGGATCTCCGCAACATCTATGAGCCGGCGCGGATGCAGGGGCTGGGGTTTCGTTACGCCTGTGTGGGGCGCAGGGGGAGCGCCGCCTAGGCTGCCCCAGGAGGGTCGATGAGCAGGCCCCGAGAGCCCAAGCCGGCAAAGCTCTTTGTTAGTGTGATTTCGGCGACTCCCGAGCGGATCGCTCGGGTGCTCCTGGAGCTCGTCGAGCGCTACGGATCGATGGATTTCGTGAGCGCCGTTCTTCCCTTCGATTACACGGACTACTACTACGCCGAGATGGGGATGCCGCTGCGGCGACGCTTTGCAAGTTTTGTCCCCCTTGTCAGTCAGGGCGATCTGGTCCGCATCAAGGAGGAGACCAACGAGCTTGAGAGAAGGATGAGCGAGGGCCCGAGGCGGAGCGTCAACATCGACCCGGGTTACCTGCTCGCGGAGCGTTTGGTGCTCGCCACCGGCAAGAACTGCGCGCACCGGATTTACCTTAATCGTGGGATCTACGCCGACCTCAGCCTGGTGTTTCACCAGAAGGCATACCGGCCGCTACCGTGGACGTACCCTGACTATAGGGATGAAAGGGTGCGCGGCTGGCTTGGGGTTCTGCGGCAGAAATACATGCTGCAGCTCCGGGCAGAGGATAGAGCATTAGAAAATTCCCGAAACGGTGGGATCGATGCCGGCTGGGAGCGGTGAAGCCGCTAGGAAGAGGGAAGGGGAGGAACATTGCTTCACAGCATGACGGCGTTTGGGCGTGGCGAGGCGGAGGCGGACGGCTACCGGTTCACCGTGGAGGTACGCTCGGTGAACCATCGGTTCTGCGACATTCAGGTGAAGCTCCCTCGAAGGTACAGTCATTTCGAGGAGGAGATCCGGAAGCGGGTGGCTTCAGCATTTTCCCGCGGGCGTATTGAGGTGAACGTCACGGCCGACGAGGCCCTGGAGAAGGCGGAGCACCTGACCGTTGACCTCGATCTCACCAAGACCTATGTGCGGCTACTCCGAAACCTTCAGGAGGAGCTCGGTCTCGGAGGAGATATCCGCCTGGAGGCCCTTCTCACCTTCAGGGACATCTTTACGGTCGAGGAGGACGAGGCAACTCACGCGCGCGCTTGGGCGATTCTCGCCGAGGCCCTCAACCGCGCGGTGACGGCGTCTCTTCGGATGCGTGCAGAGGAAGGTGCGGCGATCGCCGCCGACTTCTCGCAACGTCTCAAGCATCTTGACGAACTGGTGGGCGAGATCGAGGCACGAGCACCCGTCGTGACTCAGGAAGCCAGGGATCGGATCAGAGAGCGGATCCAGGTGCTTCTCGGAGATGTGCCCTTGGATGAAGCGCGGCTCGCCCAGGAGGCGGCCATTCTTGCCGACAAGAACGACATCACGGAGGAGTTGGTTCGCTTGCGGAGCCACCTGCAGCAGTTCCGCGATCAGTGCCAGGCCGACGGACCCCGAGGGCGACAGCTCGAGTTCCTCTTGCAGGAGATCCACCGAGAGATCAATACGGTCGGATCGAAGGCCAATGATCTCGCCGTCGCCCAGCGGGTGATCCAGGCCAAGGCGGAGCTCGAGAGGGTCCGCGAGCAGGTGCAGAACGTGGAGTGAGTGAATCAGGTGGGAGCGGCAGGGCTTTGCCTCGACGGCCGGTCGGCTCTAGCCGGCACGGGCGAGCCGTGGCCAGGGCGCGGTCAGGAGACCAGGGTAAGGGCCGTGTGGGCCGCGAAAGACACGTGTGAGCAGAAGGTAGGATCTATATGGAAGGAAAGCTTCTCAACATCGGTTTCGGGAACACGGTGGTGGCGGATCGGGTCGTCGCCATCGTCTCTCCGGGATCCGCGCCCATGAAACGCCTGAAGGAGGACGCCAAGATGGCCAAGAAGCTCATCGACGCGACCATGGGCCGTCGTACCCGGGCAATTATCATCACCGACAGCAACCACGTCATCCTCTCCGGGGTCCAGGCGGAAACCATCGCCCAGCGTTTCCTGGCCGACTCCCTGAGCAAGGATGGCGATAGTAAGACCAGATAAATGGAATACCGCGGCCAGCTTTTTGTGCTCTCCGGACCCTCGGGGGCTGGGAAGTCAACCCTTCGGGAGCGGATCAGGAAGCGCTTCTCGGAGCTCTGGTACTCGGTTTCCTGCACCACCCGGGCGCCGCGCGCCGGCGAAATCGACGGCGAGGACTACTCCTTCGTTTCAACGGATGCCTTTCTCGCCATGGTGAAGGCTCGGGGCTTCCTGGAGTGGGCGCAGGTCCACGGGCATCACTACGGAACGCCCCGGGAGCAGGTGGTCTCAAGCCTGGAAAACGGCCGAGACGTTCTCCTGGAAATCGACGTTCAGGGCGCCCGACAGGTGAAAATCCACCTGCCCCAGGCCTGCTTTATCTTTGTGCTGCCGCCCGATGTCGCGACCCTCAAGAAGCGATTGCGCCGGCGGGGCACCGAAGATGAATCCGCAATGAAGATCCGTCTCGACCAGGCGACGCGGGAGATGGCAGAGGCCCCGTGGTACGACTACGTGGTCATCAATGACGACCTGGAGCGAGCGAGCGAGGAGCTTGCAGCCGTGATCATGGCGAGCCGCTGTCGCGCCGCCGCCGTCCTCCCCAGGGTGCTGGATCTGGTGAGGCCGGACAACACTTAGCAGGATGCTGAAGAATTCTTTTTCATGATATGAGAAGAGACTGCCACGTGAGCCGGGCTGGTCGGCGAGGCAAGGCGCATCCCTATCCTCCTAATACTTTACCCCTGTCATGAGCGACATCCTGTACGGCATCCACCCGGTGCGCGAAGCGATCGCGGTTCGCGGGGATCGCATCCGGGAGATCTGGGTGAGCCGGGGCAGCCATGGCCGTCCTCTCCGGGAGCTCACGGCGGCGGCGCAGGCGCTCGGCATTCAGGTCCATTTTCACGATCGAGGTCGCCTTGACGTCAGGGCCGGAACAACGGCACACCAGGGAGTGGTCGCATTTCTCACGCCGTATGCCTTTGTCGATCTGGACGCCGTTCTGACCGCGGCCCGGGCTCATGACCCGGCGCTGATCCTGGTCCTGGACGGAATCCAGGACCCGCAGAACCTTGGCTCTCTGATCCGGAGTGCCTACGTGTGTGGGACCCACGGCGTGGTCATCCCCAAGGATCGCGCCACTCGTCCCACGGCCGCTGTGAACAAGGCCTCCGCCGGCGCCCTCGAGCACACGAGGGTTGCCCAGGTGACCAACCTTACACGGACGCTCGAGCTCTTCAAGGAACAGGGAATCTGGGTGGTAGGTCTGACCATGGAAGTGGAGCGGCCGATCTTCGACGTGGACCTCCGGCTTCCCACGGCGCTGGTGGTGGGTGGAGAGGCGAGCGGGATCAGGGCGCTGGTGAAGCGCTCCTGTGACTGGCTTGCGGCGATCCCCCAGCGCGGTCGGCTGAACTCGCTGAATGCGGCCGCGGCCGGTGCTGTTGCCCTGTACGAGGCTTTGCGGCAGCGACTTACGCCCGCGCCCCGAAAATAGCGGTTCCCACTCGGACGAGCGTGGCCCCCTCCTCGACCGCTGCCTCGAAATCCCCCGACATCCCCATAGAGAGCTCCGTCATCTCCACCCCCCGGAGGCCGAGGGCGGCGATCTCCTCACTCAGCTCCCGCAACCGGCGGAAATAGGGCCGGGCCCGTTCCGGATCGTCGAAGTAAGGAGGCATGGTCATGAGGCCGCGGATGCGGAGGCGATCGAGTCCGGCTGCCTGCCCGATGAGGGCGCGGGCCTCCTCAAGACGAACGCCGCCTTTGGTCGCTTCCGCGGCGAGATTCACCTGGATGAGAACCGGGACGATAAGCTCGATCGCCCCGGCCCGACGATTGAGTTCCTCGGCCAGCCTCAAAGAGTCTACCGTGTGGATGAGATCGAAAAGCTGGACGGCATGCTTGGCCTTGTTGCTCTGCAGCCTGCCGATGAAGTGCCAGCGTACCCGCCCTTGAAAGAGCTGGATTTTCTCTCGCGCCTCTTGGACATAGTTCTCACCGAGGATCTCGAGGCCTGCCTGCACCGCCAGCTCCACCCGCGGCGGGTCCACCGTCTTGGTGACGCCGACGAGCTTCACCGCCTCGGGACGCCTCCCGGAGCGAAGGGCGGCTGCGGCGATGCGCTCCTTAACCCCGGCGAGATTGGCGGCGATAGACATGGGATAAGCTCCATCGGTCCGGCGGCGCTGCCACCCCGGCGGACGGGGTGGCCTTCAAGTGCGGAAGGGATCGGCAATCCCGTGCCGCCGGAGAAGCTCCACCACCTCGCAGATGGGCAGCCCGACTACGTTGGAGTAAGACCCTTCGATCCGCTCCACGAGGCAACCGCCGATTCCCTGGATCCCATAGGCGCCGGCCTTGTCCATGGGTTCACTGGTATCAATATACCCCTGAATTTCCTCCGGGGTGAGCCGTTTCATGAACACTTTGGTCTCCACGGCGAGCTGCTCCCGGATCGCGGCTTGTTCACTGACGAGGCAGAGCCCGGTGATCACCTCGTGGCTCCTGCCGCTGAGGTGCAAGAGCATGCGCGCCGCCTCAGGAGCATCGGCCGGCTTCCCCAGGATGGTCCCTTCGAGGACCACGATGGTGTCGGCCCCCAGGACCCACTCGGCGGGATAGCGGTGGGCAACCTCTTCTGCCTTCACCGTCGCCCAGTAGACCGCGTGCCGCTGGGGCTCCATGCCGCACCGGTTCACCTCCTCCACCCGGCTCGGCACCACGCGGAAGGAGAGACGGACCTGGCGGAGGAGAGCCCGCCGCCGTGGAGAGGCGGAGGCGAGGATGAAGGATCGTTTGGCGGATCTAGTAATCATGGATGATTGAGCACATTCGCGCAGCCGGGAACGGCGACATAGTTAAAATCTGTCAATGATCTGATCTTCAGCATGTGAACTTCGACATCGTCGGCGCTTATCGTCGGCCCGAGCTGTCGGGACCGTTCATCCCCGAATGGAATCCGCCTGCCTCCGGCAACCTGAAAAGCCTTCGGGCATTCTCGCTTGTCTGGCGGCCTACCTCCGCTAGAGGCACCTTCCTCAGCGCCGCCACCTTTGCTGCGGTATGGCGAAGAAAGGCGGGCTCGTTGCGCCGGCCCCGCTCCGGCACGGGAGCCAGAAAGGGCGCATCAGTCTCCAGCACGAGTCGGTCGAGGGGGCAGCGGCGAGCCACGTCATGAAGGTTCACCGCGGTACGGAAGGTAACCGGCCCGGCGATGGCGATATAGAGGTTGAGATCCAGGCATCTCCGGGCAAAGCTCCAATCCCCGGAGAAGCAGTGCATGACGCCGCCTCCCTCCGAGGTCTTTTCCGCCCTCAAGACCTCGAGAGTCTCCTCATGGGCGTCACGGTCGTGGACAACCACCGGCAAGCCGAGTTGGCGGGCCAGGGCGAGCTGCTCGCCGAAGCAGGAGCGCTGGACGGCCCGAGGCTGGCGGTCCCGGTAGAAGTCGAGGCCGATCTCCCCGTAGGCCACCACTCGCCGCTCACGCCCCAAGGCAAGGAGCTCCTGGGTCTGACGGGGGGTGAGACGACAGGCGCCGTGGGGGTGGATGCCCACGGTGGCGTGCACCTTGTCGCACTGACTCGCCAGAGCGACGGCGCGGCGGGAGCTGGGGAGATCGATACCGATGGTGATGAAACGTCCCACCCCGGACTCCACGGCCCGGCGGAGGACCGCCGGCCGGTCGCTGTCGAAATCCTTCAGGTCGAGGTGACAGTGGGTGTCGATGAGCATAACTTCCGAGCAGGAAAGGGAACAGCGGCTACCGAAATGTCGCGGTGCACTATAGGAGGAAAGGTAGGTGGTGTCAATCATACCTCTTTGGTGTTTCATCTTGCCTCGATCTGGAGTAAAACCAAAGGGGAGGGAGCCTTATGAAACGGAGCGTCTACTGGATCCTGGGAGCGGGTCGATTCGGTCGACTGGCGGTGGAACGCCTGCTGGCGCGGCGGGAGCCACCCCAGCTCGTGGTGGTGGACCAGAATCCCGACAAGCTGCTTCTTTTCGCAGGTCGGCCGGTAGAGCGGGTTAATGAGGACGTCCTCGATTTCCTCCGCGCCAACCTCGAGGAGGGACCGGACTGGATTGTTCCGGCTGTCCCCATCCATGTCGCCTTCGGCTGGCTCGCCGCGGAGCTCGCCGGAATCGGTCGGCTGGAGACGCTGTCGGCTCCGCAAACGGTCGACTCCCAAATTCCCAATCCTTGGAGGGATGGAAGGGGTGGTCTCTACACCAGCGTGGCTAAGTTCCGCTGCCCCGACGACTGCAGCGAGCCCCGGGACCGATGCACGGTCACCGGCCTTCCCCGTTCAGACGATCTCTTTGCGCTGCTCGCCAGGATTCGAGTCCCCGGCTACGTTCCCCTTGTGGTGAGAAGCCAGCAGCTGGCCGCCGGGGTCGGCGGGTACCGGCCCTCGGCCCTCAAGCACTTGTTGAGGGGTGCCGAAGCAGCGCAAGGGTCGGTCCTGGTGGCGACGGCGTGCCGCTGCCACGGGGTCATTGATGCTCTCCGGTTTCACAGGGCCTGACGCCGACCAATGATCCGATGCTTGACCTTTTTCGCCCACCATTGACGCTGGCGGACCATCCCGGTATGCTGTTAGAATAACTAAAGAGTTAAGGGAGTTTAGGGAGGCGATGGGAGTGATGACCGATACGGGCCAGGCTGTCCTCGACGCCATCAGAGAAAGGCGAAGTATCCGGCAGTTTCTCGACGCACCGCTGGCGGAAGATGATCTTCGCACCATCCTGGAGGCGGCTCGGTGGGCGCCCTCGGGTCTGAACAACCAACCCTGGCGCTTCGCCGTAGTCCGAGACGCCGCGGTCAGGGAGAAGGTGGCCCGGCAGACCCGGTACGGCGAGATCATCCGGAGTGCGCCCGTTATCATTGCCGTGTTCCTGGACCTGCAGGAGAGCTACGACCGGACCAAGGACTGTCAGGCCGTTGGGGCTTGCCTGCAGAATATGTGGCTGGCTCTCCACGCCCTCGGGCTCGGCGGAGTCTGGATCGGCGAGATCCTGAAGAACAGAGAACAGGTCCGGGAGATCCTCGAACTCCCGGCACACCTTGAGCTGATGGCTGTCATGGCCGTCGGCCACCCTCGCCATCGTCGGCAGCAGTCGGAGCGAAGGCCCATGGGGGAGTTGGTGGTTAAGGAGATCTGACAGGGTGCGAGTGCCCTCAATGGGGGAGAGGCGAAGGAGCTGAGAGGAACCTATGACGACGTTGAAAGACCGGAGAATCCTGCTTGGTGTCACCGGCGGTATCGCGGTGTACAAGGCCGTGGAGCTAACCCGCCTTCTCGCCCTCGAAGGCGCCAGGGTGCGGGTGATCATGACCCGGAGCGC